>Ga0213839_1000704_pt1 | contig 31452 bp, 29 predicted proteins | sample SWPATP21_FD_160075 | JGI IMG/M metagenome (GOLD analysis project Ga0213839, IMG submission 160075) | Coastal seawater microbial communities from Marineland, Florida, United States - SWPA TP2 #1 | ecosystem: Environmental > Aquatic > Marine > Coastal | place: USA: Florida | collected 2016-08-14
CCGTGGCCCCCCAGCCGCCGCCGCCGGCACCGGTGGAGCGGGTGATCCTGCTGCCAGGCGCCCAGCCCCCCACACCGGGCCCCGTCCCACCGGCGCCCGTGCCCGAGCCCGCGCCGGTCGACCCCCAGCCTGCACGGGCGAGCGGCACCCTGGTCGTGCGCACCGTGCCCTCCGGAGGCACGGTCGAGAAGGGCGGCACCGTGCTGAAGGGCCAGGGCAACCGCTTCGAGCTGCCGGTGGGAAGTCACGCGTTGACCCTGGTGTCTCCGTCGGGCGAGCGGGCGCCGCTGCCCATCACGATACGGAAGGGAGCTGTGGAAGAGATCTGCTACGACTTCGATCGCAACAGGGCCTGCGCGCCGTGATCTGCTGGCTCGCCATCGCCTGGGCCGGCACCCCCGTGGTGCACGACGGCGGCGACGGAGCCGACCACGTGCAGGCCGTGGTCGAGCGCTCCGGACTGCCCCCGGCCCAGCTCCGGGCCGTGGCGGTGTCGGAGGTGTTCAAGCGGCCGCCCGTCACCCTCGGCGAGGCGGTGATTCGCCGCTGTGCCGGCCCTCGGTCCACGTTCGCGGAGGCACGGGGCGACTTCGTGCGGGCCGAGGCCGCGCTGACGGCGGAGGACGAGCTCGCCGCGGCGGACCAGCTCGACCTCGCCGTGGCCAAGCTGGGGTGCCTGTCCGAGGTGGCCGACGGCCCCACTGCCGCCAAGGTCTTCCTCCTGCGGGGGGCCCTCGCTGCGGCGGACGGTCGGACCGACGACGCCAAGGGAGAGCTGCGCACAGCCCTGTCCCTCGACCCCAACGCCAGCTGGCCCGCCACCTACCCGGTGGAGGGCAGCCACGTCCTCGCCGAGGTGCTGGCGGAGGAAGCGCGCTTCACCCTCTTCGTGACCCCGGAGGCCACCAGCGGCCCCTGGATCGACGGGCACGACGTCGCCGACAAGGTCTCCCTCCGCCCCGGCCTGCACCTCGCGCAGCACAGCGCTCGGACGGGCCTGTCGACCGCGTGGTTGGTGGTCGGGGGAGAGGCCACCTGGGCCCTTCCCGACGCGCTACCCACCTCCGCCCTCGACCGCTTCGTCCCAGACGACGGCGGCTCCGATCCAGGGCCGACGGCCCACGTGCTGGCGGGTGCGTTTCCCGACGCCGCGGCCGTCTACGTGTCCCATCGTGGGGGTCTGTGGCTGGTCCTGCGGGAAGGTGCGTCGGCGACGGTGACCGAGCTCACGCCGGCCGAGCCGGTGGTGGCGCCCCCCGAGCCGGACGACGGGAAGAAGAAGGGCAAGAAGAGGAAGAAGTAGGGCTTGCAGCCTCGCGGAGCGACTCGAACCGCGTCCCAGATGGTCCGAGGAGGGGCTTGGAGGGCTGTCGATGCCGCTCACCCACATCACGTCCACGGCGCAGGCCCTCGTGCCAAAGGCCCTGACCACAGCAGGGTCCGACGTCCAACGACGAGCCACGCTCGTCGTGCTCTTCTCCATCGCGCTTGCGGGCTGGGGGCCCATCATGGGTGGCCTGTTCTGGCTGCTCGGGCTGCCTCTCGGGGCGTGGACCTGCGCGGTGGGCGTCGTGACCGTCCTGGCCACGATCGCCGTCATGCGGCGCACCGGGTCTCTGTCGTGGGCGGGGAACTGGCTGGCCGCACAGATGTTCCTGATCGTGCTTCTCTGCAGCCTCGAGGTCGGCGGGGTGAGCTCCTCGGCCGTGGCCTGGAACGCCGCGGTGCCCGTGTTCGCGACCATGATCGTGGGCCGACGCTCGGGCGCAGCGTGGATCGGCCTGGTGGTGCTGGAGCACGGTCTGATGACGTTCGCGCAGGTGGGCGGGTGGCTGCCCGGATCCCCGCTGGCCCCCGTCGCACAGGCTGTCTACGACCTGGCCGTCACCAGCGGCGCGGCCATGCTCCTGATGTCGCTCGCGTGGCTCTACGAGGCGGAGAAGGATCGCGCCATGGACGCGGTCGAGACGGCCAGGGAACGAGCTGAGCGCGCCCACGCGGCCTCTCGACGCATCCTCGACAACGTGTCTGAGGGCCTGGTCATGGTCGACCTCTCGGGAGCGCTTCTTCCGGGCCGATCGGCCGCGATCGACCAGTGGTTCGGGCTGCCCTCGAGCGACGCGACCCTCCAGGACTGGCTTCGCCCCCACGACGACGCGTTCTCCGACATGCTGGAGCTCGGTCTCATGCAGCTGGAGGAGGGGTTCATGCCAGAGGACCTGCTGCTCGACCAGCTACCTCGGCACCTGACGTCGGGGGAGAGGCACTATCGCCTCCAGTTCTGCCCACTGCACCGAGACGGCGAGCTCCATCGGCTGCTGGTGACGCTCTCGGACGTGACGGCCGAGATGGCCGCGCGGGGAGCGCAGCGCGCTCAGGAAGACCTGGCGGAGGTCGTGCGCTGCTACGCCAGCGACCCCAAGGGGGTGCTTGCCTTCTACAAGGAGGCCCAGGAGCTGGTGCGGGACATCGCCGAGCCGTCGGACGCGACCGAGCTCGCCCGGAGCCTCCACACACTGAAGGGGGGCGGCAGTCTGATGGGCATGCGACAGCTGGCCGGTCTGATCCACGACGCCGAACAGCGTGTGCTCGATGAGGGGGTGTGCCCCGGCGGCTGCGACGACGTGCTCGACCACTGGACCGAGATCGAAGCCGTGCTCGGGCCCATCCTCGGGCCGAGTGGGGAGGAGTTCACCACGCTACCCCGACAAGCGCTTGTGGACCTTGCGGACCACCTGGATCGCAGCGACGTCCGCGCTGCGCGGGACTGGGCGAACGACCGGCTCACCGAGCCCGTCTCCACGCCGCTCGAGCGGCTCGCCGCGGCGAGTCGCGCCTTGGCCGAGCGTCTGGGTCTTCCGACGCTTCGGCACGAGGTCCAAGCGAGCTCCGTCCGCCTGGACCCCGTGCGGTGGCGCCCCTTCTGGGCGAGCATGGCCCACGTCGTGCGCAACTGCGTCGACCACGGCATCGAGGCCCCCGACGATCGTGTCGCTGTCGGGAAGCCAATGGAGGGCACCCTCATCTTCCAGGCCCACGCCGACCACGACGAGCTCGAGATCGTCGTGGGCGACGACGGCAGAGGCATCGACTGGGCGAGAGTCCGGCAGTCCGCAGCCGAACGAGGTCTACCCTGTGACACCCCGGGCCAGCTTCAGGCTGCGCTCTTCGCGGACGGGCTGTCGACGCGCGACGAGGCCACGGCCCTGTCCGGCCGCGGGGTGGGGCTGGCTGCGGTGCAAGACCTCGTGGCACGCTGGGGCGGACACATCGTCGTCGACACCCGACGTGGCGAGGGCACGCTCTTCCGCTTCGTGTTTCCAGTCAGGAAGGCCCTCCAGCTCGCCGGTTGAGGGGCTCGGGCCCGACGCCGGGCCCGACGAGTGACGAACCTACGACGCCAGGTCCCACCAGGACCGGACGTCGTTGGCGCTCCGCGGCTCCGGATCCACCGGGACCTCCTCGAGGTCGGCATCCACGCCAGCCCCCTCGGCGAGGAACTGCAGCAGGTCCTCCTCGTCGCGGTCGGGGTGGGCCGCCAACAGGTCGCGGACCAGCACCTCCGAGCGGATGCCCTCGAGCCAACAGAGGGCGGACAGCGACAGGCACGGGTTCATGCGCTCGACGTCCACCCCGTGCCACTCCAGCACGTCCGCTGCCCAGGGGTGCTGCTGAAGCAGCGTGGCGACACTCACGTTCAGGTACTCCATGGGTTCCTCCTCTGGCTTCGACAGACCGGCCACAAGGGCCGGGAGACCCTGCGGCCTCCCTGCACGCGATGCGCACCGCGACCGCGAGCGTCAAGCCCCGAAGGGGAGGAATCGCCTCGGCGTCCGTGGAGCTCCACGGCCCAGTCGAGGGCATCTAGATCGGCGCGAACCCGAAGCTCAGCGCGAAGCTGGGCACGATCAACGGGAAGCCCCCGTCGTCTCGCTTCTCCTTGGGCGTGGCCCCCGAGTCGAAGTTCGTGGTGTAGACGAGCCCGTACTGCCCGAGCCCGGTCTCCAGCCCCACGAAGCCGTAGCGACTGTCCGTCCGCAAGCCCACCACCGCGTTCCAGCCCGTCCGCGTGCGCACCGCCGACGGGAAGCCCCCCTCGGCCGTCAGCCGGTGGAGCCCCGCCCCCACGTACAGCCCACGAGCCTTGTTGTTCGGGTAGAGACGCGCCATCCCTCCCACCACCTGCATCGGCGGGCGAGAGGTCTCCACGATGTCGCCGTTGGCATCGAGCTCGTCGGTGTCGTCCCCCTCGAGGGACACGAGGAAGGTCCCGGCCATCGGCACGTACGACGCCTGCCCCGCGATCGACAGCGCCGGACCCACGGGAATCGGGGCGACGAGCTCCAGCTCCCCACCCGCCAGGATCGGAATGCCGACGCTGGCGCCGATCCGCACGTACTTGCGCTCGGCGTTCAACTGGAACCGCTGCCGCAGCTCACGGGCCTTGGCCCGGTCCCGGTCGACGCCCTTGCCGGTGGCGTACATCTTCCCGAGGGTCTTGCAGGACTCGTACACGCCGTTGTTGCAGGCGCTGTCGAGGTGACGGGACGCAATCTCGTCGTCGAAGCTGGTGCGTCGGTCGAGGTGGACCTGAGCCAGGGCCGCACAGCCGTCGCCGTAGTCGCCCTCGCAGGCGGTCTCGAGGAGCAGGTAGGTGTCCTCGGGCGGCTCTCCCTTCTTCGGCAGGGAGCGCTCGGCCAGCCAGAAGCAGCCCTCGGGATCCCCGTTGTCACAGCCCCGCTCCAGGTACACCTCGGGGGGCTGCTCCCCATCGTACGGGGGCTCGTGCTTCTCTTCGACGAAGGGGCCCAGCTCCGAGCAGGCGTGGGCCGAGCCCAGGTCGCAGGCCCGGGTGTAGGAGTTGAACGCCAGCGGCCAGCTGGTCTTGTTGCGGGCCTGCTGCTCGCCGAGACCCGTGCACCCATCGGGGTCGTTGAGGTTGCACGCCTTCCCCCACAGCTCCAGTGGCTCGCTCGCCGGCACCTTCTTGGCCATCCCGATGCGACGCTGCGAGGCGCCCGCCACACAGGCCTCCCCGATGCGACCGTCGCAGGCCCGGTCGAAGAGCTGCAGCGCATCGCCGTAGGCGCTGGACCGCGGCTCGTGACGCTCGAGGAGGTAGGCAGCCCCCATGCACGCCCGCAGCTCGCCATCCTCGCACGAAGACGACAGCTGGGCCTCCGCACCGGCCACCCGCTCGTTGTCGATGCCCCAGCGGTCGACGTAGTCCCCCAGCGCGATGCAGCCCTGGGCACTGCCGAGGCTGCAGCCCCGGAGGAAGGCGCCGAAGTCGTCGAGGGTGGCGGTGGCCACCGGCTTGGTCTGGAGCAGCCGGCCCAGCTCCACGCAGGACGGGGCGATGGGGTTGGTCTCGTCCTCACACTCCCGGACGGTGCGGGCGGCGAAGGCCTCGTCGCGGCGCTGCTGAGCCTGCTCGCAGGCCTCGGCCCGGCCGAGCACACAGGCCCGGTCGAGAGCCAGCAACGCCTGCTCGCGGCGGTCGGCCCGATCGAAGGCATCCGCGAGGCCCACACAGCCAGCCCCCACGTCCTCCAGCCGACGGAGACGCTGGCCGAGGGTGCCCGCCCCCTCCAGCTCGCAGGTCAGGTCGTACATGCCGAGGAGGCGCACGGAGGCCTCCTCACCCTCGAACTGGTCCCGCTCCTCGGCCACCCGGAGACACGCCGCGGCGTCTTGGCCGTCGACGCAGGCCCACACCTGGTCCTCGGCGTCTGGGCGCTCCACGGCCTCCGCCTCGAAGCAGCCCCGGTACACCCCGCCCCGACACGCGAGCTCCAGCTGACGCTTGGCCTCCTCCTTGGCCCCGTCGAGCCGGGAGAGCTCCGCGAGGATCTGTCGACCGGACGCCAGGCAGGTCTCCGGCACGTTCGGGGTGCAGGTCGGGACCCGCGCGGTCCCACGGGGGAAGTCGACGGCCAGCACCTCGATGCCACCCTCGACCACCCGGACGAGGTGCTCACCAGCGTCATCGCCGTAGGCCCCCAGGCGAACGGCGCCCGACAGCTGCTCCTTGGCCCACGACTCCGGACCCCACTCGGCCGACCCATCGTCGATCACCCACGGGGCCGTGCTGACCTCCCAGAACAGCGGCGGCAGGGTCAGGGCCTCCCCGGCATTCCCGAGATCGACCAGGCCCTCGGGCTGCACCGCCCAGGCGTGCCCCTCGGCGTCGGCGACGCTCACCTCCCCCCGAGGCCCCTCCACCAGACCGCCCGGAGGGGAGGCGAAGCCCTGAGGCCACGGCAGCTCCCCCACCGAGCTCAGGTGCACGAGGGGCGAGCGGCGACCGACGATGAGGGTCTCGGAGCCGTCGGGCAGCTCGAAGCGCAGACGCAGGTCCCGCGCGGGCCCGCGACCAATGGTGGCCAGCACCGCCTCCCGCCCGTCCGCCAGGAGGAGGTCGTCGACGGCGACGAGCTTCCAGCCGGGCTCGACCCCGGCGTTCGCCAGCAGTTCGGGGAGCTCCTCGGAGAGCACCAGGGACCCATCGTCGGCCTCGGTGAGGGGCACGTCCGACAGGCCGGGAAGCGTGAGGGCATGGGCAAGACCGACGAACAGCGCAAGCATGTGGGGTACTCCAACGGCCCCGCCCTAACGCGCCGCGAACAACCTGCGGCATCGACGACTCGGATCCGCCCCGAGGCTGCGACATTCAGGACCCCCCTTGCCAGATCCAGCAGGTTGTCCCGTTGGAACGGAAGCTGCTCCACGGCCTGGACAAGGAGGCCTCATGCTCGCCCTCACCCTGCTCCTCGCCTGTGGACCCGACCGCTCCGCGCAGCTCGCCGCCCTGCAGGACGAGACCGTCCCGACCGACGAGCGCGATCCGGTCGAGGACTCGACGGAGACCACCACACCCTCCACCGACGCGGAGACCACGTCCCCATCGACGTCCTCGTCCACGACGTCGACCTCGACCACAGACCCCGAAGAGCCTTGGTGCTGGTCCGAGGCCATCGACCCTACCGCCCCCATCGACGACCTACAGCCGGTGAGCCACGCCAACGAGCGCGACGTCGCCTTCGAGGTGCTCCGCCGGCGCTGGCCCGCCGGCCACGACCTGCTCCGGGACATGGAGCACGACCCGTACATCGACGAGTTCCTCGACGGCAGCGGGTGGGGCGTCTTCCTCGACAGCCTCCTCACGACCGTGCACGAGGAGACCCACGGCTGGGACTACGAGCACGCCATCTACCCCAGCCAGTTCGGCTACTTCATGACGGCCGACACCCAGCCCTTCACCCCGTGGGACGACAGCCTCCCGCGGTCGGTGATCCGCCCCCTCATCGACGACGACGCCACCTGGCTCTACGCCGACCTGTACCTGACCGGTACCCAGGGGACCTACGGCTTCACGGAGCTCCTCGACGAGGCCAACTGCTACGTGAACACCCTCGGGGCCGCCGTGGCGGTGGCCGACGGGCTCCCGTGGGGCACCTCGGCCCGCGACGGCGCCATGACCTTCGTCTACTACGTGGGCGTCTACCTCGACCACGCCGCCGAGAACCGACCGTCGACCTACGCCGCATGGCAAGCGGACCCCGAGGTGGGCGAGGTGGTGCGCACGCTGTGGATCCGCACCCACTTCTTCCTGGACATGGCCGACCAGGACCCGGGGCTCGGCGTCGACGATGCCCGGATCCGCCCACTGATGGCGGCCCAGCAGCCGGTCTACGAGGCCTTCCTCGGCCATTCCCTGGAGGATGGTCCCTGCCTCCCGGACGGCGCGCCGTAGCAGCGTGCTATCGGACGCAGTCCCGCTTGGAGCGGCGGTCCTTGAGCCAGTTGGCGTTGCGGACCTGCACCCCGGAGACCTCGTCCCAGGAGAAGTCCTCCCGCGGCTGGTACCAGTCCTCCTTGTCGAACACCTCCCGCCACTCCTCCGCCTTGGAGAAGGTGTAGCCGAGGCGGGCGTACATGCAGTTGCGGAGGAAGTCGACCTGGTCGCAGGACAGCGTCTCCCGCGGCCAGCCCTCGCATCCATCGCTGGGACAGGTCTCGCAGAAGCCCCCCTTCTGCAGGTCCCGCACGTCGTGCTCCAGCAGGAGCATGCAGTCGTCGGCGCAGGGCCCGGTCTGCGGGGGCTCGGCGGACGACCCTGCGGGGTCTGGAGGCGTTCCCGGCGCCATCTGCGGGGCCTCTTCGCTGCCACCCGCACACGCGAGGGCCGCGACCACGGCCGTGGCCAGGACTGCGATGGACAGGGCTCGACCCAAGGCTCCTCCGCGCACATGTTGGCGACCCGACACTCCCTCGTCAAGGAGAGGGCCTGTACGGGCCCGGCACGATCCGGGGAGACGCTGCGCGCGACGGACGTCCCCGCTCGACGGAGCGGTGCCCTGGATCTAGGCTGCTGCGCCCACGACCCGGGCGAGGAGCTCGGCCACGACGGCATCACGGCAGGCGCCGCTCGCCTTCTCGAGGCCGTGGAACAGGAGCCACGTCTCGGCGCCGTCGTCGTCGTACCACCGACGACGCCCCTGCAGGGGGAGCTCGAACTCGAGGACGTGCCGGTCGAGGAAGCCCGGAGCGGTCGCCTCGATGGCGTCCACCGCGGCGGCCACCGCCGCCCGACGGGCCGTGGCATCCATGTGCTTCAGGTTGTCGAGACAGGTGCGGAGCACCTCGTCGCTGTCGTACCACCGCATGGGGCACCTCCACCTCGTACATCGGTAGAGGGCGGCCCCCCTTGAGCGACGGAGACCGCCCTGCAACTACCGGCGATCGATCGGGTCGATGGTCATGAAGGACCCGCTCGTGGAGGCCTCGACCTTGGGGGCGTGGCCCGCCTCGAGGGAGGCCATGCGGGCGGACTCGCGCACCAGCTGGGAGGTGAGCGCTCGCAGCACAGCGAGACGCAGCACCGAGCCGACGCCGGTGTGGGCAGGGGCCAGCTCGGCCCAGGCCAGCTTCTCCAGCTCCAGCACCACGCACTTGGTGCGGGCCACCACCGTGGTTCGGGACGGCTGTTCCCTCAGGAGCGCCCACATGCCGAACATCTCCCCCGGCCCCAGGGTCTCGTGCCGCACCGCCTTGTCCTCGTGGTTCGACGTCAGCACGTCGACCTGACCGGAGACCACCAGGAACATCGACGTCGCCGAGTCCCCCTGCTTGACGAAGAAGCTGCCCGACTGGGCCTTGAGGCCCTCCAGGCGGTCGGCGATCTGCGTCAGGTGAGAGGCCTCGGCGTTCCGGAAGAGCGGCGAAGAAGCCAGGGCCTTCGGGCCATCGACCTTGGTGGCGAGGATGCCCCCCATGCCGAACGCATCGGCCAGCAGCTCGAAGAACTTCGGCTTGGGCACGAAGGTCTCGAGGGGCTGACGGGTGGACATCTGGGCGACCCGCTGACGCGCCCGGTCCAGGGCGCTCATCAGCAGGTCGAGGGCGTACTCCTCGATGGCGACGGAGACGACCGAGCCCTGGGCGCGGAGAGCCCGGAAGCCCTCGAGGTTGAGCACCAGCAGCCGACTGGGGACCCGGGCCCGCACGGTGGTCGCCCAGGTGCCGTCGCCGAACAGCGTGGTGAAGCCCAGGCAGTCGCCAGCCTCGGCCCGACGGTAGGTACCGCTTCGCTCGGCCAGCAGCTCGCCCCCCAGCACCATCACCAGCGCAGGGTGGCGCTCCCCCTCCGAGATGAGGCGGGTGCCTTCCTTGACCTGGAAGATGTCGAAGTGCTCGACGGCCGCCTCGACGGTGCGAGGAGACAATCCGGCGAACACCGCGGGCAAGGCATCCACCGCCTGCACGCCACTGCGGGGCTGACGCGTGATCTCGGGCGGTAGGGCGTACCCTCCCGGCTCCGGGGCCCTGGGGGGCGCCGACACCTCGGGCAGGACGTAGCTGGGCACGTCCTGGGGCGGCGCCTGAGCCCGCTGCGGCGTGGGGGGGTCCCAGGTGGGCGCTCGATCGCCCGTGGTGGGCTCCGTGCGGCCGGGGGAGTGCAGCTGATGGACCGGCGTGGGGGGGAGGTCGGACAGTGGCGGGAAGGTGTCCGGATCCTCCTCGACGGGCTCGGGCTCGATGGGCTCGAGCTCGTCGAGCTCTTCCATGTCGTCGAGGGAGACCTCTTCGAGCTCCTTTCGGTCGGCCGCCGCGGGGGTGGCGTCGGGGGCGGGCACGTAGACGGGGCTCGGCAGCACGTCCGGAATGGCCGACTTTCGCTTGCCTCGGGGCTGCTTCCGCGGGGGATTCCCGAAGGCCTCCGCCACGGTGGGCGCAGCGGGCTTCTTCCGTGGGGGCGGCGGTGGGCACGGCGTCGCCCCCAGCTCTGGCTCATCGAGGAGGTCGACCGGGTCGGCCGCCGGGGGGAACGACGTAGGCTGCGGCGGGGCCGCGCGGTCGGCGGGGGCGGGTGTGGCCTCCCACTCGATCTCCCACGTGTCGTGCCGGGCCTCGCCGTAGTCGCGGAAGTGGAGGGACGCGCCGTCGACCACCTGGACCCGCGAGAGAAGTTCCGAGCCTCCTTCGTCGTCAGCCCCCATCGCTCGTCTCCACCTGCGGGCCTGGTTCGTCGAGATGCCGGAGGGGGCGGGCCCCGTCATGGCCAGCGTCGGACCCCGTCGACCGCAGCTCTTCAGGGATCCACTCGGCCGTGAGTCGGTCCTCGAGGGGATCCAGCTGATCGGCCTGGTCCAAGAAGTTTTGCATGGACTCCCCTTCGAGGACCTCTTGTTCGACCAGATGCAGGCTCATCTCCTCCAACAGCGCCCGATTGCGCACAAGGATCTCCACGGCGCGTCGGTGACAGTCGTCGAGGATGCGCCTCAGCTCCGTCTCGATGGCCTCCTGGGTCTCGGGGGAGGCCGAGCCACCCAGCGCGCCGGGACCGATGCCGAAGGCGTTGTCGTTGCCGCCGGCGTAGTGGACGGCCCCGATGGCCTTGGACATACCGTACTCGGTGACCATCTTCCGCGCGATGGTGGTGGCCCGCTTGATGTCGTCGCTCGCCCCCGTGGTGACGTCGCCGAACACCAGCTCCTCGGCGGCCCGTCCACCGAACAGGGTGACGATGCGGTTGAGCAGCTCGCTCTTCGTGGAGCTGTAGCGATCCTCCACGGGAAGGTACATCGTGTAGCCGAGGGCGAAGCCACGGGGGATGATGCTGATCTTCTGGACCGGGTCGGCCCCCGGGCTCGCCGCGGAGCAGATGGCGTGGCCACACTCGTGGTAGGCCGTCATCCGCTTCTCGTTGTCGGACAGGCGCCGGCTCTTCTTCTCCAGACCCGCCACGATGCGCTCGATGGCCTCCGAGATGTCCTCCATCTCCACCGCCGTCTTGTCGGCCCGGGCCGCGAGCAGGGCGGCCTCGTTGAGGATGTTGGCCAGGTCGGCCCCAGCGAGTCCCGGCGTGCGCTGAGCCACCACCTGCAGGTCGACCGTGGGGGAGAGCTTGAGCTTGCGTGCGTGCACCTCGAGGACCTTCTGCCGCCCGCGGACGTCGGGCCGGTCCACCAGCACCTGACGGTCGAAGCGACCGGCGCGAAGCAGCGCGGGGTCGAGGATCTCCGGCCGGTTGGTGGCGGCCATCACGATGATGCCCTTGCGGTTGTCGAAGCCGTCCATCTCCACCAGGAGCTGGTTGAGGGTCTGCTCCCGCTCCTCGTTGCCCGCCGGGCCGGACATGCCGCGGCTCTTGCCGACGGCGTCGAGCTCGTCGACGAAGATGATGCAGGGAGCGTGCTCCACGGCGTTCTTGAACAGGTCGCGGACCCGAGCCGCGCCGACGCCCACGAACATCTCCACGAACGCGGAGCCGGAGATGCTGAAGAAGGGAACGCCCGCTTCCCCTGCGACCGCGCGGGCCAGCAGGGTCTTGCCGGTGCCGGGAGGGCCGACCAGCAGGACCCCCTTGGGAGGCCGACCGCCGAGAGACGTGAACTTCTCGGGGGTGGTGAGGAAGGCGATGACCTCCTGGAGCTCCTCGGCCGCCTCGTCGACCCCGGCGACGTCGTCGAAGGTGACGCCCGTGCCCTCCTCCGGGGCCATCTGAGCCGAGCTGCGCCCGAAGGCAGCCACGCCGCGGGCGGGTCCAGACTGCCGGCTGAACAGGTACCAGAGGAAGACGATCACCAGCAGCGGCAGGAAGAGCATCGGCGTGAAGCCTTCCTGGCACTGGCTCGGCTGTACCGCTCGGTACGGCACACCGTGCTCCTCCAGGAGCGGCAGGAAGGCTTCGTCCTCCACCTGCACCGTCTGCACGAACTCCGGCTTCTCCTCCGAGCCCTTCTTCTTCGCCCGTACGAGGTCGCCGTCGAAGATCACCTCGACGATCTGATCCTGCTCGACGAGCTGCTTGAGCTCGGACCAGCTGGTGCCACCGCCCGGAAGAGTCCACGCGAAGCGGGTTGCCCACAGCAGCAACACCATGAACAGCACCATGGCCAGCATGGGCCACCACCACTTCACGGGCTCGTTGGGTCCCTCATCCTCGTCGCCGGCCACTCGTGCTCCAGAAGTCGAGCCCACGCCATATCGCGAAGGCCGGGGTTCCACACCGACCTGCGAGTGACTGCCCCGATCAAGTAGGTTGAGCGGGACCGGAGGGAGCGACCATGGTTCTGCTAGCACTGCTGTTCGCCTGTGGCGGCGACGCGTCGGAGGACCCCGGCTCGGATGACGCCGCGGACACCGACACCGATACGGACACCGACACCGACGCCGACGCCGACGCCGACGCCGACGCCGACACGGACACGGACACCGACACCGACACCGACTCGGACACCGGCCCGACCTCCACCGGAAGCACGGCCGCCACGGGCACGACGGGCGACACCGGGCCATCGCTGCAGGTGGGCACGGCCTTCCGCTTCGACAGCTCCGCTCTGAACGTCACCCAGCCCCCGGGCGTGGGGGGGCTCCTCGCCTCGCTGTACAGCGACCTGTTCCTCGCCGAGGTGATCGACGTCGGCACCTCCGAGGCCACCCTCCGCTTCGCTGGGGCCGACGGCGTCGACCAGGACCTGTGCGTGCCCACCGAGGATGTCGTGATGACGCTCTCGGGCAACGTTCTCAGCGCCGGTCCCGAGCAGCGGACCATCGCGGCCCAGGGCTTCGTCCTCGCCCTGGAAGAGGCCTCGATGACCATCACCCTCTCAGCCACCTACGACAACATCGTCGACGCGGGGCTCGAGGGCATGATCGACACCGTCCCCCTGGTCCCCCTCGTCGCTCCCGGCGCAAGCGACGACGCCATCTGCGATCTGATCGCCAGCCTCGGCGCCTCCTGCGTGCCCTGCCCGGTCACCGGCGGCCCCTACTGTCTGCCCTACCGATCGGACGGCGCCCGTGCCCTGTCCGACCCCGCCCTCACCGTCGTCGAGCGCACCACCGCCGACATCGCAGCCGATCCCGCCTGCAACTGACCGGAGCTTCCCATGCACGTCCTCCTCGCCCTCCTCCTCGCCTGCTCGGGCGACGACCCCGAGCCCCAGAACACCGACACCACCGACACGGACACCGACACCGACACCGACACCGGCGTCCCGGTCACCGTCGACTCGGCCACCGGCGACACCGCGACGACCGACACCGAGCCCACCGCGGTGACCGGCACCACCGGCACCACCGGCGCCACCGGCGCCACCGGGGACACGGGCCTCGACGGCGATCTGGCGGGTCGTGCCTACCGGTTCACGCCGAGCGGCATCAACATCATTCAGCCCGTCGGCGCGGTCTACCTGGTCGACACGGTCTTCATCATGGAGATCATCGGGCACGATGTGGCGGCCAACACCATGGACGTACGGGTCGGGAACTGGAACTGGCCCGGCTACGGCCTTCCGGTCGGCCAGAACATGTGCTCCCCCACCGCCGACATCACCGATGTCGACCTCTCCACCGCTCCGACCGTCACCCTCGGTCCGGTGAGTGGCGCGTTCATCGTCGCCACCTCGCCGTTCGGGATCGAAGACGCCGTCGCCGAGATCACCTTCGACGCCACCTTCGACGAGGTGACCGACGCCAGCCTGGAGGCCCTCGTGGACGTGGCGCCCTTGGCGACCAGCTACGGCTACGGGCCCGGCTACTTCTGCAGCGCGGTCGGAGGCTGCACCACCTGCCCGTCCACGGGCCAGAACACCTGCGTCACCTGGGAAGCCAACAACGCCCGCGCCCGGGTCGATCCGGCGCTCACCGTCGTGGAGCGCACCCTCGTCGACATCCAGGCCGACCCAGCCTGCAACTGATCAGCTGAACGTGTGACCGGCCCGCGGCAGGTCGAGGGTGAAGGCGCTGCCCTCGCCCGGCCTGCTGGAGACGCCGACCCTGCCGTCCATGCGCTCGATGAACTCCTTCACCAGCGCGAGCCCCAGCCCGGTGCCTCCCTGAGCCGGATGGATGGCGTCGGAGGCCTGGGTGAAGGGGTCGAACAGGGTGTCGAGGTGCTCCGGCCCGATCCCGATCCCGGTGTCCCGCACCGTGACGTGTACCCGGTCCCCCGCGGCGACCACGGTGAGCTCGATGGAGCCATCCCGGGTGAACTTGGCCGCGTTGGAGACCAGGTTGAGCAGGCACTGGCGAAGGCGCTTCTCGTCGGCCCGAACCCACAGGGACGGCGTCGCCGACAGGATGGCCCGGTTCCCGCCGGCGGCGAAGAGCGGCGCGGCCCCCTCCATCACATCCCGTGCCACCTCCTCGACCTCCACCTCGTCGATGGTGAACTCCATCCGACCCGCCTCGACCTTCGACAGGTCCAGCACGTCGTTGACCAGCTCCAGCAGGTGGCGCCCGGCGTCGCGGATGCGGACCAGGTCTTGGGCGTCGTCGGCCTCCGCTTCCTCCAGCAGCAGCTCTGCGTACCCGATGATGGCGTTCATCGGCGTGCGGAGCTCGTGGCTCATGTTCGCGAGGAAGGCAGACTTGGCCCGGCTTCCCGCGTCGGCCTGTTCTCGGGCCCGGGTCAGCTCGTCGCGGTAGGCCTGGTTGACCGACATCGCCGCCCACACGAAGCCGAGGCCGATGAAGAACAGGCCGATGTGGCAGGTGGCCGCGAGGGACCAGAGCACGGGCATGGGCACCACCGGCTCGGGCACGTAGCCGAGGAGCTGGGCGACCAGCATGCCCACCACCGCCGTCGAGCTGATGATCGTCCACACGACCCCCGGCCGCGCGCCCCCCGACGAAGGTGACGGCCACGATGCAGACGAGCATCCAGGGGATCGCGGCGCTCTGGGTGCCGGAGAGCAGCCAGGAGGGGATCAGCAGGCTCTGGATCAGGCTGCCCGCCAGGAGGTGGGCCGCGACCCGGACATCGCCGAACAGCCGAAGAGACACCGGCGCCAGGACGCCCACCCCGACGACAGCCGCGGCGAGGCTGCCCGCGAGGACCCACTGCTGGAGCACCACGAAGGCCACGAGGAAGGGCAGGCCCCAGAACGCGACCACCACGCTGAAGCGCACGGCCGCGCGGCCCTGGCGTCGCTCCGACGGGGGCAACCGGCTCACCAGGGCCGACTCGATGGCGTGAAGGCGCTCGAACATGGACCTCCCTATCGTCGCATCGTGCGGTGGGTTCGAGGATTGTTCAGGGCGTACGACCCTCGGATCGCATAGAGTCGAGTCACGCACCGTACGCTTCGAGGCCCCCATGCTCCTCATCGCCCTGGCCCTCTTCGGATGTAGTGAAGACGAGCCCAACCTTCTCGACGACACCGACGCCGATCCCGTCGTAGGCACGGCGACCCGGCCGATCGTGGAGGCGGTCGACTCGGCCGAGCTCCGAGACACCGGCGCCCCCACCACCGACACCGAGGTCACCGACACCTCCCCTGGGGAAGCCACGGGCGATACCGGCCCGCCCTTCATCGACACCGGCGTCCACGTGCTCGAGGGGCGCACCTTCCGCTTCAACCCCAACGTGCTGTCCGTGGTGGCCGGGGGCGTGGGCATCACCCTGTTCGAGACGAACTTCCTGGTGCAGGTCCTCGACGTCAGCCCCACCCTGGGCACCGCCGACCTGCGGGTGGCCAGCTTCAACCCGAACACCGGTGGCCAGGCCCCCTGCTCCCCCACGGCCGACGTCAGCACGGACTTCAGCGCCGACCCGACGCTCACCTTCGGCCCCCTCGACGGTGCCACGGGGCTGTTCGGCAAGGTGGCCCCCGTCGAGCAGGCAACCGGCGCGATCCAGTTCAACAGCGGCTACGACCGGATCACCGCCGCCAACATGACCGCCCTGTGGGACATCGACGCCTTCGCCACCTACTACTACGGCGCGGGCTACGGCGGCGCGGGCCTGTGCGGCCTCCTCGGGGCCTACGGCGGTGGGTGCACCACCTGCCCCGCGAGCGGCTCCACCACCTGCCTGCCGATCACGGCCACGGGCGCCGAGGCGCGCTGGGAGTCCGGGTTGGTGCTGACCGTGCGCACCCAGGCCGACATCCAGGCCGACCCCAGCTGCCCCTGAGGGGCCCTACGGCGTCACCGTACAGGCGCCTGCCCCCTGCAGGCACTCGATCTGGGCGTACGTCCCGGTGGAGATGTCCTCGACGTACTCGGGCAGGGAGTCGCTCCCTTCGCTCATCTGGCGGAAGGTCGTGTCGGCCTCGAAGACGCAGTCGGTACACAGGAACGGAGCAGCATCCGGGCCGTTGACCACCGGCACCCGCACGTCGATGGACGAGTCCCCGGCGCTCGGCACCATCTCCAGCCGCGTCGCCGTGATGGCCCCTCGCGTGCCGATCGCCCGCTGGGAGACGCTGAACGGACTCACGGGCTCGAAGCGTACGTCCGTCAGCTCGAGGTCGGCCTCGTTGGCGTAGATGTCGACGTCGTTCCCGCTGCCCAGCTCGTTGTCCCGGAACACCACGCCGGCGAGGGTCGACACGGCATCGGTGGCGGCCAGATGGACCCCGGCCCCTTGGGCGCTCGCGACGTTCTCGTAGATGTCGACGCCCGTGAGGTGGATGGGGTCGAGGCTGTAGATGGCGCCGCCGCGCTGGGTCTCGTTCTGGTACAGCGCGCCGCCATCGATGGTGAGGGTGCCGCGGTTGTCGATGGCTCCGCCGAACGCGGCCGAGGTACAGCCGTGGACGTCGAGCCTCTGCGCCGAGAGGACCCCACCCGCCTGCACGAAGATGCCCCCGCCCCCTTGGACCAGGTGGGGGCTGTTGGTGCAGTCGATCTCCACGTCGACAGCGGTCACCACGGTCGCGGCAGAGACGTACAGGGCCCCCCCATAGGCCACGGTGCTCAGGACCCCCGGCCCCCCCACCAGCCGTAGGCCCTCGAGGAGGAGGTCGTCGTCGCTCTCGATGGTCCCGGCGAGCTCGGGAGACCCGTGCCCGATCAGGCCGCCGGGAGCCTCCAGTCGGTAGACGGCATCGGGGTCCCCCACCGCATCGCAGATGTGGACCGTCGCCGACGAAGCCGACCCGGCGAGCGTCAGGGCGGCCTCCATGGTGGAGAAGGACACGGCCGGCTGGCCCGCGATGACCACGCCGATGGGCTCCGTAGGCTCTTCCTCCTCGGTGCTGCAGTCCTCCAGGACGCCGTCGCAGACCTCGACCGCCCCCGGGTACACCCCCTCCGCAGCGTCGTCGCAGTCGGTGTCCACCGACGCCAGATGGGGACCGGTGCAGGTGAGGTCGGATCCCGCGGTGGTCTCGGTTCCCCCGAATCCGTCCTGGTCGCTGTCGACGTAGCAGAGCTCCGAGCCGTCGCAGTCGTCGTCGACCCCGTTGGCCACGAGCTCCGCGGCGCCAGGGTGGCGGCTCGGGTCGGCGTCGTCGCAGTCGCCGTCGAGCACCCCCGCCACCGCCTCGCAGGTCACGTAGCCATCGCCGTCGGCGTCCAGCTCGCCGGGGTCCAGGGCGCCGTCGCAGTCGCTGTCGACCCCATCGCATCGCTCGGGCGCCCCCGGGGCCACATCCGGGTCGCTGTCATCGCAGTCGTCTGCGGTGTCGTGAAGGCCCGCCGCGCCGCAGTCGAGGCTGCCCCCGACGGTCGCAGTGGTCTCCCCCGCGACGCCGTCCCCGTCGCTGTCGACGTAGCACAGCTCTTCCCCATCGCAGTCGCCGTCGACCCCATCCGCGACCCACTCCGGTCCCCCCGGGTAGGCAGCTGGATCGGCGTCGTCGCAGTCCGTGGCGGTCTGGGGAAGGAGGCCTTCGCAGTCCACGGCCTGCACCGAGCCTGCAGCCCCGTCACCATCGGCATCGACGTAGCCGTAGGGCGTGAGGTCGTGGAGTTCGTCGAGCTCTACGTCGGTGCGGGGCCCCTCGGCCAGCCCCACCAGCAGACCCACGCTCCGCGGTCCCGGTGTCCACGCCGCCGTCGACAGCACGACCGAGGCCACGCCCAGGTCGACAGGGACAGCCTGCACGTCGCCGGCGAGGCCATCGAGCACTGGCGTGATCTGCAGCGTCTCACCGTCCAGGCGGGCATCCACCTCCAGGGTGACGGCGACGTCGCGGCAGGCGCTCCACTCGCTCGGACCGTCCACGAGGCGTACGTCCACCGGCTCGGCGCGGAGCAGGGCTGCCTGCTCGTCGGCGGGCGAGACCCACGCACACCCCACCAGCGCCAAGACCGCCCAGATCGACCGCATGCTGTGGACCTCGTTCGTGAGTGGCAGAGTATAGTGCGGCCCGGAGGCACGATGTGGTCCTGGGCGGCAGCGCTGGCGTGGGGCGGATGTCCGAAACCCACCCACAACGTCGACGTGGCCGACGCCATCGACGAAGCCATGGCGTACTACGCCAGCTTCGACACGGCCGGCTTCGACGCGGCGGTCGGCAAGGCATCCGACGCGGCCGCCTGCCTGGCCGACGTCGTCAGCCCGGACGTCGCCGCGGGGTTTCACCGGGTCCGGGGCCTCCAGGCCTTCCTGGCCAAGGACTTCGGCAATGCCGAGCACCACTTCGCCGCGGCCCGCATGGCCGATCCCGAGTTCACCTGGTCCGAGGACCTCGCGCCCGAGAGCGGGCCGCTGCGTCGGCGGTACAACGCCCTGTCGGTCGACGGCGGCGTCCCGATCCCCGTGCCCTCCAGCGGGTCCCTCCGGGTGGATGGCCGCGTGGCCTCCAGCCGCCCCGAGGGCGTTCCCGCCGTGGTGCAGTCGGTGGCTGCCTCGGGGCAGACCCTGAGCACGAGGGTGGTCGCGCCGAAGGCCCCCTTGCCCATCGACGACCTTCGCTTCCGCGCCCACGCCGGACGCCCCTACTTTCTCGCTGCGGCGGCCTGTGGCGTGCTGGCCGCGGGAACCTACGGTGTCGCGATGCTGCAGAAGGCCGGGTACGAAGAGGCCGCGGCCACCGGCGACGCCGGGCGCATCGCCTCCCGGGCGTCGTCCGCAAGGGGTCTCACCGTGGCGTCCGGCATCCTCGCAGCGAGCGGTGGAGCCTTCGTGGGCGTGGGGCTGGCGTTCCGGTGACAGGACCCCTGGCTCCAGGGCAGCGGGTCGACCGCTTCACCATCGTGCAGCTGCTCGGGGTCGGAGGGATGGCTGCGGTCTACGGCGCCCGCCACAGCACGCTGGGCACGCCGCATGCCGTCAAGGTCCTCACCCTGGAGGGTGGGGACGTCCGGGAGCGACTGGTCCAGGAGGGCAAGCTGCAGGCCCGCCTTCGCCACCGGCACATCGTCGCCGTGACGGACGTCATCGATGTCGACGGCCGCCCGGGCCTCGTGATGGAGTACGTAGACGGCCTGCCCCTGGACGCCTGGCTCTACCAGCACCGACCCGATGTCGACGAAGCACTGCGGGTGTTCCGAGGCATCGCCGCAGGCATGCAGCACGCTCACGAACAGGACGTCGTCCATCGCGACCTGAAGCCCGGCAACGTGATGCTTGCCCTGGAGGAAGGGGGCGTCGTGGTGCCCAAGGTGATGGACTTCGGACTGGCCAAGTCCTACGCCCGCAAGCTCAGGCCGGGGGAGACTCAGTCGGGCCGCATCATGGGCACGCCGGCCTACATGCCCCCGGAGCAGATCTCGGACGCCTCGGCGGTCGATCGACGCGCCGACGTGTACGCGCTGGGGTGCATCCTCTACCAGCTCGTGGGGGGGCGACCTCCCTACATGCAGGACGACTTCGTCACCCTCTTCGCGGCCATCGCCGCCGGCGACCATCCCCCCATCGGTCGCCTCGCACCCGACCTGCCGCCGGGCGTGGTCGATGCGATCGAGGGGGCCATGGCCCGAGACCGCGACGAGCGGGTCGGCGATGTGGCCGGGCTGATCCAGGTCCTGGAGGGACGCTCCACCCTGACCTCCCTCACAGGAACGGTAGGGCGTCCGACGCGCCAGGGTCTGGCGCCCCCTCGTCCTCTCGCGATGGACGGCCCAGCCACCCTCGCTCCTGGCACCGAGGGCGCCATCGTCGTCGAGGAGCACGCGCGGGGGGAGCTGCCGTCGATCGACGAGCTGTCGCAGCCCGGTTCGACCCACCAGACGTTGGACCACTTCACCGACCCAGCACCTGAGGCTCCATCGCCGCCATCGTCCCGCACCGGGATCCTGGCCGCCTCCCTCGCCGGCGGACTGGGCGTGGGGTTGGTGAGCGGGGCGAGCCTGATGCTGCTGGTCGGCGTGCTGGGCATCGCGTGGTGGTCTGTCTCGTCGTCCCCGAGAGGGGCGGTCGAGGAGGACCCGACGCCAGCGCCCGTCGCAGCCCCGGTCCCAAGGCCAGAGCCCCCGCCCCCCGAGCCGGATGCGCCGGAGCCGCCCGTCCCCGAGCCCGTGCCCGCCCCCATCGCGTCCCCCGTACCCAAGCAGGTCGAGGAGCCGGCGCCAGTGCCTGCGGAGGAGCCCGCCCCGACCCCGGCGCCCGAGAAGCCCATGGCGTCGTTCCTGTGGGCGCCCCAGGAGGGACTGGAGGGTGTGGAGCTGGTGGGCGCCGAAGGGCGTCGCTACGGAGCCGGCGCCCTGCCCGCCGGCACCTACGAGACCCGGGTCCACACGGTGGAGGGACGGGACGAACGGCGCAACACCGTCACCCTCGAGGAGGGCCAGGTGCTGGTGCTCGTCTGCCCACCGGCCTTCGGCCACTGTGACGTGAAGGACGGGCCGTAGCGCTCGGCGGTCTCGCGAGTCGGTCTCCGTGCTACGACGTCGTGTCAGGAGGCCCCCATGGACATCGTGCTCTACGGAATGACCCACCCCACCCGCGCCACCCGCGTGGCCTGGGCCCTGGAGGAGGCGGGCGCGCCCTGGCGCTACGAGGCCGTCGAGCTGGGCAGCGACGCCTACGGTCAGATCAACCCCTTCCGCAAGGTGCCGGCCCTCAGCGTCGACGGCACCGTGCTCACCGAGTCCGCCGCCTGCTCCTTGTGGGTAGCGGACGCCTTCCCCGACGCCGGACTGGCGCCCGCTCCGCGCACCCTGGAGCGGGCCGACCACGACCGCTGGGTCCACTTCGCCATCAGCGAGCTGGAGCAGCCGCTGTGGACCAAGGCCAAGCACACCTTCGCGCTGCCGAAGGAGCTGCGAGTGGAGGGGCTCAAGCCCGCCCTGCTCCACGAGTTCCAGCGGGCTGCGGCCTTCGTGGAGAAGCGGCTCGACGGTGGGGTCCACCTCGTGGGGGACCGCTTCACCATCGCCGACCTGATGGTGGCCCATACCGGTATGTGGGCGCTCCGAGCGGGCTTCGCGCTGCCCGAGGCCCTGGCCCGGCACACCGCCACCCACGCCGCCCGACCGGCGCTGCAGCGGGCGAACACCAAGGCCCACGGCTGAGCGCGTTGGCTCCGTGGGCCCCACGTCGGCCTACGATCCCGCTCGCCACGTCGTCTCGGAAGGGGTGTCCTGCTGCCACGACACCCCGCCGAACGGAGGAAGCAGGACAATGCTCCGCCTCCCGATCGGAGGTGTCGGGCTGGCCCGACACCTGCTGCGAGCGCCGCCCAGGACCACTCCGCCCATACCGGCCTTCCCTCCGACCCTTCCACTGACCCTCGGGTCCTTGGCACGGGTCCTGCTTTGGTCCAGGGTGCAACCAACAACGCGCCCAAGGCGCCCTGGAGACATCCCATGATTCGCACCCTCGCCTCCGTCCTCGCCCTGTCCCTCTCCGGCACCGCCCTCGCCAACCCGGCGGAGACGCCCGCCGAGCCCACCCCGCCCGTGGAGGCCGCCCCGCCCGCCGACGCCGAGCCGCCCAGCGACGCCAAGGATGAGGCGCCCACGTTCGACGAGCTCGACCAGGACGAGAGCGGAGCCCTCGACCTGAAGGAAGCCAAGGAGCTCCCCGAGCTGTCCAAGTCCTTCAAGACGGTCGACGGAGACAAGGATGGCCTGGTGAGCCGCACCGAGTTCGCCGCCTTCCGCAAGGCCCAGCAGCCCGCCTCCGCCGAGGGCTGAGACCACGCGGTCCGGCGCCTCGGTGCCGGACCGTGCCCCAGGCGCACGCAGGACGGGGGGTGGTGTTGTCCGGGGCGCGGCCCAGTCCTGGGGGGGACTCGGGCCCGCGCCTCGGCAACACCTAGCCACCCGGCCGCGGACGCCGCTGGATAGATCTCCGCGTGTCACCCCTGTCCAAGCTCTCCTTGGTGCAGCTCGTCTCCGTCGCTCTGGGGGTCGTGCTGCTTCCGCCCGTGGTCGCGCTGTTCGTCGCGGCCGTGGCGGTCGAAGACCTGGCCACGTCTGGGAGCACCACGGTGCGCGACGCCGTGCACACCGTGGAGCTCACCCACGGGTTGGTGGAGCAGGTCACCGCCCTGGAGCGGATCGCTCGCCAGCGCCAGATCCTGGGGGATGGCGACCTCAAGACACGCCACCTCGAGCGTCGCGAGGAGCTGGTCTCGGTGATCGGCGAGCTGGACGGCCTGGAGCTCCCCGCATCCCTGCACGAGCGGCTCGACGCGCTCCAGCAGCAGGAGCACGACCTGCACGCCGTCCTCGCCACCGCCGAGCCGACGTCCGCGTCCTACGACGCCGCGGTGAACGAGCTGGGAGCCCTCGGCGACACGGCCCTCGTCCTGCAGCGCGGCGCCTACGAGGCCCTGCGGGCCGACGCTCGGGACCTGCAGAGCCGCGCGGGTCGCATGCAGGACCGGCTCATGTTGCTGGGCTGGTTGGCGGTCCCCCTGGCGGTCGGCTTCGTCTTCACCGTGTTGTTCGGTGTGGTGCGCCCCCTGCGCTCCCTCGGCGCGGCGATCCGGCGGCTCGGAGCGGGCACGCTCGACGAGCCCATCGCCGTCCGCGGCCCGGGGGACCTGCAGCAGCTCGGGCAGCGGCTCGAGTGGCTGCGGGTGGAGCTGCTGGCCGCCGAAGACGACCGGGTACGCCTGTTCCACCACGTCTCCCACGAGCTCAAGACGCCGCTGGCGTGCATCCGCGAGGGCACCCAGCTGCTCTCCGACGGGGTGATGGGGGAGCTCTCCCCCGGTCAGCACGAGATCACCGACATCCTCGCCAGCAACACCGAGCGTCTGCACCAGCAGATCGAAGACCTGCTGCGGATCAGCGGCATGCGCACCCGGGGCCCCGAGCTGGAGGTCGTCGACGTCGACATCGCCGAGGTCGTCGACCAGGTGGCGGACCACTGGCGGGTGGCGGCGCGCTCTCGGGGCGTGGACATCCTGGTCGATGCCGCCTCGGTCTGGCTTCGCGGCGATCCCGTGAAGCTGCGCACGGCCATCGGCAACCTGGTGAGCAACGCCCTGAAGCACGGCCCCGCCGGGCGCCCGGTGCGGCTCCGTGCCCATTCCCACGCCGAGCGTGTGGTGGTCGAGGTCGAAGACGAGGGGCCGGGCGTGCCCCAGGCCGAGCGGGAAGAGGTGTTCACCGCGTTTCGGCAGGGACTGACGGCGTGGAGCAGCGCCGCCAAGGGTACGGGGCTGGGGCTGACGATTGCGCGGGAGTACTTCCGCGCCCATGGGGGGGACGTGACGATCGAGACCGGAACCATTGGAGCGAGAGTGGTGGCGTGGTGCCCACAAGGCACCCCTGGCGCGGTGCGACCGCCGGTCGACTCGGCGGCTGCGGGTGGATCGCCATGATGCGGTGGCTGCCCATGATGCTGTTGGCCTGCGCACCGAAGCCCACTGCGCCGGCGGCGATGCCCGCGCCGCCCCAGGTGGTGGTGGTGCCGGCTCCGGACCCGCCGTCCCACACCGATCCCGTGGCCGGCATGCTCGCCGCAGCGTCCGTGGTGGTCGGGATGCCGCGGGAGCGACAGCTGGAGGAGATCGAGCGATGGCGTCGCTCCCTCGAGCGCACCGACCAGGCCAGCGACCGGCTCCGACTCGCCCTGCTCTTCACCCTGGGGGACCCGACGGTGCGCGACCCCGAGCGGGTGCGGGAGCTTCTCAGGGGTCGCGCATGGCACGCGAACGACGCCAGCTACGAGCTGTTGGCCCGCATGCTGCTGGAGGTGGTCGAGACCCGGACCGAGGGCGAAGAGCAGCGGCTCATGCTCGCCATGGCCCTCGACACCGCTCGGCAGGAGCGCGACGAGCTGCAGCAGCAGCTCGAGGCCCTCAAGGCGCTCGATGCCGAGATCGACCGCCGAACCCCCGCCCCGGAGAAGCCCGATGGCACGCGTCCTGGTGGTTGACGACGACGCCGACCTCCGTCGGCTCCTCTCCCTCAGGCTGCGCTCGGCCGGTCACGAGGTGGAGCTCGCTGAAGACGGCGCCGAGGCATGGTCTCGATTGCCCGATGTCCGACCGGACGTGTTGATCAGCGACGTGCGCATGGACGGCCTCGACGGCATGGAGCTGTTCGAGCGGGTGCGGCACCGCTGGCCCACCCTGCCGGTGCTGCTCCTCACCGCCCACGGAACCATTCCCGACGCGGTGCGGGCCACCCAGCAGGGGGTGTTCGCGTACCTCACGAAGCCCTTCGACAGCCGGGCGCTGCTCGAGGCGGTGGAGCAGGCCGTCGGTCGTCGCCAAGCCCCCCGCAACGAAGAGACCGACGACGCGTGGCGTTCGGGCATCCTCACCCGGGCGCCGGCCATGGAAGAGCTGCTCCGAAAGGCCCAGCGGGTGGCGCAGGCCGACGACGTGGCCGTGCTGCTCCACGGTCAGAGCGGCACCGGCAAGGAGCTGCTGGCCCGGGCCATCCACCGCGCCAGCCCCCGGGCCGACGGCCCCTTCGTCGCCATCAACTGCGGCGCCATCCCCGAGACCCTGCTGGAGTCCGAGCTGTTCGGCCACGCCAAGGGGGCCTTCACCGGGGCGTCCTCCGCCCGCCAGGGCCTCTTCGTCGAGGCGAACGGCGGCACGGTGTTCCTCGACGAGATCGGTGACATGCCGTCGTCGTTCCAGGTCAAGTTGTTGCGGGTGCTCCAGGAGCGGGAGGTGCGCCCCGTGGGCTCCGGACGCTCCGTTCCTGTCGACGTACGCCTGGTGAGCGCCAGCCACTCGGACCTGCTGGAGGCCGTGGAGGATGGCCGCTTTCGGCAGGACCTGCTGTACCGCATCAACGCGGTGTTGCTGGAGGTGCCACCCCTCGCCGAGCGGCGAGAGGACATCCCACTGCTCGCGGAGACCTTCCTGGCGCGCGCCGCCAGGGGCGAGCGTCGGAGCTGGTCCACAGAGGCCATGGAGCGGCTGGTGCAGGCCCCGTGGCCCGGCAACGTGCGGCAGCTGCAGAACGTCGTGGACCACTGCCGGGCGCTGGCGGCCGGACGGGTGATCTCCGCCGAGCTCGTCGACGATGCGATCCGTACCACCCCCCGCCCGGTCGCCACGTTGGACGAAGTGCGAGCCGACGTGGAGCGCGACTACCTCGTGCAGGTGCTGCAGGTCACCAACGGCAACGTGAGCAAGGCGGCGCGCACCGCCGGTCGCAACCGCACCGAGTTCTACAACCTCCTCAAGCGGCACAACATCGACCCGGAGCGCTTCCGGTAGGCCTCATCCCTGCCGGACAGCGCTACTCGGCGGTCGCCTCGTCGAGCACCTGGAGCGCCTGCTTGTACAGGAAGCGGGCCTGCTGCGGATTGTCGCCGATGGAGACCATGCCCACCTTGCCGAACTCCGACAGGGCGCCGATGAGGTGGAAGACCACCCCGCGCTCGGTGGGGCCGTGGAAGTGCATGTCGTGGTACACGGCGATGTCGATGAGATCGGCGGGACGAAGGCCCTTGTAGCGCTCGGCCTGGAGCGTGTCGGTGGCGAAGTAGTACTTGGGCTTGCCGCTGGGGGCGTAGAACAGGCCGTCGTCGAGGCTGTAGGTGCCCCCCGTGAGGAACTTCAGGGTGAGGAAGGGGTGGGTCGTGCCCCCCTTTCGCAGGTTGACCTCGATGGCGAAGTGCTTCCAGCCCCCTTCTGGGGTGGGGACCGACACGTAGTCCACCGCGAAGCGCCCGATCACGCCGTGGTCGGCGAGCACCTGGGCCACCTTGGCGCCGCTCTGCTGGATGTCCATCCGGTAGTCGTCGACCGCGGGGAAGGTACAGCCCTCGAACACCTGACCGCTGGGGCCCCCGAGCACCTGGTCGTGGGTGCTGATCACCTGGGGCTCGCCGATGGCGTTGACCCGGCACTGCACCGACGGGCTCCGCTTCCCCTCCCCTTCCACGAAGGCCTCCACGATGCCCTTCATGTCGACGTACTTCTCGGCGAAGCTGGGCCAGGTCTCGGCGGGGGCCTCGAACTTCAGACCGTTCTCGCCGTGGAGCCGGTCGTAGATCTGGTCGGTCAGCGTGGCCTTGTCGGTGTCGGCGGAGAGGTCCTCGTAGTAGAACAGCGCGTTGCCCTCACCGGAGAAGCCGTCGTTGAGCTTGACCACCGAGCGACGAGCCGCGGGGTCGTGCTTCTTGATGTCGGCCAGGCACTCGGCGATCTCCCGTGGGCCGGCCACGTGCTCGAAGCCATAGGCCAGGTCGACGCCGGCCTTGCGGAAGGTCTCCCGGCATCCGGACTTGGTGCCGAGCCAGGCGAGCTGCGGGTCGGTGCTGTTCAGCGGCAGGCCGAGACGGAGGGCCAGGGTGCGCTCGAGGTTCGTGCTGTTGAAGCACACCATGTGCGCCGGGCAGCCGGGGATGATCTCCCGCTGGATCCGCTTGATGAGACGCGGTCGGTCGATGATCTTCTGGGAGAGCGGCACGTTGCTGCGGTCGTTGCAGTCGAGCATCTCGAGGCGGGCCCGCGCGTGGCCGTAGGGGATGCCGGGGAGCAGCGAGAGGTAGTAGTCGACCACGACCGGGTCGAGCTTCTGGCTGGTGACGTAGACCACCCGGGTGCGGGGCTGACGCAGCAGCATCAGGTTGACCAGCATCCGCTCTTCGTAGTGGTAGACCCCCGAGATCTTCTGGAGCTCGCGGGGGTCCATCGACAGCGACGGCACGATGACCACCGTCTGGGTCTGTCGACTGTCGCGGGCGAGGAGGTGGTAGAGCTCCGCCACGTTCTCCTGGAGCGTGGAGAAGGCTGCGAGCTCGTCGGGGGAACCAGGGGCCGGCCAGTCGGGTGTCGTCATTCCGCGAGCATACAACGGCCCCCACCGGTGTCAGAGCAAAAGGGCTGGGGCCTGCGAAGCCAGGCCGGATCGAAGCACCAGGCCGTCATCACCAGCATCCCCCAGGTCAGGTCGGCGAAGTCCACCAGGATCCACAGACCCAGCTGCAGGCCGAGGAGCGCGAGCCACACCACGGGACGGGCCCGACGCCACAGGGCGACCGGCGCCACCGCCTCCAGCCCCAGGGCCACGAAGGTCGCCCCGACCAGCCCCGTCGGCCAGCCGAGCAGCCACGTCCGCACCGCCGTGTCCCGGGCCAGGGGATTCGCGAGGACGTAGTGCAGCGCTGTGCCGTCGACCCAGCTGGGCGCTGCGAGCTTCGTCCAGGCGCTGTAGGCGTAGCCCACGGTCATCAGCGTCCAGCCCGCCACGAAGACCGCCGGCGGCAGGCGCCAGTCTGCGTCGGGGTCGTGGACGAGGGTCCACAGGGGCGCGGGCTGGGGGATGGCGGCATGGGCCAACAGCACCCAGCCCACGTGGGGAAGCGCCGGGTTGAGGATCAGCGGGTTGGCCGCCTGCAGCGACGCCAGCACCCACAGGGCGAGTGCAGCGGCCCAGCGGTCCTGCCAGCCGACGGCCACCGCGAGGGAGGCCAGCAGTCCGACCCCCACCCAGGCCGTCGCCATCCAGCCGGCGTCGACCCACCACAGGGGGCTCGGCAGGAAGCGGAACAGCGGGGACACACCGGCCGTCGCCATGCCGTCGGCGCTGAACACCTCGGCGGCCCAGGGCAGCAGCTGGCCGAAGTGGACCACCAGGTAGGCCCCGAGGAGCAGGCGCAGCAGGGCCCAGCTGCGGGCCCGCCAGCCGTTGGCACCGAGCCGCTCAACCACAGGACACCTCGAGGTGCAGGGGCAGGTCGGTCTCCGTGCCGGGTCGGGGCACCACGACCAGCTCCACGGGGCCCACCGGCGCGGCGTCGACCCCGAGCTCGGAGAGGACGTCGACGTCGCAGAAGGCGTGCTCGGCGACGCGGGCGTGCAGGGGTCCGAGGACGGGGTGCTCCGCCAGGAAGGGGCCTCCGGCCAGGGCCGCACCGTAGACGTTGCGGCGGTTGTAGGGGCCCTGGAGCGCGCCGTAGACCTCGGGGGTCAGCGCCAGCTCCCGGGGCCCGTCGACCTCGTCCCAGCGGAGGGTGTAGGCGGCCGAGAAGCCCTCCAGCCCCTCCCTCGCGGTGAACACCTTCGGCGACGGCGAGGCCCCCGTCGCCAGGCCGAGGCCATACAGCGCGTCGCTCCCGACCACGTCGCCGACCATCGCCAGCAGCCCGACCGCCAGCAGCCCCAGGGCCCGCTTGTGGCCCGGCATCAGGCCACCTCCCGGAAGGCCAGCATCTCCCGCAGTCGGGTCTCGTCGTCGCCGAAGCCGCAGGGGACCTCGTCGGAGACCGGGTTGTCCAGGGTGCCGAAGAGCCAGTCCCACACGGGCAGGTCGCCGTAGTTGGAGGCGTGGCGCCCCTCCTCGTGGTGGATGCAGTGGGACTCGGGGCGCTGGATGAACCAGCCGATCCAGCGAGGGGTCTTCACGTTCCAGTGGTAGAAGAACTCGGCGAGGCCGCAGAGCAGGGCGACCCCGGCGGACTGTCCCGGGGTCAGCCCCATCAGCACGTACATGCAGACGGCCCCCAGCACGACGTTCGACGCCGACTCCAGGGGGTGCTTGTAGTAGGTCGTGAGGAGCTCGAGGCGGCTGGGGCTGTGGTGGACCTGGTGCAGGGCGCGCCACAGCAGCGGGGAAGCGTGGCGGGCCCGGTGCCACCAGTACCAGAGGAAGGTGATGCCGAGGTAGCCGACGAAGACGCCCCCCAGCAGGCCCAGGGGCTCCGCGCTGAACAGCCGGTGCCCCTGGAGCCAGGGGTCGAGGAAGGCCGCGCCGAGGAAGGCCGATGCCACCTGGACAGCGGACAGGCCCAGGGCGCGACGGCGGAAGCGGGCGACGTCGGCGAGGTCGCGTCGGGGTCGGAGCCACTCGGTCGCGAGCATGCCGGCGCCGACGACGAAGAGCACGATGGCCAGGGTCATGACACCTCCTGGTCCACAACGTCGCCGCCCCGTGTGAATCCCAGATGACCCCGCTGCCAAACGCCCTAGGTACGTTGTTGAACCTGGGAGCCCGACCTGTTTCAGCAACCTGCGCAAGCGAGCGGAGCGTGCGGTCCCTGCCACACGAGTCCCGCAGTGAGGGACGTGCCGGAGGAACGTAGCGAGCGGAGGACCGGATGGGAGGCGCCGCGGAGCCGAGCGACCACAAGTAGAAGCGGGCTGTCGAGAACGCCGACCTCGCGAGGCTTTCTCAACGGCCCGTGTGCACGACCACCTTGCGCTGGTGGTGGGCGTGGCGGTGCTCCCACAGGTAGAGCCCCTGCCAGGTGCCCAGCAGCAGACGGCCGTCGTCGTAGGGGATGCCGATGCTCGTGGTCGTCAGCGCCGAGCGGATGTGGGCCGGCATGTCGTCGGGGCCCTCGTCGGTGTGGCGGTACAGCGCGCGCCCCCGATCCGTGTCGCCGTCGGGCACGAGCTGGTGGAAGAAGCGCTCCAGGTCGCCCTGCACGTCGGGGTCGGCGTTCTCCTGGATGATCAGGCTCGCCGACGTGTGGCGGACGAACACCGTGGCGAGCCCCTGAGTGGCGCCGGCGCGGTCCAGGAGCCCCTGGACCTGGTCGTCGAAGCGGTACAGGCCGCGGCCGCGGGTGGAGAGGACGAGGGTGTCGAGCATGGCCTCGGCTAACGCAGTGTCTCCACCGCCACATCGTCCAGCCACAGCTCCACCGGCCCGCCGACGCCGGCCGCGGTGATGCCCACCTCGATGTTCGTGTAGGCCCCTCGGGTTCCCTGGATCATGTACAGGCGGTCCTTCGGCAGGGTCCGAACGTCGTCGACCGAGAGGATGAGCTCGTCGTCCTGGTAGACGTCGATCCAGCCGTCGCGTCGCTGGCTGAGGCGGGTCTCCAGGCGCAGGCGGACCCACTGCTCCCGGGGGAAGCGGACCTTGTCGCCGTCCTGGTAGACGTCCTTCTCGAGGGCCTTCTTCCGCTCCAGCATCAGGGCCTGGTCGTCGTCGATCCACAGCCGCATGCCGGGTCCGGTGCTGATGATGGCGTCTTCCTCGAGGTCCAGGAGGAAGGGGCGTCCCGACGACGCCGTGAGCCAGAACGACGCCGCGAAGGAGATCGTGGACCCCTCCTCCAGGTGCATGTCGTTGACGAAGAGGCTGGACTTCGACGTGATGTCGACGGTGGGCTCGGCCCAGAAGCGCACGGACTGATCCTCGCCGTCGTCGTCCAGGGTCCAGCCGTTGGCCTCGACGGTGCGCTGCTCGGACCAGCCATCCTCGCCGACCCCCGCCAGCACCTCGCGGTCGTCGCCGTAGGCCTCGAAGTCGTCGGACCACGCGTCGAAGCCCGGCGGGACGCAGCCCAGGAGCAGGAGCACGGTCACCACGACGTCCCTACCTGCAGGCCGGCCCAGTGCTCCCACTGTCGATCCGCGAGGAAGCTGACCAGGGGTGTGTAGGCGGCGCCGACCCACAGCGGCCCCTCGGGACGCCAGCGGCCGCCGAGCTCCAGGACCCCTCGAGCGTGGGGGTGGAGCTTCGTGGTGCAGGACAGGCCCAGTCCGGCTCCGGCCACCACGGACAGGGGACCGGAGGACTCTGCCTCGAGGAGGGCGGGCACGATGACGACCCAGCCCGTGTTGCGGTCGAGGGGCATGGTCGAGAGGCCGACGCGGGCCCGGAGCCATGGGGAGGTGCCCACCGGCACGGCGACGTTGACCGAGCCCAGACCGCCGCTGCCTCCGAGCTCGACGAAGGCGTCGAGCTCGCTGGCCTGGGCGTGGGCGGCGAGGAGGAGGGGGAGCACGGTCGGTTGGACCCGCCAGGACGCCGGAGCGGAAAGCTACAGTCCGGTGTCGCCGGTCGGGGTGGTCGAGCCGGTGCCGGTGTCGCCCGTGGTCGTGCCGGTGTCGCCCGTGGTCGTGCCGGTGTCGCCCGTGGTCGTGCCGGTGTCGCCCGTGGTCGTGCCGG
>Ga0213839_1000708_pt1 | contig 31320 bp, 28 predicted proteins | sample SWPATP21_FD_160075 | JGI IMG/M metagenome (GOLD analysis project Ga0213839, IMG submission 160075) | Coastal seawater microbial communities from Marineland, Florida, United States - SWPA TP2 #1 | ecosystem: Environmental > Aquatic > Marine > Coastal | place: USA: Florida | collected 2016-08-14
CTCATCATTGTGGTGGATTTCCCGGTGTTGTCGGGTTGATTCGTGACAACGTTTTTGTATTTGCGCGTGGTTGCACAAAGGAGAACGTGTCCGACATCCGTATTGGATTTGCGCTGAATATTTTTGGACTCGCTATTTCGACGCCTGGGGTTGGGGTTTGCTGGTGTTGCGAGTGTTGGATCCTTGAACCCTTGCGACCGTGCAAACCCGACTTCTGCGCGCGGGACCGTTCGCGGTCCGCCGTCCGCCACGGCGGGTAGGTGTCCACTTGGGCCGCCAGGACCATGAGTTTCAATGCCCCGCAAAGTCAATTCAAGTTCGGCGCAGCCGCACCCATTTCTGGTCCTGCAGTTGGTTGGGGAGACAAGTGGTCGGCAGATGCTAATGCGAACAAGGAGGACGCATTCCGTTCAGCCACCCCGGAAGACGACGACGATGACTTTGGCGACTTGGTCTCGGACATCCTTGGTGACACGGGAAAGAAGCCAGAGAAAAAAGAGCCAGCGCCCCGAAAAGCCTCCACTTTCGGCAAACCCGCAACCGCAGAACACCAATCGCCGTTTTTGCTTTTAGATTTCCGGCGCGGCCACAAGAATTTCCCCGAAGGCGTTGAAATCGTCAACCAGGAGCGCGGCGAACAGCTGCTTGATCTCGAAAAGAGCGCCATTCTGCAAAAGGTTACCAAGAATTCCAGGACCAAGGATGCAAGAGGAGACACTGAAATCGACGACCCTGGCGATTTGATGGCGATGGCGATGAGGCGTAGCCGTGGTGGCGGCCGTGGTGCCATGCTCCCATTTTACAACATGGTGTGGGGCGGAGCGGACGCCGGAGCTGGATCCGACGGAAGCGACACAGACAACAGCGATGATGGAGGCGACGGTGGGCAGGCAACCTTTGCTACCATTGACGATGTGAGGCGCAAGGCTCCGGATGTTGCCAAATTCAAAGTTCTCTCCGACGGAAGTACCGCTTTGTTGCTGAGTCCTGGCCACAGGCTGAAGATTGAGTTGGCAGATTTGCTCAAGGACGGTATGAAGTCTCGTGACGAGCGTGCTGCTAGCGCCATGTTGCAGGCAGCAAAAAAGAAGAGAAAGGAGAAAAAGAAGCAGAAGAATAAATCGCAACTGGGTACTGAAGTAGTTCCCGACACTATGGGCGACAGTGGGATGCCAGACACAGCAAACCCTCGGCAGCGTAACATTTTCAGCATGTTTGCGGCTGACGCGTTTTCACAAGAAGCACCAGACCCATCGAGTGTTGTTGAGGCACGGGCCCGGCATGTAAACGAATACTCCGTTACCATTGACTTTCAGATCGTCGACAAAGCAATTCCCGCAGCTGGTTTGTCGGTGTTTCAGACAAAACTGTGTCATGCCATTGAAGGTGCCAAACCTGGCAAAGATGGCACTATTAATGTTCGACAGACGGATGCAGAATGCAAAGTTACCGCTTCAGGTGGCGCGGGCGTGTTTGGGTCTTTCGGCAACACCACGGCTGCGAAGATCGAGCCTCAGAAATGGACACGGTTGGTTGTGTCTGTCCAATGCAACGGCGACGGGACGGACAACAAAGTGAAAGGGACTATGCGGACCTTCGTCAATGGAACTCCTTGCTCGACAATATCTCGCAAGGAAATTGCGAAGAATGGACGCTTCGCCCTTGACGGCAAAGACTTGTTCTTGTTCTCGTCGAGCAAGCCAGCACTGATGGGAACAACGGTCGCCATTCGAACTGTGCGCATTGACTCGAAAGTCTGCAGTGAAGAAGATGTGAAACACTCGAAGTCTCAAGACAAGCTCATTTCAATGCACACGGAGAACCGGCAGGAAAAACTTCGTGAGCTGCGTCGTGGATTATCACTGGCGAGACTGTTCCCCAAACCCCCTCCGATTTGGTTGACACCAGCTTTGACGGGAACGGTGGGAGATGCTTTCATTGAGGGAAAGCTTGATCGGGCTGGTTTGCTGCCTTGGGTTTTCATTGTACTGAATCATGCATTCCAAAGGACTCTCCTTGAACAATCGCAATTTCTGCGATTCTTCACATCGTCTGAGATGGCGATAGTGTCTGATGTCGCCTTTATTTTTCGACAGAGCCGGCACGTATTTAAGCAGCTGCAGAAGGTGCTCAGCAAGAAATCGCAGTCACAACTGCTAACCTTTTTGCGAAAGCTGCGCGTGCGCCTGCGGGCGCTGGAAGTCGGCGAGTCTTTACTCCTTCCGCTCTTGGTCGAAGGGAGTGAGATGCTCATGATCGCGTCGAGAAGCAGTGAAGCTGCGTTCCGTATTGTTGTCGTGAACACCGACGCTGAGAAGGGGCTTAAGTTCCACAGTGTGAATGCCATCGAAGCTATGCCCAAAATCAAGTATCGTGTCTGTTTAGTGCTCAACGACGTGCTTGCGAAGAACGCGCTAGACGACGTGTTTTGGATGGCCCTGTACAATATAGTGGTGAACCCATCCCCCGGCGACACAGCGAAGTTTTACACAATTCTGCTTCCGTTTTTGACCGGAAAACCGCTGGAAGAAAGTTTGGCGGAGGCAGAGACAGCCTCCATTGACGGCGATCCGCACTCTCCAAGGTTCGGAGACTGGCGGTCCTCTCAGCGGTCCGGCACTGCCTACGTCCGAACTGTCATGGCTGCCATGCACTACCTGCTGCGCACACGTGGTTTGACATCCACACGTTCCAAATGCTTGCGTGTTGCACTTCGCGCCCAATTTGTGGCGATGATTCAAAACGACCTGCAGTTCATTTTCCCCGACGAGAATGGAGAAAGGATTTGTCGTCTGGCATGCCAACAGCTGAGCTACGCAGCTGTCAAAGTATCCGACGCAGCTTCTGCCCCACACCCCGTACCACGTGTGTCTGCGTCGTCAGACAATGCTGGTGAAGGCCGAAGTGAAGCTGTAAGCCCAAATGACCCGGACACGTGGTCTCAACAAATTTTGGCAGCTGCGAACGAACTCGTCGAAGTCGTCCACAAGTCGCTCGATGCTTGTCGTAAGGAACAAGTGTCCCTGCCGCCGGTGCTTGAGTTGAATTTAGACAAGCGCACTCAGTTTGTAGATAGCCTGTTGTGGGAAACCTCGCGCAATGCTCCAAATCCTGGACAAGAACAAAGCATCATGCGATACGTGCCGATCGATTTTTTGCAGCTGCCGGACCGTGCCACAACCCGCGACGAAGCGTCCAGGGCCCTGTGGCTCTGTGACCGCTTAGCCACGTTAGTCGACAATCAGCCGTTTTGTGTGAAGAACAACAAATTGCATATATTCGCCATGATAGAGCACGTTTTCACACGAGTGGTGCCGCTGCCCAAGCCTCGTGCGCTGGATTTTGGCCGGAAAGGTGCTGATGCTGAAGTAGCCAAATTTTCTGCGCAAAGGGCCAAACAGCGTGAGCGGAAAAAGGGCGACGATGATGAAACCAAGAAGGTCATCGATGACAATGGTCAGGGCCAAAAGGGTGCTTTCAGCAAGAGCAATGGGCGAGACATTGAAGATGAGATGGAGCGGTTCGACGCACTTCTCGACGAACACGCAGAAGAAAAAGGCAACGAATCTACGTATTCCAACGGATCACCGGTGCAGCTGGATGATGCCGCAGGTCACAAAGCTTTGGAAGATGCCGTGACCGAGTCTTGTGTCTGGGACCAGGACATCTTGTTCAAAGACCAGGTCGAAATCATGCAGACGCTGGAACGCATTCATGAACATTTTGTTGCTGCCACATTGTCCATATCTCATTGCAAGGAAGTTGATGCAGTTGCTGTCACCGTCTCTGGTTGCATTTGCGCCATCGGCGACGCCGTTATGCGTCGTCGGGCCACTGACCATCCATCTGAGGCCTGCTCACACCTCTTGGGCCAATGCCGCGATGGTCGCCAGCTCGGTGTTGCCGGATTTGGGCTGAGTGTGTCGTCTTACGCGACACAAACGGCCACGATCGAGATGCATTACCCGGAACTAGTCGTGGCCCGAACTGCTGTTATTGATTACTTCACATCACCACAACAGCAACAGTACCAAAAAATATTCACTTGGGAAGATGATTTTCGGTTGCTGCCGACACTTGCGACCATGAAATACTTGAGAAACATTTGCCGAGAAGTGGCTGCTCCAGTCCACAACGCTCATCAAATGCTCCTGACAGGAGATCCAAAAGTATCGTTCCTTCACGTCAATTATCCAGAACTGCGTGCATTTCAAAATATTGCGTTTTTCTGGAAGTTCTTGCTCAATCCTGACATTACTCAAGTGACACAATTCACACACCAGACGCGGACATGGGACCGCATGTCCTGTCAACTTGTGTGGACGTGGAAGCAAACGGAGTTTAACGTGGTCGCCTTCGGCAATGTTGCACTGAAGTGCGCACCTCCCCCCAAACTCGATGCCTCGGGAAAGCGTTTGCCGCCGCCAACTCATCGATACCCATCAACAGCGACGCCGTCGTTCTATCTTCCAGATCCGAAAGTCGAAACCGAGGATGACGTCATTTATCGCCCAAATCTGCCAGGATTTCAAGATGACGATGCACATCCTGCGATGTTGGGTCAACGTGATTCAGAGCTGCTGATATCGTATTTAACAGTGCCGTACCTGCGATTGCCCTTGGTGGTGACGTTCTTCTCGACAGACGACCGCGTTCACAAGCTTGAAAGCTCAAAACTGCGAAACATTTTAGACAGTGTTTTGTTTGAGCCTGGGGTGCACCTGAAGTTGTGGATGATTAATGTAGCTCCGGTTGTTGTCCCGACAAAGCACCCCGATCTCTTGGCATCCCCGTACGTGTGGCCTCATCATCCGGCGACCTCGTCTTTGTCGTCGTTCTTGCGCAGTCTGCCCACTCACTTTCACGTGCACGTGTGCTGGTTTTGCGACTGTTCACAATGAACATTTTGCTTCATATTGTAGGTTTGGTCTGCTGATGAACGAATTGTGCCAGAGTCCTGTACAGATTATGGACGCAGTTATGCGCCTGCTACAAGGAGCTTTGGCTTTGGACACAGGCACAGTCTGTGATGCGAGAGGCACGAGCTTTAATCCCGGCGTGACCATCATTCTGTACATCATCAGATTGGCGTCGCGCATCGACAATTACCTGAGTTTTCTCATTCAGCACAAGACCAACACACATTCAGCAATCAATGAACAACACGTTAAACTGCGCGGAGTCGATGTCTCGGCAACAAAGCTTGATGTGTTGGTTGGTGCACGATTGAAACTCCGCGCGCTCCTGTTTGGCCGGTTCGTCGACTTGCTCGACTCTTATTTGGCGAAGTTGGAGCGGGAGATCGCCAAAGCTCTCGAGTCGTCGAAACAACACAGCTCCTCGTCGGTTCGTTCGCCCGGAAAAGTTTTCGTATGGTTGGCTGTAGCCGTCCTCATTATGTTTTGCTGTTCGTGTCAGACTCGTAGTTCACATACTTTCGGCTCTTTCAGCACGCAGGCATCAAACTTGTTCAGGAAGTCTATGTTGGCGTGCAATTTGCACGCGCACAAGTTGGTTCTGTTCCGTAACGTTCGCAACACTGATGAGCTTGTCTCTGACAACTTGGAGACTGGTGGCGCAACAGACGCAAGCTCTGGGATTGATTTCAGTCGCATTCTGAAGAATATATTGTCCAGCTTTATTTATCTGACCACCAGGCACAATTGGCGGAACACTCCGCTCCTGGTGCCTGCAAACGAACTGTACGAAATGCTGGCCGTTCAACGCCGACGTCTCGTGACGTGGTGCAATGCTCGCAACCAAGGGCCGCTCGACTGCGTCCTGCAAGCCTCCCTAGAGATTAGCACTTCTGCCGCCGGATCCTTCACGCACCAACGCGCTGACAACCAGAATCGTTGGAGCAAGCTAGCTGGCTCGCGGTGCCGGGGCCGCTATGCCGTTGCTTCAACTCGAAATCAGGCACCTTCCCAACGGAGCGACGATGAGGACGACATGGACATTTCACCTCCGCCCCTTGCGCGCCAAAGTTCATGGGAAGTTCCTGTCGGCTATGTTGCGGAGTCAACATTCGTTGGCGTCGAGCTTGATCTTCAAATTGGACAAATGACGTTGCGAAATCGACATTTGAGTTCTTTGCCTCAGCACATTCAAAATCACCCTGACGTGCGAACCATATTTGGTTCGTGCGGCAACCTTCAAGCGTCCCGATTGTCAAACACTCAACATTGCGAGGTCCGATCCAATTGGCTCTAATGGCGTGGCGTCCGCTCGAACGTTTGCTGACTGTGGACGAAACCATTCTTTCATTTTCTTTGTAGACACACCGCTTGGTTGGACTCAAACATGACATTGCGTTTTGGCAAGCCGGAGATGACAATGCCCCCCCAATGTCGGATCAATGGGAACGGCAATATGATCCATCTGAGCTGTTCATGAGCGAGCGCTGGATCGCCAGTTTGTTCGAACCTGTTCGTAAAAGCTTCTTTAACGGCCCGCAACCACCAGCAATGACATTCTTTTTACCGGGAAAGGTTGGTCATGATACGTCGTCTGTGGCCCACGCGAATGAATATTCTTACCACGCGTACCGCCTTCAATTTGTCAGGCAACACCTTCACATGCCGAAGTTGCTGTGCTAATGGGTGAGCACCAAGTTTTAGGAGGACCGTTCAAGCTTGTGTATCTGTTCAGGAGATTCAAATGCGTGCACGTGTACGAATGCTTGTCCCACGGTCGACAATGGTGGTGGAGTCTGCACTTGACGACGAACACGAAGTACACGTTGCGCGACATGCAAATCAGGTTAGTAGCGTTCATATTGTTGTTTGTCCAGTAGAATATTGTGCAGCAACTCTTGCGTTTGTGTGGAAATTTGCATACTCCGGAAGCACCCAGCCAAGATCGCACGGCCCTGACCCTTACTGGTGGAAGCAAGGGGCTGGGACACCGTACCCAACCGGAGTGCGACAGTGTCTATTCAACAACCACCTCAAGGGCAGCTTCTCCAGCGCAGTGATTTATCGGGAAGCCACGCACGACCAGAATTTGAGCGGTGGTGTGTATAATATTGAAGGCAGATTCCACCACTGCGTGGTTACACACTCGCATGTGTCTGAGCCGTGATTGGTGTTGCATAGGCCGCGAAAAATTCATCCCGAAGCGTTTCTTGTATGGAGCCATTCCAGATTGTTTGCTGCAAGAGTACTTGTTCTGGCAAGACGAATCCATGCACAACTGGAAGTCGTCTACTCCTCTACATGAGCAGAGCGTCTTTCATCGCCGATTGCGTGGATATCCTATTAATGAGGAAACTACTGACACAATGTTAATCGTTGAATTCGGCAGCGTTGGAGACTGGCCAAGTTTCCTGAATTCCGGAAGTTTGGATGTTTCTTCGAGCGCCAGTGATGGTGATCGTGGCGAGTTCGACGACGTTTTCGATCAAACTCGGCGGGCTGGGGTCCTTGAATGCACCCAGATGCCGGGCCGCAGCATACGCGTGTATAGGTCCGTCGGTCCTTGTCATTTGTGAGCGTTTGCTATGGCTTGTTTGTGTGTATGCGTATTTTTTCACAAAAACGTCACTGAAATTTTGGCGAACTAACTACCTTAGATTTCCGTTGACAAAAGCGAAAAAGCAGTTTGCGGTCCACCAGGAAGTCGCTGCTCAATTGGAAGGGTTGCATCTTTTGTGTGACAAGCCGAGATATCGCCAGGAATCCCGACAGTACCAAGCAGGCGACACCGACACTGATCGCACTGAATCCACCAGCGGAGAGAACGGCGCTGACGCCAAGTTTGTGGTTGGAGAGCGTGTGTTGTTCGATTTCAACAACAGATGGGTCTCGGTAAGGATGACGTAATTACTACAACGTGGCTCTCCGTCATTGTGACCGCAAATGTGCTCAATTCGTCAGGCCCAAGTTCAAGATGTAACCACGGTCAATTCTGAGTTTGTTTACGCAGTGATGATTGAAGCAAATCGGGAGACCCGCTCTGTGAAAGAAATAGAACTGCGGAAAAGCAGGCGCAAAAGTGTGACTGGGAACTCCGGCGAAGGTATATATCATTGGGAAGGGATGACGGACGATGAAGACGAGGAATGGGACATTGATCGCAGTAAATCGAAGTCAGAGGACAAGGTAACGAAGTCTCGTCTGCATTTTGGGCATTTTGAGCAACTACCTTTACTCTTTGCGAACTGTGGAGGGAATGCGGAGAATGTGGAGAAAACTTTGAGTCGCTTCAAGTTGTTTTTGCTGAGTTCGAACAAACAGTTTGAGAACATGGCGGCCCTCGTTGACGCCATCAAAGCACATATTCTCGCCGACGACCTCGAGTCATTTGAAGATGTGTCTACTTCCGAGGTCGCCTTTGATGGCTCTAGAGAGATAACAGATAGCGACGCATTGATCCCACCTTCAGAAGTGGAGGTGTTGCTGAATTTGCTCTACGCACCTCGTGCATCGAGCCTTCATTCTATTGCTGCTACGCTCGCCAGGATCGAGAATTTGTCTTTCATAGCCGCGTGGACATCGCTGGATGCCTGTCTTCGTCATCACCACGCAAGCGATATTTCCGTTCCTTTCGATGACTCCATCCCATTTGGAATCGCTGTCGTGAAACGTGTGGAGCTGCCACGATTAAAATTGGTGTTTCAACCTCGGCATGGACGATTGTACTCGATTGATCATGCCGACCTGTTTATTAGCAACGAACGCAGCGAACTCATTGCCAATTTGATATCCGGCATCCCGAACGCCCTGATTTTGTCCGATACGCAAGATGAGAAACAAGTTTTGGTTCCCGTCACGAATCCTGTTCGACCTCCAATTCGCGGCCGACCATTCTCCACGAGACTGGTTATGGATCGTACCAGCAGTGACGCGCAGGCGTGGTACAACGCGCTGACACAGCGATACTATTTGTATCCAATTCATTTGTCATTGTCGTTTCTCATGACCAAGGGCGTTAACTCTGCGCTGTACCTGCTCTTGTTGCGGTTTCTGAATCGTAACTATGCCGCAGTCAGCAGCCTCGTTGACTCCATCGCGACAGACACCAAGTACTCGGCCGAAGGCTTAGAAATATTCGGGAAACTGAATCGCACCGTTGATGATGCGCACCCGGATGCGCACGCTTGCCGGCTCAAAATTTCATTGGCGACCATCGACGCCCCGATGGCAGTGGAGCCATGGAATCTCACCGTCGAGGCTGCAAAATTTATCAACAAAATTGCACACGTTAGTGCGACCAATCAAATGGAGCATGACGAGGAAATGCAACTGTTAGAAGACTCCAAAGTAGCCAAAAGTCGTGATGACATCCCGGCCTTTCAGGAAGCTGTGCACACGGAGTACATGCTCACTCTGGTGTTCAACCGACTGCAATACCTCCGTGCAATTGCCAGAAATGGCGTCGGCGAAGAGCGCCCGCGCAACGTCACGCACCTTGAGCCGTCGCAAGATCACAATGCCTTGACAATACCCTGCCGCGCTCCTCCGCGAAGTCGGGGATCTCCTTGGGTTTATTCTGAAGATAACACGGTGTTAGGTGTGGAATACGATGCCGTGCTCGATGTGAAAACCGAGGATGCATTATTTCATCATCTGTTCAACTCCAAGTACGACGCTGTCGACTGCAACAATGCGGGCGTTGATCCATCTGCAGCGGCTAGCCATCGTGTGGTCGTTGTGTATTACTATGTGCGCTGGACACCAGACCATAGCATGGTGTCGTCGCGAGTGAAAGAGCTTGCCGCTCAATTTTCCATGGCGGAGTTCGTACATGTGGAAGCTGACGCAGTGAAATGGCTCAAACATCAACGAAACATTGATTCGATCCTTCACTTTCCAACGTTCGTCATTTATCGCGGTGGAACGGAATTGCGAACGTTGTCGCTGCAGCTGAAGCCGTCGCAAAATGTGGCACAGTTTACGGAGAGGGTATCTGACTCGTTGTCTACCCTTCTCCAGCAGTGTCTAACATCACAAGACACCGCGATTCATGTGTCGCAATTGCAGCGTACCGAACAGGTGGACAATGGCAGTTCGGCCAGCATTGACACTGAGGAAATTCCATGGATTTGGGACGAAGACAATCGAGGCGAGCGAATATCTTTCGACAACCAAGGGTTCACCGTCAAGCTGGACTTGGCTGGGGATGATTTGAGGCAGCAGCAGCAAAAATTTCGTCCGCACGAAATGGAACGTTTCCCGTCAGGATTTGGACAATCTTCTTCACAGTGCTCTCGCTGTCACATGCAAGGACCCAGTACGCAAACCGGCAATGAACGTTGCGGGTCGTGCCAACTGTGCACTATGTGCTGTCAAAAAAGTCCAAATTGTGGCGCGAAGTCGGTCTCAAACCACCAACAAAACGAGAAACAGGCCGCCGAAATGCGACGCACGATCATGCTGCTGCGGCGACGAGGCATTGACTTTGAAGCCGTCCGTGGCGGCATGTGTATTGAACCAATGTCAGGAACACACCGCTGGGACATGATTTTCAAGCACCATCCCGGCAGGAATGGTTCCGGTGATGCCGTTGGCCTGTGCACTGCAGAATTTTCAGCATTTGGGCCATCAAAAGCACCAATGCTGGGCCGTGATTACAGATTTACCAGAAGCGTGGCCTTGTATGCAAATGGGAGAGTATACTTCCATGGCAATTGTGTCGCCATCGCGCGTTCCACGCCGTCGTCGCCCTCATTGTCGAACACAGCAGAAGGTGATGTGGGTAGTGTGCCTGCCACGGGACATTCCAACTCTGAAAGCTCCACAGATTCCATGTCTCCAACTCTCTGCTTTGCGCAAAACTCGGTAGTGTCTGTCATTATTGACACTACGTCTCAAGGTGGCGAGTTGTCTTTTGAAGTGAACGGTGAAAGAGTAATGTTTAGCCTGGTTGGGGGTGGTCAAGACAAACAAACGGACGTGTCCTCCTTTCCAAACTTGTTCGATCGAATGCAGACTTCAGCAGTGTACGTTTACTCTTGAAGAGTGGGGCGGCAGGTGCAACAACGACCGTTGAGATTACATGTGCTTGTTTTACGTTGCACCCGCGTAGGTATCCTGTTGTTATGACGTGCCCTATTGACGGGTTCTACGAAGAATTAGAGGCCCGAAAGCAAAAATTTGAAGATGATCAAGCCAAACTACTTGGTCAGAATATCGAGTTTTGCCACGGAGATTCATGCTCAATGTCGCATGACGGCAATAGTCGTTGTCGAGTATGCTCTCAGACCTTCGTCTCGCACGCGGGCCATAGATGCCGAACCATCGGGATGCCATTTGGATCTTTCGCGCTTTCGGGCCCGAATGAAGGTTCAGACTCCTCGCAAGAATCCAATGAAGCAGACCTTGAACTGTCCTCCGACCAATTGCAGCAGTTGGCTGATGCCAGTGGTGTCCCCATGGCCATGATTCAAAAGCACAGTGGTGCTGATTTGAAAAAAATGTGGGATCGTGTGCAGGCATCTAAGGAAGCCTTGCGCGTCAGGTTCGTAACATTTTCAGCGCAAGCGCGCCACTTTCCGCCCAACATATGTCTTATGCGGTTCCTTGATTCGTAGGTTTCCCACCATCCACATCAAGCTGTCCGAACGAGCGAAGCGAAACTTTTCCACTTTCTCTGGTGACGAACCGAGTCATATATCGGTGGGCACGAAGTTGAGGATCACTATCCCAGGCCCTGGTGCCCCAGACAACGGTGTGTCTGTGGCGGTGAAGCGAGTTGTGGAAGACCTCCCTAACGAAGGTTCACAAGGCGATGCACCGGACCTACTCAAAAGCTCACCACAGCTCTTACATTTTGTGGTTGAAGTGGTGTCTCCGGAAAGTAGCTCTTCGAATCGTTTCGCTGCAACGCCGAAGGGTCCCAACCCACTGCAGCAGCGTCAGTTGCCAGCTCCCACGAGCAGTTTGCAGATTCAACAACAATCGCCATTCACCGCAAACGCTGCCGCCGGTTTCAGTACGTTTTCGCCGTCTCCTCAATCTGGCCTGTCAGTTCAATCGAGGGGCTCAGCTCCGCAGCCGGCTCACCATGTAGTGGGGCCACCGCTCGCGTCAAATGGATCAACTGTGCAAATCACGGTGGACATGAGTCAGATGCGAGTGTTAGAGTTTGCGCAACAACGTGATTGTCCATTCGAAATACTTGAGAATGCAAGTGATAGTGACGGAAAGGAAGGGACGGAAGAAGCGGTAGTATGGATGATGAAGAGGTTTGGAGCAGACAACGTTTGGACAAAACTGCCCGACTCCGTGAATAAAAACGTCGAAGCCGCTTACACAGAGTTCAAAATCCAAAACGAAAAGTCTCAGACTGCTGACACGGATGTGGCGACATGCCCACCTGGCTGCACGAAAGCTCATATTGGAGATGGCGATTGCCTGAAATGTGGCAAGAACTGGAGCCACCATAACCAACATCGCTGCCAACTACCGGGTCGACCGAACGCGTCGTTTCCTGTTTCCGCCAAATCGACGATTCTTGAAACGCACGTGCACGTGACGCTCGACTCTCACACCGCAGTCGGGATACACTTTCATTCGAAGAGAGACGAAGGTGGAAATGATGCTATCACGGTTGTGCAAGCAGGGACTCAGGTAAGAATGTGAGCTGTGTATGAGATCTCTACCAATCCTCACTGATCGATGGCACGATATCTTGTTGCACGTAGGTGCCCCTGCGACGGTTCACGGTATCTTCGACAGGCGTGCAGCGTCAAATAGATCTATTGTCCATCAAATACAGCCCTGTGTACCACTTACGTGCCCGCGGATGTCTTGAAATAATTCAGAAAGTGTGGAACGGATCCGAACGCATGAGCGGTGCGACTCATGGACTGGGTTTTCTATTTTTGTACAACCTTCTCCAAGGGTCAATCAAAGCACGTGCAACGTCGGCGTGGGGGAGTTGGTCGTCAGATTCTCCTCGTTTGGCGTTGCTGACTTCGCAGCTTTTGGGAGATCGAGGCGAAAAATCCTTGTGTGGTTCAATCGTAAAGCTGCTGACGCGGAGCCGAAGTGCCTGCATGCGAATGCCACGGTATCGAGACACGCGCAAATTCAATCGGGCTCCGGTCCACAATGGATGGCAAGACAAGTCTGAGCCATCGTGTAGTTTAGGCCGGCATATGCTCCAAGTTTCGAGACTCTTTGCGAAGCTGCGGCGGGTGCGTTACTCGTAAGTGATTCATGAGTGCTCAACCGTGCAAACTCAAGTTATTCACTTATGCACTAGGCTCGAGGAGTTTTGAAATATCCACCGAAGCCCCCGTTCATTGAATGCCCACCGCATCCTACGGTTTGTTACATGCCGAAACAGTTGGCTGCACCCAAAGCAGATGTACGCGACTCTTCCGCGGAGTCGGAGCGTGTTGATGCCGGCACGCTGTGTTCGTTCGTGCAAAAGAAAAACAAGCTCTCTGTCAGTGATTTCAGTCGCTCACAACGGCTGCTTCACGCTGTCTCCTCGAATGCGTACAAACGATTGTTCCAGTTGCTTCAATCAGAGAGTCGCAACAACTTATCATCTGGTGTACTACAAATCCTCCAGTCATTGTCCACAACAACAAGCTCACAGTTGCTGCCGAAACCAATTTGCGAGGTAAGGTCGTTTTGAAACCATTTTTATCTGTCACGGTGTGACTTGACATCTTGTCGCGGGTTTTGTTTGACACAGGTTGACACAGCATTCAGTTTTGAGAACAAGCTCATGGGAATTGCCCAAGAGGGACAAGGCGTTGACACCGGCGCATCTGAAAGCGGTCTTCTGGCGATTGTCAACTTTTACGCCAGTTGGTGCCCCGGTAGCCAAGCATTGGCTCCCGCACTGCGAATATTTGCCCAGAAGCTACCTACTGTTCGATTTCTTGCTGTGGACATCGATGACTGCGACGGCTTGGCACAGAAGTGAGTGCACATGCCGAGGCGCGCACCCTAACATTGTCACACAAGTTTTTTTCGTGGTTGGTGCAGGTATCAAGTGAAGTCGTTGCCTACCATCGTTGTTCTTCGCCCAAGAGTTGGATCCAATGTGCAAGGCCCCACTGTAACAAACGTTGATCGACCCGTTCGGGTCTTCGAGGGCGCAAGTCCAAGGACGATAGTCGCTCTTACTTCAACGATTGTCAAGAATTCAACTGAGGCGGAGCTTCGTATTTTGCGGAAATCTATTCGCACTGACGCGTTTGAAGAAGAGTCAGCTGGGCAGCGACGTGATGCCCCAACGAAGGACGAATTGCTGGAAAAAGAGGCTGAGCAGCAAGAGAAAGCGGACGACGTCGAGTCACAAGATGCCTCGGCCCCCATCATGATGGCGAACTTAGATACAACACTGGAAACCATGTCCGTTTCCGAAGAGCAATGCCAGCTGTTTAGTACCGACGAGGCTGCCATTAAAGCCCTGTCGAAACACCCGTTCAGTACGCATGCTGATATTCTCTCGATAATTTCCCACGTACCGTACGCCTCGGCGTCCGGAAACGTGCTCTCGAAATTGCCATTTGATGTTACTGCGCATCCTGACGCACAGAGTGGCGTCGCCATCCAAGTAAGTGTCAACATTTGTCAGGAAAGGTACCTGGATGGTTTTGATCGCCATTGTTGAACATGTAGATGATCGCCAGATTGGAAAAAGATATTGCGAGCGTTTCGGAGCAGCGAAGACATTCTCTTTTGCCCGTCGTGTCAAATTTGAATTCACAAGTGTTTGACGACTTCTTTTCCAACAGTGAGCAGCGGTACAAAACAGCGCGAAGTCAGTTGAGGCGCGCGCGTGCTCAACTTACAAAACTGTCTCGCAATTTACATCAGCTCAAGGAAGTGGACACAAGAATTGTTGAGGTTTGTCTTTCTCCGCACCGGCACTCTTGGCGGCTGCATTGAGAGATGTGTTTACGTTTGGCAGGCGACTCCACCTCTCCTCGAAGCCGCAGCGAACAGTGTTGGGCGTGGCTCATCACAGGACCTCAAAGCTAAGTTGGCCTTTAAACTGCGGCGTGTATCTGGACAGGAGGCCCACATTCAAATGAACCTGCTGTATCGGTCACTACTGTCATCGCAGTCGAGTGCAGATCTTCAAGCAGTGAACCCTTTCCTGAGCATGGAACTGTCCGAATTGCTATCCAACATGTCAGTTGCCTGCATTCTCAGGGCCTCTCGCCTCGGGCACACAAACCGATGTATCGTTGCAACAGCAACTCTCTTGGAGAAGATTGATCACGGATTGAAGCTAGGATGCCAGCAAGCAAATGCAGCCGCTGCATCTCTGCGTCCAAACCTGCAACAATCATGCGCGGCTCTCGCCGCGTTGCTGCTGACGGAGCGCCACTATGTTTATGATCTCAAGCAAGAAGAGGGAGCGAGCGACGCCAACGACGCCAACAAGCTCGGCTACGATCCACGATATCTCATTTTTGAATTCGTTTGGAACATCCTGCTTCGAAAGAAGCAAGTTGTGATCGTTGATGAATTTATGACCACTCTCGTAAGGGTACACCGTTGTTGCTGTGAGCGACACCCCGAGATATTCAACTTTGGTTGTGTCTTGGTCGCAGGCGGAAGGCCGATCAAAAGTGAAACAGATGATAATGGGGCAGGGCAAAACCACTGTTGTGGCTCCACTTCTAGCTTTGATGCTTGCAGACGGTAAATCTCTGGTCCTATCCGTCGTACCTCGCGCATTGTTGGAAATGAGTCGGACGTTGATGTACGTGGGTTGCCGGTATTGTTGAGCAGCTGTTCGATGTTGATCAACAATGCACGTTTATGTGTGCTGTAGGCGCGAAACTTTCGCAAATATCATGGCGAAACGAATATATACTCTGAAATTTGACCGTTCGTCTGAAATGAGACCAGCAGTGTACCGATCGCTTCAGAATTCTGTTCAAAACCGTGGCATTGTGGTCGCTACTCCTACATCTGTCAAATCGATTATGCTCTGTTTTATCGAGGCTTTGAACGATTTGAACAATTTGTCAGAGCCAGCTATTCGGTTGGAGCATTGCACAAAAGTATGTTGTACTTTGCGAGTCAAATCGTAGAATCCCATCTTTGATCCACATGTTCGTTACATGTAGGTCCAGGAGTTCTCCAAAGTTCTTGGCCTATTTCGCAAAGGCGTCATGCTTCTGGACGAAGTTGACCTAATTTTGCACCCATTGAAGTCAGAACTCAACTTTCCCATCGGCGCCAAATTCGACCTTGATGGTGCCGAGCGTGGAGAAAGGTGGTCGTTGCCAATACACCTTATTGATGCCATTTTCTACGCGGAGGAGCGCAAACTGTACGTTTTTGAGGCATCGTCAACGGCCCTGGCTATTCTCACTCGGCTAAAATCAGCAATCGAGCAGGGTTATCAACAGCGTTCATTGCAACGCCTCCCGCACATCGCACTGCTCGACTTCGAATTTTACCACACCACCCTAAAGCCAATTTTTGCAGATTGGGCGTATCTGTGGCTACAGAAAAATCATCTTCATGGTGTTGACAGAAATGAGGTGTGGGGAACTGACTGGTGGTGCTGTGGTGATTGTTTTCATTCGTGGTTTTTGACGTTTCTCGCCGACTGGCAGGCTGTGCGATACATCATCGATGGAGCAGCTGCACGTAGTCTTGCAAACAGAGTAGTAGCCAACCTCATCGAAGATGTGTCATGGCTTGAGAATATGAGACTGAACTGTCCATCAGCAGGCACAGCTCAATGCTACGATGATGAAGTTCAGTTCCTACAAAAAGAAATTCAAAGCTCCGAAGAGCGAGTGGAACTGATTAATACAATTTATGCTGCCGAAGCTGACTTCGAATTGGTGCTACAGAAGCAGGGCAAGGTTTGTGGTATGGATATTCCCGGTGTGTTGCAAACCATGTACTGATAAAGCGCTTTTTTTTGTAGGAAATGGGGGACATTGTTCGAAGAATTTCGAAGTTGAAAACTGAAATCGACAATGTCGAGTCACCACCTGACGACTCCATGTTCAATCAGGTTGTCGTGGTAGTTTCCCCTGCATTTTCGTCGGCATCGGCGACTGGGCCCACTTCCAAGCGGGTATCCGCCTCGAGCAGTGTCCACACACTTTGCACAGAATTGGAGGCCATGGGGTACTCTATTCGTAGATGTGATACCATTAAAGAAGCATCCGCGAGATCCAAGGAACTGGCGACTTCAGGTAAACTTCGTTGTGTGATATTCGACATGCTGGATTACTCCAAGAGTTCAGCAAAGATATTGCCGACGTACGGCGGATCGTCACAGTTAAAACCTGGTGGATATGGCTATGGCGGTGGTCTATATGGGGGCACTCACAAACCAGGAAACTTTGGTTTCGGGCAAAGCAAACCAACTCTGGGCAATTCATCTTTCGGCAATTCATCTTTCGGCAATTCTTCTTTCGGCAATTCATCTTTTGGCGGATCATCTCTGCTGCGCGGAGCTGCAGAAAATCAGAGGCTGAACTTTACAGCGTTAAAATGGTGCATTGAAGGCATTTCAAAACCTTTCTCTTCGAAACAGGTTTCCATCGACAGTTCTCGGATCGCTATCATCAATTTGCAAGATGCTGCTTCGGCGACGCAGAGGCAAGACTGCTGGACCCTCCGTGTCAAAGTTCGTGCCACCAAAACCAGCCACTCTGCCGGGAGACTGCACCCAAAATAACGATATGCGTGCTGTGATACTAGGTGCATGACAAAATGTCGGAGTGCATACGTTGGACAGACAAGGAAGGGGCCTTTGCCGACGCGTTACCTGTTGAAGTCACGAGCTTATCTGCTGCCGAACTCACACAGAAACGTGACCAGTTGCAACAGCTTCGTTTAGAAAAGCAGGGGCAAATGGAAGAGCAGGAGTCAGCGTCAAGTCATCATAAGGAGCGCATGCTCGGGCTGTTTACGTCATTGTCTCACTGCCTGGCTCTTGAAATTGATAGAACCGATCAAGCCTTGAAGAAAGTAGATGCTTACGGAGAAAGCCAGCAGCCGCTCCGAATCGCTGGCGATGCCAATGCACAAGTTTGTGCGGCGCCCCACCTCAGTGTGCGAGCGGCGGTCAACGGTCGACACCACACACTTGATTTATCAAATGTTCACAGCTGGCCCACTTTGCTAGAAACTATTCGCTCCACTACCAAGCAATTCGTCGACAACCAGTGCGTTCTGCACCTGAACCGGGAAGATGAATCATTGACGCCGCTGTCTCCGTTCTCACTCGGTGCTGGCAGCACCACTGTGGCATCATGGACGGACTATGTGCGAGCTGGAGGTGGTGACTTCTCTGTTGTCCAAATTCGACACTCAGCAGAACTCGCATTTGCTTGGCTCAGCACCGAAGAAAAGTGCTCACCGTTTGATTTTGGTGCTTCATCGGACTACATGTCGGCAAAGCAATCACGTTTAAGAAGAGTACTTACGAAACATCGCGAGTACGCTCTGATTCCCGTGCTGCCCTTACCCCACACTTGGTTGCACTGTTCATGCCCGAATCTTGTTACAGGTATTTGAACAAGCTCTCTTTGGCCGCTGCAGTAATGGCAAAGGTCCCAGTTGCACAAAAAAAGCTGCTGAATTTGTCACACGATTGGCTGGATACATTTTTGCCGCATTGCTTGAAGAAAGTAAATCGCGTTTCGTTTGGACTTCTCAGTGATCAGGAATGCACTGACGCAACGGCAAGTATCACGACACGCACACTGCCCCAGAATAACTCGCTTGTTGATTCATTTGGTTTGCGGCGAATTTTGCGTAGTCATTGGACCCGCTGTTGCCTCCATCGAGATTGAAATTGGCGGTGCCCTTCGTCGGAAAAGATGTTCCATCGCAGTCTTCGGAGTTTGCGCACCCCGATATCATTCTTGGCCTGTCGATATTTGCGTACCGGTATCAAGGGCTTCGAAGAGCAGACTTCAATGATCTGATTGATTTAATCACAGCCAATTTTACACACGAAATTGGACCACCAAGTGATCGGCCCTCCAGTATCATGTACAAGCAATGGGTTTTGGATTCTGGTGGGGCCATTCGGGGCATGGCTCCAAGTACAGACTCAGGTGATGGCAGCCGCTCCATTGAGGTTCGTTTCTTGACTGATTTTTCGTCTTTTCAACATTTGGTAACAAGTTTCGCTTGCGTAGGTCGTCGACGAATCGAAGGAAGTTGTCGACCTCAAGTATTTGCAGCGCAGTAACACGGAACAGATGCAGAAATTGTTCCACTTGTGGCAGCGTCACCCAGCAGTTCTGTATCATTATCTGAAGAACTTGATTTTCCCGAAGCACATGCGATCACAGCACACGAAAATTTCGGCGTGTGGACAAGCGATCGGGGGTAACATTCTGTTCGGTCGTCGTGTTGGATTCTCAGGAACACCTTCGGACTTGTTGCCCAAAGAACTCGGTCAATGCGATTATGAAAAGGGTGATGACGGCAAGATGATGTCAATTATTATGAACACCACAGTGTTCGATGTCGAAAAACTAAGCAATTGGAGCATAGAAGGAATCTTAGACAACGTCGCGACGCACGAGCCGGCTTTTCACGCTCTCATCGACACGGGTGCCTTGATCACCGGTTATTCCAACCAAGAGGTGAGTTGGTCGTAGGTGGTGCACGTATTTTGCCGTTCGTGAATAGTCTAATTCAATGGTGGGGTGTGCTCAGGTCGCCGAGCAACTTCTACAGCGTGGACTGGCCGGTTTTGATGGTGTCGTGTTCTTGGATGACGAAGACAAGAAAAAAGTGCTAGTTCGCGCGACAGGTAGAATTGTCAATCAGGATCAATGTGGGATTCCACTCACGAAGCGGTTTGCGTTCTACGATCAAATCCACACAACTGGCATGGATATTAAACACCGAGTCAACGCCCGAGCTGCTCTTACACTTGGCAAAGATATGGTGTTTCGTGATTACGTACAAGGCGCCTACAGAATGCGGGGAATCGGTGAGCAAAACAGCAGCTGCATGCACGCGCTGTTCGTCATGTCTGAAATGCCCGTCTTCCTTGTCGTAGGCCAAGGCCAAGTGGTCACCGTGATGGTGATTCCAGAGGTTGCTGAGCTCATGCAGCGACAGTTGGTGGCGGCGAAAGTTTTGAGAGTCTGTGACACAATTGCGGACATGCACGTCGGAGAAAGCCTTAAGATGATTGCGGCTTGGCTGATCATTAATTCAATGCAAACGGAGCAGGTGCAGTGGACAATGCTGTGCATTCAGAATATTGCAAACCTGTACAGGAAGCAAGCGTTCAATACCATTGTGAAGCAAACGATTGAGCATTTCAAATTCGACGCCCAACGATCAGATCCTTCTCGTGCCATTGACGAGAAATCTGAAGTTTCAACGGCATTCGTTAAATCCAGTGATTTGACCGTTTTCGACGAGGCAATCGACTTTTCTCTCGATCAAGCAGTGCCGGATCCTGTCCCATTCTTGGCAAAGTTGGATAATATGATAGAAACGCACAAGGATTACTTGACATGTTCTGAAAGTCAATCGATCTCGCAGGCAATTTTGGACGAAGTTGGGCGGTTCATGATGCTTGACGGTCGAGAAATCAACCTGGATACAGAACAAGAAAGAGAGCAAGAGCAGGAGCAACAAAAGGAGGTCCAAGCAAAGAAAGATCAGCAAATTGAAATCGAAAAATTTGTTGATCGGGAGTACAGTCGCACCAAAGAAGCGCCACAACACTGGCCAGTGTCCATACTTGGGGATCCAAAGGCGACCACAAAAGCGCAATCTCACGGAGCTCACGACCTGCATCCGTTTTACGAAATGTCGCAATTCAAGCTGCGGCACCAAAACAGCATGACGTTTCCTGACTACATCATGGCGTCGTCCAATTACTTTAATCGTTCCTGGAACGGCCTCCGACGATTGAAGAATGTTGTGATGATACTAGAATGGATTCCGTCAGTCATGGCTGTGGAGGAACTGTCACTGCCTGACGCCGACATTCAAAAACTAATCGGGGAGGACGTCAAGGGTGGCAGTGAGGATTTCGATATTGCCGCGCAGGATACAATGACTAAAGCTCTGCAGCTACTCAGCTTTGAAGGAAAGAAACACTTGACCCGAAACGACCTTCGTAACGCAATTGAAATGGCGGTGTTCTCAAAAGTGTCAGAATCCGAATTGGATGCGCTGCTTGCAACTTTCGGGGTAAACATTGAGGATTGCAACGAAGACGGCATGGATTTTTCTGTGTTCGAAGTTCTGCTTCGGAGCGGAAAATTTTTGAAACGACAAAAGGGGCGTTACTGGGTTGCAGTGAGCTTAGCGGAGGCGGAAACATTGCGTCGGTTGATTCATGTCAAGAATGCTTGCAATGCTCCACTCATTCGTGGAACCGATTCAGCTATCGCACTGAGGTACAGCCCAGCCACTGCTTTAGGTGGTCGCAGCCAAGAGGTACGACTACATTTGTGCGTGTGCATTGTTCGAACACTCCAGTCATGAATCCTGGTTTCCACTTCTAGGAGGAGCGAGCAACCCAAGCCATCAAGAACAAGGAATTGGACAGTTTTTGTGGAATTTTATTTGACAGCAGTTTGTCATGGACAAAACAGTTTGGACACGAGGTCTGTTGCTTGTTCATGCTGCAGTGCGTTGTTGCCTATTCTGTTATGTATTGCTCTCTGTCGACTCACGGAGTGACGTTCGCTTCAACCAGACCGAAACGAAGTCGACGTGCGCCGCCACGGATGAAGCGTCTTACCAGCGCGCAGTTGTTCACTCGAGCTTCCGATTCTTCGATAACGACACCCACTTCTCAAAGCCAAGTGTTCATGTTCTCATTCAAACGCTGCAGAGTACATCTCCGTTTCTCCGAGAGAAGTTTTTCAAGTCGACGCTGGCTTGCCGTCGCCGTTTGGCGTTGAAACCGACCCATTCAGCAATGAATCAAATATTCCAGATCAACAGTGGCGACGACGCTCTGAAGCAGCGTGCGAGAGTGAGTTTCCTGAGTCAATCATTCTCAGCTCGCGCCTTGACGTTGTACGAAGCGTTCCTGGCCATTGATGCCAACAACAACGGCTACATCGACCCAGCCGAATTGTTTGGAGCGATGGATTGCTTCAACGTGCCGGCCACCGATGCTGAGGATTTGGTGGACTTTTTCCAAATATGTGCCGAAGACGGCAATAACTCCATTGACTATCGATGTTGGCTAGATGTGTTCGATGAAGACCCTGAGCGCGACGACGATGACGTACGTGCGCAAGGTGATGATGCGGAGGCGGATAAGTCACCTTTGCAATCAGATGAAACGGAACCAATCGTTGTCATTCCCAAAGATGCACAACTATTGAGAAAAATCATCAACCAACGCCGCCGCGATCGGAAACGCCGACAGAGAGAGGAACGAATTCGGCAGGAAGCCCAGGACGTTGAACTCGACGAACAAATATATCGCGATGAGTTGGCCACTGCAGCTGCCAAAAGCGAACAGGGCTCAAACCCGAAGTTCATAGAATTGTGCACCGGCGTCGATACACCTTCAAAAATGCTACACTTCCACTACTATGGTCGAAAACTGCCTCTGCGCCACGAGTCAGTACCCAAGAGTGTGGCTGCCACCTTCAAAGATTCAATTTCGTTTTCCGAAGAGGAGAAATTGGCACTGGGTCCCATGCGCAGCAACAATGGCTTCCCGACAGTATCGTGCCCACCACGAATGTCGGTGTGCAGCAAGACCTTAAAACAAACGATTTGTACTCGTATGTGCCCAAAAGACAACACGTACATATCTCAAGAAGCGGAGCGAGCGTACTTGCGGCAGCAAGATATCATTCGAAGCACGCGGCCTACGTCCACGTGCGTGAATTTGTGCCGCCGCTCACTGTCAACATGAAGTACAACTCACTTTTACTTCTTCCTGCTGCGTAGATACCTGTCTTGCTCCGGCGGCACTGGATTTAAGATTGAATTGCTGCCGGAACCAGACCCATATGGATTTGTTATAATGTTGCAAGTGCGACTGCCTCAGTTACCAATGGAGGGCAAGGTCTGCTGTCGTTGTGACGTTTGTCGCGTCGCGCGAGCTGTCGACTGATATGCATGCTTTGTGTCAGATTGCATCTCTGGTGTCGGTGCTGCCGACCGTGCAAGTAGAAAAGGACGGAGCGGAATCTGAGCCTCGAGCAAACTTGGATTTCTTTGTGACGACAGAAGGTCGCATTGGTGTGTCCTTGGCGAGTGATGGAGCTTCTACCGATGCTTCGCGCCCATCGTCGTCACCAAAGCAACCAGCGAAAAGCGTAATACTCAGCGAGGGCAGCTTGAAGTCTGACGAGTGGACGTTGGTCACGTTCACCGTTGCGCGTTGTCGTGACAATCACACCCAAGCAGTCGTGTCGGCGCAAGTTTCAAGCGGAAAGGACGTTGACGAAGCAAACGAAATCATGTGCCCTGGTGAGTAGTAATCGGAAGGGTGATACGTTAATTGTATGGGATCTTACCGTGCTTGCATGATTCCAGATGACCACGGCCAGCTTGACGCTGACGATGTTCGCAAAGGAAGCAGTGCACGTTGTGATCGCTGCGGCAACGTGCATGTGGATGGTGAGCCCCACGTGTTAAGCGGTCGTACTTGCAACACGTGTGGGTATTGGGTTTGCGGAGTCTGCTGCGCATCTCTCTTACCGTCGCCGACTTTGGCAGCGGCAAAGGGTGCATTTGAAACGATCCGAGTGCCGTATTCATATCCATCGTCGTTGAACATCCTTCATGCTGGAAAACAATCAGAAGCAAGAGGCGGCGATGTCGCTCAGATTGGCTTCATTGCTTGCGGTTCCGACATCGATAAGGTGTGTTTCCTGCTGCGAAGTAGCTATCGCGTCAGTCGACGTCTAATCCGTTGGATGTGGTATTGTGAATAGACGGTTAACGACGACGTAGTCGAACAGTTTTTTGCTGGCCTGATTGACCCCGTGCGGCTAAAGCAGGTTGTGGACAAAGTTGAGGGAACCTACAAAGAGACAAAGAACGCTCTTGCGACTTTGAAACACGTGGGTGGGGCACGCTTTTCGCTACACACCTACCCTCGAGCGTCTGCCAGCTTCAACACCTCACGCGGAGTTTACTCGACATCGAGCGACACCTTCGAACGCAAGAAAATTGCCGTGAGCGATTACCTTGCTCAGGTTGAGGACAGCGACGAGGACGAAGACAATTCGTCCTCCACGCTGGGAACACACATGGCGAAACAGAGTTCGGGAATGGCGTTCTCAAGTGCCCCAAGATCTGGATTTGGTTTTGGAAGTAGCTCTTTCAGCTCGTCTCAAAACAGTAGCGGGTATGGAAGTTTTGGCGGCGCGAGCCAGCCGAGCGCGTATGGTGGGTTTGGCAGCAAGACCAGTGCGTTTCCAAGCACGTCCAGCGGGTACGGTGGTATCCCGGTCCCGAAGCCTGCGAGTTCATTTTCTTTTGGCAGCTCCCAGAGTTCAGGGTTTTCGGGTGGGTTCGGCAAGTCCAATGGATTTAGTGGGTCACGTGGGTTCCAGCAGAAGCCATCTGGTTTCAGCTTCGGTAGTAAGCCCAGTGGATTCAGTAGTCAACCCGGTGGCTTCGGTGGTAAGCCCAGTGGGTTCGGTGGTAAGCCCAGTGGGTTCGGTAGCAAGCCCAGTGGCTTCGGTAGCAAGCCCAGTGGCTTCGGTAGTAAGCCCAGTGGCTTCGGTAGTAAGCCCAGTGGCTTCGGTAGTAAGTCCAGTGGTTTCGGTAATAACTCCGGATTCGGTAGCACGTCCAGCGGATTTGGGTCGCTGCAAGCATCGCAAGGCAGCAGCGCAGGTTTCGGTCGGCCAGGCGCGTTCGGCGCTTCTTCTGGCTTCGGCAAGCAAAGTTCAAAGTTCTCTTTCGGTGCTACATCGCAATCTAGTGCTGCCAGCAGCTCCGAGGACGGTGCCAATGTCGAGACGACAAATGGCAACAGTGGCGGCAAACAAGATTCTCCATCGCTTGTGGGTAATCCCGGTAATGGACCCAAAATTGGGCGCTTTACCAAGTATTTGTTGCGGTTCCGGCCGACACTGTTGCGTCCGTCAGCTCTCCGCGACGAGTTTGTTCTCGAAGATGTGCTCGACAGTGAGGGGACAGTGACCATCCACCCAAATCGAAGCATGTCTCTCAAGCTAGTAGGGGTAGCATTGAAACCATACACCCTCATCGTGCCTCGTCGGGTGAGTTGGCATCGCCAATACTTATTCCTGCCGCCGCATAATTGACCTTTGCCGTCTCTTTCCCTAGGTACGCTGGTATGAAGGACTCCACATGTTGAAGTGTCTGGCAAAATTGCTTGACTTCGTACGTGGTGTCTCATCGTAGATGAATGATGTGTTGTTGATCATGGTTGAGAATTTTGACCCTGTATGATACTGGAACATGCAGGTTGAACGCCCAGCCGAGCGCGATGCACTCGTGAGGCTCGCCACGAAACCAAAAATTTTGGATTATATTATCGACAAGATTAGCTCAGAATTTCACCCATTCTTGCGAAAGCCGATCAGCGTTATGGTTGACATGCTGCAATTTTGCGGGTACGTGCTTGTTGTAGCCCACTTGTCGTATGTCGCATTTCAACCACTTCATCGAGTCGCCGCTGGGCCGTAGGCACATCACAATTGTTGAAGACAGCGAAACTCCCGTCGTGGTGGGCCAGCAGGTTGATGGAAAGTGGCCTGCAGATGAGGTAAATGTGCAATACTGTGCTGGATACTCTGAAAGAAGACTGACTGACATCGGGATTGTCGTGTTACTGTCAGTTGCAAAGTTTCAGCGCATCACTCAGGAAGCAGCTGGTTGCGCTACACGACTTTGATGTGTCACTGTGGAAATCTTGTGCGGCACTGCGGCGGCCAGCATCTGAATGCAGCCCCGAAGAAGCCGCAAAAGCAAGTGCTCAATTGCAGGAAGTGCTCAATATCATGAGCATTCCGTCCCCGACACATGGTAAAGAATGGAGCCAAGACCAATTGAGAGAGCTCCTTCGCTCTCCACGGTAAGTGTCCCCACACTCCGGCAACAAATTTCAGACCACCTGTGCTTCACCAGCTGCTGTAATCCATTTGTAGGGGTCGCTTGGCTCAAATAGTGGGGCTACCGCTCGCTCTGGTCTCCACGCAGCCCGGCATAGACATTTCAATTTTGGCGTCAGTGCTGCACCACGTCCAACGTGAAGAGACGAAGTGAGAAGAAGTACCATGCAATGCATGTGTGTGGTAACCTTAAACCCCAACACAACAAAAATGCCTTATGTGGTTGGAGTTTGTAGCTAGGCAGTAACTAATGTTTATCCGTCAATTTGTTACGAGGAGTTTTCTGCTCATCACGAGCGACAGTCATTCTGTTTGGTTGGTAAGGCTATCTTCGACGGCACACGCGCGCTGCAAACACAGTTTGTAGACTCAATTCGATGCGGAACGGCTGCGTTGTCCGAACGCTCCCAATTCGGCTACACAGCACTGGGCGAAATTGCGTGCCCAGGTGCAACTTGAGAACGCTCTCGCGACAGCAATGGTGGTGGCGTTTGTTTCGGGGTTCGTTCCCACATTGCCGTCGGGAAACCTGGGCCGCTATGACTCTTAGGCGACTGAGCATTCAAAGGTTGAATATTGCAAACATCTCTCAGTAAGAAGCGCAACACACGAGGGCCGAAGGCAATCAAAATTGCCGTGGCCTGCGGACATCATGTCATGATCATGGGGCGGGCGGGGCAATCCAAACAACCTTTAAGCGCGTACGCACCGAGAGAGCATGCAAATAACTTTGTCTAGAAAGTAGGCCGACTGCTTTCAGTCTGGTGATGAACAACTACGTAAAATAGCAAGAACATATCAGCCAACAGGGTATATTTCTGACATCACATGAGAGATGTGGCAGCGCACCAACGAAAATTCTCCCGTCGGTGCCAGAAAAGTTGTGGCCTGCAATGCAGTGACGACGTCTACTGGGCGATGGAAACCCAACACGAAGCTCATGGAAGTAACAAATTTGGCCTGGAACACACGCATGGAGAGATTCAAATGTTAAACTTGCACGCAGGGAATGCTTACACTCTGAGCCATGCTCAATGCTCACCACCGCTATGCTGAGCACCAAAGCGCCAATGCTGATTGCATGCTCTGACACCCAATCAATGTTGATCACCATGCCGACACACAAAAAGTAAATTGACCCAAGCACGTTCGCCAACGGCTCGACAATGCTGTAGATTCGCTCCCTGTAACCGCTCTGAACACACAAACAAATAAAACAAGTCACAAGGAAGAACAGCGAAGCATCCCACACTTCAGCAACGCACCTGAGTGAAGACGAGGCCAATGAACATCGCTCCGAATTCCAGTGACATCCTGCTGCGTTCGAACACCAAGGACCCGACCAACGTCGACGCTACAATCCAGCCACCACGCATTTTCCGTGGAGTTCGCTCCCACCTAGCAAGATAATTGTCATGCTTTTAACCGATGTGCATCGAGAGTCAGTGTGTTACACGGCTTACACGCGGGCACGTACATAGTAGAAGTGATCTGAGCGAGGCGTTTGACGCTCAGAAGGCGACTGAATAAAGCTGCCACGATTGCGTATACAGCAATGTAGTAAAGGAAAGTCATACCCGTGGCAATTGCATACGGAGCCGCGAGGAGCAGACCCATCAAAATATTTTGGGTGTTGAGCATGAACACTAAATGATGTTGGAAGCTCGAATGCTCATAATTCTTGGCAGTAAGTCGCAACTGGGTCACCTGTGTGGCTCGGAGTTAGCATCTGCTCCCACCGACAACAAGAGCAATGTAAGCAATAATTACAAACCTTCTTGACAGCTGTGGCGCAAATACTATACGACAGTGCCAACAGGCATGCTTCACTCCAAGATTCCACCAAGCCCAGGAGCATGACAACGACTGCGAATCGCAAACACAAGCAGCATTTTGTCGAGAAACCTGTGAGACAGCGTTGAAAGCGTGGACCATTGAAACAGAAGTGCTTACGTGATAGCACAATTGTGACCACTGCAGCATGTGATACTGTATGAATGAGCGCGCGTCGGGTCGTCAGCGCCCGCACGTCGGTCGCGACGGGCGCAATCATTTTGGGACTGTCTTTTGTTGGTGTCGCCATGTCGGTACCACCGGCAGCACGCGAGTACAGCGAAATGTCGTGTTCGAGTCCAAAGTTGAGGAGGAATAGGATGGACCCAAATTGGGCAAATGTATAAATTGGCACACTGCACGCAACCAACGGCGATAAAGAGGTCAGGAAATGACATTGCGAATACCCACGAATCAATGCAAGTGCTTACACATCGTCGAGGAGGTTCAAGCCCGAAGGCCCAACTATCATGCCGGTTAGAACCTTGCGATTACATGCACGTCGGAAAGGTTGAAGCACAAATAAATGGACGGTGCGCACAAATTACACATGGCACCTGAGAGAAAACCACGGGCAGCTTCATCATTTCGCACAATAGTCCCACCACCGTTGCAAAGGAGAGCAGGACGGCTAAGTCGACGAGGAACTGGAAGTTGACAGCAATAATGGCGGGGTCCATCAGCCGTTTCGATATGGCAGCCTGACATTCAGGAGCGTAAATGTGAACTCCGCAACTCGCCAGCCGAAACTCCGTTCGCAAGTTCAAGGGAACGATTCTACGGACCGAAATTTGATTTTGCTCAGATATAGCTTTGGCGATCGCTTTCGATTGTCCTGCAGGGTCCTGATCAGTGGAAGCGCACCACATGCGTGCAATGATGAAGAGAGAACATAGGGCCATCAACACTGCACAGTAGCTTGCCTGTGAATTCTTGTCCCGCTTGATCCCCGTTCGGACTTTACCGGACTTGTAGTCCACACCAGCGCCCTCTTTGAGTGCTTGCAGCAAGGAATCTTTTGCTAAGTGTTCTCCAAACTCGCCCTGGAAGTGATTTCAACCGCAAACAATAAATGTAAGCACCAACCATACAGCAAGTCACCCACTCCGCATCATGTCCTGTGACTACTCACAGAAACTCGCTCCGCTTCTTCTTCGAGCGTTTGCAGTACGGTTTCTCGCCGCAGCAGGTCGTCCACAAATATTTCTGCAAGTTCCGCCAATTGTTCTTTGAATATGGTGATGTTCGGCAGACTCTTGGTGATTTTATCCGGGTGCACTTTTTCCTTATTTGCCATTTTAACAGCAGCGCGTGCACTGGCACGGTCACGTCCCCGACTGGCCGCAACCCACCGCATTCGAGTGGCCGCATGGTTGCGTATCTCCCTACTCAGGAGGTTTGCAATATGGTGCACGGCGGTGTCATGCGGGCTGATCATATACTCAGCAAGAGCGCCGACTTGCGCGAGGACTTTCGCCCTGAAATCTACGTCAATTGTGTTTATAGAACCCCTCATGCTCGCTGGCCCGTTACTATCTGGCAAGGGTACCTCAAGGTGGCTGAACGACTTTTGTTGCGCAACGTGCTGCACCAAGTGCAAAACTTTTTGAAGCGCTTCTTGAACGGCCTCTTCCGACTCAGAAACGTTCATCTTAAAACTTGCTCCCACCGCGGCCGTCGTCGTACTCTCAACAGGCATTGGAGCAGACATGCGCGTGCCGTCCCACTCAGGATTCTGTGTGGGTGGTCCGTCGGAATCAGCATCTTCGTCATTGTTGATTGGAACTCTGTCAAGCCCAGCCTTGTCGAGTGCCAAGTTGAGGAGATCGTGAACTTGGTCAACACTTGGCCCGTCTGCTTCAACAGCTTGGCTGTCGGCCATTTGATCTTCAACACTGGGAAGCTTCACATCGTCATCTTCCTCTTCCTCCTCAAATTCCAACACGTCGATGTCAGCAACAACGTTGTTCAATAGCTGGACTCCAACGGGATCGCTCGTGTCGTGACCGCTAACAGAACCCGCATCTCTTGGATCTTCCTTACGCAAATCACCATCATCGCGGTCGCCGTCCACATTGCCAGGTACGTTGGCTCGCAGTAGGTCAAGCAGACCCGCGGCGCCGGCTGTGTCGTCATCCAACACACTGGAGTCGAGCACTCCGGTTCCTGCCATTGCTTCCAGCAAATCTTGCTGCTCCAATTTTAACATCTCAGCCCGAGAGGCGTCACTTTCAATGTTCAAGACACCCATGACCTGCTGCTGGATTTCGTGTAAAATGTCGCTCGATTGTTGTTCGAATTCGTCCAAAATCCCGACGTGTTCTTGTGCTGTATCTAGACTGAGGTGAGTTTCGTCTGGACTGGCGACACCGAATCCACTGCGCTGTAATTCAGGAACGGACGCCGCCTGTGCTGCCAGTGACACAGAGAAGTTGTCCAATGTCGCAGTTGAGTTCGGACGCGAGTCGAGGATGTTCAGACATGTTACGGAGCACAGGAAGCTCAGGACCACAATGCCGTGCGTGACAGCAGTCATAGAACTCTTGGGTCTCATGATATTTGCCTATGTCGAAGAATTTTGATCATCTGCGGACAGTCGCGGCGCTTGACCTGAGGCGACGTACACGCGTGAGATACCAGAACGGCGTTAACGGACGCCGATTACCGCAAAAAAGGTCATCGCCACAGTGGTTGCCGGTGCGTGGTCAACAAATTTGGCTGAAAAGTTCGGTTAGATGATCATATTGGAAATGAATTGAGAAGATAAAACACCGTGGCAAGTTCCTCGTCGTGACAACTTCTGGTCTGTTCAAATTCGGCGCGATGCCATGTGTTCGCGCGCTCCCCTCCTCACCGCAGGCGCCACGGGCCATCTTCCTCATCCACATCTCCCGCATGCTCACTGACACCACACGCAAGCCACAATGCCCACTATTCCTCCTCACCGATCTCTCATTCAATCCAACTGTCCGTGCGTCCTCACCTACTCCCGATTAAGCTCATACCTTCGCCGACAGACAGTGCGCTCAACAATTAAGCAGTGTTGCATTGTTACACTTCCCTATTCGCTCTCCACGCACGGTCCGTCTCCAAACTGTCCCTCCCCACACTATGCCATTCCTTACCACACACACACACACACAGAGACAGAGACACACAATACACTCGATCGAGTATACCGTCGTGCAGTGTCTCGTACGACTGACCGACCGAAGGCTCGAAGGCCCGCCCTTCTTTCTGTAGACAGACTATCGGAGCAACGAACGAACTTTGGAACGAACTTTCGTTCGGAGCGAACGAACCTTTTTATTGGAGCGAACGAACTTCGCGAACGAGCTTTGCGAACGAACGACAGACATTTTTACTTTTTACACGTTTTAGTCTGTAAATACATCACTTTACGTGTAATTACACATTTCAGCATCACAATTTCGTGTAATTACAGATACTTCGCTTGAATTTCGTGTAATTACAGATAATTTGAATGCTTT
>Ga0213839_1000710_pt1 | contig 31254 bp, 4 predicted proteins | sample SWPATP21_FD_160075 | JGI IMG/M metagenome (GOLD analysis project Ga0213839, IMG submission 160075) | Coastal seawater microbial communities from Marineland, Florida, United States - SWPA TP2 #1 | ecosystem: Environmental > Aquatic > Marine > Coastal | place: USA: Florida | collected 2016-08-14
CAACGGCGAAGGACGACGACGACAACGACGACGACGACGAAGGACGGTGAAGAAAGACGGCGGAGGACGGTGGCGGAGGACGGCGGAGGACGACGAAGAACGAACGAAGACTCGCAACAATGAGTGACCGACGACACGACGAATGACTGACGACGAATGACGAACGCGGAATGACGAATGACGAGGACAGTGTTGACTGTACCCACCACCACCACCAACAATGACGACGACGACGACGACGACGACGAACGAGGATGATGACAAATAACGCGGCAACGACGGCGGCGACGGCGGTGACTGACGAACGACAACGACGCGGAAACGCAGGAATAGCCAAGAAAGTGCAGAGTGACTCGACTTGAACGCTTTCTCTGTCTGTCTGATGTCGTGACGTGGTAATCTCTGCTCCCTGAACGTGCTGTGTGCATGCATTTGCTGAAGTCACTGCCCACCAAGTCGCGGATCACCAAGCGGTCTGGGGCACTGAAGCCGGCAGATCCCGCAGCGCACGTTCGCGAGTGGTCCCTTGATCATTCGTGCTCGTTTGGGTTGCACCTTGTTTCTGTGCCCGAATTTTTTAGGTCACATCGTTGCGGCAATCCCAGGCTCTTGGTCCGACTGGCGCCGGCGGCGAGTTGACTCGGCAGGCGTGGCGTCATGAGCAACACGCATCTGAACGTGAATATATTGGGTGTGCCGCATCTCTCAGAGTATGGTGGGCAAGGCTGTCGCGAACTCAATACATACTTCAAGAGGAGCCGGGACAAAGGAGAGCCCGTGCGCTACTTGAACTACCAAAACGAGACAGATTATCTGGTTTGCGACATTGTGCGTCGAGCAGGGAGCGGCAGCGACTCGGTTGGGTTTGTGAGGGCTGGTCCTCGCGAGCGGCGCTTCTTTGGATGCGACGCTGTTGCCGCTGTCGTCACTTGCGGCGGCCTGTGCCCGGGCCTCAACAATGTCATCAAGGAGATTGTCCTGGCTCTGAACGATCTGTATGGTGTTACAAATATTCTCGGGATCAGGCACGGCTTTTGGGGTTTCAGCGATGGCTCTGAACCTTTGCACTTGACGAGTGAGTTTGTCAACGAGATCGATCGCGATGGCGGCACTATCCTGGGATCCGATCGCGGTGGCATGCTTGGTTACGAGGAGAAGATTTTGGAGGTAAGATGGCATGGTTTGCGAGTGTGTCCGTCGATTGCTAAGGGGGATGCGTGCTGTAATCGACGTCTCTTGTGCTGTGTGTGCGTGGATATGGTTTGGTTTCCCAGTTTATCAAGGACAGAGGCGTCAAGATGCTCTTTATAATAGGAGGCGACGGGTCTCATCGTGGGGCAATTCACATCTCCAAGTTGCTACGCCAGCGCAAAATGGTGGTGTCCGTGGCTGGCATTCCCAAGACGATTGATAACGACGTTGCCGTCGTCGACCACTCCTTTGGCTTCCGTACTGCCGTGTCGGAGGCCGTGCGGGCGATTATCTCAGCGAAAACGGAAGCAAAGTGCCTCCGCAACGGCATTGGCATTGTAAAGCTCATGGGCCGGCACGCAGGGTACATCGCCTGCTTTGCGAGCATCGCCAGCGGTGCAGTGGATCTCTGCCTCCTTCCTGAGCTAGAAATTTCCGTGTCGGGACCTAACAGTCACCTCGAGCATCTTCGAAGGGTGTTGAAAGAGCGAGGCCATGCGGTTGTCGTTGTAGCTGAAGGCGCCGGGGAAGAAATTCTTGGTGCAAGGTGCGTCTGTCGCGCAACAAACTGCCTCTGTCCACCAGCGCCAACATAAAATGCTGATCGTACGTTATGAATGCCGCTGTATGCTTTATCCAAAACATTTTAGTGCGGTCGTCGACGCTGGTGGGAATCGCAAGCTGCCGGAAATCGGACCGTTCCTGAAGAAAACCATCGCTGAGTATGTTTGATTGCACCGTCAGCACCAACGCGCGAGAAACCATGTGTAGATGTGTTCTTGTGTGTGTGATTGGGGATTGAGTCTCACCACTTGCGTTCGTATTGCTGTGTGTATGCCAGATACTTTGCAACAACCGAGCCCAAAATTAAAGTGCCCATCAAGTACATCGACCCGTCGTACATGGTGCGCAGTGTCCCGGCAAACGCAAACGACGCAGTCATGATTTACCAACTATCTCAAAATGCCGTGCACGGTGCAATGGTGCGTTCCAAGCAGCCACTTGCAAGCATGCCAACCACAATCTTGTATATGATGTGTGCTCTGTCATGCTGGTCAGGCCGGGTTTACGCAATTCATGACTGCGCTTGTCAACAACCGCTTGGTTTACCTTCCCATGCAATATGTCGTGGACCGTTCACCACGCAAAATCAGAGTGAACGGTCGCACGATCGAGCGCCTGTTGGCGATGACAGGACAGCCGCAAAATTTGGGCTCCAAATTATGACGGAAGCCGAGCCCATGACCACCATTTGGTGGATGCGCGTTCTATCATGCCTCATTCAACACATCATCCACCAGCAGGCGCAAACTCGCGCGAACAGCAATGACAGTGACAAACGAGGAATGGACGAATTCGTTTCGTTTCGAACGCTTAATTTTTATTTTTAAGAATTCTCGTGACGATTGATCAGTATTTACATTTTGACAGTGGAAGAACGGGAAGCTTCCGAACCATCACGCGGCGCGAACACTGCACTGTGGGAGCAGCGAGTGTCGCAATTTGGACGGTCCTCTCGGAAGATTCCTGTGTCGCTTCAACTTCGTCATCGATTACAGCGTCGTTTTCAAACCCTCGCACAATCAGTGCTGTTGTTGTGGGGGTGAATTTTACTTACATGAGAGCGTTTGAGCATCTGAGAAATTTACATGTTTTCATGTTTGCTGTTTGCCCACGGTTCCACGTTTCCATGGTTCCATGTTCAGAACTGTTCGTTGTTTTTGTTTCGTAATTGTTTTGTTCTTGTTCGTAATTGTACCATAGACTATACTGCCTTTTGATTAACTGTGCTGTGGGCGCGCGGTGTCGGAGAACCATCGTCCGACGACGACGACGACCTTGCACCACGCGTGCCAGCACAATTGCACAAAAAAATCAATACAGTACCTTGGCGGACTAAGTCCGCCACCAAATTGTGCTCGACGTACCGCCCCACCAATTTACAGAGGGCGCATCTTCGAGCTCCTACCATTATGCTGTTGACCTCGTCGAGGCCAATAGTGTTTGATGTTTTTACGCAGTACTTCAATCGTAGAACGACCAAGCGTCACCTTCAAGAAGAAGGTGTCGTGGCGTCGCCAACAGCAACTGATACAACATCGCTCGTTTTACCAGCGCCTTCACTGTTGACGGCAACCACGCGGAAGTACCACACGTTTTCTGCCAAGTTTTCGATATCTTCGGAATACGTTGTCAATGCGTAATCGGCATTGCCATCGATGGACAGCTCAGTTGCTTCAGCCGAGTCGAAGGAAGACACGACGTCATATTCGAGAAGATAGTTGATTATTGTTTCGCCACCATCAGCGATACCAGAAGGGCACAGACCGGGGCTTTCAACAGTGCCATTGCAAGGGTTTCCATGATACGGCACTGTGGGAGCTGCCCAAGAAACGACCACTTTGGATGCCGCATCATCGTACGTGATGCTCGTGAACTCGGGAGTCCCAGGAGCTTGCAGCGCTGGAGATGCTGACGCTCGGTTGGAGGGAGTTGTGGACGGACCATAGCCCATGGAGTTTGCTGCGCTGACGAGAACGTAGTACGTTAGCTCAGGGCTTAGATCGGTCAACGTGTAAAAGTCGTACACGTCAGCAGACACCACGACAGATCCTTTGTTGGGCGGTGCTGCGTTGCTGTTGCAGTTGGGGCTGATGTCCCACTCGATCTTGTAGAAACTTATGTCTTCGCCACCGTTGTCCAACGGTTCTCCGAAGGCAACGGTTAGTTCGGAGTCCGAAGTAACGTGGAGAGTCACACTAGACGGAGCTCCTGGTTCGCGGCGCGGGACATCAGATGCAGGGCTCGAGAGCTGGACAGCTCCAAAGCCTTGGGAGTTGTACGCCCGTACCCGTGCGTAGTAACGAGTGCCGAGTGTCAGCCCGGTGAACGTAGCAACGAAGGGCGAGCCGCCACCAAGGTACATGACAGGTAAAATGTATTCAGCAGTGAAGTTTGTGCCCATGTACAATGTTCCTGCAGCTTCTGTGTCAAAGTCGGCACTTGAGTCCAGTTCGACCATGTACGCAGTAATGCTGTCACCACCGTCATGGCCGGGCGGCGAAAATGCAACCCGCAGCGACTGCTCATCAACGACATCGAGAACAACATTTGTTGGGGCGTCAGGGATCGACATAGGCTTTTCCGGCGACTCTGCAATCTGTGGGAGGCCGTACCCGATGGCATTGTATGCCGAAACACGAACAGCATAGTACTGGCCTGTGGTCAAACCCAAAATCTTGAATGACCCTTCGCATTGTTCAAACGGATCTTGGCCCTCAACCAGTTCGTTGACTGTAACGTTGGGGTGATTGGAGACTACGTCCACCCGACCCAGGTCGTCCAAGAATGTTACGGTCCACATCACTCCACCACTTGACGGGGTTGACTTCGACACGGTCACAGCGTCGACGTTATCGAGAGTTTCCAGAACCGACTGAATAGAGGCATAGTCGTCCACACAGCCCGGCTCATCGTGGCAGTAGACGTTATCATCACTGTCGCGCTCATCTGCAGCCATGGCCACAGCGTTGGAGTACAGCGGTGGTGTCTCGACGCTGTCGACAAGGAGTGAGAAAGAGGAGTTACCAAGTTCAGCCAGCTGCGCGTCGTCCAACACAATTTGATACACGGACAGCTGTGGGAAGTTTTCGCAGCGCACGGCGGATGCAGCTAGCGTTCGACCAGACTCAGTCTCAACGTTGCCGCTCAATGGTACGGTGAAGCACTCACTCGTCGACTCGTCATCGTCATACGCGCACCATTCAATCTTGTATTTGAGCACATCTGCTCCACCGTCACTGGACGGCGCAGCATAAGACACCGTGAGGGAAGTCTCGTCGCCGTACGTAACGTCAAGCGCAACATCTTCAGGACGTCCTGGGACCTGCTGCGGGATGACGACATATTCGTCGGTGGCGCTGTGTCCGCGTTCGCCGTATCCACGGGCGTTGAGAGCTGTAACACTCAAGGAATATGATTCGCCAGGAACGAAACCATCAACTTCCAAGCTGCGAGCTGTGGCAGCGGTGTCAGTAGAATTGTAGCCGACTGGCAACTCGCCGACACGGCAGTCGTACCCGACGGTCGCATCACAGACAGGCACACCAGTTGTTCCATCTAGGTCATTGGAACCATCAACGACAAAGCCGCACGGGTCTGTGTTGCACTCCAAGTACTCGAGGTCAATCTCAAGGGCGTCCTGGTCACCAACTGTGGGCTCGTATTCCACACGGAATGCCGCAGAATTGTTAGCGAGCTCCACATTGACGATGGCGACGTCGGAGAGGTCTTGCAGCGCTTCCACGACTCGTTCAGACGTGGCGTTTACTGCAATGTACGTAGACCACACAGAGCTAGGTTTGCGCAGGCGGAAGTAGCCCGATGCTGAGCTGTCGATCCACACAGTCTGAATCTCCCCGACGCCTCCCAAACTTTGGCCCCGCACGGTCTCTGCAATGGTGCAGGAAGGCACGACTTCACCACTAATCACAGTGTCTGGGGCGTCACACTGAAGAAGCGGTTGATCTCCTTCGTTTCCTTCGAAAGTTACTCTCCATTCATATCCATCGCTGATAGCAGTTCGTGATACCTCGACGTGTCCAAGGCCAGCTGTCGACTCGAGATCAGTCATTAAAACATACCTGACATAGGCCGCAGTCGCATTCGGAGAAATTTCGACGCTGGTAGTTTGGCCCTTCCATTCCAAGCCGAAACCATCGGTTGCACGTCGAACCGTGATGGTCTGGATCTCCGACACAGAGGACTTGTGCCAATAGTCCACACGATAGCCAGCAATAGACGCACCGCCATCTGAAGTTGGCGGTGACCAACTGATGGTGGCGGCAGTGATGGGAGTTGACTGCTCGCTGACGGTGGATGTGGAGACGGACGTGGGAGCATCTGAGCTCCTGCTCGGCAGTACGGACGCGGCAGACTGGGTGAAGTCAGAAGTGCCTGCAGCCGTCACAACTGCCGCCGTTACGTAGTAAACTTCGCCCTGCGATAAGCCTTCGATGTCGTAGAACCTTTCTCCGGACAATTCGACAAGTTCCTGAGACGAGGACAGAGGGATGGTCATGTCAATGACATTCTCATCGAATGAACTTGAAGTGGACAAAACCACGTTATACGCATCGATTGGTTGTCCACCAGTTCTGGTGGGGTCAACGAGCCACACACGCACGCGATCAGCGCCGAGCCTTTCGACTGATACGCTGGACGCAGGGTCGGGAGCAATGTCGTGTGGGGTGACGGTGGACGGAGTAGTCAACTCCCAATTTTCATTGTCCTGGAATGGAACGCTGTTGACACCTGTGACACGAACGTGGTACGTTGTGTTGCTCGAGAGTCCCGCAATTACATACGCGTAGTCATAAGCCGTTGTACTTGACGACGACGGGTAATAGTAGTATTGCGTGGGACTGTCAAAGAGGTGGGACGTATCCAATTCGATAATGTAGCTCGAAATAGCGTCCCCACCATCGGAAGTTGGTCTATTCCACTGCACTTCAATCGACTGCGCGTCCACAGAAGCCACTACAACGTCCCGTGCCGAACCAGGAATGGTCATAGGTGTTCCAACAACGGCCATGTCATTGGCGCTGCTTTCACCTGCACTGTTCCCAGACGACACACGCACATAGTATGGCTGCCCAATCTGGAGATCTTCGATGTACACGCACTTCACACAATCTTGACCTCGCACTGACAGAGTGGCGTCGGAACTCAGATCAATATGTTTGATGGAGGGCACGAACAGCATGGTTCGCTCCTCAACGGACACAAAGGTGACGATCCAAGAATACGAGCCTTCAACCCACACGCCCAAATCATCTTCGGTGACATCACCACTAGCGTGCTTGGCATCGCCAGAGCCATCACAGGAGGCAAAATCGACAATGCCGGCCACGAGGTTGTCACTGATTCCATCCGAGTCAACATCATCCGTCTCTTTGACGCAAAACTGCTCACCTCCAAACCAGAGAGGCTCCCCGACACCGAGAATGGCGGACAGATCAACACCATCTGGATTGACAGCTTGAAGAAGATCAGAAGACAGGGTCAATGATATGTTGGTCATTGACGGGGTTTGTACTCGCTCAACTTCAACAGCTCCCACCGAGGGTAGTAGTTCCAGCGCCGTTCGCACTTCGAAAGCTGACGCTGATGCGTTGATCATGGACGTCACACTGTCACCGTATTGCAGCGCAAATGAACCAGTGACATCTTCGGATGTGTACGAAGGCGGGGCGATCTCAACGGTCTGGATCGCATACAAAAACAGTTCATCATCAACGACCAGCTCGCCGCGGTTCTCACTAGTGAAGTCATCAGAAGTGTCCCATTCGATCTTGTAGTATTCAATCGGGTCGCCACCGTCTGCCGTAGACGCAGAGAAGGAAACTGCCAACTTCGTGCCACTGGCTTCTGTTCCCTTTGTCTGTTCCAACACAAGGATACCTGCTTCGTCTCCACCCAAGTTGCTGGTGTCGGTAACCATCGAGTCAATGTCTTCAGTGAAGTAATCACCCACGAAAGTGACCATCCATGTTGCACCACCTTCAGACGTGACTGCGCCTTTGGCAACAGAAACGTCGATGGTGGTGTCTAGAGCTGTCACAGCAGCCTGCATTTCGGATGCGTCAGCGTTGTATGCAATGCTGTCTGACACCTCGTCTCCCAACCGCAACGTGAAGTCGCCACTCAAAGAGTTTCCAGCAGTGACCTCCTGAATGATAATGGACACATCTGTGCCTGTGAGCCCGTCTCCGTCCTGACCGCTCTCCAACAGCACAACTTGGGCCATATCTTCCACATTTTTGACGAAAGTGACAGTCCACACAAAACCGCCGACGGCGTCAGGACCAGATCGAGTGACCTCAATACCACCTGCGTCGATGGAGGAAATGTCTTCCTCCAGAATGGTTTTCATTTCATTTGCGGAAGCATTGAAAGCAATGTCTCTTGTGGGTTCTCCATCAAACAAAAGGAAAAATTCTCCGCCAATGTAATTGGCGTCAGACGTGACCTGCACATCACAGTCAGCGGAATTGGAGGAGCATGCCATTGCAGAGTGGTCTGTTCCGTCCAAGAAAGCAACAGTGAACATGATGCCGCTGTCCGAGTCGAGTTGAGTTCGCAAGACATTTACTGTGAGGTTCAAATCATCCAAAAAGGCGGCTTCCACGGCCGATTCGTTGCTGAGCGCAGAAAAGTTTGTCGACAAACCGGTGTCTGGGTCTGTAATCACAATGAATGACGTACCGAGGCTGAGGCGGCGGCGGCTCGCGGTGAACACAGAGATAGCCTGTTGCTCGTAAACGACCGGCGCAGTAGTTTGGATCGTCTGAACTTCGTCGACGTGTCGAGCACCAGTGACAACACTCTGAACTTCATCGATATGAATCGCGGCCGCGACGGTAACCGTTGAAGGCGATGACGGCAGTCCGACAGGGGTAACTTGAATGGTCTCACTAAAATCACCAAGTCCATTCTCGTTGCTTGCCGCGACACGGACGAACATCGGCGAGCCAGGAACAATGTCCGGAACGGTGGCCGCAAGCGGAACATATCCTTCCACGTAATCATCAACGACCATTGCAACGTTGCCAACGTTCATCGACAAGTCTGACACTGACAAGCTTGCAATGTCACCCAAGTTGGTGTCAAACGTGACCTGGAACATCTTACCGCTGACGGCATACACCAAGTATTGGCCGGATGGCGACAGAAGAGAATCGATAGGTGCATCGACTTCGAAAGAGGTGTTGCGGAAGAGAGCCGTGATCTCATATGGGGAGGCAACAGCAAAAACGGATCGGCTTTCGAATGGCACACCAACATAAGGCGACGAATCAAAGTCATAGACATCACCGAGTAAGCGCACGCTGGTAAAACTTGCATTTTCGAACGAGGTATCAAGTTGATCCTGGAGTGTAGAGTTGATTGCATCACCATCCAGTAGAGATGCCGAATTTGCCACAGCGATGTCGCCGCTGCTACCAGCGAGCAACAAACCATCTTGGGACGCTTCAACAGGTTCTAAGCGAACAATATCTCCGAGTCCAAGTCGACCATCGACGATTTGCTCTTCGCCATCAACAAAAGAAATCATGTTGACGACTCGGTCACTGCTCAATGTTGCTACCCCGATAAATCTGTGCAGGTACTCCTCACTAGATACAGTCACCGAACCAATACTGTCGAGGTCACTTAACGCGGTTTCGACGACAGCAGCTGACGTGTCACCATTGGAAGTGACCGCGACAGAGGAGCCGTTGTAGGTGATATTGATCTGGCCACCAAGTTCATGATTCCCTTGGGCAACAATTTCTGTGTAAGCAATCGCAGCAGTGCCAAGTAGCACTCCACCTGAACTGTCAGCATCAAGACGCGTGTTGTTTCCGGAACCCGGAGGGAAGGTGACACCTGACCCGACGGTACCCAGGTTGTGCACGAACGTCACCCACCACACGTAGCCGCCCTCTCGATCACTGTTCCCAACGTTTTCGGAATCCCAGCCGCTGCCAAACTCTTCTCGAGTCACCGACACATCTCCGATCGTGTCCAGGTCATTCAATATGGCTTCCAAATCGACAGCGGAAACATCAAAATCGATGCCAGTCGCACCAGACCCGGAGAACGAGATCCCGAAAGTGCCATTGAGCGGACTCGACCCTGTTACAACAGTTGTGACTTCGCCACCAATATCTTCGCCGATAAGAGTGGTCAAGTCTAGTTCAATATCGCCTGCGGATCCCGAGCCATATGGTTGGTGGTCTTCAATCATAAGGAACGTGACATCCCAGTAAAAAGCGCCATACGAGCCAACGGGACCCCACGAATTGTCGCCAACCGTAACGTTGAAGAGTGACCCCAGGTCGTCAAAGGCGGCCTCGATCTCAGCGGCCGTGGCATTCCACATAACATCTGCCGAGTCATATTCCGGAGGATTGCTAGTGTAGCCATGTGTGACCGTGAAGCCGAACTGACCTCGCAGGTTGTTTCCGTCAACTTCAGTGTTCTCAGACATCCACGCACCATCTCCCTCCAGAATTCTTGAAGGATCTGCGACGAGCTGCGGCACATTACCATTGGAGAAACCGTTTTCGTCATGCAGGAACGTCACATGCCAAGTCAATGCCCCTGTTGACGTGTTCACGGCATCGCGACTGACGTCAACCTCAGCAACATTGGGGAGGCTTTCAATTGCGGCTTTCACCTCCTCGGACGATGCATACGCAGATATTGCGGTTGTTGTCGCATTCACACGGAAGTGTGCAAAACTTGAGTTGGACGTATCAAAGTTGAGTGTAAACGAACCGCCCAACGGATTCACGCCGTCTCGGATCGTGCGCACAGCGCAGTGTGCGCTGGCATCGTCGTCCGTCGTTGTTTCGAGATTTTGTGAGTCGCACGCCAGCTTTGGAATGTTGCCAGCGTTAATACCCCACGTCAAGGAATCCTCGTCAAGGACGGCGCCGTTGTCGAACGTAACGGTCCATGTGTATGCGCTGTTCAATTCGTTCGCCACCGAACGCGACACACTGACATCACCGATGGACTCGACCAAATCTTCCAATTGAGCTTCAACCTCATCGGGGTTGGCATCTGCGTCGATGGATCCTGTGCTGTACCCATCGAACACGAGTCTGAAGGTACCTTTCAGTCGAGTGCCATCACGCGATGTCGATAGTTGAATATTAGGATTTTCTCCGACCAAATTTGATCCATCACTGCTCAGCAGTGGCACATTGAGGCCACTTTGAACTCCCACAAATTCAATTGTGAAAGAATGACCCTTGCCTGGTAACGAGTCCTCAACACCTCCGCCGTCTTCTTGCACCACTGACACGGTCACATTCACAGATGCCAATCCTGTATTTAAGGCTGTTTCGAGTTGGGAGGCATCGAACTGGGGATCGAGGCCATCGACGACGGCTCCGTACAATTCGAGTGAATAATTTCCTTGCAATGCCAGTCCATCTGCGGAGGTCACATTTACCATTTTTCCTGACCCAGTGAGAGCCGACCCGTCCACGTCAAGGGATGGGATATCGCCGTAAGTGGACGCAAATGTGATTGCCCAGTAATACTCGCCGCTCCAAGAATTGGCAGTGTTGTATGCATCACGACCCGAGGCCACAACGACAGAGTACCCAGTCACGGTTTCGACTGCAGACTGGACTTCTGTGTCGGATGCATCATAGTCGAGGGTAACCGGAGCGCCGCCACCGAAAGACACGTCGAATGTTCCGCCAAGGAAGTTGCCGGTGTCAACTGATTCAACGTTGCAAGTCACACTGGATGCATTGCTGTTACTGTTTGCCAAGGGGACATCGGTTCCCGAAGCGCATGTCATGTTGTTGACTTGCCCAACGGCGCTGGTGAATGTAATGAGCCATGTGTGGCCTCCGGTTGAATTGTCGACTGATTCCAACTCAACACTCACACTACCGAATACGTCGGGGTCAGCATACTCCAGAGCCTCTTGAACGGAATTGTGGAAACCCAAACCATCTGACTCGGCAGTCGCATCCCATGTGATTGCAGCTGACGATCCACTCATCGACACCGACGGGTACGATTGCGTGGCATCCAAGCTTAACACGAACGTTCCACTAATTTCGTTTCCAACAGTTTCAACTACAACTTCCACTTGCTCCTCAGTCGTTGTGCTGCCATCCCCATTGACGTCGACAAGATTTGTCATATCGTCGGAGACCGGGACAATCTCCAGGAGTGGCACATCACCATTGACAGTGTCTCCGTCAAAGGTGACCGTCAGAGAGTATGCGCCAGTGACATTGTTAGATGTGCCAGCGACTGACACGCCGCCATCAATGTTTTTGAGGTTGTTCAATGCTGCTTCAACGTTGGTAGCAAGGTCATTTTCGTCTTCACCACTGCTGTATACAATGTCGGATGTCACGAACGAGTACGTGCCAAGGTCTTCACTGTACGGATTGGTGCCTGAAACGGTGCACAATCTGCATTCTGTGGAGTCAAACTGCAGCTGGAACGTATAACCGTCCGCTAGGTTGGCGTACCACACGATCTGTTGCACTTCATCAACGTTGTCGGCCGAGATTGTGACGCGTTGCACAGTGTCACGGTGACTCGCCGCTACATGGATTGTCTGAATTTCTTTTCGGTCGTTGTCGGTGATTTGAAGCAACTGTTTCTCGGTGTAATTCGCTGCACTTGTTGTCACTGTTTGGATTTCTGGCAGCACCACATCACCATGTGTTGAGAATTGTTGAATCTCGTCGACGCCGTCGACGGTGGTCCGAATTCGGCGTACTTCATTGGTCACCTCAGTCGTAACTTTGATTGCTTGCACACTTTGTTGGTAGTCACTGGGCAAAGTAGTCACCAGAGCTTGCCTTTCAGGGATTACGTAGTGTGTACTGTTGAGCCAAGTTTCATTGTCCAATGACCACTCAAGGAAGAACTCATCTACCGTGCTACCTCCGTCATTTGCAGGGAAAGTCCACTCCACATTTAGTGATCTTCCATCGGAGCCACTACTTGTAGATGTGATGGTTGGTGCGAACGGCACTCGATCCTCAGTGGCAACTGGGTTGGGGGTAGCCACCACGCTGTCGCTTTCGCCAATCGAGTTGCGCGCCCGAACTCGCACCACGTAATTTGTGTTAGGAGATAAAGGAGTGTCTTCCACACCCGTGAGCGGATTTCTGCTACCAATGAGGTATTCGAACACGTCGCCGTCGACGTAGGCAGATTCAAACGAGTTCCAGAGGCTTTCTGTGGTGGTACCGGTAGCAGTTTCGGCCCACTCGATGATGTACCTTGATATGGGATCACCACCATCACCGCTGAACTCCAGAAGTCCGGACGAAGGAGCATCCCAGGCGACAGACAATTGGACTCCAGATATAGCAGCCACTTCAACGTTGAGTGGTTCGCCTGGCGGGACGTCGAACGATGAACTGCTGCCAATATCGAGTGGAGGGCCGTCGCCAACTTCATTGTGAGCAGAGACACGAATATAATAGGTTGTGTCAGCAGCCTACACACAACACGCAGTGGGTCACAAAGCAAAACGACGCGATGAGAAAAAATGCGAGCAACAAAATCTTACCAGATTCATGATGTTGTAAAACCAAGGACCTTCGTCGTATCCAGGAGTGAAGTCTGTGAACTTGGTGCTGGTTCCACGAGACTCGACGTTGGCGAAGTCATCTTGCGTGTCCCACTCAATCAAGTATGAATCAATGACTGCACCGCCACTGTAGCTACCATCTGCTGGTGCCGAAAAAATCACCTTCAGTACTTGTGAACCCAAATTAATGATATCTCCACCAGTAGGAGCTCCAGGTACCGTCGCAGGAATGGTTTCTCCGTTAGCATACTTCGGGGCGCTGTAACCGTGGTCGTTGTGGGCGCTGACACGTACAGAGTACCCAACACCAGATTCAAGTCCATCGAACTCGACCGAGTACACGTCTGATCCTGAGGGCAAAACAATTGCTGAAACTAAATCGTCGGGGGATTCACCCTCGGCAAGGACTGCGACGCTTGAGAACACATCTTGACCCGTGAGTTGAATATCCCCGAGCTGCATGGCAGCCACATCTCCGAAGTGGTCCGTGAAAGTGACCGTCCAGTAAAAGCCGTACGACGCTCCATTGTTCACCTCCAGTCTGCTGACATCCACGGATGTGACTTGATCCAAATCCTCCAGCGCCTCAGCCAAATCTTGGGCTGAAACATCATAGGGGAGCTGTCGGGTTCGCTGTCCGTCCAGATACACATGGAAACTGCCCGACAAAGGTACTTCTCCCTCCGTACGAGTCCGCACGTTCAGTGTGACACCTGATGCATCGAATGACGATGAGGGCACACCAACGACTTCCTCAACATCTCCAACTTGACTGTCGAATGTTATCGCCCAAGTGCTGCCATAAGCCCACGAGTACACTTCGCTTGAAAACGTGCTGAAGTCGGTGACACTACCTGTATTGACAGCGAGACCACTGTCGCAATCGTACAAAGTTGCTGAACCACTGCCATCACCGCCAAGATCATCGCATGTATCGATGCAAAACAAGCGGTAATCGCCAGAGTAGAACCAGAGCTGGCGCAAGCCAGGACTGGTTCGGTGCAGATCCGAATCGTCGCAGGTAAAGCCGGTGATAGAAACGGCGCCTGCATTGGTTACAATATCAGCGACTGCAAGTGTGGGAATTCCTGCTTCAAGGTTAATGATGGGCTTCACCGAATCGCGCTTGCTAACTGATACACTCCCAAGCGTCGACAGGCGTTCTAGGGCATTCTCTACCTCTTCCGAAGAAGCGTTGTAGTCGAGTTCAACGGTTCTTTCACCTCCATATTCAATGGAAAAGTAGTTCGTGGAACTTGAGCCTGGCCAAGAGTTGGCTGTGGTTTCGACCTCCTGTACTTCGCGCGCTCCCCCGTAAGCGACGACCGAGATGCCTTGAACTTCAACTTGGTTCAACGCAGTGTAAACTTCCACCAAATAACTGTCAACGTCAGAACCACCATCGCTCGTGGGTGCCTCGAAAGCAACTTCAAGTTTTTCATTAGATGAAACGCAGGTGCTGGATGTGTTGGATCCATCAATGCAAACACGAGAGACCGCGACGGACGATGGAACACCTGGCTGGCCTTGCGGGACGGCTGAAGAAACGTACGAGAATTCACTCAGCTCTCCGGCGTCAGAGTACGCTGCCACTTTGGCGTAGTACCTTTGACCAGCTTCAAGACCATCAACGATAAACTCAAAAGGCGAAGAGCCCAGAACCAACTCCGACACACTGACACCAGCACTCAGACCGTTTAATTCCGTTGAGTTTGCGATGATCAAGCCGATGTTGCCTGCACCTTGGATACGCTCGTGAGCCAAATGTGTGAACTGCACACTCCAGCGGCAACCGTGTTTGGGATTATCATTGTGATCACAAGTACGACTCACGACACTGGTGTGAATCGAAGGCAGTTCTTCAAGTGCGGCGCGCAACTCAGTTGCCGACGCGTCGAAGCTGATGGGATCTGTGATGGAACCCTCGAATGCAAGTGCAAACGTTCCGCTGATTTCGGACAGCGCAAAAGTTGACACAATTTGTGTTTCATAAGTGTATTGAGCAGAGATGAGGTCGGCAGATCCATCTTGGATTGTGACACATTCGACCACGGCGTTGTCACCCGAAAGCAGGGTTCCATCCACTTCAATCAAGCCTAAATTGCCAGCTGGCTTTCCAAGAGTCACAGTCCATCGATATCCATTTTCGTACACACGACGAACGACATCAATGGGATTTTCGTAGTAGTTCACGGAACGAGCAAGACGTCGCAATGCAGCTGCGATGTCGCTAGCGCTGCTGTCCCAGGCAACAATCTCGGAATGACCTGCCCACCGCATTGCGAACGAGCCATTGCGAAGTAGAAAGGCGTCGCCACTATCAAAATTGACAGTGATTTGTTGCTGCTCCACTTCAGTGCGAACAACAAACTGCTGGGTGTCTTCTGATAGGAACCCTTCATCCGAGCTGATCCAAATTTCATACTTGGAAACAGTGTCTCCTCCGTCGTTCGAAGGCGCCCCGTACCACACCTCGAGTGAGTTGGCAGTGCTGTGTCGCCCCAAGGTGACTGACTGAGGGTGAGTAGGCTCAATGCCATCCTCAGGAAGAGCGACGTTTTCTTCCATGAAATCACCACAACCAAATTCATCACTGCAATGCGCAACTCGAACAGTGTAACTCTCACCAGCCTTTAAAGCTCGGTAGCTTGGATCAAAAGTGGCAAAAGCAGCGCCGTCAACAAGTGTGTCCACGTAGACCAAGTTTCTTGATGTTGGATCGCATTGCGACACATTCAGCTCCGGGATTGTACTCAAATCAAAGTTTCCATAGAACGATAAAAAGATCTGACGCTCAGCAGCGTCAGACTCAATTACTGTGACGGAAACTTTATCGACAACGGATAGGCTTTCAACTGCAGAGCGCACGACGGAAGCGTTTGCGTCCCAAGCCAAGCAACTACTGACATCCTCCCCGAGCGAAATAGAGAAAGTGGCATCATCAGCTGGGTATGTTAAAGAAGTGGTAATTGTTTGAATTTCTGCTCGAGACCCAATAACGAATGTGTTGGGAATGTGGCCAAAGGAATTGTCCGTTTCAAGAGTTGCACCGGTTCCCTTGAAGTCGGGCTGTACTTTAGCCGTCATGCTTCGCAAGTCGCCATCGTGAGCAAGCACTAAAATCGACCACACGGTTCCAAAATTGTCTCTGAAAACTTGGCCGTCGAAACCAGACGACACTGAAGCGTCAAGAGTAATGGAGCCCGCACCCACTTCGACTATTGATCGTGTCGCATTATCGATAAGGACGACATCGCCCACAAACAATTGCTCCGTGAGATCCTGGGTCACATTCAGAATGGCCGAACCGGCGGCGATAGACGCAGTGCCGGGTACCGTTGCCATCGACGTGTCTTCACTGACGATGACCTTGCCGATGCTTTCCAAAGCATGCAGTGCGTCCTCTACGTCAGAAGATGAAGCTTCAACGTCTAAGGCAACAGTCTCCTCTGAATTGAAAGCGATCACCAAAGAACCAGACAGGTCATCTTGCAGTGCTCCAGTCGAGATCAGAACTCGATGATAGATGCCGATATGCGCTTCATTCCCGCCCACACGGTCATCATTTACGACAAAGTTTTCAACTTCACCACACGAAGCATCAAACGTGAATTCCCACTCTGCACCATACGTGTCGAAAGTCGACTTGGCTACACTAATCGGCCCGCATTCAACAAAGGGTTGAACCAGCGCTTGCAACGCACTGGCATTGATAGTGACAGGAATTGAAGATGAAACTAGCGACCCCTCGAACCACATGCCAAACGAGCCAGAGACATCGCTCGACGTTTGTAAGAGCAAAGATTGTCGGTGAGCACCACCAGTCGCACAAGCCCCGCTGAATTGACCGTCCACATAAGCATCGCATGGAGATGAATCCAACGTTGACGACGATTGGGAGAGATCATAGCGTCCGTACGAATCTGGGAACTCACCATCCTGTAGTGTGGTAACGTCTGCAAGAGTGAAGCCTGACAACGTACTGGAGTCGATCACCAGCTGAGAGAGAGGGCCAAAGTTGCCAGTAAACGCGATTGTCCAGTTGTGACCTGTGTCCGTTTTCTGGACTGTTACCGGGCCGATGTTTTGCAGGGCATCGACAGCTTCTTTGAATTCTTCAGCAGTCGCCTGGACTGGAATGCTCCGAGTTCGATAGCCGTCCAAATCCAAAACAAACGAGCCAGACAAACCGTGTGGACTCGATGCATCTTCCTGAATTGAAACCACTTGAGTCTCGAAGGAGACATCAATGTCTGACAAATGCCATTCAACTTTGTGCTGTCGGATATTGCCACGGTTGGTGGCACCAGTGGTCCACGCCAGCTCTACTTGCGAGCCAGAGTACGGCACGGCATACTGAATCGTCGGTGCGCTAGGCGCTGCACCGAGATGTGTCACTAGTGGCACAACACCAGCCCCTCTCGATGCCAAATCGCTCAATCCCAGTTCGGTCCAGGAGAAAGTTGTTTGCGATTCGCCCTGTGAGTTGTTGCTGCTCATTGTCACAATCACAAAAGCCGGGTCATGTGGTCTACTTTCGAAGACCAATTCATACGAACTTGGTAACTTCACACCGTCGCGATCCGTTGAAACAGAAGCACCAGCAACATGCTCTGCGTTGGTAGTGTTGACACTAATGGTAGGGATGTCGCCTGCTTGCGTATCAAATTGAATTGTCCATGCAAAACCACTTGTGCCCCATTGAAGTTGTGATTCCATGACTGCTGTTCTGTGCACTGATACACGACCAATGATCGAGAGGTGTTCAAGATCAAATTTTACGTCTTCTGCGGTTCTAAACAATGGGATACTAACGTCCGCACAGTTGCCACACACCGCGTCAGAGTCGACAGCCGACGCCTGCTGACATGTCGGTTGGCAAATCGTCCAAATAGCTTCAGATCGATCATCGGACTTGGCGTCCGCAGAAAATTCAATGGTCACTGTCTGTATTTCAGATTGCGATGAATCGAGCGTTGCAGCACCTTGCAGCACCCACTCATCTGCATCAAGGTGAACGCCAGGCCTGAGCGTCACAGTGTCGATGTCTAAGTCAACAGTTGAGTCGACCATAGTCAAGCAGTTCTCCAAGCCCTCTGCACAATTTTCAGTCTCGGAATTGAATGTGATACTCCAAGTGTATTCATTGAAATCCGTTGGTCCTGCTCGACTTACCGACACTGATCCTACCCCTGCTAAACTTTCAATAGCATGCTCCACATCATCTGCTGTGGCCGACGCACTGATATTGACTGTGTTGAATTCAACCATGGATATTGTGAACCTATCAATCTCACTTGGAAGAGTTGAAACTGATGTTGATGCCGTTGTGGTCAATGTCGAGCCGTCAAAGCTGACAAAAGTTACTCTTCCAAGGTATGGTTGAATGTCAAACACTGTTGAGTTGGAGACCGTTGCACCGAAATCGGCACTGGTAACACCAATAAAGTCAAAATCACTAAATTCGTATGCGTCTCCGTAGCCATCGCTGTCGTTGTCAACTTCGTTGGCGACAGCGGTGGCCGTGTGAGTGTTGACGACAAACGCGGAGACAGAGTCGGCCCCGAGAACGGAATACGACTCCAATGCAATCACGCACCCTGAAAATTCGTCATCAGGATCGAGACTGACACGATAGATCTCACCATCAATAGTGAGGCTATCACCTCTTGATAACTTTGATGTGAGGTTGAGAGACGTTTCTAAATACCGAGAGCCGGCTTCTATTGAAACGCTGGGATCCACTTCGACTGTGAACTCTCCAACATAGTTATGGCTCAGTAGGAATGACGAATCATCAGAAATCACCGGACCAGTGCTCACAGTCATTAGCGAAAGCACTTCCGCACGGTACGAGTCTTGCGTGTACCACTTCAAATTGTACGATTCGAGAGCGGCGCCATTGACTCCCTCTGGCCGTTGATCTCTGGGTTCACTGAAGTCAATACTGATCATGGTTGATGTTTGCGGTGTGGCTATAGCAAGTTGTGGAGGTGTTGGCTTTGCCATTGGTACAAACGCACATGTTTCTGGACCGTAGCTTGTGGTGCACGAGCCACCAGTGCTTCTGGTGGCTTGCCCGAATCCGTCGTCGTTTTGACCACTGACCCTAACATAGTATGCGCGACCAGGCGTCAACTCGTTGATGGTCGTCGAATAAGTTTGCGATGCCTCATTGAAGGCCACTGCACCAACATCAAATGTGTGTAATGCACGCCGAGTCAGGGGCTCGCATTCATCGTCGATACTACCACTGGGGGCCAAACACTGACGTTGGGCGGCGAGGAAATTGTATGCTTCGGAGCACGTGCTGTCGAAGCTGTCGACTTCGTCGACTTCAATCAGCCAATTCACTTGGCTCCAGGAGTGCTTTAATTGTTCATGGAATGCCCATGACACCGACAGCGCCGTTGCATCGTCGTCAACGGGATTCACTTCAACATAGTATGGCGCGGGAGGTCCTTGCGCGAACGGCTTGACTACATCAAGACTGAAAACTCCAAAATCTTGACCATCTTCATAAGTCGAGAGCGGCTCGTACAAAGAGTAGTCGCTGCTTCCAACAAAATTGGTGGCAGACACCCTAACATAGTATCCAGCTGGGTCTGTTGCCTTTAAGAAAGTTCGGAAAGGGCTTACTCCAGCCTGAATTTGCTTTTGTGAATTGACAACCTCAATGGTTGCGTTGGAGGCGTACAGCGGCCTCAAAAATCTGAACTGGTCCTTCGTTTGAGCATCGATATCAATGTCCGACCGATCCAACGAAAGTTCCAAGGTAGCTCCACACAGATTCCCGCCATTCAAATCGACCGAAATGGTTCCGAATGTTGAGAGCTTTCTTTCAATTTGTGCTGCTGATGCGTCTTTCGCAACGTACACGCACTCGCTGGGGATACTTGTGGCACAGAACGTCACGCCGTCTGCATCGCCGAAGCCATCGCTGTCGGAGTCGTCGCACAACACCCGCTGGACTGAAGGATACCCATGAACTGCTACACTTGAGTTTTTCAGGGACGTACCGTCCACTTCCAAGAATCCAAATCGGTTGCCCGGGTAAAGTAGCTCATTGAAGGTAATAAGCCACGTGTATCCCTGTGATACAATATTGCGGCTGACCGAAACATCGCCGACACTCGGCAGTGCGTCAAGTTGAGCTTCAAGCGCTGCTGCAGAGCTATCAAAATCGACAAGACCGCTCCACTGTCCATCATAAATAACACGGAATGTTCCTGAAATCGAGGAGAAGTCAACATTGTCGTCACGAGTGAGTGTGATGGCTTGAACCTCGGTCACTTCGGCCGCGCTACTGGCCAACACTGTCTTGGAACGCAAGTTTGGGCTGTCGAACGACGACTCCGTGTCCCATTCGATTAAGAATTCAGACACACCATTAGCATTCAATGGGTAAGACCATTCTGCTGCCAGTTGCTGAGCAGATACAGAATATACGCTCAGCATCCGCGGCGGTGTTGGCGCGACATCAACCGGAACGATTGAATCAGGCGATGAAGACACCGGAAGCCCAAGCCCATTGTCGTTTTCAGCACGGACCAAAACAGATATCGGCACCCCACTAGCAACAGGCGAAATAATCCACTCGTTGATGGCAGACGCGCTCACTGTTGCATCATTGGAAGGTGACGCTAGGTAGTAGTCATTGGAGCCAATCGCATTAACGTTGTTCCGATCTTGGGTAAAAGTGACCAGCCACTCGTAACCATGACCGACCATAGAGCGCTCCACATCCACTGTCACAACTTGTGAGAGGCCTTCAAGGGCGGACTTGACCTGCGAAGAAGTGGCGTCCGCTGGCAGCGGTTGAGTTGTTTGCACTTTATATGCTGGTTGTTTCAGCAATGCGTCAGAGTCCCACGTGATTTCCACAGATGAATCGTCGTCGCTGGCTAACTGGACGCTGGCATCGGTTGCACTAGCCTCTGATAAAATCGAGACCCTGAAAACAGGAGACTCAGCAGTGTAACCGATTCGAACCCTGTCTCCCGAAAGCAAACCCAAACCATTGGTGTGATTAGTTTCGCCGTCCACTTCCCAATCCAACATGAGTCGCCCAGAATCGGTAGCAAGACTCACGGATCCAATCGAGGTGTCCAGTTTGTACGCGGCCACACGATTCATCTCCTCGCCGTCAGACCCGAAGTCGACATTGACGATCACTGATGCGTCATCGAAGCTGCACAAAGGCACATGTGTCGCATTGAACGCATCAAAGCAAACACGGAAAGCGACACCGGCTAGCTCGATTGCGTCACCACTGACGATAAGCGTTCGCAAGTCTTGAGTTGTTGTTGCGAATGTGGCTCCAGGAACAGCGGTGATGCAATCCTGGCACAACAGCACAGTGAAATCGCCAGCAAATTCCCCAAAGCTCAATGTAAATGTTCCTGAAATTGGAGCGTCATACGACGAGGTTTTGATTGATTGGATGCGGTAGTCGGGATCGAAGCTCGAGCTCCAGGTGCCAGATTCGTCTGACAAGCGTCGCCCAGTGCCGGATGCGACGGCTTGCGTAGCTTCAACCAGGTAAGACGACACATCATTTCCATTGCTTTCGGCATCCTGAGAAAATCGAACCGCCACAGCAGTCGCGTTGATGGATTCCAAACTGACCGAAGACGGAGCTCCGGGCGTGCCCGTCGGCGTTACAGCAGTGCTTGTTGTTGAAACATTACCGAATCCAACCTCATTTTTGGCAGCGATACGGAAATAGTATGCTTGGCGTTCCAGCCCGTCGAAAGTATATGAAGTTGTATCAGAAGCGATGTCAACAACGGCATATTCGGTTTCCAGGCGATTCTCGGATTGCTCGTCCTGCGCAACGGCAACGCAATCTGCACAATCCAGTTCATAATCGTTGACCCGCAGAAGTTGATACTCCAACAGAGGCGAGTCTTGCCAGCAGTCACTCTCACACAAATCTGTGTTCAGTTGTCTATCACTGCATCCGGAAGTGAGGTCACAGAAGCGATCTCCCTCGAACTCGATTCGCCAATTACTTCCGTTCGCTGTCACCGCAATAGGTCCAAGCGAGGGCATGTGTTCAAGAGCACCTTGGATATCTTCGCCTGTGGCATCACCGAAAATGGCGGATGACACTGCTTGTCGCAGAACTTCAAACGAACCGGTTTTTCCAGTGTAAGCCGATGACAATTGAACCCGAGCGTTGTCGAAGTACGAATAGTTGGTACTGACGGTGTACACGAAGTTATCAATGCTGATTTGATCACCAGGTCGTACATACTCCGTCAAATCACACTCGGGATATATGATATCGCTTCCTTCAGTCACACTTGCGTTGCACGTTGGGATGTCAATATCGCCAAAAGCCAGCGTGTAGAATCCACTTGTTGCGTTGCTTACAATTTCATCCACCAAAAGATACTGAGCTGCGTGTACACCAAAGTATGGGGCGGTAGGGTTCTTGGTAAAACGCTCGAGGCGGTAGCCACTCACAGCAGATCCACCATTCTCCGGTTGCGACCACTCCACTTCAATTGAACTGCTGGATGCAACAGTAGCACTGACGAACGTTGGGGCATCCGGTGCCGCTACTGGGGTCACGAATGTCGGAGATGTAGCAATCCAGTCACCAGCCGAGAAACTGTTGTACGCCCAAATGCGGGCGTACACAGGTATTCCAGTCTCAAGGTCAGAAATGCGGTACGCGTAAGCGCCAGTATCGTTGGTGGTTGTCTCCACAACCTGTTGGAACGGAACGCCATCCTGCGAGTTAAACGAAGGCGTTGTGTCCCATTCCAACAAATATTTTGTAATTGGAGATCCACCGTCAAATGCTGGCTCACCCCAGAAAATATCAACAGTTGTCGGCGATGATGCTGACAAGGTGGGAGATGGATCACTGTGATAGAAAGCAGCAGGAGTACCCGGCGCCTGGACGGGTGGAGTTGCACATTGCGGCGTAGTAATTTTGGCATCACCATAACCTTGGCGATTGAATGCTGCCACCCGGAAGCAATACTCTTGGTTCGGTTCCAATGATGTAGCCGAGAACGAGTACGGAGCGGCAGCGAATTGGAGCACTTCTTCTGAAGCAAAACCAATGGGAGCCACACCATCGACGGACGTAGTAACAACAGCATTTTCCGCTGTCAGCTGCTCCATATCACCAATGTCTTCAACGAAAGTAACGGAGAAATTTGTGACTTGCCCCACAGTGTGGCTCGATACTTGAACAGATCGCACAGACACTAGATTACTGACGGTCACTTCCACATCATAATCAGAGCAGTTGGAGAACATTTCAGCCGACCACTCGTCGGCCAATGCAACCCTAAATGGCTCGTTTAATGATCGGTCAAAGGTGATCTGTTGAACTTCGTGGACACGCGTGTCGAATGACGATTCGGCCCACTCGACGATGTACTTTGACACGGTGTCTCCTCCGTCGCTTAACGGTGGCGTAATGGAAACATCAAGGGATGTCGCAACAGTTTCAGCATCGTCGGAGTTCGACGTTGACAGGGCAACCTCATAAGGCGCGTTCGGTTGCTGCATCGGAGTTCCCGACACTACGTCGGACGCAAAACCGTATCCGAGCGAAGTGTAAGCTCGAATCCTAACGTAAATAGTGTCGCCCATCGTCAAGTCAGTGATGTTGAAGCTATTTGCTGGAGCATCAACTAAGGGAGAAGATGCATCTTCTTCCACGAACGAAGCTGGCTTATTACCTTTGGAATCGAAAGTTGAGACGGTGTCCCACTCGATTTGATACCTGAGGACTGGTTCACCAAGATCACCGCCAGCAAATGAAGTGTTGACAGAATCCCAAGAGACCATGAGGGAAGTCTTCGTGAATGCATTCTCCGAATCTGGTTGCCCCACTTCAACATGAGCAGAAGCTGCTGCCAAACTTCGAGTCACAATGTCAGGCTGACAATCTTCCAGGAACGAGTAGCATGCAGGAACAGCAACATCTGTTTCACCAAATCCACGCTCGTTGAATGCCACAACCTCAATCGAATAATCTTGCCCGGCATCGAGACCAGACAAAGTCGCGTTGTACGCGGACGAACTCCAATCATTCGACTCCACGACCGCAACATCTTCAACGGAAAAGTCTTGGTACGATACTATGCCATCGCCGTCGGTCAGTTGGAAGCGGAAATCACTCACCACAGCACCATGATCGTCGTCTGGATAGTCAAAGGTCACGAACAATTGAGTCGCGTCGGTCACATCAGGCCATGCGATAACGTTGGTCACCGCTGATGGCACAGCTGTCGGTCGTTCCGGGAACACATTAGCAGTTTTCTCTGAACCCACGCCAGCTGCATTGATTGCCCGAACTTGAACGTAGTAATCCGTGGCGCTGTCAAGGTAGCCACCGTCGATCACAGTGTCAACATCAACGAAAGGCGTGTTGTCAAAGTCGATACACGAACTGGTATTTCCAGCATAAACAGAAATGAGATCAACATCCCCGGCAGCTGCTGGGCCTAAGAATGTGATTCTGTACGTTCGTCCATGACCTGGATCGCTGATGTCGCGCTGAGAAACGGTGACATTGCTACTTCCAACGATTGCCGCTAGCTCTTGCTGCAGATTGCTATCATCAGCCCAATCAATGCAGCTCGTGGTGTTGCCATTAAATTCAATGCGGAACTGTCCCGTTGACAGAGTGTTGGGGAATGCAGCGTACATGCTGAACTCTTGCACTTCAACACCGATTGTTTGTAAGCACGGAGTGTCAGCAGAACAATCGATGTCGGTTCCCCCAACGCCCCACGTTGGAGCATCATAGTAGCCATAACCGTAGTCACCGGTTTCAGACGCCAATGTAACATCCTCATTGGTCGCCCATTCAAACCGGTACGCCGAGATTACGGAGGAGTCGCTGTTGCGGACCTCGAAACCATCCGCGTTTACGGATGGTTCCGTGAAGCGGATGTCCAATTGCCCAGGTGTACACTGATCGAGGCACGCTTGTCTATCGTCAAACGCAACCTCCCCGGAACATTCATTTGATAGTAGACCACAGCTGTAGCTGATGTTGACAGTGTCCAGGGAGTGCGCCAGCATAGTAGTGGGCGCAATCATTTGGGGGGCTGTCTGAACCGCAGCTCCGGCGCCCATGGCGTTAATTGCGCTGACCCGCACATAAATATCCACATCTTCATCCAAGTTCTCGACAGAGTACATGAACGAGTTGTCGATGCCGTTGTCAAACACAAAAGCACTTTCGGATGCGGCAAAATCGCTGTCCGTGTCCCACTCAACGAGGTATGCAACAACTCCGTTCTCATCACCTTCAAACTGTGGCGCGGCGAATTGTACTCCAAGTGTTGTGGAATCAACGATCGTTAATACTGGTGATGTGACTCCAGAAGGTAAAGTAGGGGACGGTTCCAGATACAATTGATTCGCATCACCGAGGGATTCAACAATCACATCCGTGAATTCGGCCTCAGCACACATGATGGTGTCGATACTTCCATATGATTGCACGAAAGTGACCAAGTATGTATCAATATCGAAGTCCACAGAAGCTCCAGGAATGAGCCTCACGTCGACGGAGGAAATACTGGCCATGTCCTGCAGAGCTTGTTGAACAGCGAACGCAGACGCGGCAGTGCTGGTTGCAGTGTTCCCACTGTGCGAAAGACTGAGCGACGATGGGCTGCCACTTGCTGTATTGTTGACAACAATTCGCTGAATCATCCATTGCTGCGGGATGGCGTTTTCTGGATCTGACATGCCGTTGACATTCACTGAGTAGACGCGAGCAAACACCTGACTGTAGGAATCAGGAATGCTCACAACAGCGCCGCATCGGTCCTCGACGCAAGCGGAAGCGGTTTCAAAGGTCGCGGTCTGACGGGAAGCGAAACCAGCGGACTCAGACCAATCAATTTGGAAACTTGTGACTTCCGAGCCTCCATTTTCACTTGGCATCATCCAGGACAAACCCAGATCTAGGTCTGACATCAGCTCCATGGTAACAGACGTCGGTGTCTGTGGACTGCGCTGGCGCGGAGCAACTGAGAACGATGATCTTTGTGAAGTCGAGCCGCCAACTTCATTGTAGGCAGTGATGCGAGCGACGTAATTGTCATCACTCGACAGACCTTCGATGGTGTAGCTCGTCGGCAAATGCCCGGCATATTTTTCAACCACCGACACAAATGCAGCCGTTCCACTCAACCCGTCCCGAACATCACCGCCGCGAGCCGTTATTCCTCGTCTTGTGTCGTTGGAATAGGTACTGACCAGTATTGAGGGCACATCTTCAAAGGAATCAACGAATTCAATTTCCCACGCAGCCCCTTCTCGAGTTCGGAACGGAACAGTTGATTGATTAGTGTAGGACTTTGTCACCGTCACGTCATCGATGGTAGAAAGCGCTTCAAGTTTGGCCTCAACTTCGGAAGCAGACGCAAGATACGAGATTGCCTCGGTCACCTCACCCTTGAACCAAGCTTGCCAACTGCCCCGTAAGTCAGACGCATCAGTCCCAATTTGGATCACTTGAACCTCATGCATATATTCGATCAAAGCGCTGCCAAGAGGAAGGACGTTGACACCAACACTACCTCCATCGAATGCCGGTTCCGAGCCGAGTACGACATCTTTGATCGTGACTGATACATCTGAACTTGCAGTGGACGACAAAGAGGGAGACTCTCCAACAACGTTGTCGAAAGTAATGGACCAAGAAGCATCGGCAGTGCTAGAGACCGACACAGATCCGGTGGACGGAAGACGCTCCAAAGCCGCCTTCATTGCGGAAGGGGTAGCATCGCAGTAAATGCTGCCAGTTTGGAACCCGCCATAAATCAAATAGAAGGAGTCGCTGGTGTCAGTGCAATCCGCCTGCACCGTCTTCACAGGGCTGGCGACCGTCGTGGTATCCCATTCAAGCAAATAGCTCTGAATATCACAGTATCCATCGTTGACGGGCGGATTCCAAGTGACATGCAGAGAGCTATCGCTGAAAATCTCAATGGAAACCGTACTTGCTGCGTCCGGAACTGTGCACGTCTTTGTCAATGCTGGAACACCGTATTGCGTGGAAGAGTACGTGTTACCGACACCATTCCACGCGGAGACCTGCGCAAAGTATTGTGTCCCAGGAAGCAGAGAAGAAAGCGTAATGCTCGTCTCCTCGATGGAAGAGCTACCGCGCAAGCTGGAGTCCAGAGTCGGAAGGGCACCTTGCGAAACGCTGATCACAGATATGTCGCCTACGAGAGAACCGGAGTTAGCAGACAGCATATTCTGATTGCCAAGATCTTCTAAGAAATACACCCGCCAATGGAACAGTTCGTTGCTGTAACTGTTGGATCTTTCGACTTTCAATGAACCAACGTTCGGGAGAGCTTCCAGCGCATCCTGCACCTCGCGTGCTGTGGCATTGTACGGAAGAGCAGTCGTGGATTCATTGAACATGGACAATGTAAATGTTCCATCAAGGTATGACGCATCATCACCGACTGATATCACAACATCTTGGCGCTCAAAGCCTGCCAAACCTTGAACAAGTCTGTGCACGCTCACGCTGGCATCACTGCCACCCAAATCTTTGATAGACGCGTTAGCGGGCTGCAATGTCGTGGTAGATCCTTCGAATACCGAGTCGCCATCAGACGATACAACCATCATTGGAGCTTCACCGTCATACCCAACGAATGTAACCAGCCACACGTTGCCGTAACCAGCAACAATTCGTGTGACCTCAACGTCACCCATCGTTGGCAAGGACATCAACGCTGAACGCATGTTCTCATCGCTGATATCATGATCTAAGAAGTCCGTGAATTCTCCCTCGAATCCTACGCGGAAAAATCCACTCAAGTCATTGCTGGTGGCGGTCGTTGTGATGGCCTGCGTATCCTGCAGCGCATAGTAAATAGGATCGTTGGCACCATTCAAAGTTGCCGTGGCGTCCAAAACGTCCCATTCTACTTTGTAATGAGAAACTTCGGCACCTCCGTCGTCTGCGGGATATTCCCATTCAATAGTGATACTTGAAGAGCTGTTGGCAGCCACCGTGACGTTTTGAGGCCGAGAACTTACACCCAGCGGCGCAACTGCTCCAGACAACGAAGAAGATGGTAAAGTATTGTAGCCCTGAGAATTGTAGGCAGAGACACGCGTAAATACTGCTACGCCCTGCGCCAGGCCGCGGATCACATAATCACAATACTCGTCTACGCAATCACCTTCTGACACTGGCGCCTCGTAGTAGGAGGCGGAACCAAAGCTTGAATCGAGATCCCACTCAATCTTGTACTTTGACACAGTGTCGCCGCCATCGCTCAGCGGATGGTGCCACTGCACGCGAAGAGACGAGGCCGACTGAATAATTGTGCGCACGTCTTCTGGTGGGGCAGGACGTTGAATCGGAGGGTGCAACGTGACTGGCACGGAATACTGTGGCTCGGACCGGCCCTGCTCAGACACACACGTCACACGGACGTTGTAATCCTGCCCTACAACGAGGTCTTGCAAAATATGCGAACGAGACGTGGAGTCGTCCGTCGTGAAAGAAGCGTATCCTGCCGGCGCGACACCATGTCGCGCAACCGTTACGTTGCCACTCGCTCCTGGAACCATGGTGGCGTCCACTTCGAGCACGTCATCCAAGTTACCAATGTCGCTGGTAAAGTCTACTGTCCATGAATTATCACCGTTGTCGGAAACGTAAGCGGACTGAATCGTAGTAAGGCCCTGAAGAGCAATTCGAATGGTCTCCTCTGACGCATTGACGGATAAGTAATCCGTCCACTCACCACCAAAAGCGAGTCTGAAGGTTCCGCTCAGTGACGACACGCCGGTGAATGAGAAGTTTTGGCGTTCCTGCACGGTGCTCGGGCCATCTCGGAATACGTCCGCTGTTGTGGCCATGGTCGCCTCCCACCACTCAACGTTGTAGTTGGTACATGCTGCACCTTGTTGGTCCGCGGGTGGTGTCCAGTCCACTCGCAAGGCCTGTATGGAGAAGCTGGTTGGTGTGTTGTCGTCAGCAAGAATGGTGCTCAAATGAACGTCACCACTTGCGATGGAGTCCGACGGACAGCGCGGAATTTCGTCGTTGGACTGTGCTGCAGTGCTTCCGCCCATGATGTTGGAGGCGCTCACCCGCGTTTCGTAGGCATTACCAGGAGTGAGGTCCGTGATAACATACTCGTATCTGTATTGCGAGGTGGCAGGTTCGACTGGAGTAGATGCGACTAGTGACACAAACGCGGACGGAAACGCTGCATAAGAAGACCACTCATCAGAGTCAGAATCTTGGGCGCGCCATTCAACTGTGTACTCTTCGATAGTGGCACCATTGTCGTCCGGTTCTTCCCAGTACACCTTGAGCTTGGACGATGACCCTGCAACCTGAATTGTGTGAACGGAAAGTGGGGCGTCAGGCACTGCCATGGGGGCAAGTAGCGCAGGGGCGGTGGGCACTGACGGGCCGCGACTATTAATCGCCGAGACGCGGACGTTGCAATCAATGCCCTGATGCAGATCATCGATCACGTAGGAAAACGTAGAATCGGACGTGTCCAACATGTAATCTTCCAGGGTGAAGGAAGAGTACTCTGAGTAAGAGGATCCTGGGCGGACAAGCGATAGTTCCATTGATGAGCCGAAAGCCAGCGATGTATCGAGTGAGAAAGAAGTGTTGGAAACTGGTCCAACGAATGTATCAAACTCGATCCAGAACAAACTCGAATCAAATTCGTCTTCTGTTACCTCCACATTACCTGAATCGGGCAACAACTCCAAATACATCTCAAGGTCGAAATACGTGATGTTCACCGGTAAACTGGGCGTCGCGGCACCTAATAACGTCAAGGTAAACGTTCCGTTGCCGTTGACAATGCCAGAGAAATCCAGCGTGTAAATTGAAGAATTTCCTTTCACTTCATACCATTCAACTAAGTAACTGGTGACAGCAGCACCTCCATCGTTGTCGGGGTAGTCAAATGAGACGGCGATGGAGTGCTCGCTTTCGATGCTAAGCGCCACGTTTTGAGGAGAAGTAGGTGGAATGGCTTCAAATAACAAGGTGTACGGGCTCTGAGCAACAATTTCTGTGTCGTAGAACAAACGATTTGAAGGAACAAGCTCTAGCTCTTGCGTTGGACTGGACCACTGCAGCTGAATTCCTGCATACCCATCGTTTTCACGGTATTCGATCACAATTGAGTAAATGTTTTCACCGACCAATTCACTCGTCTCACCACTAAACTCACGCAACTTTTCAGATTCATCAACGGTGGCGTTGAATTCATCAATAATAGTTTCGCCGTTGATGTAGACGGCCACTCCATCATTGGCCTGCACTACAATTGTGTACGCTTCGGAAAATGCAGGTTTGATGTAACCAGTCCAACGAACACTCATGTAGTCGATTCCTCGTTCTGTGACATAAGTTGGCCAATCAAAGTCAATTTCTTCATCAACTCGAGTGGAGGAAGCTTCCCCGAACAACCACCTATTGGTGAAGTATTCGCCACGCAGGCCACAGCAAATCATATGTTCGACGTCCATGCTGTATGACCCAGCCTCAGGAGTAACGTAAGTCACATCGTACAAGCCATCACCAACGTATTCGACATCGCCATACACCGGGTCGCCGACGCCACTGATCGTTACAACAAAGCTCTCCGCTTCAACACCATACTGGGTGTTGTCCGGGCACATATCATCAACTTCAACGCGGACGTTTTCGCCTTCGAGCAGCGTACCTTCAGCATACAGTGGGTTAAACGAGTTTGTTCCTGCATCGGTGTATTGCAGTTGCACAATCCAGCCGTTCACGGCACTACTCTCTTCAACGTTTACATCGTAAATTGCGTTCAGGTCCACGAGTGCTTGCTCAACCTCTGATGCAGATGAGTTAAAGTCCAATTGCACAGTTTCTTCGCCGTCATAGAAAAGTGTAAAAATTCCTCCAGCAG
>Ga0213839_1000713_pt1 | contig 30923 bp, 28 predicted proteins | sample SWPATP21_FD_160075 | JGI IMG/M metagenome (GOLD analysis project Ga0213839, IMG submission 160075) | Coastal seawater microbial communities from Marineland, Florida, United States - SWPA TP2 #1 | ecosystem: Environmental > Aquatic > Marine > Coastal | place: USA: Florida | collected 2016-08-14
GGGCGGGGGCCGGCTCGGGCTCGGGCGCAGGGGCCGGCTCGGGGGCCGCCACCGGCTGGGGGCTGGGGACGGGCTGGGGCTCCGGAGTGGAGCTGCTGCCGACGAGGGCCGCACCGAGCAAGAGCAACAGGACGACGATGGCGCCGCCCACCAGCAGGGGCACGGCGCTGTGGCGCTCCCGGGTACGGTCCAGCTCCGTGGAGGCCTCCTCCATGGACGTGGTGTCGACCACCGGCTCGGCACCCGCCAGGCTCATCGGCGGGCTGGTCATCTCCTCGGTGGCGAGGTTCTCGAACTGGATCGTCTCGGAGTTGTCGGGGAGCTGCGGCAGCCAGCTCGGCGAGTAGGCGCCCGTGCGCAGCGTGCCGTCGGTCAGGGTGCGGCCGTCGTAGGTGGTCTGGACGAACTCGCTGTCGGGCCAGGCGCGCTCGCGGGCCCACCGCTTCAGGGAGGGGCCGTCGAGCTGGTCGACCAGCGCCTCGCAGCGGGTGGCGACGTCGCGGGCGCTGACCCGGTCGTCGGGCTCGTGGGTGAGGAGGTCCCGGACCAGCTGGATCACCTCCCCGGGCTGGCCCTCGAGGGCGGCGAAGGCCTTCTCCAGGTGGGCCTCGTAGGCCTTCAGGGAGGCGGCCATCCGGTACATGTTGACCGGGACCGCGTCGGGGTAGAGCCGTCGGCCCGCCAGCCCCTCGTACAGCACGCAGCCGAGGCTGAACATGTCGCCCGCGGGGCCGGGTGGACGGTCGTCGAAGCGCTCGGGGGACATGTAGGCGAGGCTGCCCAGGGTGGCCTGAGACCCGGTGCGCGCCTCCCGGTCGACCGCCTCGCTGCGGGCGATGCCGAAGTCGAGGATCTTCACCTCTCCGTGGCGCGAGACGCGGAGGTTCGACGGCTTGACGTCGCGGTGCACGAGGTGCATCGGCTCGCCGGTGTCGGGGGCCAGGGCCACGTAGGCGGCGTGGAGACCCTCGGCGACCAGGCCGATCACCTCCACCAGGGGTCGCACCGGCATGGCATCGGGCCCCTCGATGCAGCCGTGCAGGTCCTGCCCCTCCACGTACTCGGTGACCAGGCCGATGCGGCCCTCGAGGACCGCGAGGTCGTACACCCGGAGGATCGTGGGATGATTGAGGGCGGCGAGGAGCTTTCCCTCGTCGCGCAGGCGGCGCACGGCGTCTTCGTCGGTGTGCTGATCGAGGCGGAGGAGCTTCACCGCGACCTCGGCACGAAGCCCGCCCGGGCTCGTCATCGTGGCCTTGTACACCTCTCCGTAGCCACCGCGGCCGAGGCCGTGGTGTATGCGAAAGCGACGCTGCTGGGCCCCCTCCATGGGGGCATCCTACGACGGGGAGTCGCCGCTGTCTGGAGGGGAGCCCTGGATCACCCGAATGGGGAGCGCGAAGGGGATCTGTGCCTCTCCCAGCGTGCGATGCATCTTCAGCGCGAAGCGGGTCCGCTCCTCGACGAAGGCCTCCCGGGGGAACCACACCGACATCTGCAGCTCCACTCCGTGCTCGGTGAAGGCGAGGAACTGGAACACGGGGCGCGGCTCGTCGAGCACCGCGGCGGTGGCGTCGGCCGTGTCCAGGAGCAGGGTGCGGACACGCTCCAGGTCCTCTCCGTAGCGAACCCGCAGCACGGCATCGAAGCGGCGGATCGGGAAGTGGGAGAGGTTGATGATGTCGCTCTTCAGGAGGGTCTCGTTGGGGACCCGCACCAGTCGGTTGTCGAAGGTGCGCAGGCGCACGGAGAGCAGGTCGATGCTGACCACCTCGCCGCTGATGCTGCCGACCTGCACGATGTCGCGGATCGCGAAGGGGCGCTCGAAGAGCAGGAACATCCCGCTGATCAGGTTGCTGGCCGAGGTCTGGGAGGCGAAGCCCAGCGCGACGGTCAGCAGGCCGGCGGCCCCCATGAGGAACGACAGATCGACCCCGAGCTCCGACAGCGCCGAAGCCACCCCCAGGGCCGCGAAGGCCCAGAACAGCAGGCGCCCGGCCACTTCCGCCTGGGCGGGGGTGAAGCGACGGGTGGCGATGCGGCGCGCGAGCCGGGAGATGCCCCACGCGAGCGCGAAGCCGATGGCCAGCTGCAGGAGCGCTTGGAACAGGTCGACGCTCGCGGGCAGCAGCGTCTCGATGGAGGGGAGCCAGTCCTTCATGACCACGCCCACCGGCCGAGGGCGAGGAGGCTGAGGCGCGGGATGGACGGCCGCCGGGGCTCGGCGATGCGGGTGGTTCGCCCGGCCTCCCCCGGGGGACCGGCGGCGACGTGGGCGTCGACTTCCGCGTCGCTGGTGCGCTCGATGCGGACGGAGCTCGTCCACAGCGGGGCGCTGCCGCTGTGCTCGCACTGGTAGAGGGCCAGGTGGGGAAGGGGGACCACGATGCGCTCGATGGGCCACGGCTCCGGCAGGCGGTTCACCAGCTCTACCTGGGTGACGACGCGACCGGGGGCGATGTCGAGGTTGTCGAGGTCCATCCGGGCCTGAGTGCGGGTGGCGTACACCAGCTCCCCGGCCTGGGGCGTCGCTCCGAGCCAGGTCTGCTTGGGCTCGGTGACCGGGAACTCGACGAAGGGAGGTGCGCCCGACTCGGCCACGCCCACCCACAGCGGCGACGAGACGTAGATCACCGCGTGGCCGTCTGCGTTGACCACCAGGGGCATGGCGGGACGGGCCACCACGCTGCGGTCGGCGGTGCGGGCCGTGAGCATCCGATCGCGACCTTCCCGCGACAGAAAGCGGAGCGGATCGCTCGGCTCACCGTCGCGGCACAGCCGCAGGACGGTGACCGCGCCCGAGGCCTCGAGGGCCAGCTCGAAGCTCCCCCATGCCCACGTCGATGTGCGCTCCCCGTCGCTGATGGCGAGCGGCTGGTACCAGGCTGGATCCATGCCCACCGTCTATCCCCGGCGGGACACTCCTCAAGCGGATGCCGTCCCATACCGAACAAGGAGCGGAGGTGTTCATGACCGTCGCGCCACCGCCCTCCCTGGAGGAGTGCCTCGAGCGAGTGGACGAGCTGAAGGTGTTTCCCACGGCGGCCCTGCGCGTGCTCGCCCTGGTTCGCGACCCCGAAGCGACGGTGGTCGACATCGAGGAGGCCTTGGCCACCGACCAGGTGCTGGCTGCCGGTGCCCTGTCGATCGCCAACTCGGCGGCCTACGCCCGAAGGGTCCCCGTGCGCAACCTGACCCGCGCCGTGCAGGTGCTGGGGGTGAGCGGCGCGCGGGAGCTCGTGTTGATGACGGTGATGGCGGCCGTAGCCTCCCAGCGGGCGCCGTGGGGCCCGCTGCTTCGCCGCCACGCCCTCCTGGCGGCGTCCATCAGCCGGCGCATCGCGTCCCGGACCCCCTACGTCGACTCCAACGAAGCCTTCGTGGTGGGCCTGCTCCACAACCTCGGGCTTCAGCTGCTCCTGCGCCTCGACCCGGTGGCGACCGAGAGCATCCTCGAGGCCTGCGGGCTGACCGTCCTGGACGCCGCCGAGCGGATGCGCTTCGGCTTCACCCATGGCGAGCTGTCGGCGATGTGCATGCGGACGTGGGGCCTTCCCCAGAGCTTCGCCCTGCTGGTGGCGGGCTACCAGGACGAGGTGCCACCCCAGCGAGCGAACGCAGCACGGCTGGTGCTCTCCGCGGCCGCCGAGACCGCCCACCTCCTCGGCGACGGTGCGGGCTCCAAGGCGGTGTACCAGGTGCTGGTGGGTCACCCGCTGAACCAGGTGCTGCAGCTGAGGGACGGCGTCCTTCGGCAGCTGGCCGAGGCCATCGTGGACGACGCCGCCACCGTTTAGTCCGACGCCAGAGGCTGCCCCGTGGGACGCTGCATGCCGAAGCCCGACGTCCGGAGCCTGAAGCCCCGTGCCATAGCGGCGGACGTCCGGCGAGGAACGTCTCGTACGGGTCCTCAGGAGACGGGCGGCACGTTCCGCACGGGCTCCGCGATGGCCTGCACCACCTCCCGGTCCAGGTGCACGTCGAGCTGGGGGAAGGCGATGGTGATGCCGTCTTCCTTCAGCGCGTCCCACACGGCGAGGGACAAGTTGGACCGGACCCTCATCTTGTCCCACGGGGAGTGGGTCCACACCGACACGTCGAAGTCCACCGACGACGCGCCGAAGCCCGCGAGCTGGATCGCCGGCGGGCGGCCCTCCACCGGCGGCATGGTCTCGGCGGCTCGCTTCATGGCCGCCATCGCGGCCCGCAGGTCGCTCTCGTAGGCGACCCCCACCTGCACCCGGACCCGCAGGAAGCTGTCGGACAGGCGCAGGTTCTTCACGGGGGTCTGCACCAGCAGCGAGTTCGGGAGGATGATCTCCTCGTCGTTGAGGGTGCGGGCCACGGTGGAGCGGATGCCCAGGTACTGGACCCGCACCATGGTGCCGTCGGACAGCTCCAGGACGTCGCCGGGACGGATGGTGCGCTCGACCAGCAGGATGACGCCGCTGACGAAGTTCTCGGCCACGTGCTGCATGGCGAGGCCGAAGCCGACGGCGAAGACCGCACCGGCGGCGAACACAGCAGACAGGTCGAGGCCGAGGGTCTGCAGCCCGACGGCGATGCCGATGGCCACCAGGGCGTACTGGACGAGACGCGCGATGGCGGCGACGGTCCCCTCTTCGCCGATGTTCCGGGAGAGCAGCACGCGGGCCAGGCCGTCGCGGGCGAGGGTGGACAGCCACCAGCTCACCATCACGATGGCGGCGCCCGTGCCGATGGTGATCGGCGTGATCGGCGCGTCGCCGATCCTGGTGAACTCGTAGTTGAGGAGGTTGCGGAGGGTCTGGAGGACCTCGAAGACCGGCAGCTCGGTCACCGCCTCCACGAGGGAGAGCGCCGCGCCGATCCACAGCAACCACTGGAGGAGGCGAGCGGGCGCGCGGACGGCGGGGGCGAGCAGGTCGCGCCCCCGGACGACCATCATCACGAGGGCGCCCGCCAGGAGGAGGAGAACCGGGACGATATCGACGATCTCGGGAACGACGAGCTGCATCAGACCCACTTCCTGGTGATCATGTAGATGGCGCCGCCGCCGCCGCTGCCGAGCATCAGCAGCCAGGCCATGGGGTATCCCCAGGACCAGCGCAGCTCGGGCATTCCTTCGAAGTTCATTCCGTAGACGCCGGCGATGAAGGTCATCGGGATGAAGATGGTGCTCACGATGGTGAGGATCTTCATGATGTCGTTGAGGCGATGCCCGGCCACGGCGATGTGGAGCTCGTAGACCCCCACGACCCGCTCCCGGCTGTTCTCGAGGACCTCCATGACCTGGAGGAGGTGGTCGAGAAGGTCTCGGACGAAGGGCTCGACCTCGGGCCGCATGGGGCCGTCGCTCCGGGTGAGGGTGTGGACGGCCTGCTGCATGGGCCACACCATCCGCCGCATCTCGGCGAGCTCGCTCTTCAGGGCGAAGATGTCCCGCAGCTCCAGGCGGCTCTCCGGGTCCAGGGCCACGGCCTCGAGGCTGTCCACGCGACCCTCGACCTCCTCCAGCACGATGAAGACGTGGTCCACCACCGAGTCGAGGAGGGCGTAGAGGAGGTAGTCGGAGCCCATGCGGCGGATGCGGCCGTTGCCCACCTGGATGCGCTGCCGGAGGGGGTCCCAGACGTCGCCGGGGCGCTCCTGGAAGGTCAGCACGAAGCCCGGGCCCATCACCAACGCGATGTGCTCCGGATGGGGGCCGCCCGTCGTCCCGGTGGTCTGGAGCATGCGGGCGATCACGAGCACCTGCTCCCCCAGCTCCTCGGCCTTGGGACGGGCCTTGGTGTTGACGATGTCCTCGATCCACAGCGGGTGCACGTCGAAGGCACGGCACAGGGCCTGCACCTGGTCGACGTGATGGACGCCCACGAGATCGATCCAGGTCACCGTGTCGTGCTGTCGGTAGGGCTGGAGGGCGCCCGTGTCGAAGGCCTCGGTGACCTGGACCTTCTCGGTGTCGTAGTCCACGACCCGCACGTGGAGCGGCTCGCTTCGGTCCACGCCCACGTAGATGGCGGTGCCGGGGGCCGCGCCCGCCTTCTGGGCCGCCGAGCGCGGGAGCCGACGCCGACGGACGCCTACGGGGCGTGCCTCCTTGTCGGGGCGGGCCTTCACCGGGCCACCGCGCTGCCTCGCACCTCGACCGGGGCGAGCTGGATGGTCTCGAAGGGCATGTCGACCTTGGCCTCGTCGAGGGTCGCCTTGATCGCCTCCCGCAGGGCGAAGCGCTCGGCGATGTGCCTGGTCTCGTCGTCGAGCCATGCCCGCAGCTCGACGGTCACGTTGTAGTCGCCGAGCTCCTTGACCACCACGGAGGGGGCTGGCTCGGACAGGAACTGCTCGCCGGTGCACAGGCCGAGGAGCAGCTGGCGCACCCGCCCGATGTCTTCGTTGACGCCGATGGTCACGTCGACGTCGATGCGGAGGTTGGGGAAGTTGGTGTACGAGCGGACCTTCGCGTTGGCGATGGTGGCGTTCGGGATGGCCACCATCTTGCCGTCGGGCGTGACCAGGCGGGTGGACCGCAGCGTGATGGTCTCGACCCGTCCGTACTCTCCGTCGGCGTCGATGAGGTCTCCGATGACGAAGGGCCGGTCCCAGAAGATGAAGATGCCGCTGATCACGTTGGACAGCGTATTCTGAGCGGCGAAGCCGACGGTGAGCCCCATGACGCCGAGGCTGGTGAGCACCGAGGTGGTGTCGACGCCCAGCTGGCCGAGCACCGTGAGGGCCCCCACGACGCCCAGGGTGAACTGGACCACCGTGAGGATGAACTGCGCCACAGTGCGGTCGAGGGCGGTGCGGGTGAACAGGTTCGACAGCACGCGACGCACCAGCCGGTGGATCCCCCAGAACACGAGAGCGGTGGCGGCGGCGGCGACCATTGAAGGCAGCCACGCCAGCACCAGGGTGCGAATGGCCTCCGGTCCGAGGGTCTCGTCGAGTCGTTGGAGCAGTGCGTTCATGGGTCCTCCTGCGGAGGCCATGACATGTTGCGGACCGATTGTCAGAAAGTCGGGCTCACTCCTTCGACCTCTTGGCCTGGTTGCAGGCTCCCCGGCCGGTCACGCCCACCTCGATGCGAAAGTCGGCCCGCACGGTGGTGTCGTCGGGAGGGCGTCGTCCGCTGGCGTCGGTGGTCAGGGTCATGGACTCCGAGACGACGTAGTCGGTCATGTCGACGTCCTCGAGCTCGAAGTCCACACTGGCGAGCCCGGGAGGGAAGTCGCTGGCGGTGGCGATGACCCGCTCGGGGAGACCCGGGGCCGCCACCAGGATGTCGACGCGCTCGAGCCAGGACAGGTCGGCGTCCGAGGGGTCCACCGCGTTCAGCACGAAGTCGGTCAGGTAGACCTCGCGGATGTCGCCGGGGGCGACGCCCTGGTTGGCCAGCTCTTCCGAGTCCACGATGTCGACGGAGAGAAGATCGCCGAAGCCGAGGTCGCCGATGGCCTTCTCCAGGAGCGTGGACTTCTCGATGACGGTCTCGGCACTTTCCTCGATGGGGATGGTGAGCAGCTTGGCGCCGCACGCCGTCCATGCGATGAAGAGGAGGGGGCCTGCGAGGCGACGGGGGTTCATGGGTCTCCTGGGTTGTCTGCCCAACTTGGCTTCCTGGACGGCCATCGACAACCCCATACGTCTCCGCAGGGTCTCCCCAGGTGTTACCCGCGGCCGTTCGGAGGAGTCCTGGGCGCGTACGGACAGCTCGCACGCTTCGTGCTCGACCACCGGGGTCCCGTCGGGGCCTTGCTCGCGGTGTTGGTGCTGATCTGCGCCGTGATCGGACTCCCCCCGGCCATCGAGCCCAACCTGCTCGCCCTCCTGCCGGACGACGAGCCCGCGGCCCAGGCGCTGCGGGAGCTCCACGCCTCCGAGGGTGGGGTCAACCTGCTCACGATCGCCGTCCACAGCGACGATGCCGAGGCCACCGAGGCCGCCCTCGACGACCTCGAGGAGCGCATGGTGGCTCTCGACGAGGTCCGCTGGGCCATGCACGAGGTCGACCCCGAGCTCGCCCAGCGCATCGGCCTGCTGCAGCTCGACCCGAAGGCGCTCCGGGAGCTGAGCGGCCGCATCCAGGGGGCCCTGCTGATGGGGCCGGCGCTGAACGGAGCGATGGCCAACCGGCTGCTGACCCTCTCGGAGGAGAGCGCCGAGGGCATCCGCAGAGCCTCCGAGCTCGACCTGTTTCCCGGCATGGGGGAGGGGGACGGGCGGCTGTTGATCAAGCCCACCGGCTCGGCGATGGACCCCCCCTTCGCGAAGCGCTTCATGGAGGAGGTCGACGGGGCGCTGGCCGAAGTCCGCGCCGATCACCCCGACGTGACCATTCCCTGGGTGGGGGGCGCCTACCGCCACAACGTGGAGGACATGCGGGGCATCCAGCAGGACGTCCTGTGGACGAGCGGTGCCTCCTTCCTGCTGGTGCTGACCGTGATCGTGGTGGCCTTCCGCGACTGGCGGGCACCGGTGCTCGTGTTCATCCCCCTGCTCGCGGCCAACGTGGTGAACCTGGCGATCGTCGCCCTGACCATCGGTAGCCTCAACACGTACACGAGCTTCGGCACGGCCATCCTCTTCGGCCTCGGCATCGACTTCGCCGTGCACCTGGTGGGGCGCACCCGGGAGCTGGTCGCACAGGGTCAGGACCTGGACGATGCCATCGTGGCCGCGTGGGATCGCACGGGTCCTCCATGCATGACGGCGGCCCTCACCTCCGCGGCGGGCTTCCTGGCCCTGGCGATCGCGGACTTCAAGGGCTTCAGCCAGCTGGGCACGCTGCTGGCGTCGGGACTGCTCCTGTGCCTGCTGGGCATGCTGGTCGGACTGCCGCTGCTGATGCCCGCCCTCGAGCGCTCCGGCAAGCGGCTGGCGGGCTCCGTGGACGTCCCCCACAGCCGGAGCTCCACCTACGCCCTCGCTCCCGTCGGGTTGATGGGGGCGGTGATCGTGACCGGGATGCTCGCCGTCAGCGTCGTGCCCGACCTCCAGTGGGAGTACGACTTCTCGGCCCTCCGACGCGACGGCCTGGCCTACGCCGAGCTCTCCGAGCAGGAGCGCGCGCTGGCGCGGGACAGCTACACCCCCGTCGTCGTCTCCTACGGCTCCGAGAAGGACCGGCGCACCGGCGAGGCGCGGCTCCGCAAGATGCTCCCGCAGCTCCCGCAGATCGGCCGGGTGGTCTCCATCGACGACGTCGTGGTGCCCGACCCCTCCGAGCGCCTCGACGCCCTCGGGGAGCTCAAGGTCCAGCTGAACCACCCCAACGCCCGCTACCTGCCGCCGCCGCTGCTGGAGCAGCTGGCCCCGCTGCGCACGGTCAAGCTCGGCCCGGTGCGACGCCACGAGCTGCCGGAGCCCATGCTCGACATCCTCGGCGCCTCCGACCCCGACACCCACCGACTGCTGCTCTTCCCCAAGGGCAACATGTGGGATCTGCGCCAGGCCGCGGCCCTCGAGCGGGACGTCAAGATGGGCACGCTGCCCGCGAAGGCTGCAGGGGAGTACGTGACCCTCGGCGCGCTCTTCCGGCACATCCACAGCGACATGCCGAAGGTGGCGGGTCTGGCCCTGGTGCTCGTCACCCTGCTCACCGCCATCGACCTGCGGCGCCCGCTGCCGGTGTTCACCGCGGTGGGCACCCTGCTGGCGGGTCTCGTGTGGTCCGCCACGATGCTGTTCCTGTTCGACGTGCGGCTCACCGTGATGAACGTCGTCGGCGTGCCCATCCTGCTGGGGATCGGTGTCGATGTCGTGATCCACCTGCTGCACCGCCTCGAAGACGAAGGTCCTGGTGGCGTGCGACGTGCGCTGTGGACGACGGGCGTCGCAGCGTCGATCTCCACCCTGACCACCGTGGTCTCCTTCGCCTCGCTGACCCTGGCCGGGTCCCGCGGGGTGCGGTCCATGGGCATGCTCGTGGTGATCGGCCTGATCACCGTCTTCGTGGCCACCGCGATGCTGCTCCCCACGGCGTGGGCGGCTGGGTGGAAGCTCACCGGACAGGCGCCTGGGGACGCGTCGTAGCTGGAGCCAGGGTAGCTTGCAGGCGATGCCCTCCCGTTTGTCGTGGTTGTTCCTGTTCCTGCCGCTGGCCTCCCTGGCTGCGCCGGCAGAGGACGGCGCCGTGGACGAGGGCCCTGTCGACACCACCTTCGGACGCAAGGGCCAGCGCTCGGAGCCCCGCTGGTACGCCCGCCTCGACGACCTCGGGGGCCCCGTGCGCCCCCGCTGGTCCCGGCGAGATCGCAGCACCTACAAGGTCTGGGCGTTCCCCGACGGCGTGGTGGAGCGGAGCTGGAAGCGGGCGCGGGGGGAGGTGGAGGAGGAGCGCTTCTTCGACCTGCTGGGATGGCCCACGGAGACCCTGGCATGGGAGGACGAGGTGCCGGTGAGCGGCACGGTGCACCTGGCCGCGTCCGTCGAGATGGCCTTCGAGGGCTTCTCGCGCCAGGAGCTCCTGGGGGCCGCGCTGTTCACGCCGGTGGAGCCAGCCGACGGTGCCTTCGACCTGGCCGGCGGTCGCTTTCGGGTGTGGTCCCACGAGGGGGGCGTCGACGTCCAGGGGGCCGACTACCCGCAGCGATGGCTCCGGGACTGTGGCTGCGAGCTGGTCGAGCGGCAGCCGGCGTGGGTCGACGGGGAGCCCGGGGTTCGGCTGCGCCTCCGCACCCTGTCCCTCGGCGCGCCGGACGTCGCCTACCTGTGGGCGGTCCCCCGCGACGACGCGACCTGGCTCGCGAGCTACCGCGTGACGGCCAGCGAGGCGCCCGACGCCGACCTCGCCCCGGGGCGACTGGTCCTCCGCACGGTACGCTGGCTGCCGCCGGCCGAGGCCGACGGGAGCGCACCATGATCGTCGCCGACCCCCACAACCCCAAGGCCCAGGAGGTCGCCGCCAGGCTTCAGGAGAAGCTGAACGGCCGACCCCTCCCGCTCACCGTGGTGGTCGGGGGCGACGGCTTCATGCTCAAGACCGTGGAGAGCCACGGGATCGACCACATCTACTTCGGCCTCAACGCGGGCCACCTCGGCTTCCTCCTCAACGACGCCGAGGTCGACAACGGCCTGGTCGACGACCTCCTCGCCGAGCGCTGGCAGGTCCACCGCTTTCCCCTGGTGGAGGCCCGCGTGGAGCTGGCCGACGGGGAGAAGCGCACCCTTCGGGCCATCAACGACGTCTACCTGGAGCGGAGCTCGGGACAGGCGGCGCGGCTGAACCTGTCGATCAACGGCCAGCACGTCGTCGAGGGGCTCGTGTCCGACGGCTTGATCTTCGCGACGGCCCTCGGCTCCACGGCCTACGCGTACTCGGCCGGTGGCAACCCCATCCATCCGGCCCTGGAGCTGCTGCAGATCACCCCCATCTGCCCCCACCGGCCACGGCTCACCCCCTTCGTGCTGCCGCCGAGCGCGGTGGCCACGGTGGAGGTGGTGCATCACGCCTGGCGCCCGGTGCGGGCGGTGGCCGACGGCCGTGCCTGTCCCGACGTCGTGAAGGTGGAGGTGGGCCTCGCTCCGGGCCGGAAGGTGCGCTTCGCCTACCTGTCCCACCACGACTTCACCCAGGAGATGCTGAGCAAGATCGTGCGCCCCACGGTGGTCCGATAGGCGTTCGTAGCGCGTTAGCGCCTACGGGCTCCTCCCTTGCCCCTGCCCCTGCCCTTGCCCGCGCCATGGCGTCGTTGGGCTCGAGGTCATCCGAAGCGCTGAACCGATGGGCCGCTGGTGCCACCTCCTGTGTTGCCCTGATCACCGAGCCGATTCCGGAGGGGCAGGGGCCGGGGCAGGGGCAGGGGTTGCCTAGAGCACTAGCGCGGCTGGCCGGTGGGGCGGAGCAGCAGGTCGCCGACGTCGACGTGGGGCGGGGTGTCGAGGACGAAGCGGACTGCGTCGGCCACGTCGTCGGCCTGGAGCAGCGGGTAGGGGCGCTCCCGATCGGGCTCGTCGGGGTCCAGCCCGAAGCGGGTCTGCACGGTGCCGGGGGCGATGGAGCTCACCCGGATGGTGCTGCCCCGCTCCCGCAGCTCGAGCCGCAGCCCCTCGGTGAGGGCCTGCACCGCGAACTTGCTGGCGGCGTACATGCCCGCGTACGTGACCGTGCGGTGGCCGGACATGGAGCTGATGTGCACCACCTGCCCCGTCCGCTTCTCCGCCAGCAGCGCGTCGACCACGAGTCGGGTGCACAGGGACAGGCCCAGCACGTTCACCTCGAGGATCTGGCGCCACTGTTCGACCGTTCCCTCCAGCAGGGGCGAGCCATGGCCCACGCCCGCGGAGTTCACCAGGACCTCCGGGGTGCCCCAACGCTCCTGGAGGATGCCGAAGGCGCGACGCACCGCGGCCTCGTCGGTCAGGTCGAAGGCCTCGGGCCACAGCCCTTCGCCGACCTGTCCGGCCAGCTCCCGTAGCGCTCCGCGATCGCGCCCGGTGGCGAAGACGCGGTAGCCGTCGCCATGGAGGTTGCGGGCCACCGCCCGCCCGATGCCCCGGGAGGCGCCGGTCACCCAGGCCGTGCGGACGGTCACCTACTTCTTCTTCTTCTTCTTGCCGCCGCTCGCGTCGAGGCCGACGCAGGTGTCGTCGGCGAAGACGATCGAGGTCTGCTCGTCCTGCTTCACGGTGATCTTGCCGGAACAGTGGGGGCCGCTCACGTCGTGGGTGCCCGGCTTCAGGTTGGCCTTGATGGCCAGGCCGGGCTGGGCCACGATCCGCTGGTCACCGATCGCCACGTCGCCCTTGGCGCCGGCGCCGCTGACGATCACCAGCGAGCCGTTGCGGACGGTGTCCTCGGAGCGGATCGCTCCCTTGTCGAGGCTCGAGCAGAGCCCGTTGCGGGCGGTGATCGTCAGGTCCTTGCGGACGTCCACCTCGCCGATGCACAGCAGCCAGTTGGCGGACTTGTCGTGGGCCACGGCCACCTCGTGCTTGCCCTGGGGGACGGTGACCTTCACCTTCTTGCCGTCCTTCGCGGCGCCCTGGAGCTTGCCGTCGACGAAGACGTGGCGCGTCACGTCGCCTTCGATCTCGACGTTGATGTCCGCATTGCCGGCCAGAGCGGCGGTGATCCACAGGGAAGTCAGCATGTTGGTCTCCTCCATCCGCCGGATAACCCGTGGTTGGCCGGGTACGACCGGGGCCGTTAGGGACGCAGGCCCTGTGCCCGTCGACGGTACGTCGGCGGGGTCAACCCCGGCGAGCCTCGGTCTTCCCGAGGCCATTCACGAGTGAGTGCGATGAGCCGCGTCGAACGTGCGATCGAGGCTGGGCGCTGTGCCCTGGCCGTCTCTGGTTCCCTCCTGCGCGACCCCGAGGTCATGCTGGCCCTCACGGAGCGGGCCTCGCTCACTCCGATGGCCCTGGCAGGCCCGGCCGTGTCGCCCGTCCTTCCGGTGACCCCCGAGGGGATCGCCCGTGCCGTGGCTGCCCCCGGCGGTGTGGTGGTGGTGGTCGAGCCCGAAGGCGCCGACGCCAACGGCATCCAGGAGCTCGGCACCCTCCTCAAGCGGGGCAAGCACAAGCCCGAGGTCGTGGTCGTCGCCCGCAACTTCAACCCGTTCGCCTTCCCGGCGCTGGCGGGGATGAAGATCAACCACGAGAAGGGTCGCGGAAAGGCCTTCCTCAAGACGCTCCCCGAGCCCCCGGCCGATGCCGGTCCCGCCAACCTCGACGAGGCCGTGGCCACGGTCAAGAAGGGGAAGAAGGGCAAGAAGACCAGCAACGCGCCGGTCATGAACTTCGTGGGACGCGAGCACGAGCTGGAGAACCTCCAGGGCTTCCTGGGCAGCGGCGGTCCGATCGTCGTGTCCGGCCCCCGTGGCGTCGGCAAGACGTGGCTCGTGGAGCACGCCCTCGCCGCGTCCGACCTCGTGCGCGGCCCGGATGTCGTCCTCGGCTTCGACAGCGGACACGACGCCCTCGTCGGTCGCCTCGCCACCATGGCCGAGGAAGGCGGCCACACTGCCCTCCTCGAGCACGTGCAGGGGGAGCACACCCCCAACAGCCTGGCCGACGCGGTGATCGCCGCCGTGAAGGACGAGGCCCTCGCGGACCGCGTGCTGGTGGTCCACGACCTCGACGTCGCCATGGGCCGCGACCTCGACTTCTTCCGCAAGAGCCGCCTCGAGCTGCTGGTCCTGCGCCTGCTCACCGAGACCTACGCCATGCGGATCGTGTTCACGGCTACCCGCCAGCCCCGCTTCCTTCGGGAGGGTCAGGGCCAGGCCGTGCGTCGTCAGCCCGTCGCTGGCGTGATGGGCCGCTTCCTCCACGAGATCTTCAGCTCGTACAAGGCCATCGAGTTCCCGCGCGACAAGTTCGGCCCGATCAACGACAAGATCCACGGCCACCCCCTGGCCGCTCGCACCTACGCCATCTGCACCCGGGTCCGTCAGGACGGCGAGAAGATCGTCGACGATCCCAAGTTCCTGAAGATGGAGTCCCTCGACCACGCGGACCCGCTCATCAAGCAGATCCGCAAGCGCCTCGACAAGCTCGACAAGCCGGTCCGTGAGGCCCTCGCCATCCTCGCCCACATCGAGGGCGACGCCGACGGCACGTTCCTGGCCGACCTGAAGATCAGCCGCACGGAGCGCCTCGAGCTCCTCGCCATGGGCCTGCTCGACATGACCGGCACCATGGAGCAGAAGCGCTACCGGGTGCATCCGCTGGTCTCCAAGCAGCTGTCGTGGCGGGAGATCCACGACTTCCCCACGTACAAGAAGCTCCACGAGCTGTACACGGCCCGGGCCAACAAGTCCTCCGGTGCCCTGAAGGCCGCCTTCCTGCAGCAGGCCCACCGGTGCGCCACCAACGCCCGTGCCTTCCGGGAGCGTCCGGAGCTTCCCTTCCCGAACTACGACGCCATGCTCGACAGCGTCATCGCGATGCGCAAGGCCAAGGAGCCCCGCTTCGACCTCATCGAGGGGCGCCTCGCCGAGGTGCTCAAGGCCGACGCGTCCAACAGCGATGCGTGGATCCTGCGCCTCGAGGTGATGCACCAGCAGGGCGCCAAGAACGAGGAGCTCCAGGCGGTGTTCGACGAGGCCGTCAAGGTCGCGTCGGTGCCGGAGCTCTTCCAGACCATGGCCGGCCTGCTCACGGCCCGTCGCTCCCGGAACCACGCCATCACGGTGCTCGAGCAGGGCATCGAGGTGTGCCCCGAAGATCAGTCCAGCCGCCTGCGCACCCGCCTGGCGTCCATGCTGATGCGGGTGGGCCGGCGTCCGGAGGCCATCGAACAGCTGCGCACGGCCATGGAGGTCGACCCGATGCTCCCCGACGCCTACGGCCTGCTGGGCCAGGCCCGTCGCGACGAGGGGCTCGACAAGCTCGGTGAGGCGGAGGAGCTCCTCCGTGAGGCCGTGCGCCTCGCCCCCGACGACACCGTGCAGACGAGCCGTCTCGCCAGCCTGCTGATGGTGCGGGCCCGGATCGAGCCGGACCACGCGAAGGACCTGCGCAAGGAAGCCAAGGAGATGCTCGACGAGGCCCTCAAGGGCGAGCGTCGGGCGCCGGAGGCCCACCTGATGCTGGCCACGCTCGTTCGCGAGTCCGGCGTCGATCTGGACCGCGCCGACTGGCTCCTCAAGCAGGCCCGCAAGAACACCGACCGGCACCACGAGCGCAACCAGCGCATTCGCCTGGAGTCGGCCCTGGTCGACATGGCGCGGGGCAAGCTCGACGCCGCCGAGCAGGCGATCCGCAAGATCGTCGGCAAGGACCCGTCCCTGGGTGCAGCCTTTGCCGGTCTCGGCCACGTGCTCGAGGCCAAGGAGCAGTTCATTCCGGCCCACGCCGAGTACATGCGGGCCAAGGAGCGCGCCGCGGCGGGAAGCCCCGACGCGGTGTTCTTCGACCAGCAGATCGCGCGGGTCCAGGGCGTGATCGAGGCCCAGGCCGCAGGTCTGTGGCAGGGAAGCAGCGAGTCCGACGGCGAGGCCCTGCCCAGTGGCCACAGCAGCCACGCCGGCGAGGTCGTGCGCCGCTCGAAGCCGTCCGAGGAGGCCGCTCCGGCCGCCGAGGTCGAGGCGTCTGCGTCCGAGGTCGAGGCGTCTGTGGCCGAGGTCGAGGCTTCTGCGGCCGAGGCCGAGGCTGCCCCGGCCGACGTCGAGGCCCTGCTGGGAGCTCCCGAGCCGGCTGCGGTCGAGGCCGAGCCTGCCGCTGCGGTCGAGGCCGAGACGCCCGCTGCCGACGAGCCCCCCGCGAGCTGATCCGGCGGACTCCGCCCTCGAACCCTGGCCAGGGCGTACCGAGAACAGGTACGCTCGTCGGGGAGGGTGCGTGGTCGGGTCTCTGTTGCTGATGCTGGCGTGCCGTGGCGCGGATCCCGATCCGTCGACGGACCACCACGAGCCCCCGTCGACGTCCGACACCGACTCCGGCTCGGTGCTCGACACAGAGACGGGCACGTCGCTGGCCACCGCCACGGCGGAGACCTCGGAGACCGGTCTCGTGGTCGGCGACACCGGCAGCTCCGGGGCCACCGCGGACACCGGTGCAGGCTCCACGGGGGACACGGGCCCGCAGGCGTCCGACACCCTCTGGATCCTTGGCACCGACGCCGGAGACGATCGGGCCTGCGTCGTCTCCCTGGACGCGGCAACCCTCGCACACCACGCTGTGTACTGCGTGCCCGACGGGGAGGACTACCTGCCGGCCCAGGTGTGGCGCTGGTCCTCGATCCGGGACGTCGACGGGCACCGCCTGCTGGCGCTGGTGCTCCAGCTGGAGCTGCCGGGGATCGCCTACGGCGTCGATAGCGACACCATCACCGGCTACGAGGTCGTGGTGGTCGACCTCGACGACGAGGTGGCCTCGCCCCTGTGGCGATTCCCTGGGGTCGGCACCGGAGGGGTGGCCGTCCAGGGGGTGGTGGTGGAGGGCCCCACCCAGGCCGTGGTCCACACCGTGGCCGTCGGGAGCCTCCAGCACGACCTGGCCCGGCTCGGGGCCGCCGGCCCTGCACCGGTGCCCGTTCCCTCGGGGTCGCTGCTGCTGGGACCCTCCCTCGGCGACGACGCGTTGCTGCTGGCCTCGGACGGCCTCCTCGGCCGCATCGACGCCACCGACAGCTGGAGCCCGATCTCCACCGTGGGGGCGTCCGCCTTCCACACCGCGCTCCTCGCCGACGGTCGGGCTGTGTTCTACGAGAACGTCGACGTGACGGGCTACGAGACCGGGCAGCTCGCCGTGGCCTCCCTCGGCGCGCTCCCCGTCGTCGATGCCCGGACACTGTCGGCGTGGGGCGACGACCGCAGCGTCGAGCGACTGCTGCCTCTCCCCGACGGCACCGTGTTGGTCGTGTCCGACGGCGAGGTCCAGCACTGGGACACCAGCGACGGAGCGACCCCCAGCGTCCGCTTCGACCTGTCGACCGCCTCCTCGGTCTCGGTGGCTCCGAGCGGCGACTTCGCGGCCGAGCGGGACGGCGTCCTGTTCTACGTCGACGCCGCGACCGAGACCCGGACGGACTGCACCGATGGGGGACGCCGCTACGACGCGACGGCCTACACCCCGTCCGGGCGCTGGCTGATCGGCTCCCTGTACGAAGACGGGGAGCCCTTCCATGCGCTTCAGCGCTGCGACGGGGCCGGCCAGCCCACGGATCTCACCGCGTCGACGGGGCTGCGGGGGTTGGTCCTCGGCGGGTGATACGTCGGCCCGATGAGCGACCTCCGCGCCCGCGTCGACGAGCTGCCCACCTCCCCCGGCTGCTACCTGTTCAAGGACCAGCGCGGGAAGGTGATCTACGTCGGCAAGGCGGTGAACCTCCGGGCCCGGGTCCGGCAGTACATCAACCTGACCGACGGCCGGATGATGGTGCCCTTCCTGGTGGACGCCGCCCACGACGTCGACGTGGTGGTGACCTTCACCGAGAAGGAGGCGCTGCTCCTCGAGAACAGCCTGATCAAGAAGCACCGTCCCCGCTACAACGTGAAGCTGCGGGACGACTCCAACTTCCTCCACCTGCGCATCCACCTCAAGCATCGCTGGCCCCGCTACACCCTGGTCCGGAGCATCAAGAACGACGGTGCGAAGTACTTCGGTCCCTACGCCTCCGCGTCCCGGGCGCGCCAGACCCAGGCCTTCCTGCACCGGGCCTTCCCGCTGCGCACCTGCACGGACGCGGTGCTCCGGAGCCGGTCCCGACCCTGCCTCCTCCACCAGATGGGCCGATGCGTCGCCCCCTGTGTCGACGGCCACACCACCAAGGAGGAGTACCGGGACCTGATCGACGGCAGCATGGAGCTGCTCTCCGGAAAGCGGCACCTGGCGATGAAGCGGCTGAAGGCGCGGATGGCCCGCTTCGCGGAGGCCGAGCAGTTCGAGAAGGCCGCCAAGGTGCGGGACCTGATCTTCAGCATCGAGGCCAGCGTCGAGCGACAGAAGGTGGTGGACACCAAGCTCACGGACCGCGACGTGTGGGGGGTCCATCGGGAGGGGAGCCAGGGCGCGGTGGCCATCGTGCCGATGCGGGACGGGGCGATGCAGGAGCCCCGCGCGAGCCTGGTGACCTTCGTGGGCACCCTCGGTGAGGTGCTGTCGACGCTGCTCGTCCAGGCCTACCCGGAGGGCTCCCTGGTGCCGAGCGAGGTGCTGCTGCCCGAGCTGCCCAGCGACCACGAGGCCCTCAGCGAGCTGCTGACGGAGCGACGGGGGGCGAAGGTGAAGCTGCTCGTTCCCCAGCGGGGTCGCAAGGTGCAGCAGGTGGCCCTCGCCCAGGAGAACGCCCGGGTCCGCTTCCTCCGGGAGACCGACGAGACCCAGCGTCACCAGCAGGCGATGACCGACCTCGCCAAGGCCCTGGAGCTCACCGGGCCGCCGCGACGCATGGAGTGCTTCGACAACTCCCACCTGCAGGGCACCAACCCCGTGGCCGCCATGGCCGTGTTCATCGACGGCAAGCCGGCGCGGCGGGAGTACCGTCGGTACAAGATCAAGCAGGCCCAGGGCAACGACGACTACGCCATGATGCGGGAGGTCCTCACCCGTCGCTTCCGTCGGGCCATCGAGGAGGGGACCCGCCCCGACCTGCTGGTGATCGACGGCGGGAAGGGGCAGCTGGGCATCGCGATGGCGGTGCTCCAGGACCTCGGCCTCCACGACCAGGCCGTGTGTGGCCTCGCCAAGCCCCGCACCGAGCGCAAGAAGGGCGACCGGAAGAGCAGCGACAAGATCGTGCTCCCCCACCGCAAGGACCCCCTCAAGCTGGGCCGCGGACACCCCGCCCTCCGCATCCTCCAGCACCTCCGCGACGAGACCCACAACCACGTGGTCCGCTACCAGCGGAAGGTGCGGCAGCGGGAGAACCTCACCAGCGTCCTCGACGAGATCCCGGGGGTGGGGCCGGCCCGCCGCAAGGCGCTGTTGAAGCACCTGGGTTCCCTGGATGCCGTCGCGGAGGCGGGGCTGGCCCAGCTGGGGAGCGTGCCGGGCATCGGACCCGACATGGCCCAGACCATCTTCGACGCGCTGCATCCCGAGCCCCTGGAGCTGCCGTCGCCGTCGGAGCAGGAGCCCGAGGGTCCGATGGGGGACGACGAGCTGCTGTGACCGATCGAGACGTTCCCGCAACGCGGCTTCGAGGAGAGGCCGCTACGCTGAGACCATGCGTCGCTGCCTGCTACTCGCTCTCCTCGTGGCCTGCGCCCCGCCGGAGTCGGCCTGGGAGCGTACCCGGGCCCTGTGCGGCGACGAGGGCTGGGGGACCGCCTTCGACCCCTCCCTCGAGGGCCCCGACGAGACCGGCACCATCGACGCGACCCTGCCCTCCGTCGCGTGCATCGACGCCATCACCGCCGATCTGCACGTCGATGTGGAGGGCTTCGAGGCGCGCGACGCCCTGAGCCGCGAGGACTTCCTCGGCCCGATCACCGACGCCGAGCGCTTCAGCGGCCTCGCCTTCCCGCTGTACGCGGCCCGCTTGTTGCTGATGCACGATCTCGGTCGGGTGGGTGATGTCGAGTCTGGACTCCTGGTGCAGGAGGAGCTGGTGAAGCGGCTCCGCAAGGCGGGGGGCGGGCGCCGCTGGCAGGTACAGGAGGCGCTCTACCAGCTGATGGTCGACGACATCGCCAGCATCGAGCCGGCCTCGGCCGAGCTGCAGGCGAAGGTGAAGGGGGAGGGGGTGGACGTGCGGACCTCCTGGAACCCGGAGCTCGACCGGCTCTCGGTCTTCGAGGAGGGCTGGCCCGGTGGCTACGCGAGCCTGGGGGCGACCATCCACGAGCTGCGCCACGATGACGGCCCCGATCACATCGACATCCGCGGACGCAGCGGCGACGTGGGGGCCGGCGGCTCCTTCGGCTGGGAGGCCTCGGTCGAGACCCTGGTGTGGCGTGGCGTTCCCCAGGAGGTCCGCGACGCCCACGAGGACGCCATGGCCGACTGGGTGACCAGTGCCCTGCTGCGCATCGAGCAGTGGCGGGACGCTGACGGCGAGCTCGTGCAGCCCTGGGACGGCTTCCCCTACAACTGAGGGGCGACACCGGTGGGGCGTCGGGCCGACCCTCCCAGCCGTGGGAGGGGGGGTGGGATGGGCGCGACTGCCGGGGCGCCATCGGCCGCCGTACTCCTGGGAAACAGGAGGTCGTCATGCGACACACGAATCCCGCTCTCTCCGTGCTTCCAGTGCTCTTGGTGGCCTGTGGTCCCCGGGTCGAGGAGGGGGCGCTCGAGGGCCCCGGCGTCGACGAGGAGGGGCGCATCACGGTCGACGCCGACAAGCTGCTCGTCGGGCTCACCCACCTCCAGGTGAAGAATGCCCCCAAGCCCGGCAAGCGCTTCGGCGAGCTCGCCGAGGCCATCGGCAACCACCTGTACGACACCGAGCCCGAGGGCTGGGTGGGGGCGGCCTTCCGCAACGAGGGTCGGCTGAACTGGTGGACGATGACCGTATGGGAGAGCGAGGGGGCGCTGATGGACTTCGTGGTCTCCGAGCCCCACGTGAACGCGATGGCGGAGATGGGCGACATCTCGGTGGGGGGCGAGACCCGCACGCTGTGGCTGCCGACCGAGGAGCTGCCCATGGCGTGGGACCGGGCCCTGGACCTCCTCGCCGCCCAGCAGGACTCGGTGTACGGCGACAGCGACTGGATGGCGCGGTGATCCCGCGGCTGGGCGGATCACGTCTTTGGGTAGGTGGAGTTGCTCTTCGCCGTGGTGAAGTCGAGGCCGTAGGCGGCAGCGAGCTCGGGGCGCAGGACGGCGAGGTCGTCCTGATCAGGGTCGTCTCGGAGCCGATCCACCAGGTAGTCCCACGTCGCCGCGACCCGGGGGGCGTGCCGCAGGGCACGGTGGGTCACCATCCACAGGTGGGCGTCGGGGAGCGGCGGCGCGTCGAGGGATACTTCCTCCAGCGTCGGGGTGAGCTGCCCGAAGAGGCGAGGGAGCACCGCGAGGCCCACCCCCGCCGCAGCCGCATGGCGCAGCGTGGTGGGGTGACCGGAGCGCAGCGCGCAGGGGCGGTCGCCGACGACATGGCGGAGCCACTGCTCGCTGGGGAGGTGCTCGAGCTCGGGGCTCCAGCCCACCCAGCGATAGGCAAAGGCGTCGCGGCTGCGGCCCACCTCGTCGAGGTACGCGCGGGCGCCGAAGACAGCGTGCTCGACGGTCCGGAGGCGCACGGCGACGAGCTCCTCTCCGTCGGTGGGCTGCACGACGCGGATGGCGATGTCGGCCTCGCGGCGCATCAGGTCCGCCAGGCCCGTCCCCTGGTGGAACACCAGCTCCACCTCGGGATGGGCTCGGGCGAAGTGGGGAAGGTGGGGGAGGAGGATGAGCTGCACCATGTCGCTGGGCAGGGCGATGGTGACGCGCCCCTGCACGCCCGGCTCCAGCGCGGCGATGGCGGCCGCACCCTCGTGGAGCGAGCGCTCGGCGGCCGCTGCGTGGGGGTGGAGGGCTTCGGCGGCGGGCAGCGGCGCCAGGCCCGAGGCCGTGCGCACGAACAGGGGCTGGCCGACGTGGGCCTCCAGGCGGTCGAGGCGACGGCTGGTGGTGCTCACCCCGACGCCGAGAGCGGCCGCAGCCTTGGACACGGAGCCGTGGCGCCATGCGGCGAGGAAGACCTGGAGATCGTCGGCGTCCATGGCCGGAGGGTACCAGCGTCGCTCAGCCCCGCGACAGTCCCCGCTCCTCGATGACCTGGTGGTTGATCGACTCGGAGCGCTTGGCGGCGTCTCGCTCCGAGAGGCGCTGGGCGTAGGCGGGAAGCGTGTCGTCGGTGCCCTTCAGCATGCCGAACTGGAGCATCCAGCGGACGGTGCCGCCCAGCAGGACGTCGGCCATGGTGAATCGGTCGCCGAGGAGCCACGGACCGTCGGCGATGGCCTCCTCCAGCGTGGCCACCATGTCGTCGTAGGTGCCCCAGCCGACCCGTCCGGGCTGGCACGGCCACTCGGCGGCGTGGGCCATGGACCCGGGCTCCACCACCACCGGACCGTAGACACACCAGCGCAGGTACGGGCCGCGGTCGGGGTCGTCGGGCAGGGGGGCCAGGCGCCCGGGGGCGTAGCGATCTGCGAGGTACATGCCGATGGCGGCCGTCTCGCTGATGGCGACACCGTCGACCTCCAGGGTGGGCAGCTTGCCCATGCGGTTGCGGGCCAGGTGGGGAGCCTGGTGGCCCTCTCCCTTCAGCAGGTCGACGAAGCTCAGCTCGTAGTCGACGCCGACTTCCTCCAGCATCCACACGACGTGGCGCGCGCGGGTGAACGGATGGTGGTGGAGCACGATCGCCATGGGACCTCCTGGGCCGAGAGGCTATCGCGGCGGCCCCCCTCTCGGGGCATCACCCTCCGGCGGCTCGGCCGTCGCGACCCACGTAGGTGGCCCGGGGTCGGATGAGGCGCCCCGTGGCCCGCTGCTCGGCGACGTGGGCGAGCCAGCCGACCACCCGCCCGATGGCGAACGCGACCGTGAAGGCTCGGCGCGGCAGGCCGACCGCCTCCAGGAGCACGGCGGTGGCGAACTCCACGTTGGCGGCGAGGACCCGATCGGGGTGCCGGCGCCGGAGCTCGACCTGGACGGCGTCCTCCAGGCGCCGGGCGTGGGCGAGTCGACGGCTCTGCTGGAGGGGCGCGGCGGCTTCCTCCAGCACGACGGCGCGGGGGTCGCGGGCCCGGTAGACCCGGTGGCCGAAGCCCATGATGCGCCGGCCGGCGTCGAGCTCCGACCGGACCCATGGGGCGAGATCGTCGAGGCCTTCGGTGGCGTCCAGCATGTCGAGCACCGGACCCGGAGCGCCACCGTGGAGGGGGCCCTTGAGGGCGCCGAGGGCAGCGACGACCGCCGACACGTCGTCGGAGCCCGTGCTCGCCACGACCCGGGCGGCGAAGGTGCTGGCGTTGGTTCCGTGGTCGGCGACGGTGGCGAGGTAGCGTCCCAGTGCCTGGCCCTCTCCAGCGGCGTCCGAGCCCGTGGCCATCCGGAGGATGTCGGCGCCGTGGTCCACGGACGGATCCGGTGCCACCGGCTCGCCTGCGATCCAGGCCGACCCGAACACCGCCATGGCCCCCACGAGCTGGGTGGGGGTCACCGTCGACGGCAGGAGGGCGATGGCGCCACGCAGGGCATCCATCCCGTCCTCGGCCTCGAGGGCGGGCGCCACCCGACCCAGGCGACCCCTGGCCCAGGCCCTGGCTGCCCCGAGTCCCTCGTCGCCGTCGGGCTGCCGGTCGTGCCATAGCCGAGCCATGGCCCCCGGGAGCCCATCCACGGCGACGTCCTGCACCTCGTGGCCCCGGTAGCGAAGCGCCCCGCCTTCTCCGTCCACCCTCGACAGCTCTGTGTGCAGCTCCATGGCTCACCTCCTGGAGCTGTGGTGGCCCGCCAACAGGTCGATCGACCAATCGACGCGTTCGTGGGTACATGGGCATGGGAGGGCCGATGTGGTGGACCGCCGAGCAGGCCGCGACGCACCTCGGGGTCAAGCGAAAGACCCTGTACACGTACGTCAGTCGCGGGTGGGTGCGCTCGAGGGGCATGGGCGGGCGCTCCCGTCAGTACCTGGCGGACGACGTGCGGGAGCTGGCCCTGCGCGCGGCCGAGGCCCGGGGGCGTTCGGCGGCTGCAGGGGCGGCCATGCGCTGGGGGCCGCCGGTCCTCACCACGGAGCTGTCGGCGGTCGATCCCGACGGGCCCTACTACCGAGGGCGGTCCGCCCTTGGCTTCAGCGAGGCCCACGCTCCCCTGGAGGACGTGGCTGCCCACGTGTGGGGGCGTCCCTTCCGTGGGCTTCCCAGGGTTCGGGTGTCGTCGGTGGACGGGCCGCTCCCTGGACGGGTCGCGCTGGCGCTGCTGCGGGACCCGCCGGTCGACGAGGAGCATGCCCTGGCCGTCGTCCTCTCCGTGGTGCTCGGGCGCCAGGGAGCGGGTACGTCCGTGGCCGAGCGGCTGTCGGACGTCCTCGGTGCCCGGCCCTACGATGCCGTCTTGGCCCTGTGCGTCGACCACGAGCTCAACGCCAGCACCTTCGCAGCCCGGGTGGCCTCGGGCACCGGTGCTGACCTGGGCGCCTGTCTTCGAGCCGCCCTGGCGACGTTCTCTGGTCCTCGTCACGGCGGGGCGAGCGACGCCCTGGAGGACGCCCTGGACGCCGGTGGACCGCTCGGTCCGGCCGCCTTCGGGCACCCTCTCTACCCCCGGGGGGACCCGCGGGCCGAGCGCCTGTTCGAGCTCGCGGGCGGTCGTCCCGAGTGGGTGGACCGGGGACCCGCCCCGCCCAACCTCGACGCCGGACTGGTCGCCGTCCGACGGGCCTGGGGCCTGCCACGAGGCAGTGCGGCAGCGTTGTTCCTGCTGGGGCGGACGGTGGGATGGTGCGCCCACTGCGCCGAGCAGAGGTCGCAGCCGATGATTCGGCCTCGCGCCCACTACATCGGGCCGCCCCTGGGCTGATGGACCGGGCTCAGAGCCGGTAGACCTGGACCGGCTCCACCCGCCCCTTCACCGGGAGCGTGCCGACCTCGTCGAGCTGCTCCTGGAGGTCGGCGTGCAGGCGGTCCCGGGTAGCACCGCTGACCAGCACATCGGTGCCCTTCTCCTTGTTGAGCTGCTCGAGCCGCGCGGCGATGTTCACGGTGTCGCCGAGGACGGCGTACTTCATGCGGGTAGCGCTTCCGATGTTGCCTGCGACGGCCGGACCCGAGTGGATTCCCACGCGATGGGCCAGGTGTTCGACGCCGGCTCGCTTCCACAAGTCCGACAGTCCACTGGCATCCGCCTCGGCATTCAGTTCGTCCAGCAATGTCCGCATGGCTTGCGCACAACGGACGGCCCGTGCAGGGTGATCCTCCTGGGCCTCGGGGGCCCCGAACACCGCCAGGATCGCGTCTCCGAGGAACTCGATGACCGTGCCGCCTTCAGCGTCGATCGCTGTCTGCATCCGCCCCAGGTAGGTGTTGGACAGCTCGACCAGCTGCACGGGCGACAAGGCCTCGCTCACGGTGCTGTAGCTGCGCAGATCCGTGAACAACACGGTGATGTCGACCTGGCTGCCGCCCAGGTGGGCGCCATCTGCCAGCAGCTTGCGTGCGACATCGGGCGCTACGTAGCGACCGAAGGTCTCTCGGATCACCTCCCGCTCCGCCAGACCCTCCGCCATGCGGTCGAAGTAGCCCGCCATGAGTCCGAACTCGTCGGTCCGTCGGCTGTGCAGGCGGGTGTCGAAGCTTCCCTCCGCGATCCGCGCGGTCGCGTCGATCACCTGGGTCAGAGGCTGCCGCACGTTGCGCCCCACCATCCAGCTCGCCAGCCCGATCGTCACGGCCCCCAGGACCCACGCCAGCAAGGTGAGCAGCGCGACGTCCCGCCTGAGCGCGTTCACGTCCGCAGCCTTCACGTCGACGCCGACCAGCGCGAGCGGCTGGCCATCGGGACCGAGGATGGGGCTGTAGGCCGAGAAGCTCAGTCCCCACTCGTCCTCCATCATCTCGGACTCGTGAACGGTGCGATGGAAGCCCTGGAGCATGTCGTGCAGCCCGGTGGCGTCGTAGGACTCGCCGGGGGCTCCGGGCTCCTGATCGCGGGTCCAGTCCACGAAGAAGGTCAGCTTCGCGGGGTCCTCGTCGTAGAGCAGCACGTAGACGCTGCTCAAGCGCTCGTCCTGCGTCCGCGCGAACCAGTGGGCGAGCTCAGCGCGGAGGGGGTGATCCAGGTCCGACTCAGCGGCGACCAGGCGGTGCGCGTCCACACCGTCGGCGTAGGTGGAGGCCAGCACCTCCATCTCCTTGGCCAGCGCCTCCTGAGCCTCGTGGCTGGCGAGCCGGTAGCTGACGCCGGCCGCCACGCTGATGACCCCGAACACGATGGTGGCGAAGAGCGCGGTGATGCGCAGGTGGAACCGCTGCCAGGCGCGGAGTTGTTGGATCGGGTCGACATGCGTCGGAGGCGCGCTCATGGTCGGACTCTACAGCCGCGGCAGAGCGACGGCGACTCGGGGCCTGTGATCCGTCGATGCTGGGAGCTCGCGGGACGGTGAGAACACCCCCTGGCCGCGAGGCGCGCGACGCCGGATCTACAGGGTGACGAACAGGTGTCCTTTATGAAACAGATTGGCGACAAACGCACCTTTGAGAAGGGGCGTGCCCGTCGATTCGCCCGGACGCGTTCGGCCCCAGAGAGCGTTCCGTGGCTGCCCTCGACGACGCCGTGCAGGCCTTGTCGTCGGCGCGATCGCAGCGCCTGTTCCTCCTCCGGACCGCACACAGTTTGCACGTGGTTGTTTGGTTGCGCTCGGCGCAAACGAACGCGATTCGTGTGGCGCCCATCGGGGTCCAGGCCGGGGACGGGGGAGGGGAGCTCGTCCATGGACCAGCCTGAACCGTTGGATCGGAGGACTCCGGTGCTCGTTCCGATCGCTGAGGAGGACGCGGAGCTCGACACGGTTGGCGACCATCTGGCGCTGGGATCGAGCTTGGACGAGCCGTAGCAGACCAGCCGAGGAGGCTGAGGTACGACGAAAGTCTGTTCCGTTCTCCAGGGCGCGGGGCGCTACATGACGGTGTAGGCGACGGCCATGCCGACAATGGCCGCGACGAGCAGCAAGCTCATGGCCGCGATGCCGACGACGAGTCCGCCGGCTGCAGCGGAGCCGGCACCCAAACTGTTCGGCGGCTCCTGCGTCCGCTTCAGGTGGAGGGGGCCCGACATCGACGACGACAGGTCCAGGGGGCTCGACGGAGGTCCCACGACCACCATCCCGTCGCTCTCGATGGACCTGGAAGGGGTCTCTTGCAGGCGAGGCGTGGCGCCTGGCGGGCTGGGCACCATCGTTTCCTCGTCCGAGAGCAGTGGCTCGTCGTCGGGGCCTGGGTCGGGTCTCGGCGGTGTGGCCTGAGACGTGCGGACACACAGCGTCGGACAGAAGGGGGGACCGGACTGCAGCGTCGTGGAGACGGACAGGTCGTCGGGCCCGTCGCCGGCTGCTTCGCCCGTGGGCTGATGGGGCGGGCTCGCCCGTCGCACCATGTCGGGCGTGGCACGCTCGTCGAGGTTGGACTCCTGGAGGAGGAAGTCGAACAGGGCGTTCTCTGCCTCGGTGTCGACGATGCCATCCGTGAAGTCGGGGCGCTGGTGGTCCCGCACGCGGGCTACCTCCGAGGTGTCCATCGCCGGCCCCATGAGGGTGCGGAGCTCGTCCTCGGCCCGCTCGCCCCTGGACCAGTCCTCGACGGCCTTCCGGGTCTCGGGGTCGAGGGTGATGCCGATCAACACCAGCATGTGCTCGACAGAGCGGGTGGGCAGCCGCGCCACGCCTCGCTCCACCCACATCGCACGCCCCCCGATCTTGGTGGCCAGCACCCGTGCCTCACCGTGTACACGAATCGTGGTCTGTCGGTCTCCGCGAAGAAGGAGGGCGACGTCCATATAGTTTTCCGGAAGAGCAATTGTGGCGTGGATTGTGCGTGAGCGACAGGCGTCGTCGATCACGCTCAGGTTCTGACCCCTCGCGGCGACCGCGCAGACCGTCCCGTCCTCGAGCTCCACGGCCCGAAAACGAGCAGGAACCGAAGGCGGTAGACCTGTGAAAAGTCGTGCTTTTGCCGTAGTTTTGATTCGTTGGTCGGTCGTGTCCGGGAGCTCGGTTTCGTGGGTCGTCATGGCTTCGCCTCGGGTCGCCGCGGGGGGTCGGCTCATGCATTATACTTCCGTTGGCTGCCATCTTGGGCGGCGATGCAGCGACCTGAAACCCCCTCTTCCGGCTTCGAGGTGTTTGCCTTGGCACGTCTGATGCAATCGCAGCGTGTGCTCGCGCTTAAAATTGTGTACTACGGTCCAGGTCTGTCGGGGAAGACGACCAACCTGGAGCAGCTTCACGCCCAGTTCCCCAAGGAAGATCGGGGAGACCTGTTGAAGCTGGACACGGAGACCGAGCGCACGCTCTTCTTTGATTATTTCCCGGCAGAGCTTGGGAAGCTGTCGGGTTTCAAGCTAAAGGCCGACCTCTTCACGGTGCCGGGGCAGAGCTTCTACCACACGACACGAAGGGTTGTTCTTGAGGGGGCGGACGGTATCGTGTTTGTGGCCGATAGCGATCCGCGTCGGGAAGAAGCCAACTTCGCCTCGCTGGAGAACATGACGGAGAACCTGTCCTCCTACGGCCGAGAGCTCACAGACGTTCCGGTGGTCATGCAGTGGAACAAGAGGGATCTTCCCGATGCGCTGGCGGTGAAGCTGCTGGAGCGCACCCTGAACCCCCACCACTTCCCGTCCGTCGAGGCGTCCGCCTTCGCAGGGGAGGGTGTCAAGGAGACCCACGACCAGGTCCTCAAGCTGGTGCTCCAGGACCTGAAGGCCAAGGCGCGTTCGCGCCGGAGGAGTCGCTGAGATGCAGCTTCTCTCTGCTGATCTCCGGCACATCACCCTCGGTTCCCTGCTCCAGGTCGCCGAGTCGGACCGGCTCGATGGGTCGTTTCGGTTCGACCCGGAGGGCTCCCTCGTGCTCCACAAGGGCGGCGTGACCGACGCCGTGCACGGGCGGCTGAAGGGGATTGACGCGGCGCTGACCCTGTTGATGGTCCGTAGTCGCTCCGCGGTGTTCGAGATGTTCGACACGGACGACAGGCCACCGATCGCCGACACCATGGCGCTGATCATCGACGGGGCCCGTCTCAACGACGACTGGGCCAACCTGGCCCCCCAGGTCCTGGGCATCCGCGATGGGCTGGATCGGTCCCGCCTCTCGAGGGAGCTGGCGTCGGTGGTCGACCACCTCGACGGAACCGCCATCGTCAACGAGGCGGTGAAGCAGGCCGGGGTCGACATCATCCTGGTGATCGACGACCTACTCGCCCTCAAGGAGGATGGCCACCTTCGGGAGGTCGCGCCCCCCCGTCCGGAGCGGGTGGAGACCCGCAGTGCCACCCCCGCCCCGGTCGCCCGCCAGGTGGCGGTGCCCGCAGCGGCCCCGTCGACGCCCGAGCCGAAGGTCGGCTTCTACGACCTCCTCGACCTCTCCCGTCGCTCCCTGCGTAGCAAGGACTACGGCGAGGCCCTCGCGCTCCTCGAGCGCGCCCAGGCGATCCGGCCTGACGACCGCACGGTCGTGCAGAACATCCGTCGCATCCAAGAACTTCAGTCCCGCGTGGGCTGATCGAAGCCAGTCCCCAAGAGCAAGGAGTGCTCCATGTCTCGTTCGCAGCAGATCGCGTCTCTCGTCAAGCAGCTCACCAACACGACCCCGGACCTCGAGGGTGCGGCCCTCATCGACCACGACGGGCTGATGATCGCCTCGGCACTGTCGGCGGACGTGGACGAGGACTCGATGGCGGCCATGGGTGCCGCGCTCCTGGGCCTCGGTGAGCGAATCGTCGACGAGCTGGACCGGGGTTCGTTCCAGATGGTGATGCTCCGTGGAACGGACGGCCTGGTCATCCTGGTGAACGCTGGTGACAACGGCGTCCTTGCGGCGCTTGCGTCGAAGAAGGCGAAGCTGGGCCTCATCTTCCTGGATGTGCAGCGCACGGCGGCCGAGCTCGGCAAGCTGCTGGGTTGATCGATGCTTCTCGGCGCACTCAGCCCCCGGATCTCGTCCCTTCTGGAGAAGGTGAACGACGAGTACGGGTTCACCATGAGCCTGGTGTGTACGGACGCCGGCCTGCTCATCGCCTCGGCGGGAGACGGGGCGGACGAAGACCAGCTGGCTGGCCTCACCTCGTTGTTCGACGACATCGTCGTGCGAGCGCAGCGGGATGCGGGGTTCGACGTCATCGACGAGGTGGCCCTGCTCGATCCGAACTGGGGCCGGTGCGTCGTGCGGCCGCTGCCCGTGAGCGGTGAGATGGGTCGCCTCTTCCTGGTGGTGCGGGTGGATGCCCGCGGCACCTGGCGGCGGGCCACCAACACCCTTCGCCGGTCCATCGTGCGGCTCTTCGAGGAGGCTGCGTGATGGGTCTCCTCGATGATCTGAGCGATGGCTTCGACCCCAGCGAGCTGCTGGGGAGCGGGGCCGTCCAGGAGGAAGAGGAGGAGTCCTCTGCCCTGCAGACGGTCGCCAACCGCATCAGCGCCCAGTACGCGGAGATCATCGCGACCTGGTCGGGCAGCACCCTGTCGAGCAGGGCCCCGGTGGACACGACAGGAATGCGGGCCACCGTGGAGAACGTGCTTCGGCTCGCCCGCTCGTCGGAGCACCAGGCCCAGGTCGACCTGCTCGAGGACCTGCTCCGCACCCTCGACGTCCTCCACGGAACGGTCCCGAACAGCCGGGAGGGAGACAGCGCCCGCGTCCGGCTTCGGGACTGGATCCCCGCCTTCGCGGACACGCTGGAGGGGGACGACGCGGAGCGCCTCCGGTCCCTGGTGGAGTGGGACGCGGCCCACATGCCGTTCCTGGAGGAGCTGCTGTCGGTCCGTGGCGTCGGGCCCCGTCGGCTGACACGGCTCCACAGCGCGGGCCTCGGCCAGCTCGACACCGTCGCCAACGCCGA
>Ga0213839_1000721_pt1 | contig 30737 bp, 32 predicted proteins | sample SWPATP21_FD_160075 | JGI IMG/M metagenome (GOLD analysis project Ga0213839, IMG submission 160075) | Coastal seawater microbial communities from Marineland, Florida, United States - SWPA TP2 #1 | ecosystem: Environmental > Aquatic > Marine > Coastal | place: USA: Florida | collected 2016-08-14
GGCCATTCTCGTGCCGAAGCCTGCAGCCCCCCGCAGCGTCGCGCCAGCTACAGCACCGTGAAGGTCACGGTGGACGAGGCTGCGTTGTTGCTCTCGTCCACCTCGACCACGTCGTCGAGGGAGTCGATGAGCACCCCGGCGTAGTAGGTGCCGGCCGGTAGGCTCGGCACGGTGCACCCGGTGAGACCGGTGGTGATCGAGTGGTTCGCCGGTGCCGTCACGTCGGCGTAGCAGGCCTGGGTGTCGCTGGTGTCGATGGTGCTGTCGGCGCTCAGCATCACCGACAGGCGGAACGTGCCCGCCGCGGCGTTGCCGAGGTTCTCCCGGGTGTAGGTGACCACGAGGTTGTCGCCCGGGTTGCCGGAGGTCGCCGCGGGCAGGTCGATGCTGTGGACGTACAGGTCGATGCCCCGGACCGTGAAGACATCGTTGGTGTCGGCCAGGATGTTGTTGTTCTCGTTCGACTCGGCGATGTCGGTGCTGCTGTCCAGCCAGACGCCCAGGGTGTAGTCGCCGATCGGCGCCGCCGGCACCTGGCATCCGGTCACCGTGAGAGCGATGCTGTCGCCGGCGCCGAGGGAGCCGGGGGTGACCGCGGCGCAGGCCAGGGTGTCGGACGTGGTCACGGTGCCGTCGGCGCTGAACAGGACCCCGATGTCGAAGGGGTCGGCATCGAAGCTGCCGTTGTTCTGCATCACCAGCTCGACGTCGAACGTGCTGCCAGCGAAGCCCTCGTTGCTCAGGATGTTGAAGGCGGTGGGCTGCAGGTCGACGTCGCCGTCGATGGTGACCTGGGTGGGGCTCACGGCGACGTTGTCGGTCTCGTCGGACTCGACCACGTCGTTGCCGTCATCGATGATCGCGCCCACGTAGTAGTCGCCGAGGGGGGTGTTGTTGGGGACGGTGCAGGTCACGCCCGTGGTGAGGGAGCTGCCCGCGTTGGCGCTCAGGCCACCGACCGTGCAGAGGAGGTTGTCGGCCGCGGTGATGGTGGCGTCGGTGGAGAGGTACACGCCGAGGTCGAAGCCGCTGGCGTTGGTGCCACCGTCGTTGCCGCGGGTGTAGTCGACGCCGAGGTCGGCGCCGGGGGCTACGGTCGACGGGCTGAAGGCGACGCCGTCGATGGTGAGGTTGGGCGGGGTCTGCATCGGTGCGCTGCCCGCGCTCACGGCCTCGTTGTTGGTCTCGTCGATCTCCGCCAGGACATCGTCGGGGTCGGCCAGGAAGCCCACGCGCCAGCTCCCTGCGCCGAGGGCGGCCGGCACCGTGCAGGTGCTGGTGAACGTGCGGGACGCACCTGCGGCGATCGTGTCCGTGATGGTCTCCCGGCACACGAAGGTGTCGGTCGCCGGGTCCACCGTGGCGTCCTGGCTGAGGTAGACGTCGAGCTCGACGTTGCTCATGGGGATCACCGAGTTGTTCCGCACGGCGAGGTCGAAGTCGCCGGGGGTCCCCGGCCTGAGGGTGGCGCTCCCCATCGTGGCGCTCAGGGCTTCGATGTCGACCTCCGCGTCGCAGGACACCGGCACGTCGAAGCTGTCGGCCCACTGGTTGCCCTGGTCGTCGGACGTGGTGACGGTGAAGGTGGTGACGAAGTCGGTGGTGCAGGCGAGCGGCACGCCGGCGACGAAGGTCACGGTGTCCTGCGCGCCCACCGCCATCGTGCCCACCGTCTGCTGCGCGGTGGTCAGGGAGACGAGGCTCTGGTTGTCGGAGAGCACCGCCACCACGTTGGACGCAGGCTCGGCGCCCACGTTCGCCAGGTCGACCATGATCTCGATGGTCTCGCCCAGCTCCCAGCTGCCGTCGCCGTCGCCGTCGGAGGGGCCCGCCACGTCGTCCTGGATGCTGTGGCCCAGCACGTCGACCACCGGCCCGATGGCAGGCTCCTCGAGGAGGAGGACCCCCGGAAGGTCGACGTCGACGGAGCAGCGCATCCGGGCGCCCTGGTCGTCGGAGAACGAGGGGGTGCCGCAGTCGTCGGGGTAGACCGACATGACGTTGTCGATGTCGGGGGCGAAGGGGGTGCCGTCGGCGTCGGCGCCACAGCCCACCAGGGCGCAGGCGTTGGCGTCGACCCCGCAGCCCTCCTCGAAGCCCCAGCTGGGGCCCGGATCGGCGGGGGTGTCGCAGAGGGCGTCGCCCGACTGGCCGCAGTTGCTGCCGTCGACCAGCTCCGGGTCGAGGCCGTTGGCGGTTCCGGCGTGGGTGTGGACCAGGCCGAGGCCGTGCCCGACCAGGTGGGCGAGGGCACGGGCCTGGAGCAGGGCCGAGCGGCTGATGGCCACACCATGGTTGCGCTCGCCGCCGGGAGCGATGGCGAGGCCCCGGGCGTCCTCGCCGTTGGCGTCGGTCACGGTGCCCGTCACGAAGAGGTGGAGCGTCCCGTCGTCGTCGTGCTGGTTGCGGAGGGTCGTGAAGGACGTGGGGTCGAGGTCGTGGAAGTCGCTCTCGTACACGACCTGGTCGCTCTCCACGAACAGCTCCAGGCCGGCGGTGGCGAGGGCGTCGTTGGCGTCGGCGACGGCTCCCTCGACCTCCGAGAGGCTCGGGAGGTCCTGTCCGGAGGTACTCCCGACGCGGAACACGGTGACGGCCACGTAGCGGGTGGGCATGTCCTGGTAGGCGGACCAGGCCCCTGCGCCATCGCAGGCCGCCGCGGTGTTGGGCTCCACGAGCCGGTCGGCCATGCTCTGCTCGACCTCGTCGATGGAGCGGTCGCAGTCGTCGTCGACGCCGTTGCCGAGGTCTTCTTCGGCGTCGGGATGGATGTTCGGGTCGGTGTCGTCGCAGTCCCCGACGGACTCGGCCCATCCATCGCCGTCGTCGTCGAAGCCGTCGAGGGTCGTGTCGTCGTCGTCGCCCACGGGGCCGCCGGCCGTGTCGGACACGCCCGCGACGCACATGCCATCGTCGTCGACGTAGTGCCCAGGGGGGCAGTTGACGACGCTGGGGCCACAGGCGGCGGCAGCGAGGAGGAGGACGATGGGCGTGGTTCGCATAGCGGATTCCTGCCAGAGGTGCGGTCGGAGGGCCGCCCCGTGAGTTGGATTGGGCGCTCTAACTCGGTTCTGCGCCAGCGTCGGGGGGGGAGGCAGCGAGGTGGGCACCAGGTCGCGGCTGATGTAGACTGAGACCATGGACACCCGCACCCGAATTACCCTCGGTCTCGTCGTCGTGGCGGGAGCTCTCTTCGTCGCCGCCTGGTTCTTGCTGGGGTCGGCCGCCGCCCCCGAGGAGGAGGGACCGCGGCGCGGGGTGGGGCGTGTGGCCACCCGGGTACAGCTCCCACCGCCGTCGCCCGTGCCGTACAAGACCGAGCGCTCCGAGGCGGCGCAGCTTCCCGACGAAGAGGTCGACGGCGTCAAGGTCACCACGGCCTGCAAGACCATCGTGGACTGGCAGGCGCGCAACGTGCCGGACTTCGTCATCCTCGACAACCTTCAGGCCCGTGGCCAGAAGTTCGAGGAGAAGGACCTCGCGTGCCTCACGGCCTCCGGCGTCAGCCCGGGCATCCTCCGCTTCGCCGAGCACTCCCCGAAGACCCCCAAGCTGCGGGAGGGGGAGAAGGTCGGCGTTCAGTGAGGGCGGTGTGCCTTCACGATGAGGTACTGGAGCGGTCCGGCGTCGTGGGCCCGTAGCTCCAGGGAGGCGCCCAGCGGGAGCGGGAGGACGAGGCCCGGCACCAGGGCGACCTCGATGGCGTCGACGTGCCCGACCCCGCCGCCGGCGACGATGATGACGATCTCGTCGTCGTGTTCCTGGCGATGACGACCCACGTGGCCCCCCGCCTCGAGCTCGCAGGCCAACGCGGCCGTGAACGGCAGCGGGAGCGAGGGGCCGGCGCCCAGCGTGCGCACCCGGACGGTCCCGTGCCCACCGAACAGGTCCCGGCGGACCGACCCCTCGGCGAACAGCTCCGTCACGGGAGGCTGCTCTGGAAGCCTTCCCAGTCCGCGTTGGGGTTGGGCTCGAGGGAGCAGCCCAGGTCCTCGGCGAGGTTGTTGATGTCCTCGACGCGGTTGTCGGGGGAGGGGTGTGTGGAGAGGAACTCGGGGATGCCCACCCCACCCTCCTCGCTCAGCTTCGCGAAGAAGCCGGCGGTGCCGTTGGCCGCGTAGTCGGTGTCGCAGAGGTAGTAGACGCTGTACTCGTCGGCCTCGGCCTCGTCGGTTCGGCTGAACTGCAACGAGAGCAGGCCGGAGGCCACCTGGGCGATCACACCGGGGTCGCTTCCGAAGACGATGCCGAGGAGGGTGGAGACGCCGTAGGCCTTGGTGAGCTGCTGGGTGCTGTGGCGCTGGTCGGCGTGGGCGATCTCGTGGCCCATCACCCCGGCGAAGTGGTCTTCCTGGTCGAGGTAGTGGATGAGGCCCGTGTACACGTAGATGTAGCCACCGGGGGCGGCGAAGGCGTTGAGGACCTCGTCGTCGTGGATGATGTGGATCTGCCAGACGAAGTCGTCCCGGTAGCGGACCTCATCGGAGGCCAGGACGGCGTCGGTGATGGCCTGGAGATGCTCGTAGGCCTCGGCGTTCGCGGCGTCGGCGGGGTCGAGGATCGTCCCGTACTCCTTGGGCTTGCTCTCGATCTCCTCGGCGAGCTGTGCGCCGAGCTCGATGTCGTCTTCGATGGTGAAGAGGTTGGGGTCGAGGGATTCGATGGCATCGCAGCCGGCCAGCAGGCCGAGGCTCGCGACGGCAAGAAGGGATGCGCGCATGAGGTCCTCCACGTCACCACTGCTATACGACCAGCCGGCGACTCGCTTCAATCCACCACCGTCATGCAACCGGCGATGCAGCGAAGGGTCAGCCCGAGGCGAACCAGCTGGCGGCCAGGAGGACGATCAAGAACGCCACCACGGCGCCCCCCCCGAAGGCCACCCCCGCGACCAGCCACAGGGTGCGGTTGCCGAGGGAGAGGCCGCCCTGCTCGAGGGGCTCGTCGGCCCAGGTGGTGGCGTCGGCCGGGTCGGTCGCCAGCTTCGGAGGGGGGTCTACCGTGTCCTCGTCGAGCTCGTCCGGGGCCAGCAGGGTCGGGAAGGCGGCCGGTGGCCTGGAGTCGGAGGCGGGGGGCGCCTCGGGTTCCGCTTCGGGCCCCCTCACGGCCGGGCTTGTAGGGGTGCCGGAGGGGGCGGGCCCCCTCTTGGCCGGGCTTGTAGGGGTGCCGGAGGGGGCGGGCCCCCTCGTGGCCGGATTCGTGCCGGAGGGGGCGGGCCCCCTCTTGGCCAGTTCCGGTGTCGCGGCGCGGGGCTCTGGGGGGTCCAGCAGCGGATCGGGCGGTGGGGTCGGCACCGTGGGGCGCTCGAGGAGGGCGGCGAAGGCTGGGGCGTCCATGGTCTCCAGCACGGCAGCAGCGGACGCGGGCCGGTCCTCCGTGGCCGGCTGCAGGAGGTGCTGGATCAGCTCCACCACCGGTTCGGGGAGGTCTGGGGCGACCTCCTTCGGATCGGTGTACTCCCCGTCGATGATCGCCATGTAGACGTCGCGTATGGAGCTACCGTCGAAGGCGCGCTTCCCCGTGACCAGCTCGTAGAGCACACAGCCGGCGCTGAAGAGGTCCCCCCGGGCGCTGACCTCCGCCGCACCGTGGAACTGCTCCGGGGACATGTACTGGGGCGTGCCGAAGGTGATGCCCATGGCCGTGACGCTGGCGTCGGTCTGGAGGTCGACCCGGCTCAGGAGGAAGTCCTCGAGGTAGGCGGTCACGGGCGCCCCGGGGGCGGCCTCCTCCACCCGGATCTTCACGGGCTTGAGGTTCCGGTGGACCAGGTTGGCCTCGTGGGCCTGGGCCAGGCCAGCCATCACGTCGCGGAACAGGGCCAGCCGATGGGCCAGGGGGGCATCGCCTCGCGCCCAGGTGCCCAGGTCCGGTCCGTCGATCCAGCGGGTGACCACGCCCGTGAAGCCGTTGTGCTCCACCACAGCCAGCACGGGCACGAGGTGGTCGCGGTTGCCGGCGAGGGCCGCAGCGTTGCGGCGCAGGCGCTCGGCGAACGACGGATCCTTGATGGTGAGCAGTCGCAGCACACCGACCTGATCGCTGTCGATCGCGCCGACCCGGTAGGTGAGGCTGGTCGCGCCGTCGTCGAGGACGGCCCGGATGCGCCATCCATCGATCTCGGCGCCAGGGTCGCGGGGGGGGCCTTCCCGGCCGGTGTCAGACATTCCCGGACGATACCAGGACCGAGGCATCAGGTGGGGAAGACGCCGATGTAGGGCAGGTTGCGGTAGAGCTGGTCGAGGTCGAGGCCGTAGCCGACGACGAAGGCATCGGGGATCGTGAAGCCGATGTGGTCGACGTCGACGTCGACCTGGCGACGCTCAGGCTTGTCGAGGAGGCTCACGACGGTGAGGGAGGCGGGCCCTCGCGCTTCCATGTTGCGCACCAGGTAGTGGAGCGTCAGGCCGGTGTCGACGATGTCCTCCACCAGGATGACGTGCTTGCCGGTGACGTCGGTGCGGAGGTCGTGGGTGAGCTGGACCGCGCCGGTGGACTTGGTGCCCTCGTAGGAGGCGACCCCGAGGAAGTCGCACACCACGGGGCCGTCGATGGCTCGCACGAGGTCGGCCATGAACAGGAAGCTCCCCTTGAGGACGCCGACGACGTGGAGGGGGGTGTCGGGCCCATGGTCCGCGCGGATGGCGGCACCGAGCTCCAGGACCCGGGCGGCGATGCGGTCGGCGTCGATCATGACTTCGAGCTGGTCGGGGCTGGGCATCAGGACTCCAGGGTGTACACGGTGAGGCGCTGCGTGCGGCCACGTATGTCGATGGCCCCGTGGACGACGAGGGAAGGGATCGTCGACACGCCACTGCGGGCGGAGGTCACCACGGCCTCGCTGAACAGCATGGGGACCCCCTCGGTCTTGGTGGCGCCCTCCAGGCGAGACGCCACGTTCACGGTGTCGCCCACCACCGTGTACTGAAGGCGGTCCTTGGTGCCCACGTGGCCGGCGACGACCCGACCCATGTGCACGCCGACCCCCATCGCGAGGGGAGGGAGCCCCTTGGTGGCCCGGTCGGCGTTGTGGGTCTCCAGGGCCGCCGTCATCGCGGCCGCGGCGCGAATGGCGCGGCCGGCTTCGTCGCCGTCTCGGAAGGGGGCCCCGAACACCGCCATGATGGCGTCACCGATGTACTTGTCGACGATGCCGCCTTCCGCCAGGACCGCGGGGACCATCGCCTCGAGGTAGGCGTTGAGTTCCTCGACCAGGGCGTCGGGACGGGCGTTCTCCGAGTAGGTGGTGAAGCCCCGGAGGTCGCTGAACAGCACGGCGACCTGGCGCTCCTCGCCGGCGAGGGCCGCGTCGTCGGCGAGGGCGAGCTCGGCGACCTCCTCCGAGACGTAGGTGCCGAGACGTTGCTTGGCGCGGTCGGCCTGGACGGCCTTCTGTGCGCCGGTCTGGACCAGGCGCAGGATGCGTGCCGCCACGGCGTCGCCCAGCAGCGCGCCCGCCAGCATGAACACGACGGCGAGCAGCACGTCTCCGGGGCCGTAGACGATCGCGGCGCTGTTCCACGCCATGTCGAGGCCGAGGAGCGCCAGGAGGGCCAGGGTCGCCACGGCAGACCCCGCGCCCGTGACGGTGCGGTTCAAGCGCAGCCCACCGGCGATGGCGAGCACGGGGAACACGGCCCAGTCCGCACGGGCCAGGAGGCCCGCGTAGGTGTGGATGGGCCACCACACCCCCCACAGGCACACACCGAAGGCGATGGCGACGTCGAGAAGGACCGAGGCCATGGACCAGCGCAGGGCGTCGCTCTCTCGGAACCGTCGGCTCAGGGCCTCGCTGATCACCAGCCCCCCGATCAGGCAGCCGAGGGACAGCCAGTGCTTGGGGACGAAGGCCAGCACCTCCTCGAAGCGGGCGGCCACGAGGCGGAGGGCGAAGAGCGGGATCAGCACCCGACGCACCCTCAGCGCGGCCGCCTCGGCGTCGCGGGTCGCGTTGCGGAGGAAGCGCTGGAGGGTTGCGTCCAAGGGGCCTCACATCAGGGGGGCGACCCCGAACGTACCAGCCTCAGACGCAGCGGCCAGTCCACCTCGAAGGTCGATGGGTCCGGAACGGTCCAGCTCTTCATCTGCTTCTCGATGCACGCGGTGAGGCGGGGATCGAAGCCCTCGGCGTCGAAGGTCACGGTCGTTGCCTTGCCGTTGGCGAAGCGGATCGTGGCCCACAGGTCCTCGGCGCCGGCTGGCACGGGCTCGGCGAGGTCCGGCCGGCAGCTCGCGAGGCCTGCTGTCGCTCCTCTTCGTAGGTGTGCGAGGGTCGGACCGAGGGGGGCAGCAGGGGTGCGGGGCAGCTCGACGGCTCCCGCGAAGCCCGACAGGCTGTGGGCGACGACCCTCAGGCGCTCCGACGAGGGGGTGGAGACCCCTCGGATCCGGGCCCCGGTGGTGGGCACGATCTGGGCCGGGCGGGTGGTCGCCCACAGCGCCCGCGCCTCGGTGGGCAGCCACTCGAAGTAGAGGAGGTCGGTGTGCTGACCTCCCGGGAGCTGGCGATCGGGTCGCAGCGCGCCCGACTCGGGGGAGTGGAACAGCGACGGAGGACGGAGGGCCGAGGGGGAGGAGACGTCGATCTGCTCGCTGGCGAGGCCGATCAGCACATCGCCGTTCTGGGACCGGGCGTCGACGACCGCCTCGGCGAGGAAGGTGGACTGCGTCCGGATGCTCCCCTCCACGGACGACAGCTCCGCCTTTCGGAGGGGGCCGCCCCAAAGGAACTGGGCCCCCCCCACGGTGGTGACCCGGACGGACGACCCGTTGCCGGCCCCGACGGCGACGGTGCCCTGGCCGCCGCTCACCTCGACGGAGCCGGACACGTCGACGTAGACGCTGCCCTTGGGTGCCTTGACCTCGACGACCTTCGAGGGACCGGTGACGACGACGTCGGCTCGGGCGGCCTCGACCTCGACCGGGCCCTCCATGCCGTGGACGGCCACGTAGGTGCCGCGGTGGTAGACCAGGAGCCGTGCCTCCCGGGGGACCTCCACCTCGAGGTCGGCACAGTCTCGGAGGCTGGGGCGTCCCCGCAGGGTCGCCGTGCCCGGCATCGTCTCCAGGACCGGCTCGTCACCGCTCGTGAAGCCGTGGATGGACAGCTCGTCGCCGGCCGTCACGGTCAGGGCGCCGCAGCCGAGGTCGAGCACCACGGTCTCGTAGCTCTGTCCTGGCTCGATCTGGAACGGCTCGCCCTCCTGCGCGCGGAGCCGTGCCCGCGCGCTCTCCGGGATGTCGCTGTTCGCGATGCAGGCGAGGGCCTCCGGGCTGTAGGCGGCGCCGGTGCGGAGCCGTGCCGAGCCCAGGGAGTCGGTGGCCGCGTTGGCGTACAGGTTCGTGGCCTCCGCACAGGTCCAGGCGAAGGCGGTCGAGAGGAGCAGGATCACGACCCCTCCGGCAGGTGGAGTGCAGAGACGAGGACCCGCTGCTTGAGGGACTCGGTGTCGGTGAGCCAGCGCCTCAGATCCGGGTCGTCGGGACGCTCCTCCAGGAGGGTCTGCACCTCGGCGATGGCGGCGTCGATGCGGCCGAGGTTCTCCTCGATGGTGGCCCGCGCCTCGGGGGAGAGGTCGTCCCGGGCCTCGAGCTGGGCGACCAGCGCCTCGTTGGCGCGATGAAGGTCCGCGGCCCAGGCATCGGTGGCCTGGGGGGGCTGTCGAGCGGTGTCGTCGACGGCCACCGCCGGGCCCGTCTCGGTGGAGGAGGGGGCCTGGACGAGGCGGGCCGTGCCACCGATGGTGGCGAGCAGCGCAGCGGCTGCGGCCACGAGGAGGGCGACCCGCGGGCCCCCGGAACGGACCGGGGGCGACTCCGGTGCGATGGCGTCGTCGATGCCGGCCCACAGGTCGCGCTCGGGGTCGATGGCGTCCGGTAGGGTGGCCAGGGCGGCGGTCAGCTCCTCGGACAGGGCGACGGGCGCGTCAGGAACGGCGCTGCCGTCGACACCCGTGAGGAGGGTGGTGTCGTCGGGGTCGTGGCTCATCGTTCCAAGGCCTCTCTCAGCAGGGCCCGGGCGCGGTGCAGCTGTCCGCGCGCGGTGCCGGGGGTGATGCCCATCATCTGGGCGATCTCGGTGTGCTTGAAGCCCTCCACGTCGTGGAGGACGAAGACCTGCCGCGCCTTGTCGGGGAGCGTGCAGATGGCCCGGTCCAGGTCGACGCGGGCGTTGGGGCTGTTGCGGGGAGCCACGGTGCGGTGCTCACGGCCCTTGTCCCGTCGCTGGTGCTTGCGGAGGCCATCGATGATGGCGTGGGTCGCGAGGCGACGGAGCCAGGTGCCGAAGGAGCTGTCGTGGCGGAAGCTGGGGAGACGGCGCCAGGCGCGGACGAACACCTCCTGGGTGAGCTCCTCCGCCCGGGCTCGGGAGCCGGACATGCGGATCGCCAGCGCGTACACCCGACCGACGTGACGTCGGTAGAGCTCCTCGAAGGCTCTGCGCTCGCCCTGCTGGGCCGCCCGGACCAGGGGCTCGTCCAGGGGAACGACGTCTTGGTTCATTGCGACCTGCGCCATGGAGGGGTCCTCGTACGCCTCCATCGACGGGTCGACGCGCCGGAGCGTTGGAATCCGATCGAAGCTTTCTGCCACCCCCCCATCAGACCACGATCAGGACGGGATCCACGTGAACACCAGGGGCAGGTGGTCCGACAGGTCCATCGCCGCTCGGTCCACGCCGACGTCGGAGAAGCGGCTGCCCACGGACCCGAAGGCGTGGTCGAGGGCACGCTGGGGGTAGGGCGCGCCGTAAGGCACCCACGTGCGCCAGCGCTCCGGCTCGTCTCGGTGGGACGCCATGGGCACCGCGCTCACCGCTGTGTCGTAGAGCGGGCCCAGGGGCGAGGGGGTGCCGTACATCCCCGCGTCCTTCCCGAGGCGGGACGGGTCGTCGCCGGGAGGGAGGGCGTTGAAGTCCCCGGCGAGGAGCCACCGGGTGCGCTGCTGGTCGGCGCCTGCGAGCTCGGCCCGGATGCGAGCCAGCTGTCGGGGAACGGTGCCGTCGCCTCGGGAAAAGGCCGAGAGGTGGGTGTGGAACAGCGTCACGATCTGGCCGTCGACGTCCATGGGGACGCTCATCAGGGCCCGACGGAGGTTGAAGACGCGCCGGTACCAGGGCTCCCGAAGGAGGGGGAGCTGGACCCGGGTGCCGGGAAGGAGGGGATGGCGCGCGAAGATCGACAGGTGCAGGTCGACCCGCCCGAGCATCTCGTGGGACGGCGCGGGCACGAAACGGACCCGGTGGTAGGGGGTCGAGGCGTGCCAGGGGTAGTCCAGGGCGTCGGCGAGCCAGGCATGCTCGTCGACGAAGTGGGTGCGGCGGCTGCCCCTGTCCACCTCCTGAAGCAGCACCACGTCGGCGTCGATGCGCTCGAGGGCCTCGGCGATGCCCTCGAGGGTCGACGACACGGTCGCGCGGGACACCGACACCGCGCGGCCACCGTCGTAGAAGAAGAGCTGGCCATGGCCAGCGCCGTACTGGATGTTCCACACGCAGACCCGCAGCCCGTTCCCGGCGTTCGGCGTGGACCCTTCGGCGGGGCCGTGGATCGCGATGGGAGCTCGGTCGGGCGGCTCCCAGAACCAGCGGCAGGAAGGGTCTGGCATGGCCGGTGCGTATCGCGCGTGACGAGTCGTGACCTTGTTGATTCCCGCCACCGTGACAACTTGAGAGAGGCACCCCGGAGCTCCATTGCACGTCACCTCCCTCTACGGCATCCCCGTTCGCGTCCACGCCAGCTACCTCGGGCTGTTCGCGTTCTTCGGGCTGTGGGGGGCGTGGCAGGCGGGCCTGGTCGGCGTGTTCGCGGCGATGCTGGGACTCACCATGCTCACCGTGAGCGTCGTCCTCCACGAGCTGGGCCACGCACTGGCGGCCCGCAGCTTCGGCATTGCGACCGCGGCCATCACGCTCTACCCCTGGGGAGGCGTCGCCGCGATCGAGGACATGCCCGAGGAGCCCGATGAGGAGCTGGTCATCGCGTTGGCGGGCCCGGCCGTGAACTTCGTGCTCGCCGCGATCACCGGTGGGCTGTGGTTGTTGACCGGCTTCGGGCCCTTCGGGGCGATGGCGATGATGAACGGCGGAATGGGGGCCTTCAACCTCATTCCTGCCTTCCCCATGGACGGCGGTCGCGTGCTCCGCGCTCTCCTTGCCAAGCGGATGGGCTTCCTCCCGGCCAGTCGGCTCGCCGTCCGCGTCGGCCGCGTCTTCGCCTGGGTCTTCATTGCCTTCGGGCTCCTCCGGTTCTGGCCCAGCCTGGTACTGATGGGCGCCTTCCTCCTCGTGGCCCTCCACCAGGAGCGCGAGCGCCTCATCGGCCTCACGTGGCAGAAAGCCAGGGGATCCAGGCCTCCCTGGGACCCCGACCTGCGCTCGATCAGCCCCCACTTCCGCTACCCTGGTCCCCTCTCCTGACGCCGAACGGATCCCCATGCTCTCCACGACCCTCGCTCTGCTCACCCTGACCGCCTCCGCGGCCGACGACCTCAGCCCCCAGCCCTACGAGCCCGAGATCGCCATGATCGTGGCCGGGATGCTGGAGGAGGCCCACTACGAGGATCTCCGCGTCGACGATGCGCTCTCGGAGGCGTGGTTCGACAGCTGGCTCGACACCCTGGACTACCAGCGAATGCTGTTCCTCCAGGCCGACGTGGACCGCTTCCAGGCCGAGCGCAGCCGGCTCGACGACCGTCTGAGAGAGGACCCGCCCGACCTGTCGCTGGCCACTGAGATGTTCCAGCTCTCCCGGAAGCGGTTCGACGAGCGTGTGGAGGTCGCTACGGGCCTCCTCGACGGCTCCCTGGATCTGACCAACGACGAGTCGTGGACCCCCGATCGCCACGACACCGGCGCCTCGTACGCGCGCAGCGTCGAGGAGCTCGACGAGCTGTGGCGTCAGCGGGTCGAGAGCGACCTCATCAGCATGCTCCTGGGGGAGTGTGGCACCGACGATCCGGCCTGCCTCACCGACAAGCGGGGCGCGGTGGAGGAGCGTCTCCGCAAGCGCTACGAGCGCCAGCTCAAGAACTACGCCGACTACGAGTCCACCGACGTCCTCGAGATGTACCTGGGGAGCCTCGCCGGCGTCTACGACCCGCACTCCACGTGGTTTGCCCCGGCCCGCAACGACAACTTCGACATCGACATCACCAACTCGGTGGAGGGCATCGGTGCGCGCCTACAGGTGAACGAGGCCGGCTACACCACCGTGATGGAGGTCATCAAGGGGGGGCCGGCCTTCGAGCAGGGGGAGCTGGCCGTCGGCGACAAGATCGTGGCGGTGGCCCAGGGCGACGAGGACCCGGTCGACGTGGTGGACTGGCGCATCGACAAGGTGGTGAAGCTCATCCGCGGCCCCAAGGACAGCGAGGTGCGCCTGCTGGTGCGCCCGGCCGACAAGGGGCCCAGCGTCCAACGGGAGATCCGCATCGTCCGAGACCGGGTGAAGCTGGAGGAGACCGCGGCCTCCATGACCTTCCGGGAGGTCGACGGTGCCAAGATCGCCATCATCGACGTTCCGTCCTTCTACGTGCCCGCCGAGCGGGGAGCCAACGGCGTTTCCGACGACGTGAGCGACCTGCTTCGCGAGGCCAGGCGGGAAGGGGCCGACGGCGTCCTCCTCGACCTCGCCATGAACGGCGGCGGCTCGCTGCAGCAGGCCGTCGACATGGCGGGGCTGTTCATCACGGCCGGTCCGGTCGTGCAGATCCGCGACCGAGACGGCAAGGTCAGCCCGCTCCACGACCGAGACACCCGGATGATCTGGGACGGCCCCCTCGCCGTGCTCACCAGCCAGGCGTCGGCGTCGGCCTCGGAGATCGTGGCCGGTGCGCTGCAGGACTACGGCCGCGCGCTCATCGTCGGCGCCTCCCAGACCCACGGGAAGGGCACGGTGCAGCAGGTGGCCGACGTCTCCCGGATGATGCGCACCAACCCGGACCCGCGGGACCCCGTCGGCGGCGCCCTGAAGCTCACGGTCCAGAAGTTCTACCGGGTCTCCGGGGCCTCCACCCAGCTCAAGGGGGTGGTGGCCGACGTCGTGCTCCCCAGTCCCTTCGACGGGCTGGACGTGCTCGAGGGGGACCTCGACCACGCCCTGAAGTGGGACGAGATCCCCCGCATCCCCCACGCGACCGCGGGTGGCTTCGCCGATGTGCTCCCCGAGCTCCGGAAGCGGAGCCAGCAGCGGGTCGCGACCGACGAGGCCTTCGTCGAGATGAAGGACGACCACGCCGAGCGGGAGAAGCGCCTCGCCGACCCGACCGTGTCGCTGTCCCTCGAGGCCCGACGTGCCGAGCTCGCCGAGTTCAAGGCCGACGAGGAGGAGGAGGAGGAGGAGGAGCTCGAGGAGGTCGAGGAGGGGGAGGCGAGGGCGTCCCGCACCCCCGAGCCGCTCCTCGACGAGGGGGTCCGCGTGCTGGCGGACCTCATCGAGCTAAGGGGCTGACATGTCCGCCACAGCGCCCGACCCCACGGTCCAGCAGCTCTCCGGCTGGGGTCGCGTGCCCGTGGTCGAGGCTCCGGTCCGCGCCGGCGAAGACCTCCTCCGAGCGGCCCGCGACACGGTCCTGAGCCGCGGCCTGGGCCGGGCCTACGGGGATGCGGCCCTGCCGCTCGGGGGGCCGGTCGCCCTCACCACCCACGCGGACCGCATCATCTCCTTCGACCCCGACACCGGCGTGCTCCACGCCGAGGCGGGCCTGTCGCTCTCCCAGCTGATGCGCTCCTTCTTGCCGAACCGCTGGTTCACCCCGGTCTCGCCGGGCACCCAGTACGTGACCCTGGGAGGCATGGTGGCCTCCGACATCCACGGCAAGAACCACCACGTCCACGGCACCTTCGGGTCCTTTGTCCGCGCCCTCCACATGGCGGTCCCCGACGGGGAGGACGGCGCCCTGCGACGGGTCCGCTGCACCCCCGAGTCGTCCTCGGACCTGTTCTGGGCCACCATCGGAGGCATGGGACTCACCGGCCACATCCTCGAGGTGGAGGTGGAGCTCGAGCGGCTCCCGTCCCCCTGGATCTACGAGGAGACGAGCCGCCACGGGAGCCTCGAGGAGGTCTTCGGCGTCCTCAAGGAGGAGTCCGCGGTCTGGCCGATGACCGTGGCCTGGATCGACACCTCGTCCCGCGGGGCCGCGATGGGCCGCGGCATCGTCATGCGGGGACGCTGGGCCGAGGCCGACGAGGCCCCCAAGGAACCGCCGAGCTGGCGCAACGCCCCCGAGGTCCCGCCGGTCTTTCCCAGCGGTGTCATGAACCGCATGTCGGTCAAGGCCCTCAACACGGCCTGGTACCTCAAGCACGGCGGCTCGACGGTCAAGCACGTCGTGGGCCCCGAGGCCTTCTACTACCAGCTCGACATGCTCACGCAGTGGAACCGGGGCTACGGTGCCCGGGGCTTCACCCAGTACCAGTGCGTGATGCCCTCGGATCTGGAGGCCTACCGGACCCTGCTCACCCGCTTCCAGGACCTGGGCGGCTGCAGCTTCGTCACCGTGTTCAAGGACTGCGGACCCCAGGGAGAGGGGCTCCTGTCCTTCCCCAAGGAGGGAACGTCCCTGGCCGTCGACATCCCGATGGGGCCCCACGTCCCCAAGCTCGTCGACGAGCTCAATGCCATGGTGGTCGACCACGGGGGCCGCATCTACCTCGCCAAGGATGCCTTCACCTCGGCCGAGCACTTCCGGGCGATGTACCCGCGCCTCGACGGGTTCCTGGCGGTCAAGCGGCGCTACGATCCCGGCGGCCGGATCTCGTCGGTTCTCGCAGAGCGCCTGCGTATCGGGTAGGTCCTCGATCTGGAGGAGTCATGCGCTGGACATCGATCGGCCTTGCCCTGATGCTGGGAGCCTGCTCGTCGGGCGCCGGGAGCGACGACGGAAGCGGCGATGTCGTCGGCGACGACGATGACGTGGTCGGCGACGACGACGACGACGTGACCTTCCCCGCTGGCGAGCGCTGCGAGGGCCCGGACCCCGACGTCCCCGTGACCCTGCGCTTCGGAGAGATGGACCTCATCGACGTCGACGGGATGAAGTCGATCTACCACGTGCCCGAAGACCCCAAGGCCGTGCTCATCATGTTCCACGGATCCGGGGGCGACGCCGGCATCGTCAACTACCTGGAGTACTGGCGCCTCTACAACCGGATGGCTTGCAACGGCGTGGCCATCCTCGCGGGCTCCTCGATCAGCTCCGAGTGGGACATCGCCACACCCTTCGACAACAACGCCGACGCCGTCCGCATCGAGGCCCTCTGGGACGCCGTCGACGCGGAGGTGGGGCTTCCCCGGGATCTCCCCGTCTTCGTAGGGGGCTTCTCCAACGGCGGTGGCTTCACCCCGCGCTTCGCGTCCATGGCGGCCGAGAAGGGGTGGGACGTGCGGGCCATGGCGCTCCACAACACCCTGGCGTCCTACCAGCTCACCGTGCCCTCGGTCTTCGTGTCCAGCGAGAACGACGACGGCACCGCTACCCGTGAGGGGATGGAGGCTCGCTACCAGGACGCCCTTGCCCAGGGGCTCGATGCCGTGCACTTCGAGTGGGACGAGATCCCGACGACCGCTGAGCGGCTCCAGGTCATCGAGGAGATCGACGCCCAGGAGGCCGACATCGTCGTCGCGGAGCTGGAGGCCATGGGGTACATCGACGCGAACGGCGAGCGGCTGTTCGGCATCGAAGGCCTCGAAGGCGTGATCCGGCGGTACCAGAACAACTCCGAGTTCGGCGGGGCCGAGCGGATCAGCAAGCAGCTCCGGGTGATCTGGGCCACCCACCGCTTCAGCGGCGCCTTCGCCTACGAAGAGGCCGACTTCCTGCTCGAGTACCTGTAGCGGCGCCGCTACCGGAACAGGTAGCGGTGGAACAGGGGGAGCTCGTCGACGAAGCCGTGGGCGACGACCTCGGCCCCGGCGGCCTCGAGGACCTCCAGCCAGCGGGGCACGGTGAGCTCGTACACGTCGCGCTCCGCCACCGGCGCGTCGGCCACCACGAGCTGACCCAGGAACCAGTGGCGAAGCAGGGCACGCCAGCGGCCCCGCAGATCGTCGTCGACGTCCCGCTCCCGGACATCGGCCACGATGGAGCGGGCGCAGCGGCGCACGTAGGAGTCGAAGATGTGGTCGGCCAGCTGGGGGTCGCCCGGGGGGAGGTCCAGCTCGCAGTCGACGTCGGCCTCCACCAGGACACCGAGGCCTCCACGGGGGGACAGCGCGCGCCGGAAGGCCTCCAGCACCTCCCGCTTGCCATCGCCGGTCAGTCCGTGAGCGGCTCGCTCGGCGCGGTCACGTCCGGCCACGTGGTGGAGGGTGAGGGAGCACACCACCACGTCCGCCTCGGGCAGCGCCGCCTCCTGGACGGGGGAGGGGATGGCCACCACCTCGACGTGGGCGGGGGTCGCCGCCCGCACGCGCTCGTGCACCTCCGGCACCGGATCGACCACCACCAGGGTGCCGGGAACGTCGGGGAGGTGGCCACGCCAGGTGGATCCATCGCCCCCGCCCACCTCCACGAGGACGTAGCCAGGCATCAGGCGGGGCAGGACGGCGTCGCGGATGGCCCCGTGGACCCGGCCGGCGACCGAGGTGCGGCACCAGGCGTCGAACAGCGAGGAGGGCCCGAAGGTGCTGTTCCACACCTCCGGGAGGGGCGCGGGGGCCTTCGCCAGGAGGGCGCGGGCGGCATCGACCTGGCGGGTCTCGGGCAAGGCCAGCAGGGCGTCGAGGTCGTCTTCGATGGGCATTGGGCCCGGGTATCTCGCGAGCTGGCCACGTTCTTGTGACGTGGTCACAATCGGATCTTGCGTTAATCGCCGCAACCATACGCGGCAGGTCCATTGTTCGCACGGGAGGCCCCATGTCCGTTCGTCTCATCGCTCCGGTTGCCATCGCGCTGCTCGCTGGCTGTTCCGAGTACGACATCTCGGAGAAGAACGAGCCCGAGGCGGAGGTCTCCCCCAACATCCGCATCGAGCCGCCGGCCCTCCAGTTCGGCACCCTGTCGGCCGAGGAGACCGAGGTTCAGACCTTCACCGTGATCAACGACGGCGACGAAGGGCTCGAGGTCTCCGACGTCGTGGTGGTCGCGGGGCTCGCCTACTCCATCTCGGCGGACAGCCCCCTCGACTTCACCCTCGCTCCCGGCGAGGAGCAGGAGATCGACGTGCAGTTCGCCCCCCAGGGCGTCGAGAACTACGGCACCATCCACGTCGTCTCCAACGACCCCGACACCCCCGAGGCCCCCGTCGACCTGCTGGGCTACGGCGGCGTCCCCGAGCTGCAGATCACCCCGGCGAGCTACAGCTTCGACGACACCTTCATCCCGTGCGGCTCCGAGCTCGACGTGGAGTTCCGCAACATCGGCAACGAGCCCCTGGAGATCACCGAGGTGGACTACACCTCCGGCGGCCAGCTGACCTTCGACAACCGCGGTCTCACCCTGCCGTTCACGCTGCAGCCCGGCGAGTACGTCGACGTCGGCGTGCTGTTCGAGGCCACGTCCTCCGGCTCCGACACCGGGATCATCGAGGTCGTCAGCAACGACCCCCGGGGCGTGGTGACCGCCGACCAGAACGGCGAGGGCGCCTACATGGACGAGGTCACCGAGTCCTTCACGGAGCCCGGCATCCCCCCGGTCGACGTGCTGTGGACCATCGACCAGTCCTGCTCGATGTCCGAGGACAACCGCCCCGACATCCGCAACGGCGTGCCCGGCTTCCTCGCCGAGCTCAACGCCGTCGCCGACTACAACCTCATCCAGGTCACCAAGGACACGGGCTGCGCCAACGGCGGCATCATCGACAACACGACCCCGAACGCCGAGACCCTGCTCATCGACAACGCCTTCAACGCAGGGCTCTTCGAGCAGTTCACCACCGAGCAGCTCCTCAAGCAGGCCAACATCTCCCTGCAGCAGACGGGCCCCGGCGGCTGCAACGAGGGCTTCCTGCGGCCCGGCGCGCTGCTCCACATCATCGTGGCCAGCGACGAGATGGACCAGTCCCCCAACGATCACCTCCACTGGATCAACCAGTACGAGCAGTACGTGACGGATCCGAACCTGCTCAAGATCAGCGCGGTGGTCGACGTGAACCGTCAGTGCGGCGACAACACCGGCCCCGGCGAGTACCTGAACGCTGCGCAGGCCACCGGTGGGGTCGTGCTCGACATCTGCAGCCCGGACTGGGGTGCCCAGATGACCGACATCGCCTCGGAGGTCCTGGCGGGCATCCGCTCCTACAACCTGTCGGATCCCACCGAGGAGTCCACCATCACGGTGACGGTCAACGGCGTGGAGACCGAGGACTTCAGCTACTCGAACGCTGGCAACACGGTGACCATCGACAGCCCCCCCATCGGCGAGGGCGACGTGGTGGAGATCACGTACAACCCGCCTGGCGAGTGCAACTGACGGTCCGCGGAGGATTTCCCTCAAGCAGCTTCGCCCCCCAGGCGATGGGCCAGGCGGAGGTGCTCCGTGTGGCTCGCCCTGTGGTTCATGTTGTCGGCCGTGGCTCCTGCCCACGCCGTGAGGGCCAAGGATGTCGGGCACTTCCTCGGTGTCCAGCCCCAGGCCCTGGAGGGCACCGGCATCGTCGTGGGCCTTCGCCGCACCGGGGACAGCCCCCGGAACCAGGCGGCGGTCCAGGCTCTCGCCACCCGCATGCAGGCGATGGGGATGCGCATCGACAGCGACGAGCTGTCGAGCCGCAACATCGCCCTGGTGTACGTGCACGCCGAGATCAGCCCCGATGCTCGGACCGGACAGCACCTCGATGTGGTGGTCTCGGCCGCTGGGGACGCAAGCTCCCTCGAGGGCGCCGTGCTGATGAGCACGCCGCTGTACGACAAGCGTGGCCAGATCGTCGCCATCGCCGAGGGCCCCTTGGTGGTCGGTGGCTACAACGTCGACGCGGCGGGGAACGCTGCCCGCAAGAACACCCCCACGTCGGCGCGGGGGAACCGGGCCGCGCTCGTGGTGCAGGACGATCCCAACGCCATCGACTACGCCTCGCTGACCGAGGTGGAGTTCGTCCTCAGGGAGCCCGACTTCACCACTGCCTCCCGCCTGGCCGAGGCGGTGGATGCTGCCTTTGGCTCCGAGCTCGCGATGCCGGTGTCGGCATCGACGGTGAAGATCGCCATCCCCGACGAGCTCGCGGGTCAGTTCCCTCGCTTCGCCGCGAAGGTGGAGGAAGTCCAGCTCGAGGTCGACCTGCCGAGCCGCGTCGTCGTGAACGAGCGCACCGGCACGGTGGTGGTGGGGGCCGAGGTCCGCATCAGCCCGGTGGCCGTGGCCCACGGAGGCCTCACCGTGCAGGTTCGGCAGCGCAACGGCGTCAGCCAGCCCTCGCCCTTCTCCCTCGGCACCACGGTGCCCGTCCGCAACGTCGACATCGAGGTTCGGGAGAAGGAAGGCCAGGTGCAGCTCGTGGAGGGGGCCACCATCGGCGACCTCGTCTCCGCCCTCGACGCGCTGGGCGTACCGCCCCGTGATCTCATCGTCATCCTCCAGGCCATCTCCGGCGCCGGGGCGCTCCAGGCCGACGTGGTGATTCAGTGATCGACGCGCTCTCCATGCTGCCGGGGCAGGTGTCCCGGGAGAAGGCGGGCACGGCCGACGAGCCCGACGCGGCCTTCCTCTTCGCCAGGGTCCTCGCGACCGAGGTCCGCAAGGCGATGCCGGAGGAGGCCATGGGGGGCGAGTGGGCCGACGTGTTCGGTCCCATGCTCGACGACGTCTTCGCCGAGCAGCTCGCGGACGACCTGCGGGCCTCCCTCCCCCCCGAGCTTCGAGGGGAGGGGCCGGCCGCACCGACCGCTGCGCCGGTTCGGGCGCCTGCCCAGTGGCGTCGCTCCGGCGGCGTCGGTCACGACCATGGCGACGAGGTCCGCGTGACCTCCGGCTACGGCATGCGGGTGCATCCCATGACCGGCCGCCGGACCCACCACGACGGGGTCGACGTGTCGGCCCCCCGTGGCACGGCCATCCCCGTCGCTCGTCCCGGTGTGGTGGTCCGCGCCGAGAAGGCGGGGGGCTACGGAAACCTCGTGGTCGTGGATCACGGGGATGGCGTGCAGACCCGCTACGCCCACTGCGATCGCCTCGACGTCTCCCGCGGCCAGAAGGTCGAGGCAGGGGACGTGCTGGGCACGGTGGGGAGCACGGGCAGGTCCACGGGGCCGCACCTCCACTACGAGCTGAGGATCGACGGCCGAGCGGTGGATCCTGGAAAGGGCCCCTACGCCGATCTTTTTCCTCAACTCGGGGCGCCCTGATCCGATGGTGCGGATGGGAACCCCCCGTCCGAGGTAACCATGAAGATCCAATCCACTCCCCCCATCGCTCCCGTCGAGACGCCCACGACGTCCTCCGGTGGCGCCCAGCCCCAGAGCGCTGGCGACGACTCTCCGGCCACCAAGGTGTCGCTGTCCTCCGACGCCGCCTTCGTCGACGAGATGCGCGAGAAGGCGGGCCCCGCTCCCTTCCGTCAGAACCTCGTCGACGAGGTGAAGGCGCAGCTCGCCAACGGCACGTTCGAAGACTCGGTCGACATGGACCGCGTCGTCGACGGCCTCATGGCAGGTCTGTAGCCGTGGGGGCGGCTCAGCTGCTGGAGCGCTTGACCGTGCTCGCCGAGCGTCAGCGGAGGGCCGCTGTGGTCTTCGACGTCTCGGAGGTCGATGCGACGACCCGCGCCCGTGCCGACCTGTTGTTCGAGCTGAACATTCGGCTCGAGCGTGGGCTCGGTGAGCAGGAGCTCGCCGAGGTGCGTGAGCTGTTGCCCGCATACCAGCGGGCAGAGAAGCGACTGTCCAACGTGGTCGGCGCCGTGGCGCAGGCCCTCAAGCCTCCGCCCGGGCGCATGCGTACGTATGGCCGGCGAGGGGCGCTGCGAGGAAGGTGAGCCATGGGGCTCCTCGACACCCTGTTCACTGGTGCCAGCGGCATGCGAGCCGCATCGGCGGGGATCGACGCGACGGCACAGAACGTCGCGAACGCCTCGACGGTCGGCTACCAGCGGCGGACCGTCGAGCAGTCCACCGCCGACCCGCTGTTCCGTGGTGGCATCGCCCTCGGCCAGGGGGTGAAGGTCGACGGCATCGTGCGTCAGGCCGACGCCCTGCTTGGTGCCGCTCAGCTGACCCAGTCGGGGAAGGCGAGCCACTCGGCGACCCTCCACGACGAGCTCCGCAGTGTGGAGTCCGTGTTCGACGAGGTGAGCGGACAGGGACCCCGCTCCTCCCTCGATGCGTTCTTCGACAGCTTGACCAGTGCCACCGCAGACCCTTCGGACCCTGCGCTTCGCGCGGAGGTCGCCCGACGTGGGGAAGAGCTCGCGGGCACGATCACCCGCACCTCGTCGGAGCTCGAGGTGCGCCAGGAGGCGATGCAGGAGCAGGTCGAGATGGAGCTGCCTCCTCTCAACGAGAAGCTCCAGCGCATCGCCTCCCTCAACCAGCGCATCGTGTCGGCAGGAGGGGAGTCCGAGGCGGCCGACCTGGTCGAACAGCGGGAGGCCCTCCTTCGGGATGTCGGAGAGAAGGCCGGATTCACCGCTCGTATCGAGACGTCCGGTGCGGCCACGGTGATGCTGGACGGGCACGCCGTGGTGCAGGGAGAGGAGGCACGGCAGCTCGTCTCGGGCGGCGGTACCTCGGTGAAGCTCACCGTGGACGATGGCGTGGTCTCCGTGGACCCGGGCGGTCAGCTCGGCGGCCTGATCGAGGCCAGCGCCACCGTGGACACCTGGCTCGCCGAGCTCGACACCTTCGCGGCTGACTTCTCCGCGGCCGTCAACGGGCAGAACGCAGCCGGCTTCGTGGCCGGCGGCGCCCCCGGCGGGGATCTGTTCACCATCGATCCCAACGACCCGCGGGGAACCCTCACCTTCGTCGGAACGGGGGACGACCTCGCCTTTGCGGGCGACCCGACGGCCCTCGCGGGGGACGGGACGAACCTGGAGGCCATGCGACAGCTGGCGGAGGCGTCCGTGGTGGGCGGCTCTACCCCGGGGGACTTCCTGTCGGGCCTCACCGACATGGTCGCCGGCGACATCTCCGCCGCGGGCGTTCGTGCGGAGAACGAGCAGCTCTCCCTCCAGGACCTCGACGACGTCGCCTCTCAGCGCTTCGGGGTCGACATGGACGTCGAGGCGACGAACCTGGTCCTGTACCAGACGGCCTACCAGGCGGCTGCGCGGGTGATCGCCAGCGCCGACGAGGCCCTCGGCACCCTGATGGAGTTGGTCTAGACGGCCAGCTGGGCCTGGTGGGCGAAGAAGGCCCGCACCTCGTTGGCGCGCTTCGCCACGTCGGCCCGGCCCAGCGCCACCAGCTTCGTGGTGAAGGTGCCGTCGAAGAGGAGGTAGCTGGCCAGATCGGTGCCGCTCTTGGCGAGCCGACCCCCGAGCAGGGCCATCACGAGCCCGCCGAGGCCTTGACGCACGTAGCGTCGGCGGTGCTCGAGGAGGTGGTCGACGCCGATCCGGCCGAGGTCCTCGGACGGGGACAGCACCAGGGCCTGGACCCGGCGGTAGGGCATCCCCCGCAGGTCGAGGCAGCGCTGGTCGAAGTGGGCCCGCTCATGGGGCTCCAGCGTCTCGTCGAGGACGGCGAGCAGCTCGTTGAAGCGCTCCAGGACCTGCAGGTCGTAGGCGAAGGGGTCGAGGAGCACGGCGTGGAGCATCTTGCCGGCGAGGAAGAAGGCGTCGAGCTGCTCGGGGCGCACCTGAGGGTCGCCCCGCTGTGCCGCGTGGAGGGGCGAGACCACGACCAGGCGGTCGGCGCCGGCCCGCAGCACGGGAGCCATCGGCGTGTTGAAGCGCAATCCGCCGTCGTAGTAGACGCTGCCGCCGATGGCGCGGGGCGGGAAGACCCCGGGGATGGCGGCGCTGGCGAGCACGTGGTCGGCGGTGATGCGGCAGGGGACGGCCACCCGGCGCGGGTCCCTGGATGGTGCGAAGTGGGTGGTGGGGGCCAGGTCGGCGAAGACGGCGGTGCGGCCGCTGGCGACCTCGAGGGCGGCGATGAACAGGCCGTCCAGCCTCCCCCTGTCGAGGTTCTCCGCCAGGGCGCCCCAGCGGATGCCGCGCTTCACCACGTCCTCGAAGGGGCCCACGTCGAGGAAGGCCCGGTGGCGCAGGGGGTGTCGCTCGGGACGGAGGTGGGTGCGGGGGGACAGCTCGGTCCACAGCTGGAGCAGCTGGGTGATGCCGAGGTCGTCCTGATCCGCGTGGGAGGCCAGGTAGGTGGCGTTGATCGCTCCCACGGAGGTGCCGGCCACGAGATCGATGTGGAGGTGGCCCAGCACGTCGACCAGCCCGGCGACCACACCGGCCTCGTACGCGCCGCGGGCGCCACCCCCGGACAGGACGAGCGCGGTGCGGTGGGGAAGGTCAGGCATGGGGCGAGTCTATGCTCCCGTGATCCCGATGCGGACACGAGCCGTAGGATCGGACGATGTGGTGGATCCTCGCGCTGGCTCATGGCACCCCCGACGTCGACTGGATGGTCGGTGCCGGGGTGCTCTACACGCCCGCCGAGGGTACCGACGTGCCGGTTCGGGGCGGCGTTCACGGGGCCTTGAGGGCCCGGGCCGTGGCGGCGCCGGGCGTCTTGCGGGTCGGTGGAGAGCTCGACGAGCGGACCACGCGGATCCTGGCGTCCCGGAAGACCGCGCTGGTGGGGATCGGGGGGGGCGGACGGGTCGCCGTGTCGCTCCTGTCGGGCATCGGGCTGGTGGAGCGGGGTCTGTTCGGTCCGTGGGCACGCTGGGACGCCCACGTTCCCCTCGAGGCGGTGGTGGACCTCCACGGGCCCCTCCATCTCCAGCTGCGGGCGAAGCCCTGGCTCACGGTCGCGGCCCGTCCCCACGACGGACGCTGGGGCCCGTGGGGCGGGGAAGCCAGCCTCGGCGTCGCCCCCGATCTGCTCGGGGATCTTCGACCCCGCCTGGAGCTCGGATGGCGCGAGGAGTTCGGTCAGGACGTGTTCCTCGTCGTGTTGGGCGCAGGTTCCTGAAGAAAGATCGGTCGACGGGCTCAACTGGGGAGGCGGTCGACCGATTGGACCGACATGCGCGTCCCCAACAACATGAGCCCCCTCAACCGGGCCAGCACCACCCAGCGGTACCTCGCCGAGATCCAGTCGGAGCTCGGTCGCGTGTCCGAGGCGGCGGTGACGGGGATCGAGGTGCGCAGTCCGTCCGACGCACCCGGACAGTGGCATGGGCTCCTGGACCTCCAGGCGGGGGTCGACGACCAGATGCTGTACAAGGACAACGCCACGGGAGCGATGTCGATCCTCGCCACCGTGGATGCCGCCCTGGGCGACGCCACCGACGCCATGGACCGCGCCCGGGAGCTGGCCGTCCAGATGAGCTCGGAGACCTACAACGACGCGGACCGGGCTTCCTCCGCTGCGGAGGTGGACGCGCTGAGGCAGCAGCTGATCGAGGTCGGCAACGTGGCCTTCGGCGACCGCTACCTGTTCGCCGGCACCGCCTACGACGCAGCGCCCTTCGACGACACGGGTGGGTACAACGGGTCGGCCGACACCCCCGAGACCGTCGCGGGGCGCGACATCCGTATCCAGACGGGCTTCGATGGCTCCGCGATCCTCTCGGACGCCATCACCGCCCTCGAGGATCTCGCCGCTGCCATGCGGTCCGGTCCAGGCTCTGCGGCGGCGACGTCGGCGATGATCACCGACATCGACACGTCGCAGCAGACCATCATCGCGTCGCGGGTGGAGGCGGGCTTCGACTACAACCAGGCCGAAGACGCGATGGCCGTGGCCGAGAACCTGGAGCTCACGCTCCAGTCGGCCCTCGACGCCAAGGTCGCCGCCGACCCCATCGAGACCTACACCCGGCTTGCCGAGCTGCAGAGCACGTACCAGGCCGCCCTGCAGGTGATGGCCCAGTCGGGGAATTCCAGCCTTTTCGACTTCCTTCGTTGAGCGGGGGATAGTCATGGATTCAAGAGCATTGTTCGAGACCGGAAGCCACCATTTGCCCCATGGAAGAGGTCCCCCCCCTTCAACGATTCGTCGAGCTGATCCGAGAGGCGGATCGAGGCCGGGAGAGAGCAACCCCGAGACCTCGCGAAACCAAGCGAGAAACCAGCTCACGTAGCCAACCAAGGGGCCTGAACCATGGCACTGACCGTCAACACCAACATCGCCGCGATGGGCGCCACCAAGAACCTCAACCGCTCGAACAGCGGCCTGTCCGCCTCCCTGGGTCGCATCAGCAGCGGCATGCGGATCAACTCCGCCCGCGACGACGCGGCCGGCCTCGGCGTCGCCGAGAACCTCAACGCCGCCTCCCGCTCGGTCCGCGTGGCCCAGCGCAACACCAACGACGGCGTCTCCCTGGTCCAGACCGCCGAGGGCGCCACGGGTGAGGTCAGCAACATCCTGAAGCGGATGCGCGAGCTGTCCGTCCAGTCTGCCTCGGAGACCCTCGACAACGATGAGCGCGCCTACATCCAGGACGAGTTCGTCGCCCTCTCGGAGGAAGTGGACCGCATCGCCAACGTCACCGAGTTCAACGGCGTCTCCCTCACCGACGGCACCAACGCCACCATCGGTGTGCAGGTCGGCATCAACAACACCGCCGACGACTCCATCGACATCACCCTCGGGGACCTCTCGGCCCTCACCCTCGGCGTCGACACTGTGGCCCTCGACCTGTCCACCGCCGCGGGCGCTGGTACGGCCCTCGCCGCCATCGACACCGCTCTGGACACCGTGAACGGCTACCGCAGTGACTACGGTGCCGCCCAGAACCGCCTCGAGTCCTCCCTGCGGAACCTCGAGAACTACGACCAGTCCCTCACCTCCGCCGAGAGCCAGATCCGCGACGCGGACTTCGCCAAGGAATCGGCGGAGATGGCCAAGTACCAGGTCATGCAGCAGGCCGGCGTCGCCGCCCTGTCCCAGGCCAAGTCCATCAACATGCAGGCCGCGCAGCTCATCGGGTAGCTCGGCCTGAACGCCCGCCCCCCTCTGGGGCGGGCTCTCTCGCACCCGTCTGCCACGGCTCTTCTGAGCCTTCACCCCCGGAGCCCCCATGCCCGCAGTCGACGGAATCGTGAGTGGCTTCGACACCACCGCACTCATCGAAGGGCTGTCCACGGCCTACTCCATCCCCCTGGGGTACATGGAGGTGGATCTCGAGGACGAGAAGGCCGCCCTCGAGAAGATCAGCGGCCTCTCCAACCGCCTCGAGGATCTGTCCGAGGCCATCGAGAAGCTGCAGGGCGACGACGGGCTCGTGGCCTACACCGCCACCAGCGCCGACGAGTCCGCCTTCACGGCGACGGCCAACGCAGGCGCCGCGCCCGGCTCCTACACCATCGACGTGCAGCGCCTCGCGACCAACGAGACCGAGGTGTCCAGCGGCGTGGCCGACAAGGACGCGACGACCCTCGGCACCGGCACCTTCTCGGTGACCTACGGAGGCGTCACGACGGACGTGACCCTCGACGGCACCAACAACTCCCTCCAGGGCCTGGCGGACGCCCTCAACGACGTGGACGGCATCTCCGCCTACGTCCTCGACACCGGGGATGGCGCGGAGCCGTTCAAGCTGGTGGTCCAGGGGGACGACACCGGTGCCGCCAACACCATCAGCTTCGACAGCTCGGGCATCACCGGCACCATCCCCACCTTCACCGAGCAGGTGACGGCGGACGACGCCCTGGTCTCCGTCAACAACGTCGATGTGTACTCGGCCTCCAACACCTTCAGCAAGCTGCCGGGCATCGAGCTCGAGCTGGTGTCGGCGGGGCAGGGGCCGACGCAGCTGGACGTGGGGCTGGACCAGGAGACGATGAAGGCCAACGTGCAGGCCTTCGTCGACGCCTACAACGAGGTGCAGAGCTACTACGACGCCAACACCTCGTTCAACGCCGAGGAGGGCATCGCCGGCGCTCTGGTGGGGGACTCGACGGCCCGTCGGGTCATGGAGACGCTGGGCAACACCCTGTCGTCCTCCTGGGATGCCGGGGACAGCAACCCCTTCACCGCCCTCTCCCAGATCGGCATCTCCACGAACCAGGACGGCTCCCTGTCCCTCGACGAGGACCAGCTGGCCGACGCCCTCGAGAACAACCTGGCCGACGTCCGCGCCATGTTCACGGCGGAGGACGGCGCGCTCGGGACCCTGAAGGAGACCATCGACACGGTCTTCGTGGACCCCGAGAACGGGACCCTGGAGAGCCGCAAGGACTCCCTGAACGACTCCATCGAGGACCTCGAGCTGCGCATCGAGCGACAGCAGATCCGCCTCGAGGACTACACCGCCTTCCTCCGTGAGAAGTTCACGGCGATGGAGGTGGCGATGAGCCAGTTCGAAGGCACCGCCTCGTACCTTGCGGGGATGTTCTCGAGCGAGAAGCAGTGACGATGAGGCACGTCCCGCAGTCCAGCGGGAGGGGAGGAAGCAATGAAGGGAATTGGCGCGTACCGAGCCGCACGCAAGCAGGCATCTCCCGAGCAGCTGGTGCTGCTCCTGTACCGGGAGGCCATCCGCCGCCTCGAGGGACTCGCCGACGTGGACGCCAGCGATGGGCGCTGGATCAGCGACACGCACCACGTCCGCTCGATCCTCCTCGAGCTGTCCGAGGCTCTCGACCGCGAGGAGGCGCCGGAGCTGTGTGAGCAGCTCGTCCGCCTCTACGACTTCTGCATCCACGAGCTGGTCGTGGCCGGCAGCGAGCGGGATCCTGCCCGACTCGAGCCGGTGAAGAAGGTGATCCGGGATCTCCACGACGGCTGGGAGGCCGTGGTGAAGAGGCCTCAGGAAGGGCTGAAGTGGGCGAGCTGAACGCCTTCGCCGAGCTCCTCGACGAGGCGGAGCGTCTGTGCTCCGCCGAGGAGCTGGAGGGTCCGGAGCTCCACGCCTTCGACGCATCCGTGCGGGCGATGGGGCCCCAGCTCTCCCAGGACGACCTGCTGGCCCTGATGGACGCGTTTCGACGGGTCCAGGGCCGGATCGCCGTCGAGCGCGACCGGGTTCGCCGGCAGCTCGCCAACGCGGGGGCCGGGAAGCGTGCCCTGAAGGGCTACGGGTCCCTGCGCTCGGCGCGGACCTGTCAGCGGGCCTTCCGCCGCATGTGATGGGTGCCTCAAGCCGCCCCGCATCCTGGCCGATGGTGTTGCCATGACCACCCTGCTCCTGGCCCTTGCGTTCGCCACCGGCTCGACCGGCGACACCGGAACGCCCACCGACACCGGAGCCCCGGCCGCCACGGTCGCGGACACGGCGTCGGGGGACTCGGGTGCAGCGGCACCGGTCGCGGACACGTCGGTCGTGACCGCAGCCGGGCTGGCGGGAGAGACCGGAGGACTGGGCTGCAGCTCGACCCGAGGGTCGGTTCGGCTGGGTGTGCTGGTCGGCCTGGTGGTGCTGCTCCGTCGGCGCGGCGGGAAGGGGGAGGGTTCGCCATGAGCGCGTTTCGGATTCCAGCGGTTGTCGAGCTGGCCTGGGTGCCGGCCTCCCAGGGAGAGCCCTTGCTGGGCCCGTGGGCCCACACACCCCTCGCGGACCGGGCCCGTGCCTCGGCATCCCGGGTGGGGCGCGCGTCCTACGAGGTGCGGGAGGCGCTGTCGTCGATGGCCGACGTGATCGGAGGCATGGAGCGAGAGCTCCGAAGGCTCCAAGGCGTCCTGGCCCTGTCGGACCAGGGGATCGAGCTCCGGAGGGAGCTGGCTCACATCGGCGCTGACGGCGTGCTGCTTCAGCGACCCGTGGGGCGCCCCGACGGCGAGACAGGCTGGATCGTGCTCTCCCTCGAGGTGCGGGATGCCCAGCAGCTGTTGCTGCTGGACGGACGGGTGGAGGGCACCGAGCTGGTCTTCGTGGACCCGCCCCAGGAGGTACGGGACCTCCTCGTGGCCTTCACGTTCCAGCAGCAGGCCCGGGAGCGTCGTCGGCAGCGGGCGGCGCGCTCCTGAGGCCGATCGACTCAAGTCCGGGGGCGGGTGACCGATTGGGGCAGCGAGGACACCGCCATGCTGCTCTTCGTCGCCGCTCTCGCTCTCGCCCAGGACCCCGCGACCAGTGATGCACCGACGCCAGATGCCGACACAGCGGGCGACGAGGAGGAGGAGCGCCCGCCCGTCGACACGCTGGTGGCCGTGCGGGCCGTCGCCGAGACCTGGTCGGACCCCGCCATCGGGACGCTCTACGCCACCGGGGGCCTGCTCGGAGCGGTCGGCGTCGTCGTGCCGATCTCCCGCAAGATCCGGCTCGACGTGGAGGCTGGATACCGTCGGATGTACCAGGACGACGGGGCCGAGTCGCCCGACGACACCTACCGCTTCGAGATGGTGCCGGTGTCGATCGTCCCCGAGTTCACGTTCGTGGGCAAGGAGCGCCCCCTCGACGGCTTCGTCGGCCTGGGGCCCAGCTTCGCAGGCTTCCGTGAGCACGGCCCGCCCGGACCCGAGGGGCTCGGCGTGACCCGCGGTGCCAAGTTCGGCCTCGAGCTGCGCGCGGGGCTCCGCATCGACACGGGCCTGATCCAGCCTCGGATGGCGCCCACCTCCCCCGTGCGCGGCGTCGACGTCGAGCTGTATGGGGCCCGTCGACTTCAGCTCCCCGGAGGCGCCGGCTTCGACCTCGACGCCTGGCGAGGGGGCCTCGGCGTCGGCGTGCGGCTGTGACGACGCGGCTCCTGCGCCTGTTCGCCGTGGCCTTCGGGCTGCTGTGGTCGGTGGTCGCCT
>Ga0213839_1000723_pt1 | contig 30590 bp, 22 predicted proteins | sample SWPATP21_FD_160075 | JGI IMG/M metagenome (GOLD analysis project Ga0213839, IMG submission 160075) | Coastal seawater microbial communities from Marineland, Florida, United States - SWPA TP2 #1 | ecosystem: Environmental > Aquatic > Marine > Coastal | place: USA: Florida | collected 2016-08-14
CGCGAGGCCGCCCGGGCCGCCCATGCCGCGGCCCACACCGCTGCGGCCACCGCAACGGAGGCGGTCGAGGGGGCGCTGCACGCCATCGGAGAGGCCTGGTCCGCCTGGGTCGAGGCCGACCCCACCCTCGCTCCCTTTGGCTCCGAGGCCGCCAGCGTCGACCCTCTACCCCGCGACGTCGACCAGGAGCTCCGGGCCCGGAGCGCCCGGGTGGAGGAGGCCCCCGGCCCCGAGGAGCTGGCCCGATGGCGCGAGGCGGTGGCCACCCACATGGAGCAGACCCAGCGCCTGGAGGCACGGGTCGACGCCCTCTCCGACGGCACCCGCCCTCCCTCCGACGAGGCCTTCGCGGTCCTGGCAGAGGCCCTTCGGGACGCGTCGGAGGCTGCAGAGAGGTGTGCGGAGGCAGCCACCCGGGCCCAGGCCACCCACGACGATCTGGTGAAGCGCCTCGGCAGGGTGGAGCGCCTCCAGGAAGAGCGGGAGAAGGCCGCCGTCGCCCTCGAGCGCCTGGAACATCTGGGGCTGCTGCTGCGGGGCGACCGCTTCGTGGAGTTCGTGGCCAACGACCTCCTCAGAGAGCTGGCCGCCACCGCCACCCAGCACCTCCGCACCCTCTCCGAGGGCCGCTACGCGCTCACCCTCGACGAGCAGGGTGGCTTCCTCGTGCAAGACGCCGATGCCGGCGGAACGACCCGGCCCGTCACGTCGCTGTCGGGCGGGGAGTCCTTCCTGTCGGCCCTCGCCCTCGCCCTCGCCCTGTCCACGCAGATCCAGGCCCGCGGCGCCAAGCCCCTGGAGTTCTTCTTCCTCGACGAGGGCTTCGGCTCGCTCGATCCCGAGGCCCTCGACCGGGTGATGTCGGCGATCGAGCGACTGCGCGACGATCAGCGGATCATCGGGTTGATCTCCCATGTCCCCGGGGTCCGGGAGCGCATCCCCGTCCACCTCGTCGTGCACCCCGCAGGCAGCCGCCAGCAGGGCTCGTCGGTGGAGATGCGGATCCAGTAGCTTGTGCGACGATTCGGAGGTCCTTCGCCAGACGTCCGCTGGCCGTGGCGCGAGGCTTCAGGCTGCAGACTTCGGGCTACGGCATGCAAAGGCGCATGGACCGGCTTCGAAGACCTCTGTGGCGCAGCGTCTCTCGGGCGACGCGGCCCTTTGGCAGCGAGCTGAAGCCCCTGGCCAGACGCCCGAAGCCCCCGAGCAGGCTCGGTGCTACGCGTGCAACTGGAGGCACATCCGGACCTCCGCACTAGCCGAGTCCCTGCCGCAGGTGCAGAGCCTCGAGGTCCGCCATGCGGTCGGCATCCCCCGGCCCCTTGTCGGAGCGGATGTGCACCAGCTTCGGGTCCCGGAGCTTCAGCTCCCCGGTCGCAGGGTCCTTGATGACCCCCTCGAAGCGCACCGTGACGACGATGTGGGGACGCAGGTCCATGCCCGGCCGGGTGCCGCTGCTGCTCTGCCGCTCGATGCGGTGACCGGTGATCAGGCCCTCTCGGACGATCTCGGCCTGGAGCTCGGCATCCCGCACCCGGTCCACACCCGCGACGTCTCCTACGTCGGTGAAGCCGCCGTCGGCGCTTCGAGCCCCGATGACGTAGCTGCCGAACATGCCCGCGTTCTGCTTGGTCGTCACCGCGAAGACGGCGCCGAGCAGGACCAGGTCCAGCGTGATCTCGGGCTTGCGCTTGAGCCAGCTGGGGTCCCGCTGGGCGAGCCGGTACGGTCCCGCCGGGTCCTTGGCGATCAAGCCCTCGTATCCCTGGGAGCGGAAGTGCCCGTACAGGCGATTGATGTCGTCCTTGTGGTTGGCCTGGTGGCCCTCGGCCACCGCCAGCGGAACGGGCAGCGGCATCTGGGAGAGGGGCCCGACGAGCCGCTGGAGCCACTGCCGCCGCTCGGCCTGCGGGAGAGAGGTGAGGTCCGTCCCGTTCAAGTACAGAAGGTCGAACGCCGCAAACTTCATGTTGACGACCCGACGCTCCCCCTGGAGCGAGCCGTACAGCTCGTACACCGTGGCGGGACGGGCGCCGTCGCGATCGAGGACCGTGCCGTACAGCTCCCCGTCGACGATCACGTTGGCGGCGGGCAGGGCGCGGATGGACACGTCGAGGCCCTGCACGAGCTCCAGCCAGTCCCTCCGGTTGCGCGTGTAGGCCCCGCACAGCGTGGCGCCCTGCGCGTCCGTGGACTTGTGGAGCATGAAGCGGATGCCGTCGTACTTGCGCTCCACCCACACCGGGAAGCTCTGGATGTTCCCCGTGGTGCCAGAGGCCAGGGCAGGCCGGACCGGCACCAGGGGCTGCAGCTGGATGGCGCGGAGCCCATCGGGCCCGTCCTCCTCCAGCACCCGCATCACGTGGAAGGCATCGGTGAGCGCGACGGCGTGGGCCACTGCCTCGGCCGGGGCTCCGAAGCGGTCCGCGAGCACCCGAGCGATGAGGTTCGCCTGGTAGTCGAAGCCGAAGCCCTTCCGCAACACCAGCTTTGCGAGGAAGTAGGCCTCCAGCTTGCTGCAGCGGAGCAGCAGGGACCGGAGCAGCGCCATCTTCTGCTTGCGTCCCACCCCCTTGTCTGGGAAGAAGCGCAGGGTCGTGAGGAGCTCGGCGGCGGTGAGCTGCGGCTCCTGGCGCTCTGCGGGCCGGGACTCGGCGAACAGGACCGCCACGTCGCCCACGATGGTCAGCCGGTCGAGGAGCTGGCGCCGGGTCCGGAGCTGGACGGACTGCAGCAGGGTGAGCAGTGAGTCCCGTCGGAAGCTACCGGGACGGCCCCGAAACGGATCCCCCAGCACACAGGCCAGCTTGTCGACCAGGGACAGCCCGTGGTCCCCCGCGAGCCAGGTCTTGAGCAGCTCCTCCCGACCCGTGTGGTCTGGGGGAGGCGGGACGGCGAGGCCGAAGATCGGCGCCGCCTTCTCGGGGGCCATGCGGTCGAGGGGCAGAAGGAGGCCACGACACAGCGAATAGAATGGGATCGACGCCAGAGATGGACGGGTTCCCTCCACGCTCCCGTCCGCTTCCGCTCCCTTCTCACGTGCATGCTCCGCCAGCTTCCTCAGGGCGAAGGCCAGGTGGTAGGGCACCCCGAGGGCATCCTCCAGGTACCTCGCGTCCGCAAGCTCCCGCCCGATACCGCTGGTGATCCGCAGACTCTCGCCCTCGGACATCCACGCCTTGAGCTCCTCGGCGCCGACGACGTGCATCAGCCGAGCTCCGGCACCGCGAAGTCCGCCGGGTGGGCCTCGTGGACCTGGAGCACCCCCACCTCGTCCTGATCGATGCGGACGGGATGGGCGAAGGTGGGCGTGGTGACCGACTTCACCGCCCGGATCACGCCGATCTTGTCGCGGTAGTTGCCGCCCCACAGCGCCGCCATGTCCTTGCTGGTCAGCGACATCTCCTCGATCAGGAACACGGCGTCGGCGGTGTGCATGAGGGCCTCCCCCCCCACCGGCATCCCGGTGTCCTTGATCTGACCGATGCACACGGCGGTCACGCCGCGCTCGTGGTTGTACGTCTTCAGCGCAGAGAGGTTGTCCGCCGTGTGGTTCTTGGTGGGGTCCAGCATGTTGAGGGAGTCGATGACGACGAATCCGATCTGCTCTTTCTCCACGAGGTACCTGTACTTCGCGATGAAGTCATCCCAGGTCTGGCCCTTGTGGTACTGGCTCTCCAGCACATAGATGTTCTCGAGCACCTGGGTCCGGAAGGCCCCTTCGTCGAGGCCCGTGGCGGCCATGCCGATCTTGGTGAGGCGGCTGCACAGGTCGTCGCGGCCGCTGCCGTCGGCGTCGTGGAAGCCTTCCTCGGCCACCACCAGGCCCACCTTCACCCCGGTCGCGGCCACACGGCACAGGGCGCCGAGCATCGTGCGGGTCTTCCCGCGGCCCGGGGGCCCGACGAGCGCCATCGTGCAGCCCTTCGGGATCCCGCCGAGGGCGTGCCCCCCCGTCCCGAGACACATCAGATCGAGCACCGAGCCGGTGGGGACCGCTTCTTGCTCGCGGATGAGCTCCGAGAAGGTCGCAGGGCGGATGATCTCGGAGTCCAGGCCCGCGTCGCCATCCTGAACGGGCGCCCCCATGTTCTGGAAGGGCATCGCGGAGGGGTCCATCTGGGGCATCCCCATCTGCTGCCCCATCATCATCTGCATCATCTGCATCATCTGCATCATGGGGTTGCCACCCATCATGGGGTTTCCGCCCATCATCGGGTTGCCCTGCATCATGGGGTTGCCGCCCATCATCGGGTTCCCCTGCATCATGGGGTTGCCGCCCTGGGTGGGGTCCTGTCCGGCCATCGGTGCCTCCGCGGTGGCCGGCGAGGGTACCATGGGCCCTCGCCACTGGCCCCCTGGGAGAGCCTCCGTGCCGATTGCCCCCCCCCGCTTGCTGATCCTGCTGCTCCTCGCGCAGGGAACCACTGCCCTCGCCGGCCCCGGCGACACCGTCGTCGTCCCCGGATATGGCGCCGTCCCTCTGGAGGATGCTCGAGCCACCTGCACCAACGGCGCCGGGATCGGAGCCCTCGCGGGGCCTGGAGACGGTCCACGGGAGGCAGCTCTCGTGGAGTGGGGCCGCCAGCAGCTGGCCGTCCATGGAGCCGACCCGGAGGGCTGGCCCCGCACCGAGGCGGACCTCGGCTACACCGACATCGAGATCCCCTGGGTGCCACGGGGGGTCGTCACGTCGTGCTGGGCCGTCGGGCGCTACGACGTCGAGCAGGGGCTGAAGCTGCGAGCGACCTGCGACAGCGACCGCTCGGCCTGCCGCGACGCCTTCGCCGCGAACGAGCGCGAGGTGGTGCAGACCGCCCTCCGAGCCAAGGTCAAGCACCGCAAGGACGGCATGTTCGCGGCCTTGGCCCTCCTCCCCGACCTGAGCACCTGGCAGTCTCCGGCCGTCGCGCTGGAGCGCGCGTGCACCTGGCCCCAGCAGGCCTCTGCCGCCGGCCGCTTCATCGACGCCGACGACCTTCAGGCCGCCCGGTCTGCCTGCGTGCAGCTCATGGAGCTCATCACGGGCGACGGCGCCGCAGAGGCCGCCGCTCTTCCCTGTGCCGGCCCCTGGGCCGAGTGGCCCCCCGAGGTCCTCCGCACCCCCGAGACCGACCTGGGGGTCCAGGCCAGCATCGACGTCGCTTCCTCCGAGGAGGTACAGCTGTCGGTCTGGCGCGACAAGCTCACGCGGATGAACCCCGCCCCCACCTGCGACGCCTCCACCGCCCGGGCCGACCTGCAGCCCCTCGCCCTGTACTTCGGTGCCACCTGGAGCGAGGCGCTCCGGTCCACCTTCCGCGACGCCCAGTCGACCAAGGCCTGCCTCGACGGTCAGCTCCCCCTCGACGAGCGACTCGCGCTGTGCCCCACCCTCGTGGAGAGCTCCGAGCGCGGCTGCTCCGGATCCGACCACGAGGCCTGCGACCTGCTGGCCCAGCTGTACCTCGAGGGGGAAGGGGTCGAAGAGAACGAGGAGCGAGCCTTCGACGTCTGGCAGACCTCCTGCAACGCTGCCCACGGCCCCGCCTGCGAGGCCCTCGAGAAGCGCTCGGACCGGATCGATGGCTGGTTCGACGAGGCCATCGCGGCGGCAAGGACCCTGGCCGCGGCGCCCACGTCCGACGACCCGACGGCGCCCAGCACGCCCCCTCCGGAGGCCGACCCCTTCCAGCGAGCCAGCGATCTCCTGGCACAGTTCGGCTCCGCCCTCGGTCCCGAGTGGGTCGGCAGCTCCGCCGGCGAGCTCTTCGACGTCGCCATCGCCGCCGAGCAGGCCAAGACGGCGAGTGACCTGCTCACGCTGTACGGCCCCACCCTGGGCGAGGCCTGGAAGACCGAAGCGAACAAGGCCCTCGGCGAGCTGAAGAAGGAGCTCGAGAAGCGGAAGACGCCATGAGCGGGGTGGCGCTCTCCAACCAGGAGATCGCCGCGATCTTCCAGGAGATGGCCGACCTTTCCCAGATCGCGGGGGGCAACCCCCATCGGATCCGCGCCTTCCGACGTACCGCGCGGGTCCTCGACACCCTTCCCGAGCCCATCCCGGTGCTCCTCGGTCGGGGAGGCCTCGACCGACTCCCGGGGATCGGAGAGGGAAGCGTCGTACGGATCAAGCAGATCCTCCGCACCGGCACCTGCGACGAGCACCGGGCGCTCAGGGCCAAGCTGCCGTCGGGGCTCCGGGAGATGCTGGAGGTCAAGGGCCTCGGCGCCAGCACGGTGCGACGCTTGTGGCAGCACCTCAAGGTCGCGAGCCTCGAGCAGCTCGAGTGGGCCTGCCGCACGGGCCAGGTCGCCAAGCTCCCCCGTATGGGGGAGAAGACCACCGAGCGCATCCTCAAGGGCATCGCGGACCACCGGATCCGCATCGGTCGCCTCCCCTACATCCGCTCCCGACGCATGGGGGAGCGCCTGGTCGAGCAGCTCGCCGACCATCCCGAGGTGCAGCGCTGCCAGCTCACCGGCTCGGTACGACGGGGTCGGGCCACCATCGGCGACCTCGACGTCCTGGTGGCGTCGGACCATGGCCTCGCGGTGGCCTCCCGCTTCGTGACCCTCCCCGAGGTGGAACAGATCCTCGTGCAGGGGGAGGGACGGGCCAGCGTGCGCCTCACCAGCGGCCAGCAGTGCGACCTGCGGGTGGTGACCGAGGCCACCTGGGGAGCGGGCCTGCACTACTTCACAGGCAGTCAGCTCCACAACATCGCCGTGCGGGCGCGGGCGCTGAAGCAGCGGGGCCTGAAGGTCAGCGACAAGGGAATCTTCGTCCGCGACACCGAGAACCTGGTGGACCCGGGCACCACGGAGGAGGCCATCTTCGCGGCCGCAGCGCTCCCGTGGATCCCCCCCGAGCTGCGCGAGAACACCGGCGAGATCGAGGAAGCGGCCGCGGGTCGCCTCCCCCGGCTCGTGGAGGCGAGCGACCTCCGTGGCGATCTGCACTGCCACACCCTGGCGTCCGACGGCACCGGCACCGCCGAGGCGATGGCCCGAGCGGCCGCGGCGCTGGGCCACGCCTACCTCGCGATCACCGACCACACCCACAGCCTGTCGGTGGCCCGGGGGCTCGACGAGGCCCGCTTGCTGGCCCAGCAGCAGCACCTTCGGGAGGTGGAGCAGCGGGTCGGCCAGCTGCGGGTGCTGTCGGGCACGGAGGTCGACATCCTCCCCGACGGTCGCCTCGACCTGGACCACGACGTCCTGAGGGGCCTGGACTGGGTGGTGGCCAGCGTCCACAGCGCCATGAACCAGTCGGGCGCCGAGATCACCGACCGGCTGATCGCGGCCATGCGCACCGGCGTCGTCGACTGCATCGGCCATCCGACCGGCCGACGGCTGGACCAGCGGGCCGGCGCCGAGCTGGACCTGGAGCGACTCCTGGAGGAGGCCCGTCGACTGGGGGTCGCGGTCGAGCTCAACGGCAACCCGTACCGGATGGACCTGCCCGACGTGGACGTGCGTCGCGCCAAGCAGCTCGGCGTGCCGGTGTGCATCAACACCGACGCCCACTCCCCCGAGCACCTGGCGCGTCGGGAGTTCGGCCTCGTGACCGCCCGACGCGGCTGGCTCGAGCCCGGCGACGTGCTGAACTGCCAGCCCTGGTCGGTGATCGCGGACCGACGCCGGGACCGCCTGCGCCGCCAGGGCTTCACCGTCGCGGTGTCGAGGCCCGAGCCCCGGGCCTACGACGAGCCCACCGCCCCCCAGCCCTCCCCCCACTGGCCGGAGGAGCTGTCTCCGGCGCCGTCCACCGAGCCACCACCGGCCAAGGACGACGGAGGGGTCGACGCCCTCGCCGAACGTCTGGTGGCCCCTCTGGACGACGAGCTACGGCAGCGGGTGGACGACTGGCTCCGGAACGGTGGCGACGACGAGCTGGAGGAGGCGCTGGGACGTCAGGGGATGCCCATGCAGGTGGCCTTCGTGTTGCTGAGTTCCTGAGGCCCGCGTGCCCCGATCACCCCGAGAGGCCGACCAGCAAGCGCACCAGCCGCTCCGTCTGCTTTCCGAAGGGGGCGTCCAGCAGGAAGCTGGTGTTGAGGCGCGGCTGCTCGAAGACCGACTTGCGGTGGCTGAAGGTATCGAAGCCCTCCTTGCCGTGGTACGCCCCCATCCCCGACGGGCCGACCCCGCCGAACGGGAGGTCTTCCTGGGCGACGTGGAGGAGGGTGTCGTTCACCGTGACCCCACCGGCGTGGGTGCGCTTCAGGACATCGTCGATCACCGCACCCCGGGACTCGAACAGGTAGAGCGACAGCGGGCGAGGGTGGTCGAGGACGTAGGCGATGGCCTCGTCGAGGTCGCCGACGGTGACGATGGGGAGCAGCGGACCGAAGATCTCCTCCTGGAGGATCTCCATGTCCTCGGTGGCGTCGAGGACCAGCGTCGGAGCGATCTTCCCGGTGCCCGCAAGGTCCTCGCCGGCGGGGTTCACCTCCACGATGGTGGCTCCCTTCTCGCGGGCGTCGTCCAGGAGGTGCTGCAGCCGCGCGTGATGACGCTCGTTGACGATGGCCGTGTAGTCGTCGTTGCCGGCCAGGGTCGGGAGCCGGGCGGCGATCTTCTCCTTCAGGGCCTCGACCATCGCGTCCTTCTTGTCGGACGTGACCAACACGTAGTCGGGGGCGATGCAGGTCTGCCCCGCGTTGAACACCTTGCCGTTGGCGATGCGGTCGGCGGCACGGGTCACCGAGCCCCCCGGCCCGAGGATGGCCGGCGACTTTCCGCCCAGCTCCAGGGTGACGGGCACCAGGTTCTCGGCCGCCGCCATCATCACCCGACGCCCCACCGCGGTGCTGCCGGTGAACAGCAGGTGATCGAAGCGCAGACCGGAGAAGGCCGCGCCGACCTGGGCGTCGCCGAGGTGCACCGACACGAGGTCCTCTGGGAAGATCCCGCCGAGGATCTCCGCGAGGAGCTTCGACGTGGCCGGGGTGAGCTCGCTGGGCTTGAGCATCACGCGGTTGCCCGCCGCCAGCGCCGCCCCCATGGGCACCACCGCCAGCTGCACCGGGTAGTTCCAGGGGGCGATGATCCCCACCACGCCGAGGGGCTGGGGCAGGATGCGGGCCGCGCCTGGGAGGAAGTGGAGGGCCACCTTGCGACGCTCCGGCTCCATCCACGCCCCGATGTGCTTGGCCGTGTCCCGCAGCGACATCACCGACAGGCCGACGTCCGCCAGCAGCGTCTCGTGGCGGCTCCGGTGCCCGAAGTCCGCGGTCACCGCCGCCACCAGGTCCTCTCGACGGGCCCACAGCGCATCGGCCAGCGCCTCGACCCGAGCGCGTCGCGTCGCCAGATCCGGGTAGGACTCGGCCCGGAAGGCGGCCCGATGGCGAGCCAGTGCGGCCTCGAGGGCCTCCTTCGGGGATGCGACGACCTGTTCGGCTGCGGACATGGAAGCTCCAAAGCAAGGACTTCCACCTATCCACCTGCCCTTGCCCCCGCCCGAGCGGGTTCCTCGATGGGCCGCGAGAGCCATCCGTTCTCGGCTCCAGCTGTGACTCCGGAACTCCCCAGCCATCAGCCTTGCGTTGTGGGTGTGGTTCTGACCTCCCAAAACCCCGAGCCTTCGCGCACGCAGAAGGCCCTGGTCGCACCGGCGAGACGTCGGTTTCACCGCGGAGACGCGGAGACGCGGAGAACGACGCGGAGAGGCTCCCAAAGGGCCCTCCTCCATCCGGCTATTGGCGTTGTTCGTCGGCGGTACGAGATCCCGGGCTTGCCCGGCTCGGGATCGCTGGGGGGTGTTTGGGGTTGGTGCCCGACCCGCCTCCCCACCCTCACAACCCTTGCCCGGCGTCGGTCGTCGGCAAACGGGGAGCACCACCAGCCTTCCGGCTCCGACCCACTTCTCGCCAGTGCCATGTTCGCGACGACGCTGCCCCCACCGCCTGTCTCTCCGTGTCCCTCCTCCGTGCCCTCCGTGACTCCGTGGTGAGCCCAAGAGGTGCATCCTGGATGGTCCACGCAAGATGAGATCCACCCCCACTGCTGGCTGCTGGCTGCTGGCTGCTGGCTGCTGGCTGCTGGCTGCTGACTGCCCGGCACGCCGCGTTCTGGCATCGCTCCCTGCCCCGCCCCCGCTACGCCCGCTCCAGCTCCCGCAGCAGGTCCTCCAGCGCCGCCAGGTCGTGGGTGTCCGGGCGGGTCACCAGCTCCAGCTCCAGCACCTCCCCCGGGTGTCGACGACGGGCCCGCCGCCACAGCCTCGAGCGGTCCGTCCCGGAGAACACACGGCTCTTCAGGGTGGCCACTCCCCGAGCCCATGCGTCCTCGTCCGCAGGGGCCGCTCGCTCGGCCTTCATGGCCTGCATCACCTCGAGCGCCGAGGGCGCCCCCTCCGATGGCGCCCCGTCCGAGCCCAGGGCTGGGCCCTCGTCCCCCCCGAACCACCGGCGAAGCATCGCCCCCAACGCCCTGAACATCTCGGCTCCATCGACACACGGGCTTGCGTCAGCCGCGCGTAGGCGCCACGATACGCCATCCGGAGGATGCGCTTGAAGCCCCAGCTCCCCCCTCGTCGTTCCATCACCCAGCGCGCTGCCCGCTTCGCCCACTGGGCGGCGTGCGGGCTCGCCGCGGCGACCCTCCTCTCGGTCGCCCCCGCCCACGCCTTCGAGTGCCCGGACTACAACGCCGAGCTCGACCGCCTCCGCGATCTGGAGTCCGGCGCCACCAAGGGCGCGCTGTCCAAGGCGGAGATCGACTGCCTGGAGAAGGCCTACGCGGCGTCCGAGGTGCAGACGAGCAAGAACAAGATCAGCCGCGTGCTCCTGGTCAACGCGTATGCCTACTCCACCAAGGAGTGGGCCAAGCTGATGGATCGGCACCTCGAGGAGGTCGATCAGTCCGACCCCGACCTCGCCTACCTGTGGGCCATCTACAAGTACAACAACGGCGCCGAGAAGCACGCCGACGAGGTCGTCAAGTGGACCGAGACGGCCCTGGAGCGCCGCGACGTCTGGACGGGCGACGTCTACGTCAGCCGGGTCTACGGACTGATGAAGCTCCGCAGCCTGGCGTCGAACCTCGTGTGGCAGGACGCCGAGGCCAAGTTCGCGGCAGGCGACGAGTCCATCGACACCGAGACCATCCGCAACCAGCTGAAGACCTACTCCCGTGAGTGGGTCGACTTCGCCAAGGTCTCGGGCCGCAACCCCCAGGAAGCCCTCGACCTGTGCCTCTCCGCCGCCACCCAGGCCAAGGCCTGCGGGGTCGACTAGCGTGCCCACCCGGCGTGGCCTCCTCCGGGGCGTCGCGGCTGCCACGGCCGCAGCGGCTGCGCTCGGCGGCGGCCTCGTGGCCGTGTCGCTGCTCCCCCCCGCCCATCGCGCGCCTCGGCAGCCCCTGAGGGCCCTCTCCGCTCGGGCGTTCAGCATCCTGGCGGCCGTCGCGGAGCGCATGTGCCCGGGGACCGACGGGCTGCCCGGGGCCTGGGAGCTCGAGGTCCCCGAGGGGCTCGACGTCCTCTTCGACCGGCTCCATCCCGCCGTCGCTGCGGACTTCACCCAGGCGCTGTTCTTCCTCGAGAACCCCGTCGCAGGCACCCTCCTCGACGGCCGCATGGCCCGCTTCAGTCAGAGCTCCCCCGAGACGCAGGATGCCGCCCTCCAGGCCTTCGCCACCTCGTCGATCGGCGCTCGGCGGCAGGCGTTCCAGGCGATGAAGGGCCTGATCTGCGCGACCTACTGGTCCCATCCCGCCACCTGGGCCCACGCCGGCTACCCCGGCCCACCGCGGTTCCCCCAGTCGGATCCAGGCATTCCCTGGACCGATCTTCCCAAGCGCCAGCCGCCCCCGACGGTCGACCTGGGCCGCCCGCAGGCATCGCCATGAGGCGGATGGAGGTCCAGTCTGCCGCCGACCTCGGCAGCGACCACGAGCTGAGCTGCGACGTGTGCATCATCGGCTCCGGGGCCGGGGGCGCCGTCCTCGCCGCCGGCCTGTGCGAGCAGGGCCTCGAGGTGGTGATGCTCGAGGAGGGGGCCTACCGCACCGCCGAGGACTTCCGCACGCTGTCGGAGCGGATCAACACCCCGATGCTCTACCAGGAGCGAGGGACCCGCTCGACGGCGGACCTCGCCATCACCATCCTCCAGGGCCGCACCGTCGGCGGCACCACCACGGTGAACTGGACGACCTGCTACCGCACCCCGGACCGGATCCTGGCCCACTGGCGAGAGCACATGGGCCTGGAGGCTCTCACCCCCGAGGAGATGGCCCCGCACTTCCAGGCCGTCGAGGAGCGACTCCACATCGAGCGATGGCTGGAGGGCCTGGTCAATCCCAACAACGGAGTCCTGGCCCGAGGCTGCGCCGCCCTGGGCTGGGAGTCCCACGTCCTGCGACGGAACGTGCTGGGCTGCGCCAACTCCGGCTACTGCGGCTTCGGCTGCCCCTTCGACGCCAAGCAGGCCATGCACCTCACCTACCTGCCCGACGCCGTCGCCGACGGCCTGGAGCTGTGGAGCTGCGCCCGCGCCGAGCGGATCGAGGTCGACGGCGAGCGGGCGGTCGCCGTGCATGCCGTGGCGATGGAGCGGGACCGGGACCGCGCCCTGTCGCGTCGGATCACCGTGCGTCCCAAGGTGGTGGCCGTGTGCGGTGGGGCCATCAACTCCCCTGCCCTCCTGCAGCGAAGCGGCATCGACCACGGGCCCCTGGGTCGCCGGACCTTCCTCCATCCGGTCGTCGCGGTTCCGGGGGTGTACAGCGAGCGAATCGACCCGTTCTACGGTGCTCCTCAGTCGGTTTCTTCCCACCACTTCATCGACAGGGGTGCGGAGAAGGTCGGCTACTTCCTCGAGGCCGCCCCGATGCACCCCATGCTCACGGGCACCGCCATGCCCATCGTCGGCGAGCGACAGGCCAAGGAGATGGCCAACCTCGCCCACATCTCCGGCCTGATCGCGCTCCACGTCGACGGCCTGCTCCCCGGCGACGACGGCGGCACCGTGTCCGCGAAGCCCGATGGCCGCATCGCCCTCGACTACCCCGTTCGGCCCTGGATCCGCGAGGCCATGGCCGCCTCCCACGTGTCCCTCGCGAAGGTCCACCTCGCGGCGGGTGCGGAGCGGGTGTTCACCATGCACGGTGACCCGGTCGAGCTCCGGAGCGATGCCGATCTCCCCCAGCTGGCCACCCGCCGATACGGCGCCCACGAGCATGCCATCTTCTCGGCGCACCAGATGGGAGGCTGCACGATGCACGCCGATCCGGATCAGGGCGTCGTGGACCCACAGCACCGGCACCATCGCGTCCCGAACCTCTTCGTGGTCGACGGAAGCGCCCTTCCCACCGCCCTCGGCGTCAACCCCAGCGAGACCATCTACGGCCTGGCCCACCGCGCCCGACGGTTCGTGGGGGAAGCGGCGTCCTGACGGGGCATGCGCTCCAGCGTGCCGACCTGTTAGCCCCGCTCCATGAACGCCGCTTCGTGGACCCCCGACGCCTTCCGGGCCTACCCCATCGCTCAGCAGCCCACCTACGACGACCCCGTCGCGGTGGAGAACGCGGCCGAGCGTCTCCGCTCCCTACCACCCCTCGTGGCCCCCGGGGAGGTGCGCACCCTGCGGGAGCGCCTCGCGGGTGTGGCCCGCGGCGAGGCCTTCCTGCTCCAGGGGGGCGACTGTGCCGAGACCTTCGAGGACTGTCGCGCAGGCCCCATCGAGGACAAGCTCAAGATCCTCCTGCAGATGAGCCTGGTGCTCACCTGGGGCGCCCGGGTCCCGGTGGTGCGCCTCGGTCGCCTGGCCGGCCAGTACGCCAAGCCCCGCAGCAGCGACACCGAGACCATCGGCGACCGTGTGGTCTCCTCCTACCGGGGCGACCACGTCAACGGCCACGACATCGACGAGCGGCGCCCCGACCCCGAGCGCCTCGTCTCCGCCTACCACCACGCCGCAGCCACGCTGAACTACGTCCGCGCCCTCCTCGACGGTGGCTTCGCCGACCTCCACGAGCCCAGCCACTGGGAGCTCGACTTCGTGGTGCAGGAGGAGCGGCGGGCACGCTACGCCGACATCCGCGACCGGATGCTCGACGCCCTGGACTTCGTGCGGGCCACCGGCGGCTCCCACGACGACGCCCTGCGCTCCGTCGAGCTGTACGCCTCCCACGAGGGCCTCCTCCTCGAGTACGAGGCGGCCCTGACGCGCCACGTCGACGGCGCCTGGTACGACCTGTCGGCCCACCTCCTGTGGATCGGCCACCGGACCCGACAGGTCGACGGCGCCCACGTCGCCTTCTTCGCGGGCGTGGAGAACCCCGTCGGCGTGAAGGTCGGCCCCGGCTTCGAGCCGGACCAGCTGGTCAACCTCCTCGACCGCATCGACCCACAGCGCACCCCAGGACGGGTCGTGCTCTACAGCCGCTTCGGCGCCGGGAAGGCCGCCGATGCTCTGCCTCCCCTCATCGATGCCGTGCGAGCCGCCGGGCACCCCGTGGTCTGGTCCTGCGACCCCATGCACGGCAACACCCAGACCGTCGCCGGGCGCAAGACCCGCGTGCTCGACGACATCCTGGCAGAGCTCGGCGAGGTGATCGACGTCCACGACCAGGTGGGGAGCCGCCTCGGCGGCGTGCACCTCGAGCTCACCGGCGACGACGTCACCGAGTGCCTGGGCGGGCCCCAGGAGCTCGAGGCCGCCGATCTGGAGCACCGCTACCAGACCCGCTGCGATCCACGGCTCAACTACGCCCAGTCCCTCGAGGTCGCCTACCTGCTGGCGGACCACCTCAAGCGCAGCTGAGGTCAGTGCTCGAGGAGCCAGTCCTCGAAGGAGAGCACGCGGAGCGCCAGGGACACGGACGACCCGTCCTCCAGCTCCAACGTCACCTCTCGCCCCTCGTCTTCCCTGGATCCCGCGGCCTCCAGGTGCGCCTCCACCGGGTCACCGGGCGGGGTGGCGCCGTCGATGGACACCACCCGCTTCCCGTCGAGCCCGCTGCCCGACCAGTCGCTGGTGACGCGGAGCGAGTCGTCCCACTCCACCGGGAGCACCGCCAGCTCGCCGGGTGCCTCGACCTCGATCACCGGGTCCGCGCCGAGCCGCGGCGTGACGGTCTCCGCCACCTCCCACTGGAAGGTTCCGTAGTGGCGACGGACCCGCACCGTGCACGGCCGATCGGGGACAGCGTCGGCGTAGAACCCACCCGCGTCGTCCAGCATGGCCGGACGCCCACACACCTCCACCGTGACCTCCGCGTCGGCGCCGAGCACCGCGCCGGTGACGGCCCCCCGGGCAGGCTCCAGGACGACCGGCTCGGGCGAGCAGCCCCCGGGCCCCCACGACAGGGCCGCCGGCGCGAAGCCCTCCACCAGCAGGCTCCCCTCCCCTTCGTCGGGCACCTCCGAGAGCACCACGTGGCCGGCGCCCACCGTCGCCACCCCCAGGAAGCCATCGGGGAGGTCCGCGTCGAGCCGTGCCGCCCCCACGGCCGCACCGCCCTGCACCTCCGCCACGCAGACCACGCCGTTGGGGCCGGCCAGGGCCTCCAGGTCCTCCCGGCTCGGGGGCTCGGGGGCGAGCGGCTCGGGGACCGGGTCGGGCCGGGGGCTGGGCGTGGGGAGCACGACGTCGGGGACCGGCGGCTCCACCGGAGGCTCGGGCTCGTCGACGACCGGTGCGGCCCGCCATCGCCACAGGAGGATGGACAGGCCCACCACCACCAGCGCGCCGACAGCGCGAGGGGGCAGCCGGCTGAGGAAGCCTCCGCTCACAGGCCCCGCATCCACTCGGGCCGCAGGGGAACCCGCTGCTGGAGTGCCGCGTCGATCACCGACACCAGCCGCGGCCCATCGGCTGGAAGGCGACCGGCGAGGGGTAGGTAGTTGCTGGCGTGGTTCGTACGGAACAGGGCGTCGGTGGGTCGAGCGACGTCCAGCATCGTGCGGAGCTCCCCGAGCATCTGCGGCACCGTGGGGAGCTCGAAGCGACCGCGCTCCTCCAGGGTGGCCTGGGGGGTCCCCGGCACCACCGTCAGCGTCAGGGCCGCGAAGAACTCGGGGTCCATGGCGGTGACGAGGCGTCCCGTCGCCTCGGCGTGCTCGGCCGAGCGCTCGACCCCACCGGCGCCGAGCAGCGCGATGACCGACAGCTCCATCCCCGCTTCGTGGGCGCGACGGGCCGCCTCGACGTGCTCGTCGTGGGTGGCTCCCTTGGCGATGCGCTTCAGGGTGAGGTCGTCGCCGGACTCCGGCCCGATGTACAGGCGGGTCAGCCCGAGGGACGCCAGCTCGGCGAGCTCCTCGGGCGCCTTCTCCAGGACGTTGCGCGCCGTCGCGTAGCAGCTGATCCGTCGCAGCGCGGGGAAGGCCTCGCCCAGCGCGTCGAGGATCGGTCGCCATGCCTCCATGGGCATCCCGAGGGCGTCTCCGTCGGCCACGAAGACCTTGGCGACGCCGGCTCCGTGGACCTGCCGGGCCAGGGCGACGTCGGCGAGGGTCTGCCCCAGATCCCGCACCCGGTAGGACTTGTCCCGGTACATGTCGCAGTAGGTGCACGCGTTCCAGGAGCACCCGATGGTGGCCTGGAGGATGTAGCTGTCCCCCTCGCTCGGGGGCCGGTAGAGCTTGCCTTCGTAGCGCATGGAACCGCCTTACCACGGAGGCCCGCCGGCGCCCCCTGGGATAGCGCAGGACATGTCCGGACTCCACAAGGCCGCCGCCATCTGTTTCGTCGCCACCGGCGGGCTGCTCACCGCCTTCGGGCTGTTCAGCCTCCTCGGCACCCTCACCGGAGGCGCGATGACCATCGCCGGCGTCGCAGGGGGCGACGCCGAGGTCGGCGGGCTCGGGGCCATCGTGCTGCTGTTCTACGCGGTGTGGATGGTGGCCTGCCTCGGAGGAGGCCCCCTGCAGATCGCCGCCGGGGTCCGCCTGCTGCGGGGCGGCTCCATCGGCGCGCTCCACTGGCTGGCCACGGCTGCGGGGCTCGTCTCCTGCGTCACGGTGTACTGCGCACTCCCGGGGATCGTGAGCTTCGCCCTCGGCATCGCCAGCGGCGTCACCCCCTCGGAGCCGACAACCTGACCGACCAGGCAGGCCGCAGCCGCCGTCGAAGAGAGCTACATCTGCCATCGTGAGCAGCCTCTCCCGCGCCAAGCCCCGACCCTCCCCCACCGACGACGAGGGCTCGTCCCTCCGCCGCTTCCTCGGCGTCTTCCGGTACAGCCGTCGCGCGCTGGATCTGGTGTGGACCACCGACAAGCGTCTGTTGGTCATCCTGCTGGGGCTCACCGGGCTGGCCGGCCTCCTTCCCGCCGCCATCGCCCAGACGGGGCGGCTGATCGTCGACGGGGTGGTCACCGCCTCCGGCACGCCGACGGACGAGGCCCGCATGGCGGTCTTCCTGTGGATCGCCGCCGAGCTCCTCCTCGTGGCCATCATGGCCGCCTCCCAGCGGGCCCTCGACGCCTCCCAGTCCCTGCTGCGGGTCAAGCTGGGCCACGCCGTCAACGTCTCCATCCTCCGCAAGGCCCTCGAGCTGGACCTGGTCCACTTCGAGGACTCCGAGCTGTACGACCGCCTGACCCGCGCCCGCCGCGAGGCCAGCTCCCGACCGCTCTCCCTGGTCCGGCGCACCCTGGGGCTCGGCCAGAACGGCCTGGCCCTCGCCACCTACGGCGCCATCCTCATCGCCTTCAGCCCGGCCGCCGTGCTGGCCCTGATGGTCGCCAGCCTCCCTGCGTTCATCGCCGAGACCCGCTTCGCCGGAGAGGCCTTCCGGCTCTTCTCCTGGCGTGCCCCCGAGACCCGCGAGCAGAACTACCTGGAGGTCGTGGTGGCCCGGGAGGACTTCGCCAAGGAGGTGAAGCTGCTGGGCATCGGCCCGAGCCTCGTGGACCGCTACCGCGACATCTTCGCCAAGCTCTACGACGAGGACCGCTCCCTCACGCTGCGGCGTGCGGGCTGGGGCTACCTGCTCGGGCTCGTGTCCACCGTCGCATTGTACGGTGCCTACGCCTGGATCGCCGCCGCGGCTGTGAGCCGCACCATCTCCCTCGGCGAGATGACCATGTACCTGCTCGTCTTCAAGCAGGGGCAGTCGGCCTTCTCGGCCAGCCTGAAGGCCATCGGCGGCATGTACGAGGACAACCTCTACCTGTCGAACCTCTACGACTTCCTCGGCGTCGAGGTCCTCCAGGCCCAGGGCACCGCCACCGAGGGGCCGGACCCCAGCGATGGCCTGCGCCTCGTCGACGTCCACTTCACCTACCCGGGGGCCGACGACGAAGCGATTCGAGGGGTGAACCTCCATCTTCGCCCCGGCGAGCGCCTGGCCCTCGTCGGGCACAACGGCTCGGGAAAGACGACCATCGTCAAGCTGATGACCGGCTTGTACCAGCCGAGTTCGGGATTCGTCTCCCTGGATGGTCTGCCCCTGGATGCCTGGGAGCCCGAGGCCTTGCGGCGACGCATCGGCGTCATCTTCCAGGACTTCGTCCGCTACCAGTTCACCGTGGGCGACAACATCGGCGTGGGCGACGTCCGCCACATGTCGGACGATGAACGTCGTGAACGGGCCGCCGAGCAGGGCATGGCGCTCCCCTTCATCGAGCAGATGCCCGACGGCATGGACACCCAGCTGGGGCGCTGGTTCAAGAAGGGGCGGGAGCTGTCACTGGGTCAGTGGCAGAAGGTGGCGTTGTCCCGGGCCTTCATGCGCCGGGATGCCCAGCTGCTGGTCTTCGACGAGCCCACGGCCGCCATGGACGCCGAGGCAGAGTCCGAGGTCTTCGAGCGGGTGCGGGAGCTGACCGACGACCAGATGGCCCTGCTGATCAGCCATCGCTTCAGCACCGTGCGGATGGCCGACCGCATCGTGGTGCTGGATGGCGGGAAGGTCATCGAGAAGGGCACCCACGGCGAGCTGATGGAGCTCGGGGGGAGGTACCGGACCCTCTTCGACCTGCAGGCAGCCGGCTACCTCTGAACCGCAGCTCAGGGTGGCCCCGCCGAGGCCGAGCCCGGACTCACCACAGAGCCAGAGAGGGCACCGAGGTCCACAGAGGCGTGGGCGATGTTGCCTGCCCCACAGCCCCCCCCACCGCAGCGCCCATCCCCAGACACGGGTGGGCCAGGAGGGCTGGCCCTCCGGCGGGGGTCAGAGGGGGCGGAGCCCCCCGACAACTGGTAGCCAGGGCGGTGGCCTGAGCGCCCGGCCGGTCGCCGAGACTCCTGTTGGCGCCGGCGTGGTCGGTCGCGGGAGCACCCTCGCCGGGGCATCCGCGTCCGAAGTCAGCGCTTCCGCCCGGCACCTCGCCAGCGTCCGGGTGCCCCCAGAGAGCCCACACCCGACCCACCACCTGCGCCCACGCTTGGGCGAGTTCACCACGGAGGGACACCGTGGTCCACAGAGGAGTCGACGATATCGCCTGCCCCGCAGCGAACCCGCCTGGCCATCCCCAGACACGGGAGGGCCAGGAGGGCTGGCCCTCCGGCGGGGGTCAGAGGGGGCGGAGCCCCCCGACAACTGGTAGTCAGGGCGGTGGCCTGATCACCCGGCCTGTGGCCGAAGCACCCGTTGGCGCTGGCATCGTCCGTCGCTGAGTCACCCGTCCGCCTCGGCACCGTCCGTGGCCGAGGCACCCTCGCCGCGGCACCAGCGTCCGACATCTTCCGCCACGGCCGGGCCTCGACCGAGCCCGGGTGCCCAGAGAGCTACACCCGACCCACCACCAGCACCCACTGCGCCCGCGCTTGGGCGAGTTCACCACAGAGTGCACCGAGGTCCACGGAGGAGTCGACGGTATTGCCTGCCCCGCAGCCCCCCCGCGGACTTACCCGCCAGTACGGGAGGGCCAGGAGGGCTGGCCCTCCGGCGGGGGTCAGCGTACCGAGGGCTCGTCGTACCGCTTGCGGGACGGCGGGCCCTCGGGATCGGCGAAAGCCAGGCCCTGGAGGCCCGCTTGCGGGCCGAGAGGGGCTGGACCGTAGGGGGGGCGGAGCCCCCCGACAACTGGTAGTCAGGGCGGTGGCCTGAGCACCCGGCCGGTCGCCGAAGCACTCGTTGGCGCTGGCATCGTCCGTCGCCGAGTCACCCGTCCGCCTCGGCACCGTCCGTGGCCGAGGCACCCTCGCCGCGGCACCAGCGTCCGAAGGCTGCGCTTCCGCCCGGCACCTCGCCAGCGTCCGGGTGCCCCCAGAGCACCACGCCCTCGCCATCTCGAGCCCCTGCGCCCACAGCGTCACGCGCCCCACCAACCATCCGAGCACGGTGCCCCCGCACGCCCTCGGCGTCCCGTGCGCCCGCGACCGCCAACGCCCACGGGTGCATCTCTGACGGGCCCGTGCGGCGCCTCGCACCGCCGATCGCATCCTTCCGTGGCAGCCGCCACCTGCCTCGGCTCCGTGGGCTACGAAGGCTCAGGAGGCCTCGTGCGCACCCTCGTCGCCCTACTCATCTTCGCCACAAGCCCGCTCGCCCTCGGCCTCACCGCCTGCGGCGCCCCCCCTCCGGCCGTCGTCGTCCAGGGGGAGACCCTGGAGGTGGGCTGCGGCACGTGCATCTTCAAGCAGGTCGGTGGCCAGGGCTGCTACTGGGCCGCCAAGGTGGGCGACGAGTTCTACCCGATGCGGGGCAAAGCGCTTCCGTCGGAGCAGGAACTCCCCTCCCACGGCCCCGAGGGCATGTGCACGATGGAGCGCGCCGCCGTGGTCACCGGGAAGGTGGAGGGAGGTCTGTTCAACGTGACGGCCTTCGAGCTGTTGCCGCCGGACCCGAGTGCTCCGAAGGCGGATCCTCACGACCACGAGCACACGCCCAGGTAGCTCGCTGACCGGCTGGGATGGGGCCATGGGTTGTCGGGCCGACGGGTGGATCGGGCTTCGGCGTAGGAGGTCGGTTTCCGGCGCCTGGAGGGCGGGGCGCCGGGCGCGTGAGATGGCGGGGCGTGGCACTCTGGGGGCACCCGGACGCTGGCGTGGTGTCGGGCGGCACCGCTGACTTCGGACGAGGACGCCGGGGCGAGGGTGCTTCCGCGAACGACAAAGCCAGGGCCAACGGGAGCCTCGGCGACCGGCCGGGCGCTCAGGCCGCCGCCCTGGCTGCCAGTTGCCGGGGGCTTCGCCCCCCTACGGTCCAGCCCCTCTCGACCCGCAAGCGGTCCGACGCACCCTCGGTACGCTGACCCCACCGGAGGGCCAGCCCTCCTGGCCCACCCGTCTTGGCACCGGTGTCGGTATCGGCGATGGCCTCTCCGCGTGTCCTCCCGCGGAACCACCTGTCGGGACGCACGTGGGTGGTCCGCCACCGACGTAGGCGCGAGCGCCGTCGCCGGGGCCCTCCGCGTCCTCCGCGTTTCCCAGACCGCCGTCACAGACCTGGGCCCCGTCGCCGTCGTGACCGCCCCACGGAGCTTGCTCCAGCCGCCTCGCCGACGCGCAGGAGCTTCGCCGACCGCATGCGCGGCTGCCAGCAGGAGCCTCGGCGACCGGCCGGGTGCTCAGGCCACCGCCCTGACTACCAGTTGCCGGGGGCTTCGCCCCTCTAAACCCCACCGGAGGGCCAGCCCTCCTGGCCCTCCCGTGCCTCCTGGTGGAGCGGCAGGTCGGCAGGGACGTAGGATGCGGCACCGGCTCCTCTGTGGACCCTCGGTGCCCTCGGTGCCTCTGTTGTGAATCGGATCGCCGCTCGGTCGCGGGTCCCGCCGGTGCCACGCGCCGGACCCGGCGAGTGGCCCCTCGTCTACTCGACGAGCTCCATGGACTCGATCTTGGACAGCTTGGGGAACTCGGCGTCCAGGTACACGTTCCCACGCTTCTGGAGCAGACCCTGGCGGGGTCCGCGACCACGGGGCGCACCCTCGCCGTAGCCCTTGTAGAGCTTGTCGACGACGTCCATGCCCTCGACGACCTTGCCGAAGGGGCTGAAGCCCATCGGGTCGAGGTTGGAGTTGTCCTTGTAGTTGATGAACAGCTGCGTGGTGCGCGTGTTCTTCCCGGCCGTCGCGAAGGTGACCATGCCGCGGGTGTTGCTCTGCTTCACCTCGTCGTCGTCGATCTTCGCGTCGCGCCAGGCCTCGCTGACCTCCGGGTACCCGGAGATTCCCCACTGCACCATGAAGCCGTCGATGGCACGGAAGAAGCGGGTGTCGGAGTAGTACCCGATGTCCACCAGGTTGTAGAAACGGTCGGCACCCTTGGGGGCCCAGTCCTTGTGGACCTCGATCACGAAGGACCCCTCCGACGTGTTCACCTTCACCTTGTACAGGTCCGGAGCGGTCTTGTTGGCCAGCGACGGGTCCTTCATGGCGGGATGGGCGTCGTCGGGGAGCTTCAGGGGGACCTGCGCCTTGGGCGGCTGGGGCTTGGCCGGCGTCTTGTCGACCTCCTCCTTCTTCTCCGGCTCGGGCGCGGGGGTCTCAGCGGACTCCCCACCGGAGCAGGCCATGGTCGCGAGCAGCAAGCCAGTGAACAACCAGCGCATTCTTCCTCCAGACTGAGCGGCAAGCCAGGTAACCCCTCCGGCGGTGCCCGTGCTCGTGGGCTCGAGATGGCCGCAGGCTCCGCCTGGGCTGGTGGTGGCGCGAGCGTGGTTCCAGGGGGGCTCCTGCTCACCGTCGACGTGCCGGACGGCACCGATGACTTCGGACGTGGGTGCCACGGCGAGGGTGCCGCCGGCCCGCAAGTGTCGGGCGTGGGACCGGGGGTTGGCTACAGCAGGGTGGGTTGCATCGACGACGTCTCTGTGGACCTCGGTGGCCTCTGTGGTGAACTCGCTCATGCGTGGACGCAGGGCGCTGGTGTCGGGTCGGGCGTGGCTCTCTGGGCACCCGGACTCGGTCGAGGGCCCGGCCGAGCCGGATGACCTCGGACGTGGGTGCTCCGGCGAGGGTGCTCCCGCGAGGGACGATGCCAGCGCGAACAGGTGCTTCGGCGACCGGCCGGGTGCTCAGGCCACCGCCCTGACGACCAACTGTCGGGGGGCCCTGCCCCCTCTGACCCCCGCCGGAGGGCCAGCCCTCCTGGCCCTCCCGGGTGGGCGTGCAGGGCGTCGTCGGCGATGACTCCTCCGTGTGTCCTCCCGTGGAACCAGGTCCCACCTACGCACGTGTTCGGACCGTCGACCCACGCCGGAGCCGCCACCGCTGTCCCGGGTCCTCCGTGCCACTCCGTGTCCCCAGACTGCCGTCGCAGGCGGGTGGCTCCGTCGCCGACGGCACCGCCCAACAGCGGTGCCTCCTGCCACTCTCGCCGACGCGCGAAAGCCTCGGCGGCCGTCGGCGTAGCTGCGGGCAGGAGCTTCAGCCACCGATCGGGTGGTCAGGCCACCGCCCGGGCTACCAGTTGCCGGGGGCTTCGCCCCCCTACGGTCCAGCCCCTCTCGGCCCGCAAGCGGGCCTCCAGGGCCTGGCTTTCGCCGATCCCGACGGTCCGCCGGCCCGCAAGCGGTCCGACGCACCCTCGGTACGCTCGACCCCACCGGAGGGCCAGCCCTCCTGGCCCTCCCGTGCTTGTGGGGGCGCGGCGCGTCTGCGGAGACATGGCCGGTAGCACCAACTCCTCTGTGGACCTCTGTGCCCTCTGGGACTCTGTGGTGAATCGAAGCTTCACCGCTCCGTCGCGCGGCCCCAGCCCCCCGACCTCAGTGGAGCTTGAGGCTCAGGTCCGCCCAGCGGGCCTGGTGGATCAGTCCCCCGCTGCTGACGACGTCGAGCCCCATGCCGCCGAGGGTCTTCACCCGCTCCGCCGTCATGTTCCCGCTGGCCTCGAGCACCACGGCCGGACGGATCCCTCGGGCCAGCTCGATCGCCTCCCGCAGGCCGTCGTTGTCGAAGTTGTCGAGGAGGATGACCTCGGCGTCGGTGTTCGCCGCTTCCTCCACCTCCCCGAGCGTGCGGGCCTCGACCTCGATGCGCACGAGATGGTGGACCTCGGCCCGGGCACGACGAACGGCCTCGGTCAGGCTGCCGACCGCGTGGATGTGGTTGTCCTTGACCATCACGCCGTCGTACAGGGAGAAGCGGTGGTTGTAGGCACCGCCCATGCGGACGGCGTGCTTCTCCAGGGCCCGGAGCAGGGGCGTGGTCTTGCGGGTGCACACGACCTTGGGGCCGTCGGGGCCCGCCGCGTCGACGAAGGTGCGGGTGTGGGTGGCGATGCCGCACAGCTTCATCAGGAAGTTCAGCGCGACCCGCTCGCCGATGACGATGTTGCGGAGGTTGCCGCGAACCGTGGCCACGACGGTGCGGTCCTCGACCTTCACCCCCTCCTGGACCCGCACGTCGTAGGTGCAGCGCCCCCCGATGCGCCGGGTGACCTCCTCGAAGACGAGCTGAGCAGGCTCGTGCCCGCACACGACCAGCTCCTGCTTGGCCATGACCCGCCCCTCGCCACTGAGCTTGGCGGGGATGGTGGCGTTGGAGGTGATGTCGCCGTGACCGAAGTCCTCGTCGACGGCGGCCTCGACCAGGCGTCGGAGGTTCACTGGGCCCCCCCGGCGAGACGGGCCCGGCTCGCCTGCAGCGTGTCGCGCAGCGTGCGAGCGGCCTCGAGCTTGCCGCGGAACTCCTCGACGATCTCGGGCTTGGCCCGCTCGACGAAGTTCTTGTTGGACAGCCGCTTCTCCAGCTGCCCCACGTCCTTCTCGGCCTTGGCCAGCACCTTGTCGAGGCGAGCCAGCTCCTCGGCGACGTCGACGACACCCTCCAGGGGGATGACCAGCTTCACACCCCGGACCACCGCCGTGGCGGAGGGGTCCGGCTCGCCGGCGAAGGCCTTCGCCTCGGCCCGGGCCAGCTCGTGGAGCGCACGACGGTGAACCTGGAGCAGCGACAGCAGCCCGTCGTCGGCCACGTGGACCTCGAGGGGCTTCTTCATCGCGATCTCCATCTCCCCGCGGATGCGGCGGACCTCGGTGACCGTCTCCTGGATCCGGGCGACCTCGTCGAGGACAGCGGGGTCCTCGGGGAACTCGGCAGCACGGGGGTAGCTGGCGGTGACGACGTAGCCCTCGGTCTGGGGAAGCAGGCTCCAGATCTCCTCGGAGAGGAAGGGCATCACCGGATGCAGCAGCTTCACGATCGTGGCCATGGTGCTGAACAGCGTGTGCTTCACGCCGTTCTTCTGGGCCGGGGTGGCGGCGTCGTTGTAGGTCGTGGTCTTGGCCAGCTCCAGGTACCAGTCGCAGAACTCGCCCCAGATGAAGCCGTAGAGCTCGTTGGCCACCTCGTTGAACTTGTAGGTGTCGAGGGCCTCGCGAACGCGGGTGACCGCCTGACCCGTGCGCACCTGGATCCAGCGCTCGTAGGGGCCGAACTCCATCTCGCCGTTCGGGTCGTAGCCCTCGCCGTTCATGAAGGTGAAGCGCAGCGCCTGCCAGATCTTGGTCTGGAATCGGTGGTTCGCCTCCACCCGGGCCGGGTTCCACAGGACGTCGCGCCCCTGGGCCGCGAAGGCAGTCATCGTGAAGCGGAAGGCGTCGGCGCCCCACTGGTCGATGACCGTGAGCGGGTCGACCACGTTGCCCTTGGTCTTGGACATCTTGTCGCCGTTCTCGTCGCGGACGAGGGCGTGGATGTACACGTCCTTGAACGGGACGTGTCCCATGAAGTGCTGGCCCGCGAACATCATCCGGGCGACCCAGAAGAAGATGATGTCGAAGCCGGTGATCAGCACGCTGGTCGGGTAGTACGTCGCCAGATCCTCGGTCTGGTTGGGCCAGCCGAAGACGCTGAACGGCCACAGGGCCGAGCTGAACCAGGTGTCGAGCACGTCGGGGTCCTGCTCGAGGTCGTCGCGACCTGCCTGCTCGCAGGCCTCCTCGAAGGTGCGGGCGACGTAGACGTTGCCGAGGGGGTCGTACCACGCGGGGATGCGGTGCCCCCACCACAGCTGCCGGGACACGCACCAGTCCTGGATGTCGCGGAGCCAGGCGAAGTAGGTGTTCTCCCACTGCTTGGGCACGAAGTTGGTGAAGCCGTGCTCCACGGCCGCGAGGGCCGGACCCGCCATCGGCTTCATGTTCACGAACCACTGGGTGGAGAGCATCGGCTCCACGATGGCCCCGGAGCGCTGGCTCCGGCCGAGGTTCATGGTGTGCTCCTGGGTGCCGCGGAACAGGCCGAGCTCCTCGATGTGGGCCTTGACCGCCTTGCGGGCCTCCTTGACCGTGAGCCCCTGAAAGCGACCGGTGTGGGCGTTGAGGGTGCCGTCCTTCTCGAGGATGTTGATCATCGGAAGGTCGTGACGCTTGCCGACCTCGAAGTCGTTGAAGTCGTGGGCGGGGGTGACCTTCACCGCACCGGTCCCGAACTCGGGGTCGACGAGGATGGCGTCGGCCACGATGGGGAAGGTGTGGCCGGTGATCGGGTGCACGAGGGTCTTGCCGATGAGGTGCTGGTAGCGGGGATCGTCGGGGTGGACGGCGACCGCGGTGTCGCCCAGCATGGTCTCGGGGCGGGTGGTAGCCACGACGACCTCGCCGCCGCCATCCTCCTCGCGGATCGGGTAGGCGAAGGACCACAGCTCGCTCGCCACGCCCTCCTCGTGCTCGACCTCGAGATCCGACAGCGCCGTCTGGTCGAGGGGGTCCCAGTTGATGAGGCGCTGCCCGCGGTAGAGCAGCCCCTGCTCGTACAGCGCGACGAAGTGCTCGGTGACCGCCCGCTGCAGGTCGGTGTCGAGGGTGAAGCGCTCCCGGGACCAGTCGCACGAGACGCCGAGGCGCTTCAGCTGGTTGGTGATGGTGCCGCCGGCGACGTCCTTCCAGGCCCACACCCGCTCGACGAAGGCCTCCCGGCCCATGGCCCAGAAGTCCCCTCCCTCGGCCTCGATCTGACGCCGCACGACCCACTGGGTGGCGATGCCGGCATGGTCGGTGCCCGGGACCCACACGGTGTTGTAGCCGTCCATCCGCTTGTAGCGAACGAGGACGTCCTGCAGCGTGTTGTTGAGGGCGTGCCCCATGTGGAGCGAGCCGGTGACGTTCGGGGGCGGGATGACGACAGAGTAGGGCTCGCCGGGGTGGTTCGGGTCCGCCTCGAACAGCTTGGCGTCGGCCCAGACCTTCGACCAGCGGGCCGCTGCGTCGATCGGGTCGTAGGCGCTCGGGAGCTCCTGCATCGCATCCTCCATGGGGGAGCCTCCCTAACGCGCTCATCCCTGGAGACCCGCCAGCGCACGGCGGAGCACATCGGGGGACACGGCCTCCTCCTGGGGCCGGTCGGACGGTCCCCGGAGGGCCGATTCGGTCCTCGGCCCCAGCAGCAGCGGATGGAGACTCGCCCCCCTGCGGGCCAGCTCCGCCGAACGTCGAGGGACGCGGGATGGGGCGCTCCCTTCCAGCAGCGCCAGGACCGCGCGGCCTGGTGGCGGGCGATCCCCAACCGTCCCTCCTCTCGAGCCGCCCACGAGGTGACCAGCGGCCCATCCATCATTACGCGGGTCCTGCCCTCGGATGGATCCGGGGCGAGGAGGTCGTGATGATCGGCACCGGCGGGCTCACTGCCGTCCCCACTCCCCAGCTCCAGCTGCTCCTCAAGGCGGTCCACAAGGAGGATCTCCCCTGCCCCATCGACCGCGTGGGGCTGGCGACCGTGGGCCTCATGCACCTCGGCGACGACCTGGAGATCCTCCAGGGCCTCGACGTCCGAGGCGTCCGGGCCGTGCTGGTGAGCGTGCTCGCCGAGCGGAGAGGCCCCCGTCGGTAGCTGCACGGTGGTCGAAATGGCTCGTGCGGAGGTCCGGATGTGCCTCCCCAGTGAAAGCGTAGCGCCGCGTCCGCTCGGGGGCTGCGGGCGTCAGGCTTCCGCTCGCACCCATGGGGCCGCGCGGCCCACGAGGCACGACGCCACAGGCCTCCGATGCCGGTCCATGTGCGCCGTAGCCCGAAGTCTGCAGCCTGAAGCCTCGCGCCACGGCCAGCGGACACCTGGCCAACGACGTGCCGAAGCGTCGCTCTAGATCGTGCCAAAGCCCGCGAGGAGGCGTCGCACCACCTCCTTCTGCATCTCCACCCGCCGCGCGAGCGGGAAGCCCATCCAGGTCTCGACGCACACGCCGATGCAGCCGATGGCGTCGACGATGACCTCGGTGCTGCTGGTGGACACCGGGTAGTACTGGGTCGCCCAGGCCTCCTCGTCGGATGCGCGGTGGCCGTTGAGCTCGTCGACCACCTGGGCAAGCAGCGGTGGGCAGGGGTCCACGCCGTACACCAGGGTCTGGCCGAAGCTCGGCGTCACCTCGGGGTCGTAGCGCTTCTTGGACTCGTGGAGGGTGGCCATCAGCGCCACCTCCTCGTCCTTCACCAGCTCCATGAACAGGTGGGCCAGCTTCCGCTCGTAGCGCTCGTGGTCGGGGTCGCCGGGGAACTGTCGGTTCAGGTCGAGCCCACCCTCCACCGCCCGCTGCTGGGCTCGGTAGGCGGGCGGGTTCATCACCGGCACGACCAGCAGCCGACCCCGACGGGGCCGCAGTCCCTCCTCCAGGAGCTCCTCGACCGCGTGGACCCCCGCGATCTCGTCGCCGTGGATCCCCGCCTGGATCAGCGCCGTGGGACCGGGCTCCTCCGCGTCGAAGATGTGGAGGTGGACGTTGGGCCACAGCAGGTGGTGTCCGGCGGCGCGAGGCATGGGCGACTCCAGGGTGTGGAGCCCTCTATCGCTTCCGGGGTGGTGCCTTCAGCGCCACCACCGCGTCGCACACCGCGGCGGCCACCCGTGCATGGCCCTGCTCGGAGAGGTGCCAGCCCTTCTCGGTGTGGGCCTGACGGGCGGCGTCTCGCGGCCAGTCCTGCCAGACGTCGAGGTGCCGCACGCCCGGGAGGCGCCGGGCGAGCTTCGCGACCTCGGCGTTCCAGGACTCCGTGCGGGCATCGATGGCGGACTGCCGCTCCCCGTCGTCCGGCCCGGCCTGGGCGAGGGTCGGCGGCACCATGCCCACGAGGATGACCGGGGTGGGCTGCTTCGGCGCGCGCATCTCCGTGAGGAGCGTCTCCAGCTGGCCGGCCAGCTGCTCCGCCTGGGCCTGGTCGTCGGCCAGCTCCTGAGCACCGAGGGTGACCACCACGACGTCAGCCGGCTCCTTGCGGAGCTGCCCGACCTTGGCGCGGGCCGTCTTCACCGTCTCGCCCGGGGTTGCGCGGTCGGTGACGGAGTACGCGTCGGTCGCCCGCTCGTCGAGGCAGTCCGCCAGGGAGGTCACCCACGCCGCAGCTACCTCCGGGGCCACCGCCGCGGGGGGGCCCGCCACGAGCCCGTCGCCCATCGCGAGCACCACCGTGGGGTCACCCGCCGAGGCGACGGTCATCCACGCCGAGATCCACAGCCACACCGTGTTCTGCTCCTGCCGCTCACCGTCCGGACGGACGGACGCGGTCATGAACCCATGACCCCGCCATGGCAGTCCATCGACCGGCTCGCCAGCGTAACGCGGAGGTGACGCCTGATACAGCGCACGACCGAGCTGCCGTCGTCTTCGGCCCCTGGGTGATACGGCCTCCCCTTCCCCCGGAGAACCCCCATGGGCCTCGACTACCGTGTCCGCTGCTGTCCCGACGGACTGATGACCGACCGCCGCCGGAGCGTGCGGGTCCTGGACGTCACCCTCCGCGACGGCGGGCTGTGCAACCAGTGGCACTTCGACGAGGGGTTGGTCCGCGACACCTGGCAGGCGCTACAGCAGGCCGGCGTCGACGTGATGGAGGTCGGCTACCAGGCGAGCCCGGACCTGGTCCCGAGCGGCCCCTTCGGTCCCCTCCGTTGGTCGCGAGAAGACGACCTGCGTCGCCTCTTCGACGCCTCGGGCATGCGGCTGTCCTGCATGATCGACGTCGGCCGCATCCGACCTACCGACCTGCGCCCGGCCGCCGACAGCCTCATCGACGTCCTGAGGGTCGCCTGCTACGCCCACCAGGTCGACGAGGCCATCGAGCTGTGCCACGCCGCCCTCGAGCTCGGCTACGACGTGTTCTGCAACGTCATGGCCGTCACCATGTGCAGCCCTCAGGAGGTCGACGGCTTCCTCGACAAGCTCCGTGCCAGCCGGGTGCCCGCCGTGGCCGTGGTCGACTCCTTCGGCGCCATGTACCCCCACCACCTCCGCTACCTGATCCGCAAGTACAAGAACTGGCTACGGCCGGACCAGGAGGTGGCCGTGCACCTCCACAACAACCAGCAGACCGCCTTCGCCAACGCCATCGCCGCGGTGGAGGAAGGGGTGGACTGGATCGACGCCAGCGTCTTCGGTATGGGGCGAGGAGCGGGCAACGTCCCCCTCGAGCTGCTGCTCATGCACCTCGACGACCCGCGCCACGACGTGCGGCCCGTGCTGGGGCTCCTCGACCGCTACGTGGCCCTGCGGGACGAGCTGAGGTGGGGCTACGAGGTTCCGTACGGCGTGACGGGCTGGCTGAACCAGCACCCGCGGGCGGCCATCGCGCGGATGAAGGCCACGCCGGTGGATCCGCTGGGCTTCTACGACGAGCTCGTCGCCGACCGGCCGCGGGCTGCGCACCATCGGCCGCAGCGGGAGCAGGGCGTGGTTGGGTAGGGGCTCCCGGGGCCAACCAGTCGTTGGGACCGGGCGACCCGCGAGGGAGCGACCGAGCGACCGAGCGACCGAGCGACCGAGCGACCGAACGACC
>Ga0213839_1000729_pt1 | contig 30187 bp, 27 predicted proteins | sample SWPATP21_FD_160075 | JGI IMG/M metagenome (GOLD analysis project Ga0213839, IMG submission 160075) | Coastal seawater microbial communities from Marineland, Florida, United States - SWPA TP2 #1 | ecosystem: Environmental > Aquatic > Marine > Coastal | place: USA: Florida | collected 2016-08-14
CCGTTGTTGGATGGACCACGCTGCGGACGCGACCCGACGCGCAGCCGACGCTCTGACGCTGCGCACCGTGGCTGCCCGGGCCTCGACAGGACCGGTCGACCGGCAGATGGAGGACCGTCTCGTGGTGGAGATGGCCCAGCGCATGCAGGCACTCCATGCGGTGAGCTGGCGCCTGACGATCGGCGAGCACGTCTGGGGCCCCTTCGGAATGGGGGCCGTCACGGGCCCCTCCCTGGAGGCGTTCATGGCGAGGGTCCGGGCCAACGGCCAGAGCACCTCGCTGCCGGTGGTCGACGACGCCAACGAGGACCGGCTCCTGGTGCTCTCGGCGGCGCTGGTCTCGGGCGGCCGGGGCGTGCTCGTCATCGCCTTCGACGCAGAGGCCGACTTCCTCCGCATCCTCGGTCAACCCGGGCCCGTGCCCAGCTTCGAGACCTACGCCTTCGACGATCGGGGCGTCATGCTGTCCAACAGCTGCTTCCCCGACCAGCTCCTCAGGGCGGGGCTGATGCCCGACGGGCACCAGACGCCCCTCCGGCTTCGGGTGGCCGAGCCAGGGGAGGGACCGGCAGACGCCTGGCCCCTGACGCTGTGCGCGCGGCAGGCCATCGGGCGCGGTGACGGCTTCGACACCCGGGGCTACCGCGACTATCGCGGGACGTCGGTCGTCGGGGCCTGGCGGTGGCTCTCCGACTACGGCTTCGGTGTGGTCGCCGAGGTCGACCGGCTGGCCGGGTAGGGGGGCTCTGTCGGCGCTCCGGCATCCTCGCGGCGGGTCGGTTACGCGAGTCGGGATGGTTCGCCTCTTCGCCCTCATGGCCTCGCTGCTGCTCCTCCTGGGAGCCACGGCGGAGCTCGTCTCCCCGGAGGTCGTCCCGCTGTCGTTCGACGTGGCGGAGGACTGCAGCTGTTGCCCCGAGGATGGCGCGGCTGACGGGGTCGACGCCGAGGGCGACTGCTGCGATTGGGACTTCGGTGCCTGCTGCGCCACGGCGCCCGTCGTGGCCCTGTCGGTCACCGCCGGTCCGCCCTCCGAGCTGACCCCGGCCCTGGCCGAGAGGCCCATCTTGCGGCCCCTCCACCTGGTGCGGCCACGGGACAACGGGCCGCCTCCCACCCCCCCACCCATCGGCTGATCTCCCGCACGTCTGCGTCTGTCTCCTGGCGGGCGCTCCCCTTCCTTGCGCGTGGAGTCATCCGTGATCCATCTTCTTCTCCTGGCGGCCCTCGTCGCCTGCGGGGGCTCGTCCGAGCCTGCCCGCTCCCCCCAAGCTGCCCCCGCGGGGCATGCCGATCCCGATGTCGTGCCAGGTTCCCACGAGGACTGGTGCGGCGAGCACGCCGTGCCCGAGTCCCAGTGCTCGCGATGCAACCCGACCCTGGTCCCGGCCTTCAAGGCGACGGGGGACTGGTGCGACGAGCACGGGCTCCCCGAGTCCCAGTGCCTGGTGTGCAACCCGGAGCTCGTGATCGAGCGCCCTCCCAAGGACGGCTGACATGCTCCCGATCCTCCTCCTGGGGGTCGGGCTGCTCACCGGGTGCGCCGACGCTCCTCCAGCGATGGAGGAGCGGTCCGGCGTGTCCACGGGGGCGGCCGATCCCGAGATGTGTGCCGAGCACGGTGTGCTCGAGGCGGTCTGTACCCGCTGCAACCCGTCGCTGATCCCCGTGTTCCAGGCGAAGGGCGACTGGTGTGCCGAGCACGAGCTGCCCGAGTCCTTCTGTCCGATCTGTCGACCAGAGGCCGGCGGGCGACCCTCCGAGGACGAGCTGTCGATCGACGGCTCGCCCCCGGACGGGGTCCAGGTCCGCTTTCGGACCCGCGACACGGCCCGGCTCGCTGGCATCGAGGTCGTTCCGGCGATCGAGGCGCCCTGGGTCGGCGGAACGGAGGCCGTGGTGCGGCTCGGCTGGGATGCCGGACGGGTCGCCCTGGTCAGCCCCAGGTCCCCCGGCGTGGTGGCGTCGGTGGAGGCCGACGTCGGCACCACCGTCGAGTCGGGGATGGTGCTGGCCACGCTCCGCAGCGCCCACGTGGGGGGAGACCGCTCCCGGGTGTCCGCGGCACGGCGGGCGGTGAGCGTGGCCGAGGCCGAGCTGTCCCGGAAGCGGGCGCTCCTCAGCTCGGGGGTGACCTCCGAGCGGGAGGTGCTGTCGGCGGAGCAGGACCTCGCGACCGCCGAGGCCGAGGCGCGAGCCCTGGACGTGGAGCTCGGGCTGGTCGGGGGGGGCGCGGGGGACCGCTTCGAGGTGACCGCGCCGATCGGCGGGGTGGTCACCGAGCGGCACGGCTCGGTCGGACAGTCGGTGGGTCCCGACGCACCTCTCTTCCAGATCGTGGACCCCTCGCGGATGTGGGCGGAGCTCGAGGTCGCGGAGTCCGATCTGGGCGTGGTTCGGGTCGGACAGGCGGTGCGGGTCGAGCTCGACGCGATGCCTGAGCGGGGCTTCGAGGGCACGTTGGCGTACCTGGCGCCCTCGGTGGACCCGAAGACCCGCACGGCCCGTGGACGGGTGGTCCTCGACAACCCCGACGGGACGCTCCGGGCCCACATGTACGGCGTGGCCCACATCGTCACGGACCGCGATGCTGCGGTGGTCACCGTGCCCACCGCCGCCGTGCAGTCCGCCGGCGACGTGGAGCTGGTGTTCGTCCGAGCGTCGGAGGACACCTTCGTGGGGCGCAGGGTGCAGGTGGTGGCCCGCTCCGGGGACCAGGTCCGCATCGCCGGACCGGTGGCTCCTGGCGATCCGGTGGTCACCACGGGCAGCTTCCTGCTGAAGACCGAGACCCTCAAGGACAGCATCGGCGCCGGCTGCTGCGACGTGGAGTAGCCATGGTCTTCGACGCTGTGATTCGCTGGTCCTTGCGGCACCGCGCGCTCGTGGTGGTGGCCTGGGGCCTCGTGGCGCTGGCGGGGGCGGTCTCCTGGTCGCGGCTGCCCCTCGATGCCTTCCCCGACACCACGCCCGTGCAGGTGCAGGTCAACACCACGGCGCCTGCCCTCACGCCGGAGGAGGTCGAGCGCCAGATCACCTGGCCCGTGGAGCAGGTGCTCTCCGGACTTCCCGAGCTGGCCGAGGTGCGCTCGATCTCGAAGTTCGGGCTCTCCCAGGTCACCCTCGTCTTCGAGGACGGGGCGGACGTGTGGCGGTCGCGCCAGGTGGTCGCCGAGCGCCTGGGAGCCGTCGAGCTCCCGGCCGGGGTCGAGCCACCCCAGCTCGGCCCGGTCGCGACGGGGCTGGGGGAGGTGTTCCACTACCTCGTCCGTGGGGAGGGCTACTCGTCGGAGGCGCTCCGCACGGCCCAGGACTGGATCCTGAAGCCTCAGCTCAGAGCCGTGCCCGGCGTGGCCGAGGTGAACACCTGGGGCGGCGACGAGCGTCGGGTGGAGGTGCTCGTCGACCCCCGCAGCCTGGACAAGCACGGGATCAGCCTCGGGGAGCTCGCCGACGCCCTGAGGGCGAACAACGGCAGCGTGGGGGGCGGCAACATCGACCGGGGCGGCGAGACCACGCTGGTGCAGGGCGTCGGACGGCTCAGCACCCTGGGGGACATCGAGCAGGTGGTCGTGCAGGCTCGCGACGGGGTGCCCATCCGGGTGGGCGACGTGGCCACCGTGCGAGACGGCCGCGCGCTCCGCCGGGGGGCGGTCACCGCCGACGGCGAGGGGGAGGTGGTGCTCGGCCTGGGCTTCATGCTGCTCGGCGAGAACAGCGAGGTCGTGACCCGTCGGCTGGAGCTCCGGCTGGCGGAAGCGGTCGACAGCCTGCCCGAGGGGATGACGGCGGAGGTCGTCTACCGCCGCACGGAGCTCGTCGAGCACGTGCTCTCCACCGTGCGGGAGAACCTGCTGGTCGGTGGGGCCCTGGTGGTGGGCGTCTTGTTCCTGTTCCTCGGCAACGGGCGTGCGGGGCTGGTGGTCGCCACGGTGATTCCCTTGTCGCTGCTGTTCGCCTCCAACGGGATGCTCGCCTTCGGTATCGCCGGCAGCCTGATGAGCCTCGGTGCGCTGGACTTCGGACTGATCGTGGACAGCTCGATCGTCCAGGTGGAGAACGCCACCCGTCGCCTGGCCGAGCGACCACAGGACGACCCGGTGGAGGTGGTCGGCGACGCCGCCCTCGAGGTGCGCAAGCCGACCATGTACGGCGAGCTGGTGATCCTGGTGGTCTACCTGCCCGTGCTGGCCCTCCAGGGGGTGGAGGGCAAGCTGTTCCAGCCGATGGCCTGGACGGTGATCTTCGCGCTGACGGGGTCCATGCTGGCCTCCCTCACGCTGATCCCGGTGCTGACGAGCTTGTTCGTGCGGGTCCGCGGCGAGCACCGGGAGGGTCGCCTCGTCCGGTGGGCCCAGCGGCTGTACCGGCCCGTCCTCACCCGTGCCTTGGCGGCTCCGGGCCTGGTGCTCGCGCTCGCGGGGCTGCTGGTGGTGAACGCCACCTTCCTCGCCAGCCGGCTCGGCACCGAGTTCGTGCCTCGTCTGAGCGAGGGCGCCGTCGTGGTGAACACCGTGCGCCTGGCGAGCGTGTCCCTGGACGAGTCGCTCCGCTACGGCACCCGGATCGAGCAGGTGCTCCTGGACCGGTTCCCGGACGAGGTGGAGCGCGTGTGGACACGTACCGGCACGGCCGAGGTGGCCACGGACCCCATGGGCATCGAGCTGTCCGACGTCTTCCTGACCCTGAAGCCCCGGTCGAGCTGGACACGGGCCTCCCGGCAGGACGAGCTCGTCGCTGCCATGCAGCAGGAGCTCTCCGTGCTTCCGGGGATGAACCTCGTGTTCACCCAGCCCATCGAGATGCGGACCAACGAGATGATCGCTGGTGTGCGTGCGGATCTGGGGATCAAGCTGTTCGGGGACGACCTCGGCCGGATGCGGGAGAAGGCCCGCGAGATCGAGGCCATCCTGGCGAGCACGGACGGTGCGGTGGACATCGGTGTCGAGCAGGTCACCGGGCTGCCGGTGCTCCAGGTCGACGTGGACCGAGGCGCCATCGCGCGGCAGGGGATGTCGGCCCACGACGTGCTCCAGACGGTGGAGGCCGTGGGGGGGCTCGACGTGGGGCAGCTCGTCGAGGGAGAGCGCCGCTTCCCCATCGCCCTGCGGCTGGCGGAGGCGTGGCGTCGCGACCCCGAGAGGCTCGGTCGGCTCCTGGTCACCAGCAACGGCGGAGACCGGGTCCACCTCGATCGCCTGGCCACGCTGTCGACGGTGGAGGGACCGAGCACCATCCAGCGAGAGTGGGGCCGACGGCGGCTCGTGGTGCAGGCCAACGTGCGTGGCCGGGATCTCGGGGGCTTCGTGCGGGAGGTCCGGGAGCGGGTCGGCCGGGAGGTCGACCTCCCGGCGGGCTGGTTCGTGCGCTACGGCGGACAGTTCGAGCACTACGAGCGCGCCCGGGACCGACTCCTGCTGGTGGTGCCCATGGCGCTGCTGCTGATCGCGCTGCTGCTGTACGCCACCTACGGGCGAGTCGTGGATGCGCTGCGGGTGTTCACGGGGGTGCCCTTCGCGGCCATCGGCGGTGTGGTGGGGCTGTGGCTGAGGGGCATGCCCTTCTCGGTGTCTGCAGCCATCGGCTTCGTGGCCCTGTCCGGGGTGTCGGTGCTGGCCGACATGGTGCTCGTGTCGACCATTCGCCGGCACCTCGACGACGGCGTACCGGCCCGCGAGGCCGTGGAGCGCGCCGCCATCGAGCGGCTGCGTCCGGTCCTGATGACGGGGCTGGTCGCTGCCCTGGGCTTCGTGCCCATGGCCCTGAACACGGGGGTCGGTGCCGAGGTGCAGCGGCCCCTGGCCACGGTGGTGATCGGGGGGTTGGTGTCGTCGACGCTGCTCACCCTGGTCGTGCTCCCGGTGCTCTACACCGCCACGCGGAGGCAGCCGTGAAGGGGGTGCGAGGGGTGGTCCTGCTGGTCGCGGTTCAGCTCGTGCTGGTCGTGGTCTACTGGGTGGTGGAGCATCGCCGGGCGGCGCCCGTCCCGTTCGCGGTCGAGACCGTGGCGGAGGCAGCGCCCGAGCTGGTGCTTCGACGGGATGGCGCCGAGGTGGTCCCGCCCACCGGGCCGTACCTGGTGCACTTCTGGGCCACGTGGTGTGCCCCGTGCCAGGAAGAGCTCCCCGGCCTGTTGGACGCCGCCGAGGCCGAGGGCGTGCCTCTGTTGGCCGTCACGGACGAGGCGTGGCCGGTGGTCGAGCGCTACTTCGACGGCGCGGTGCCCTCGGCGGTCGTGCAGGACCCGACGGGGGCGGCCGCGGCGGACTGGCGGGTCTCGGGCCTGCCCGACACCTTCGTGGTGCTCGAGGGCCGTCTGCGGCACCGGATGGGCGGCCCACGGGACTGGCGAACCAACGAGGCGCGGGCCTTCCTGCGCGACCTGGGGAGGGAGCGATGACCGGACTGTGGTTCTGGGTGTGGTCGGCGCTGGCGGCCCCCTTGAGTGCCGAGGAGGCCGTCGCGCGGTCGCTCCAGCGGTCGGTGGAGGTGGCCATGGCGTCGGGGGACGTCGACCAGGCCCGCGGCGAGGCGCGGGGGACGGCCCTGTTCCGGTCGGATCCGACGGTCCAGGGACGCTGGGCGGCCGTGGGGGACCTCCACGGTGTGTCCGTCTCCCAGCCGATGTCCGTGACGGGAGAGGGGCTGGCGGCCCATCGGAGCGCGCGGGCCCGGGTCGAGAGCGCGTTGTCGAGCGAGGAGCGGACCCGTCTCGAGATCGCTGCGTCCACGCGGCGGGCGTGGTCCCGGGCGGTGGAGGCCCGTCAGCAGGTCGACCTGGCGGAGCAGGCCCTGGCCCTGGCGACGCGCCTGCGGGAGGGGGCCGAGGCGCGGGAGGCCACGGGGGAGGGCTCCCTGCTCGATGCCCGTCTCGCCCGTCTGCAGGAGAGCGAGGCCCGCTCGACGTGGATGGTGGCCGTGACGGAGCAGGGCGAGCGGTCGGCGGCGCTCTCCGCAGCGACGGGCGTGGCGATCGACGCCCTGGAGCTTCCGTCCGACCCGCTGGAGGCCATGCCTCTCTTCGAGGCCGACGGTGCCCCCCGCTCGGATGTGCGCGCCGCCCGTGGCGACCTCGATGCCGCCCGGGCCCAGCTGGCGAGCGAGCGCCGAGGCGTCCTCCCGCCCGTCCGGGTGGGTGTGTTCTACGAAGAGGAGGGGGAGGAGCTGCGGGTGGGGTCGGCCCTCTCGGTGACCGTGCCGCTGTGGAGCCGCAACGCGGAGGGGCGGGCCCGCGCTCAGGCGTCGGTGGACGTCGCCGAGGCCCGGGTCGCCGAGCGGGAGCGGGTCGTGGACGCCGAGCAAGCGGCGACGTCGTGGGTGCTGGGGACCCTGGAGGACGCCGTGGACGGCGCGGATCCGAGGGAGGAGGCGATGGCTGCGCTGCAGAGCGTGGCGGTGGGGTTCGAGCGCGGGGAGCTCGACCTGCTCACCGCCGGGCTTCTCCGGAGGCAGATCCTGGAGGGGCAGAGGGCGTGGCTCGTGGGGCGGCGGGTGCGTGCCGAGGCCCGCATCGCCGCGGCGCTTGCCCGCGAGGCGAGTGCGCTCGTGGGGCAGAGTCCGTGACGATGGCGCTTGGCCTCAACCTGCCGTGGGCGCTGTGAGCCGCTCGTTGAGCGTGCGCAGGGGGGCTCGCCCCAGACGCCGGGTCTGGCCCGGGGACTCGCCCGTGTGGGCCTTGTAGGACCGGGAGAACGCTGCACGAGAGCGGTAGCCCAGTCGGTCCGCCACCTCGTCCACGGTCGCCCGCTCGTCCAGCAGCCACTCCCGCGCAACCGACATCCGCCAACGCGTCCAGTAGCGCATGGGGGGCTCGCCGATGGCTTCCGAGAAGCGCTGGCTGAAGGCGCTTCGTGACATCGCCGCCACCCGAGCGAGCTGCTCCAGGCTCCAGGCGCGGGTGGGGTCTGCATGGAGTGCGTCCAGCGCAGCTCTCAGGCCCGGCTGGCGGAGCGCCTGGAGGAAGCCCTCGGCATCGTCCTGCTGCAGCCATCGCCGGATGGCGCCGATGACCAGCAGGCCCGCGAGGTGTGTGATGACCACCTCGCTGCCGGCACCGGGGCGCAGGACCTCACGGCGAAGGACGTCGGCGATGCCTTCTTGCCAGCCCAGGTCTTCCCCACGGGGAAGCAGCAGCATCGCCGGAAGCCCGGAGAGCAGGGGACTTGCTTCGAAGACCAGGCAGCCTGTGACGATGTGGGTGCGCTCGCCCCCACCGCCCGCGTCGATGATGCATCGCCCCCGAACGCTGTCCCACTGCAGGGCGCCCGGAGGGAGGGGCGTCGTGCCGTCGATGTCGGTGATGCGATGCCGATCGCCGTGGGGGAGAAGCACGAAGTCGCCCGGCTTCAACCACCGATCCTGGCGGTCGGTGGCCACCCGACACCGTCCGCGCACTGGGGTGACGAAGTAGCTGGAGTGGGGCTCATGGGGGACCTCGAGGCCCCACGGGGCGGAGAGCATCGACTGGCAGACCCGGCTGTCGACGACCCGTAGGCTCGTCAGGGCGTCGTCCATGGCCCGGGTGGGGTGGCGTTGGTTCAGCACGACGTCTTCCAAGAAGACCTCCGAGTACGAATAGGACGGAAGCGGTGTGACACGACCAGGTGGTCGGACGAATGGGCACAGAACATGGACAATGGGGAATGGAACATCCGGAGAGTGAGCCATAGCCTCTGAGAACACGGACGATGAGGAGGTTCCTGATGTTCTCGCCCAAGCTCGCCGCCGGCTCGGCGTTCCCGACCCTCGTGGCCCATTCGCTCGACGGCTCCGCGCGAGATCTGTCGACGCCCACCGGCTCGGCCGATTGGCTGATGGTGGTGGTCTACCGCGGCCGCCACTGTCCGATGTGCACCCGCTACTTGAAGGCACTGTCGCCGTTCGTCGAGGCGCTCGCCGCGATGGGCGTCGACGTCGCCGCGGTCAGCGCCGACAGCGCCGAGCAGCTCGCCGACCATCAGCGCCAGCTGGGGGAGCCCATGGCCTTCCCGATGTACTGGGGGCTGACGGTCCAGCAGATGCAGGGGCTTGGCCTGTACGTCTCGGACCCGCGGTCACCCACCGAGACCGATCACCCGTTCGCGGAGCCTGGCTTGTTCGTGGTCAACGCCGAAGGAGCGCTTCAGGTCGTGGACATCTCCAACAACCCGTTCGTGCGTCCGGACCTGAAGACGCTCGTTCGGGGGCTGGTGTGGATCCGAGACCCCGAGAACCACTACCCGATTCGCGGGACCCATCCTTACCCCTGAGGGCTCTGCTCCGCCCCGCGAAGGGGCGCTATGAGCCTTCAGGCGGTCTGGGGACGCGGGAGCAGCGCCACGAGGCTCAGCACGGCGAGGACTCCACACACGGCCATGCACGCAGCCATGGGCACCGCGGTGTGGTCGAAGAGGAGGCCTGCGACGTAGCTTGCGAGACCGGCGACGCCGAACTGCACGGTGCCCAGCAGGGCCGCGGCCATCCCCGCTCGGTCGCCCACAGGCTCCATGGCGGCGGCGGTGGTGTTGGGGAAGCCGAAGCCGAGGCAGAAGATGCAGACGAACAGCGGCACGGCGACGCCCCCCACGCCGCCGAGGCCGGTGACGGCCGCGGCGGTCATCAGCAGCGACGCGACCAGGAAGGTGCCCAGCACCACCGGGACGATGGCCTGTGGGGTGCTGCGGCGGAGCCAGCGCTCGTTGAGCTGGGAGGCGGCGATGAGGCCCGTGGCGTTGACGCCGAACAGCAGGGCGAACTGCGTGGAGGACAGGCCGTACACCTCGGTGAACACGAAGGAGCTCGACGCGATGTAGACGAACAGGCCCCCCTGGACCAGGGCTCCCGACAGCGCGTAGGCGGTGAACGGCCGCAGCCGAGCGAGGTCGACGTAGGTGGTGAGGATGCGCCCGACCGACAGGCGCCGCGGCTCCGCCAAGGTCTCGTCGAGACGGAGCCCGACGGCCACGAAGATGGCGCCGCCGTAGACGGCGAGCAGGCCGAAGAGCAGGCGCCAGCCGAAGCTCGCCGCCAGTGCGGACCCCACCAGCGGCGCGACGATGGGTGCAATGCCCATCACCAGCATGATCAGGGAGAGGGCGCGGGCCATGTCTCGGGGGCTGTACAGGTCGCGCAGCACCGCGCGGGACGCCACCATGCCGGCGCAGGCGCCGAGTGCCTGGAGGAAGCGCAGCGCGGCGAGGGCTTCGATGCTCGGAGCCACCATGCAGCCCATGGAGGCCACGGTGTACAGGGCCAGGCCGGCGAGCAGGGGGCTCCGGCGTCCCAGGCGGTCGGAGAGGGGGCCGAGGAACATCTGGCCCACCGCGAGGCCGATGAAGTAGGCGGACAGTGTGGACTGGACCTGGTCCGGCGTGGCCTCCAGGTCGGAGGCGATCGCCGAGAAGGCCGGAAGGTACAAGTCGATGGTGAACGGCCCGACCGCCGCCAGCGCCCCCAGGAGGAGGACGAGGGGGACGGGGATGTGGACGACGGGGGCGGTGGGCGCGCGGGGGGCGGACATGGGCTCGCCGTATCCAGCCTGGCGGTTCCGTAGCCGGGACGGGGCGGTGCAGCGAGGGACGGTCCGCCGTCCCAGGCGTCTCTAGATGGGCATGTCGACGCCGGCCCCAAAGCCGTCCAGCAGCGCTTCCCAGTCCAACGGGGCGGCATCGGTGGCCAGGGCGTGCCAGCGGTCGAGGTGCAGGTCGTCGCGAAGCACGACCTCCATGTGGTAGCAGGGCTGGTCCACCAGGACCTCGAAGACAGCACGAAGGGTCGATGTCCCGGTTCGACTAGGGCCTGCGCCGATCACCTTCACGGGCTCTCCCCCTTGGCTGTTGCGTGGACCATAGCTCGAGGGTGCCGGCGTCCTGTGGATGGGGCGGCCGCCGCTCCAGTTGTCGAATGTCCAGGTGCGCCCGTGGAGCCAACACCCATCTGGGTCGGCGATTCGCACGGAACGAGTGGAAGAGTGGCAGGGGCACCAGGACTTGAACCCGGGACCTGCGGATTTGGAATCCGCTGCTCTACCAGCTGAGCTATACCCCTAAGCCACGTGCCGACTATCGCAGCGGCCGAGCCCGGGCCAGTCTCTCGACACAAGCCCGATCGTATGGAGGAAAGAATGCCGAGGAACCGCAGAGGAAATGGTGGAAAGCGACGTCGCGCCGAGGCCGAGGGAATGGGCGTGTCCGCCCGTCCGGGCGCCCAGAAGCACAAGGCGATGGGCAAGGCGATGTCCGCCAAGGGTCAGCAGGCGCTGAAGGAAGCCAAGGAGCGCGCGGCCCGTGGCGACCACGCGGGCGCGGCCCAGATCTACCGCAAGGTCGGCGAGCACATGGAGAAGGACGGCCAGGCCGGTCTGGCCGCACGGGCCTACCTCCGCGCGGCGCGCTCCCTCCACAACGCCGGCAACGACGCGGGCCGCGACAAGGCCCTCGGCATGGCGGTGGAGCAGGCCAAGGCAACGGGCAACAAGAAGGCCGTGATGACCCACTTCCGCGACCTGGTCCGTCGCATCCGCTCCAAGGGCAACGCCGAGCTGGCCGACCACATCCAGAGCGTCATCCAGGAGGGCCTGGGCCGTCAGAAGCTCGGTCGCCAGAACGCGGAGGGGCGTCCCCGCGCGGGCGGTGGGCGACGTCGCCGGGGCTGAGGCTCAGGTGAAGGCGAGGCTCAGGTGAAGGCGAGGGCGCCGGCCACGATGGCGGCGCCCCACGCGTACCAACAGAAGCTGGCGAAGCGGCCAGCGAGCACCAGCCGCACCAGCAACACCAGCGCGCCGTAGCCGACCACCAGGGAGGTGAGGCCGCCCACGCCCAGCTGGACGACGTCGAGCTGGCTGACGTCGGCGTCCTTGAGCTTGAGGAGCACGGCACCGCCGATGGCCGGCACGCTCATCAGGAAGCTGAAGCGGGCCGCCACCTCGCGTCGCATGCCGATCATCAGCGCCACGGCGATGGTGGTGCCGGAGCGGGAGATGCCGGGGGTGATGGCCAGACCCTGAGCGATGCCGAGGCCGATGGCGATGGGCAGGGTGAGGGGCTGGGCCTTCTCGGAGCGGTCGAAGCGGCCCGAGAGGAAGAGGAGGGTGCCGGTGATGGCGAAGGTGACGGTGAGCGCGGCCGGGGTGGCGAAGAGCTGCTCGAAGAGGTCCTTGAACCCTAGGCCGATGATGGCGGTCGGGATGCTGGCCGCTACGACCATCAGCGCGTCCTGCACCCCCTGGCGCTCCATGAACGGCCCCTCGCCGACGATGGGATCCTTGAGGATGGCGAGGACCTCGGCCCGGTAGAACCACAGCACCGGCACCAGGGTGCCCACGTGGAGCACGAGGTCGAAGAGGACGTGGTCCCCCTCGATGTCGAGGAACTGCTGGAAGAGCACCAGGTGCCCCGAGCTGGACACGGGGAGGAACTCGGTGAGGCCTTGGAGGGCGCCGAGAAAGGCGGCGCCGAGCGCGCCGGATTCGGCGGCGACGGGTTCGGACATGGGGCAGTGAGGGGGGAGGGGAGGTGGGGAGGGGGCGCTACTTCGAGGGGCGCAGCGTCTGGAGGTAGGCGACGAGGGCGTCGAGCTGCTCCTCGCTCATCTTGAAGCCGCGCATCGCCGAGCCGGGCTTGCCGGTGGTGATGGTGCTGCGGAGCTTCTCGGGGGTCTGGCCCTTCCAGAACTCCTCGGAGGTGAAGTCCTTCGGGGGCTTGGGGAGGGCTCGGGCGGCGGGCCCGTCGCCCTTGCCCTCGGGGCCGTGGCAGGCCTGGCACTTCGCCACGTAGGTCGCGCGCCCAGGATCCGACTGAGCGGTGGGGCCGGGGTCGGCGGTGGCGAGTCCGAGGAGGAGGAGGAGCATGTCCCCATCATACCTCCCGCACCGACGCCACGCTCTATTCCTCGGGTGCGTCCTCGTTGCGCGGCTCGTCGGGCGCCTTGGCCTTCGCCGGTGTCTGGACCGGGGCCTTGGTCTTCGCTGGCGGCTTGGCGCGCTTCTCGTGGACGGTGGCCATGTACTTGAGGACGCGCCGGGCGTCGTTCTTGTCGAAGCTGGTCTCGTAGCCGGGCATGGCGCCGCGACCCCGAAGGACGAGCTTCATCATGGCGTCGTTGACCTTGATCTGGTCGCGCAGATCGGGCACCTCGACGACGAGGGCCTCGGTGGCGGGGCCGTCGCCGCGGTTGGCGGGGCCGTGGCACGCGGTGCAGTGCCGCTCCCACAGCTCCTTGCCGCGCTCCTCGTCGGAGGGGCGCTTGGTGGGCTGCTCGGCGAAGGCGCCGGAAACCAGCATGGCAGCGAGGAACATGGACATGGAGCCTCCGGAGCCGTCCTAACGCGCACGAGCCAGGGGCCCGCGTGCCGAGACGGGTCGGGACACAAGGAACCAGAAACGCCCACCAGCGAGGCTGGTGGGCGTTCTGTGAAAGTGGCGGGATGGACGGGACTCGAACCCGCGGCCTCCGGCGTGACAGGCCGGCGTTATAACCAACTTAACTACCACCCCGTAAATTGAAAGAACAGCTTGGAAGTGGGCGGAACAGGATTCGAACCTGCAACCGTCGGCGTGTAAAGCCGAAGCTCTCCCATTGAGCTATCCGCCCGGAGGGTCACCCCGCCGAGCACGTCCCGTTTTAACCGGGTGACGGCGGGCGTCAACGTCGCCTCGATCAGATTGTGCCCTCAGGTGGAGGGCAGCGGATCTCGCGGCGGCTCGCTCTCGCCGCCGTCGCCCGTCGAACCAGGGTCATCGTCGGTGTGGTCGACCGCGGCGTCGCGGGTGCGACGTCGGGCAGCGAAGATCTCCTCGGCCCGCTCTCCGCTCAGGGCTTCCTTCAGGACGCGGTCCATGTGGTCGACGAAGACGAGGTCGACGGCCTCCCGCACGTTGGCGGGGATGTCGTCGAGATCCTTGCGGTTGGCTTCGGGGGCCAGCACCCGCGTGATGCCGCCGCGATGGGCCGCCAGCACCTTCTCCTTGAGGCCCCCGATGGGGAGCACGCGGCCCCGCAGCGTGATCTCGCCGGTCATGGCGGTGTCGGCCCGCACGGGGATGCCGGTGAGCGACGAGACGAGGGCCGTGGCCATGGCGATGCCCGCCGAGGGGCCGTCGGTCTTCAGGGCGTTGCCCGGGTAGTGGACGTGCAGATCGGTGGTCTCGTGGAAGTCGGTGTCGAGGCCGAGGGCCTCCTGGCGGGATCGCACGTAGGTGAGGGCGGCGGTGCCGGACTCCTTGAGCCAGTCGCCGAGGCGCCCGGTGAGGATGAGCTTTCCCTTGCCGGGGACGGGGGCGACCTCGATGTTGAGGAGCTCGCCACCCCAGGGGCTCACGGCCAGGCCCTTGACGAGGCCGACCTGGTCTTCGTTCTCCCGCTTTCCGAACTCGTGCTTGGGGGCGCCGAGGACGCGGGTGAGGTTGGCGGTGACGATCTTGACGTGGGTGTCGGACCCCCGCTCGACGACCAGGCGCGCCACCTTCCGGGCCATGCGGGCCAGCTCCCGCTCGAGGCCGCGGACGCCGGACTCCCGGGTGTGGCGCCGGATGGTCTCCAGAAGGGCCGCGCCGGAGAGGGTGAGGTTGGCATCGGTGATGCCGTTGGCCTCGAGCTGCCGTGGAAGCAGGTAGCGCCGAGCGATGGCGACCTTCTCCCCCTCTGTGTAGCCGGAGAGGTGGATGATCTCGAGGCGGTCCTGCAGGGGCAGCGGGATGCCCTGGAGGCTGTTGGCCGTGCAGATGAAGGTGACCCGCGACAAGTCGTAGTCGAGGTCGAGGTAGTGGTCCTGGAAGGCCGCGTTCTGCTCGGGGTCGAGGACCTCGAGGAGGGCCGCCGAGGGGTCGCCCCGGAAGTCTGCCGTCATCTTGTCGATCTCGTCGAGCAGGACGACGGGGTCGACGGTCGCCGCCCGCTTCATCCCGTGGAGGATCTTGCCGGGCATGGCGCCGATGTAGGTGCGGCGGTGGCCGCGGATCTCCGCCTCGTCGCGGACGCCACCGAGGGCCACCTTCACGAAGGGACGGTGGGTGGCGCGGGCGATGGAGCGGGCCAGGGAGGTCTTGCCGACGCCGGGGGGGCCCACGAGGCACAGGATGGGGCCCCGCATGCGGTCGACGAGGGTGGAGACCGCCAGGTACTCGACGATGCGCTCCTTGACCTTGGCCAGGCCGAAGTGGTCTTCGTCGAGGATGGCGGCAGCCTCGGTGAGCTGCTCGGCCTCGCCGGCAGCCTCGTGCTCGCTCAGCTCGGTCCACGGTAGGGCCAGGACCCAGTCGAGGTAGTTGCGCACCACGGTCGCCTCGGCGCTCATGGTGTTCATCTGGGAGAGCTTGCGGAGCTCCTTCTCGGCCCGCACACGGACGGGGTCCGGCAGATCCTTGTCGGCCAGCTGCTGGGCCAGCTCCTCGAGGTCCGAGCGCCCCTCCTTGTCGCCCAGCTCCTTCTGGATGGCCTTCATCTGCTCGTTGAGCCAGAACTCCCGCTGGTTGGTCTCCCGCTCCCGCTTCACCCGTGTCTTGAGCTTCTTCTCGACGTTGAGGAACTCGATCTCGGTGAGGAGCGCCTTGTACACCCGCTCCAGGCGGGCCTTGGCGTCGGTGAGCTCCAGCAGCTCCTGGCGCTCGCTCACCTTGAACTGCAGCGGCGCCACGAGGGTGTCGGCGAGGGTGTCGGGGTCCTCGATGGCGTTGACGGAGAGCAGCATCTCGGGCGGGACCGCCCGGTTGAGCTTCACGTAGCGCTCGAAGGTGCTCTTCACCGTCCGACACAGCGCCTGGAGCTCGACGTCTGCCGTGTTGTCGGCGGGCTCGATGCGCTCGACGCGGACGCGGAACATCCGGTCGTCGTCGACGGCCTCGACCCGCTTGGCGCGGCCCCGGCCCTCCACGAGGATCTTGGTGTTCCCGTCCGGGAGCTTCAGGACCTGCTCGAGGGTGCCGATCGTGCCGAAGGCGTAGATGTCGTCGAGGTCGGGGTTGGAGTTGTCGCCGGAGCGCTGGGCAGCGAGGAAGATCTCCTTGCTGGGGCTGGTGTTGGCCGCCTCGATGGCGGCCAGGGACCTGGGGCGCCCGACGATGAGCGAGATGGGCGAGCCCGGGAACACCACCACCTCCCGCAGGGGGAGCATGGGGAGGACGGACGTGGCGGGGGCGTCGCGGTCGCTCATGCCCACTCGGCCTCGTTCTCGTAGACCAGGATGGGCTCTCGCTTCTGGAGGACGACGTCTTCGTTGACGATGACCTCCTTGACGTTGCTCTTGTTGGGGAGGTCGTACATCACGTCGAGCATGATCTCCTCGAGGATGCCGCGGAGCCCACGGGCGCCTGCCTTCCGCTCGAGGGCCAGCTTGGCGATCTCGTAGAGGGAGGCCTCGGTGAACTTGAGCTGGACGCCGTCCATCTCGAAGAGCTTCTGGTACTGCTTGGTCAGCGCGTTGCGGGGCCGAACCAGGATGGCCACCAGCGTCTCTTCGTCGAGCTCGTCGAGGGTGGCGATGACCGGCACGCGGCCGATGAACTCGGGGATGAGCCCGAAGCGCATGAGGTCTTCGGCCTCCACCTGCGCGAGGAGCTCGTTCATCGAGTACTTCTTCTTGCCCTTCAGCTTGGCGCCGAAGCCCATGGCCTGCTGGCCGAGGCGGGCCTCCACGATCTTGTCGAGGCCCACGAAGGCCCCGCCGCAGATGAACAGGATGTTGGTGGTGTCGATCTGCAGGAAGTCCTGCTGGGGATGCTTGCGGCCGCCCTTGGGGGGGACGTTGGCCACGGTGCCCTCGATGATCTTGAGCAGGGCCTGCTGCACACCCTCACCGGACACGTCGCGGGTGATCGACGGGTTCTCGGACTTCCGGCTGATCTTGTCGATCTCGTCGATGTAGATGATGCCCTTGCAGGTGCGCTCGACGTTGTACTCGGCGGACTGGAACAGCGAGAGGATGATGTTCTCGACGTCTTCCCCGACGTAGCCGGCCTCGGTGAGGCTCGTGGCATCCGCGATGGTGAAGGGCACGTTGAGGAACTTGGCGAGGGTCTGCGCCAACAGCGTCTTGCCGCACCCGGTGGGGCCGACGAGGAGCACGTTGGACTTCTGCAGCTCGACGTCGTCGTGGTTGGAGCGGGAGTCGATCCGCTTGTAGTGGTTGTGCACCGCCACGGACATCACCTTCTTCGCCCGGTGCTGACCGACCACGTACTCGTCGAGGTACGCGTAGATCTCCTTGGGCTTCGGGACGAGTCCACGGGTCGCGTAGAAGTCCTCGCGCTCGTACTCCTCGGTGATGATGTCGTTGCACAGCTCGACGCACTCGTCGCAGATGTACACCGACGGCCCGGCGATCAGCTTGCGAACCTCCTTCTGCGACTTGCCGCAGAACGAGCAACACAGGTCCTTCGCGTTGGTGCCCTTGCGCCTCACTGGCTCTCCTCGAGGCCCTCGCGGGGCCCATGATGGACGGGACTCAGTCCTCGTCGTCGCCGTGGCTGGGGTGGACGACCTCGTCGATGAGGCCGTAGTCCTTGGCTTCCTCGGCGGACATGATGTTGTCGCGCTCGACGTCCTCGGCGATCTTCTCGACCGCCTGACCCGTGTGCTTGGCCAGGGTCTCGTTCAGCCGCTGCTTCCAGCGGAGGATTTCCTTGGCCTGGATCTCGATGTCGGTCGCCTGGCCCTGCACGCCGCCCAGGGGCTGGTGGATGAGGATGCGGGCGTTGGGCAGCGAGTGTCGCTTGCCCTTGGCCCCGCCCGTGAGGAGCACCGCACCCATGCTGGCGGCCTGCCCGACGCACATCGTGGCGACGTCGGCGTTGACGTGCTGCATGGTGTCGTAGATGGCCATGCCCGCGGTGACCGAGCCCCCCGGGGAGTTGACGTACAGGAAGATGTCCTTCTCGGGGTCCTGGCTGTCGAGGTAGAGCAGCTGGGCGATGATCAGGTTCGCGACCTGGTTGTCGATGGGCGTGCCGAGGAAGACGATGCGGTCGACCAGCAGCCGGGACCAGATGTCGTGACGGGTCTCGCCGCGATGGGTCATCTCGGTGACCATCGGCACGTAGTAGCTGTTCATGGGGTTCATTCAGTGGGCTCCAGCGCGCTGCGGGCGTTCGGAATGGATGTCGAGAAGGGGTAACCACGACCCCTGGACCCGGCGAGACCGTTGGGCATCCCATCGGCACGGGCCCCTCCGACTGGAGGGGAAGCGTGGGAAGCGTACCCCCAAAACAGGACGGGCACCCCCGGAGGGATGCCCGTCGAGCTGCACCAGGGATGCCCGGTGGCAAGCACCGGGGGCCCTTGTTGCGGGGGGCCAGAGGGGGTGGTCTTCCGGACCGGCCCCCTCACGGCCGGATCCTCACATGCGAGCCTTGATGGCGGCGATGGCGCCCTTGCGGGCCTTGCCACTCTCCTCGGCGTCGAGGAGGGCCTGGAGGTGTGCGTCGTGGTCGCCCGTCTCCAGGGCCGACTTCAGCGCCCCGATGGCGCCCTTGAGGATGCTGAGGTCGGCGTCGGCGCCCTTGGGCTCCTCCTTGGCAGGAGCCTTCTCGGCCTTCTTCTCCTCGGCCTTCTTGGCGGGCGCCTTCTTGGCCTTCGACTTGGACTTGGCCTCGACCTGGTCCTTGACGATCTCCTCGGCGACCTGCTGCATGCCCGACGTGGGGGCATCGGCGGCGGGCTCCACCAGGTTGGCGCGCTCGAGGAGCCAGTCGAGGGTCTTCTCCTCGAGGATGCGGTCCTTGAGCTCGTTGCTCGAGCCATCCTGCGCGAAGCGGCCCTTGATGGCCTCCAGGCTCTGGCCGAAGTTGTCGGCGAGCTCCTGGTACTTGGCGTCGAGGTCGGCCTCGGTGACCTCGATGGCCTCCTTCTTGGCGACGAACTCGAGGATGAGGGCGGACTTGGCGGCGAACTCCGAGCGGATGCGGAGGTCGGCCATCTGGGCCTCGCCGAAGCTGATGGTGCGCGGGTCGCGACCGGTGCGGTAGGCCTGCTGCTGCTTGAGCTCCTCGACGAGCATGGACAGCGACTGCTCGATCATGCCGGTGGGCACGTCGAAGGCGTTGACCTTGATGAGCTCCTCGAGGAGGTTGGCGCGGGCCTGGTTGCGGGCCAGGGCGTCGCGCTGCTCACGGATCTGGGCCTCGATGGCGGTGCGCATGCCGTCGGCGCCGCCCTCGAAGTTCAGCTTCTCGGCGAGCTCGTCGTCGAGCTCCGGCACGGTGTAGCGCTGGATGGACATCACCTTCACGGTGGTCTTCAGCGTGCGGCCGGCCACGGTCTCGGTGCGGGCATCGGCACCGAAGGCGACCTCACCCTCGACGGGCTCGTCGATGGTGGCACCGATCACGAGCTCCTCGACCCCGGGGTAGTAGGGGTCGCCGTCGGTCCGGATCATGGTGCCGAACTCCTTCGCCACCTCGTCGTCGCCGTCGACCGCGGTGAGCTCGACGAGGGCCATGTCGCCCTTCTCGACCGCGCGGTCGGTGACCTCCTCGAGCTTGGCTTCGCCCTCGAGGCGGGCCTTGACCGCGGCGTCGACCTCGTCGGACTCGACCTCCACCTTGGGGAAGGCGACGTCGAGGCCGGTGTAGGTGTCGAGCTCGATCTCGGGCCGTACGTCGACCGTGATGGTGAAGGAGAAGCCCTCCTTCGACTTGACGGCACCGCTCTCGGCCAGGCTCGGGGAGCTGACGGGGTCGATGCTGTGCTCGCTCATGGCGTCGCGCCAGGAAGCGTTGATCAGGTCGTTGGCGACATCCGCCTCGATCTGGGGTCCGAAGCGGGCCTCCAGCACGCGCCGAGGCGCCTTGCCGGGACGGAAGCCGCGCAGCCGAACCTGGCGAGCCAGCTTCTTGTAGGCCTTGTCGAGCTCGCCCCGGACCTGGTCGGGGGGCACCGTCATCGTGATCCGCTTCTGGAAGCTGCCGACCGACTCGACATCCACCTTCATCTCGCGCCTCGCTTGTCCTGTCCGGGGTGGCGAGCATGCGAGAAGGGGGACTCGAACCCCCACGGGGTTTGCCCCACTGGATCCTAAGTCCAGCGCGTCTACCAATTCCGCCATTCTCGCGGCTCGGCCCGGGGGGTCCGTATGCAGCGTGCTTGCTGCGGTAAAGGGGCGCCGCTTGGCGCTGCTGACGCCGAAGCGCCTTGGAAGAAAAATGGTGGGCCCACCAGGAATCGAACCTGGAACCTACGGATTAAGAGTCCGGTGCTCTGCCAATTGAGCTATAGGCCCGTGAAAATCAAGTTGTAAGGGTGGATGATGGGATTTGAACCCACGACCCCCGGAACCACAATCCGGTGCTCTAACCTGCTGAGCTACACCCACCGTGCAGCGCCGCTATTAACGGGTTGTCGTGGGGTGGCAAGCAACTCGGGACGTCGATGATCGCGCCGCCTGCGCAGGCCTCCGGACCCGAGGATTCAAGCGCAGAACGACCGGGTCCCGGTTCCACGCCTACGTGCCGGACCCTCGTCAGCGGGTGACGTTGGCGCCCGTGCGGTCGTTCTCTTCCCGGCTTCTGTGGGTGTCTCTCGTGTGGACGGCAGGGTGCCGGTCGGCGGGGGTGCCGCCCTCTCCGGACGCGCGGGAGGCCGCCGAGGAAGGGATGGAGCGCTTCCGGAGCTTCGCCCTCGAGCCGGCCCGTCTCCCTCCTCCCTCGGTGGAGCCAGAGGCTGCAGCTGCGGACGCAGGCCTGGTCGGCGCCGCGACCCTGCGACGCCCCGAGGACGAGGCGTGGAACCTCGGGCCCGATGGGGCGCCCGTGCTGTTCAACGACCGATGGGTGTGGCTGGTGGAGCTGGAGCTGACCTCGGAAGAAGGCAAGCCGATCTCCTGGGTCTCGGACGACACGACCCTCGAGCTGAACGACCCCGACACGGTGCTGCGGGCAGCCACCACCCCAGACGACGTGCTCGGCGACCTGCTGTTCTGGGCGCTGCAACAGGAGCGGGCTGGCGTGCCCGGGGATCTGGTGGCGCGCACCCGCACCGCAGGGGGGTTCCGATCCCGCTACCTCCACCGCACCGGCAGCGATGGTCACCTCGAGGGACTCGTGGCCTTCCCTGCGGCCGAGCTCGATGGGCTGCACGTGGTGGCGGCACGCCTCAAGGTGCCGGTCGTGCACGACGGGACCACGACGACCCTCGTGTGGGTCTTCGAGTAGGGGCTACGAGACGAGGTAGGCCAGCAGCGCCAGGATGAGCAGCGTGGTCAGCACGAAGCCGATGGCGACCCCCGGCCGCACGGGATGGGCCGGCACGGTGGTGGTCTCCTCCGGCGGTTCCGGCTCGTCGACCACCGAACGGTCGTCGTCGAAGAGGTCCGGGGGGAGGGAGGGCCGCATGCGAGCGACCTCGGGGGGAGGCCCGACCGTCACCGGGATGGAGCCGAGCTCGACCCGTCGGTAGGTGCCCGGAGTGCTGCCCGCCGACACGGCGGTGATGTCGTCGTCCACGAACAGGTCGGTGGTCCCGGTGCCCTCGGCGTCCGTCAGCAGGTCGCCGGTGTGGAGCTCGAGGGTGGAGCGGGGGCTGGCGCGGGTGAGGGAGCGGCACTCCTGGATCCCGGCCGGTGCCCAGCGGTCGAGGTCGGGGTGCTGGAGCAGGACCCTGGCGCTCCGGCGGAGCTCTGCCGTCACGAAGTCCAGCTCCGGCCGCTCGTCGGGCAGGTAGGAGAGGCAGCGCACGAGCTCGTTGCGGACGGACTCGTCGATGACCGGTCCGGGCCGCGACATGATGCGGATCGCCACCCGCCGCTGACGGGTGCGCTGGCTGTCGTCGTCGCCGGCGGGGGTGGGGATCGTGGCGCCGAGCAGCTGGCAGGCCAGGCAGCCGAAGCGGTAGGCGAGGTGGGCTTCTGGGGAGCCTTCACCAGGCGGAACGCGGGTGGGGTCGGCGTTGGCGGGGCCGACGAAGCCCACCAGGTGCACGGACCCCTCTGCATCGACCAGCACGTCGGAGGGAAGGGGGCCGGGGTGGACCAGGCCCTGGGCCTCCAGGGCCCTGAGGCGAGACAGGACGGCGAGGGCGAGCTCCAGGCAGACCCGCATCGGGGGAGGCCGAGCGATGAGGGCGAAGGCGCTGATGCCGTCGTGGGCGGGGTAGAGCCATGCGGGCCGCCCTTCGTGCTCCTCGACGGCGAGGAGGGGCCACAGCCCGTCCGCGGTGTGCCCCAACAGCTCGGTGGCCCGTGCCCGCGACGAGGCGACCGCTCCCTCGACCGTGGGCCCCAGGTAGACCATGACGTCCTGGCCTTCCCACGTGCCGATGTGCACGTCCGCTCCGTAGGCGGGTGCGGATCGGAGGAGGGTCAGGCTCAAGACGACTCCGGCGGGGGGAGAGGCGACGGGGGACGTCGGGTCTAGTCCAGTCGGGGGCGGGTGGCACCTCTCCTGGCTGCGGCAGCTATCGATGGGGTCGGCTATCCCCCTACATGACTGCATCCTGTGACGAAGAGCGCCGCCGCCTGGAGGGCGTGGTCCGTGGGGTCGGCGACGTGGCCCGCGCCTTCCACGGCCGAGTCGAGCCCCGCTACAAGGGCGACGGCTCGCCGGTCACCGAGGCGGACCTCGCCGTGGAGGAGCTGCTGGTGGCGCGCCTCGTCGAGGCCTTCCCCGGCGACGGCGTGGTCAGCGAGGAGGGAGAGCGCCGTGACGCCACCGAGGGGGGCGGCACCTGGTATGTCGATCCCATCGACGGCACGGGGGCCTTCCTGCAGGGTCTGGCCCACTGGGGTCCGACGGTCTGTCGGGTCGACGCCGACGGTCAGCTCGACATCGGCGCCTACTACGAACCCCTCCTCGACCGGATGTTCAGCGCCGGCCGGGGCGTGGGTGCCTACCAGGACGGCCGCCGCCTGCCGACGGTCGAGGACCGGGATCTCCGCAGGGACGACGCGCTGTTCGTGCCCTCTCGGATCCACCGACGGCCCGGACTCCCCTGGCCGGGCAAGCTTCGCGCCGTGGGATCCACCGCGGCCCACATGGCCATCCTCGCGGCGGGAGGCGCCCGCGCGGCACTGATCGCGAGGTGGTCGCTCTGGGACGTCGGCTGTGGTCTGCTGTTGAACCACGAGGTGGGTCACGTCTCGAGGCGGCCCGACGGCACGCCCTTCGACCTGACTGTCTCTTCGGAGGGGTTGCCGTTCCTGGTCGGTGCGCCCAAAGCATTGGACACCCTCGATAGAGGGGGGTGGGCATCAGGGGCGATGCCGACCCGCGAGACATGAGCATGCGAGACGAGCTGGAGCCGGCTGTGGACGATGGGGACGACGACGTGATCGACGCCGAGGATGCCGACGAGGGCACCAAGGACAAGCAGGTTCCTGCCCCGTCCGGGGTGACCCTGCCCGTGCCCAGCAAGCGGGCGAGCAAGTCCACCAAGGACCTGCTGAACTTCTACCTGGCCGAGGTGCGCAAGTACCCACTCCTCACCCCCGAGGAGGAGAAGGAGTACGCCACCAGGTACCAGGAGACGGGCGACAAGGAGTCGGCCGAGCGTCTCGTGACGTCGAACCTCCGTCTCGTCATCAAGATCGCCTTCCAGTACCACCGCCAGTGGGCCAACGTGCTGGACCTGATCCAGGAGGGCAACGTCGGCCTGGTGGAGGCGCTCTCCCGCTACGACCCGAGCCGTGAGATCCGCTTCTCCAGCTACGCCCAGTACTGGATCCGCGCGATGATCCTGCGCTTCCTGCTGGACAACTACAGCCTCGTCCGCCTCGGTGGCAGCCGTGCGGGTCGCAAGCTCTTCTTCCAGCTCCGCAAGGAGCGGGAGCGTCTCCAGCAGCTGGGGATCGACCCCACGCCGCGAAAGATCGCGGAGAACCTCGGGGTCACCGAGAAGGACGTCCACGACGTGGACCAGCACCTCCGGGCGCCGGCCCTGTCGCTCCACGCGCCGATGGGGGATGGCGACGACAAGCGCAGCCTGCAAGACGTCGTGCCCGAGACCGACCCCGACGACCCCGAGGACAACGCCGCGAGCTCCGAGTTCTCGTCGATGTTCCGGGAGCGGCTGGCGGCCTTCGCCGACAGCGAGCTTCGCGACGAGCGGGAGCGGATCATCTGGGACGAGCGGCTGCTGGCCACCGACCCCGTGTCCCTGGCCGCCCTCGGGGAGCGCTTCGGCGTCTCCAAGGAGCGGGTGCGTCAGGTGGAGGCGCGTCTCAAGAAGCGGCTCAAGGCCTACGTCGAAGAGCGCTTCGGCGACGAGATCCAGCTGGAATTCGAGTGAGAGACGGGCCAGTGCTGAGGTCCGGATGTGGCTCCCCGGTTGCACCCGTCGCGCTGCGGCTGCTCGAGGGCTTCGGGCTCCAGACTTCAGGCTTCAGGGTTGCAACGGGCCCTGGTCTCGGCAGGCATGGATGGCCGCCTTCAAGGGGACGTTTGCGTTGGATGCTCGCCCGGCAGGCCCCGTGCGTTCTTGCATGCCGAAGCCCGGAGCCCGAAGCCCGAAGCCCCGCGCCACGGACTGCGGACATCTGGCGAGGAACGCCCGAACCGTCGCACTAGTCTCGGAAGAGGACGGTCCACGCGCCGGTGGTCACGACGGCGTCGTCCTGGTTGAGGATGTCGGACCGGAAGGTGACGACGCCCTTGCCCCCCTTGGAGGAGGGCTTGGTGTGGGTGACGGTGAGCGTCAGTCGGATGGTGTCGCCGAAGAAGATGGGGCCCTTGTACTGGAACGTCTGCTCCATCAGCGCCAGGGTGGTGCCCTCGAAGATGCCGAGGGTCTGGCCGAGGCCGGTGGAGACGGACGCCCCGAGCATCCCGTGGGCGACACGCTTGCCGAAGGGGGTCTTCGCGGCGAAGGAGGCGTCGACATGGAGGGGGTTGAAGTCTCCCGAGATGCCGGCGAAGGCCATGACGCACGCCTCCGTGATGGTGCGCCCCTGGCTGGTGTAGGACTGGTCGACCTCGAACTCGCTGAAACGCTTGCCGCGCATGATGCCTCCGGGCTGTGGCCCGCGGACCTAACGTCTGCACATGACAGACGGTGCCCGAAGCAGGCATGATGGGCGTGTAGGTCCGTGAACGGCTAAGGCATGGACTCGCCCTGCAACGAACGCGAGGAGTGGCAATCGGCCCTTCCCGTTCGCGGGCTACGAACGCTGGAGTCCCCATGGTTTCCGTCCTCCTCCTCGCGCTCCTCGGCTGCGAAGGCGAGCTGCCCCCCGGGCAGTGCGAGAACGCCGATCTCATCGAGTCCTGGATCGATGCCGACCTGGACGGCTTCGGCGATCCCGGAACCCGTGAGCTCGTCTGCCAGCTCCGCGACGGCCTCGTCCAGAACAAGGACGACTGCGACGACCAGCGATCCAACGTCCATCCGGACGCCCTCGAGGCCTGCGACGGCATCGACAACAACTGCGACGGCGAGGTCGACGAGGGCCAGCGGGAGCTCGACTACTACCAGGACCTCGACGGCGACGGCTTCGGCTCCTACGAGGAGACCACCGAGGCCTGCACGCCCCCGCCCGGCTACGTCGAGAACTTCGACGACTGCGACGACCTCAACGCCCAGGTCAACCCCCTCGCACGGGAGATCTGCAACGGCGGCACCGACGACAACTGCAACGGCCGCGCCGACGACGCTGACCCCACCCTCGACCGCTCCACGGCCACCGACTGGTACTACGACCGCGACGACGACGGCTACGGCGGCACCCTCGACCTTCCCTTCACCGCGAAGGCGCTGGAAGCCACCGGCCTCACCAATCCGTTCCCGTCGTGCATCCGTCCGGTGCTTCCCCAGCAGCTCCAGGCGGTCCCCGGAACCTTCGTCGGCAACGTCGAGGACTGCGACGACACCAACCCGGCGGTCTCGCCCGACGGCGTCGAGACCTGCAACCTCATCGACGACGACTGCGACGGGCTCATCGACGACTCCGACCCGGACCTCGATCCGGCTGAGATGAACACCTTCTACGCCGACGACGACGGCGACGGTGCCGGCGATGCGAGCCGACCGGTCGAGGCCTGCTTCCAGCCGTGGTTCACCTCGCCGTCCGACGACGACTGCGACGACACCAACAAGCTGCTCCAGGGGCCCACGGGGTGGTGGGTCGATGCCGATGGCGACGGCTTCGGCACCGGCGAGCTCTCGGCCGACGACTGCGTGGCGCCTTCCGCCGACCACGTGCTGCCGTCCGCCGGCGAGGACTGCTACGACGACGACGTCGACAGCTACCCCGGTGCCCCCGAGGTGTGCGACGGCTTCGACAACGACTGCGACGGCCTCTTCGACGTCCAGGACCCGGACCTCGACGTGTTCACCGCGGTCCCCGTGTGGCGCGACGCCGACCTGGACGGCTACGGCGATCCCGACGTCGAGACGCTGGCGTGCGAGGGGGTCGGGCTGGCCGGCTTCGTCGACAACTTCGACGACTGCGACGACGACTCCGACCTGATCGCGCCGGACGCGACCGAGATCTGCAACGGCATCGACGACGACTGCGACGAGCTGGTCGACGCTGCGGACCTCGATGTCGACCTCTCCAGCGCCCCCACGTGGTGGGCGGACTTCGATCAGGATGGCTGGGGCAACGCCGACATCTCGGTCGTGGCCTGCGAGCAGCCGAACTTCTACGCCGACAACGACCTCGACTGCGACGACGGAGACGACACGTCGGGTCCCGAGGTCGAGTGGTGGATCGACGGCGACGGCGACGGTGTGGGAGCCGGCGGCACGGTGGGCCCGCAGTGCGACCAGCCCTCGCCCCTGGCAGTGCCGGTGATGGGCGACGAGGACTGCGACGACAGCAACAGCTCCGTCTACCCGGGCGCACCCGACGTCTGTGGGGATGGCCTCGACGCCGACTGCGACGGCGACGACGTCTGTCTGCTGGAGATCTGCGACGACGGCACCGACGACGACTTCGACGGGCGCATCGACTGCTTCGACCTCGACTGTGCCGCCGAGTCCTACTGCAACGACACCTCTGCCGACGCCGAGCTGACCCAGTCGGTGCCCTTCACGGTCACGGGCAGCACCGTCGGCGACGGCAACAACACCAGCCCCTCGACCTGCGCGTTCAGCAACGCGGAGGACTTCGCCTACTCCTTCATCGCGCCGGAGCAGGGGGAGTACGTGTTCGACACCCAGGGCTCGGGGTACGACACGGTGCTCTACCTCTACGACCACTGCGGGGGCACGGAGATCGACTGCAACGACGACACCTTCGGGCTGCAGTCCCAGGTCAGCGCACGGCTGGATGCGGGGCAGCTCGTCATCATCGTGGTCGACGGCTACTCCGCCAACGCGGGCAACTACGAGCTGAACGTCACCATGAACTGACCTGCGGCTCGTCCGCGGGCAGCGTCAGGCGGGCTTGTCGTAGCGGCGCCAGTCGCCGTCGTGGAGCCGCTCGTGGGGGTGGAACCGGGCCTTGTAGGACAGGTGCCGGCAGTCCTCCACGTACAGGCCCAGGTAGAGGTGGCTGCGCCCGGTCCGCTGGCAGAACGCGACCTCCTCGAGAGCCGAGTAGGTGCCCGGTGACAGGTCGCTCTTGTCGGGGTCGAAGTAGAAGTAGACGGAGCTCGCCGCCTCCTTGCCGAGGTCGACGATGCCGACGCCCACCAGCTCCTCGTCGTAGAAGTACCGCATCTCCACGGTGAGCATGCAGCTGTGGACGAGCCATCCGATGTAGCCGAGGGGGTCCATTCCCTCCTCGTCGTCGGTGAGCCCACGCTCCCTCTTGTGGCGGTTGAACAGCTCGAGCTTGGTGTCGTCGAAGGCCACGGGGCCCAGCTCCACCCGCCCGTGCTTGCGCCACTTGTTGGCCACCCGTCGCTGGGACTTGCTGGGCTTGAAGGTGTCGACGGGGATGCGGAGCCCCTCACAGGCCGAGCAGGTGGGGCAGGCGGTGCGGTACAGGCAGGTGCCCACGCGGCGCTCGGCGTTGGCGAAGCGCCGGTCGGCGTCGACCAGGGAGAGGGGGGCGAGCTGCCGGTACAGAGGCATCCGGGCGACCTGACCGGGCAGGTAGGGGCAGCTCTGGAGACCGTCGTACACGAGCTTCTGGGACATAGCTGACAATGTACCAACGTGGCGGTGGCCCACGAGCGGGATTTGCACCGCGAGGCAGCCCGTTCGATACGCCCACCCCATGCAAGCAGCCTACCTTCTGTTCGATGTGTTGGTCCTCGCCGGCCCCATCGTGCTCGCCTCCCTGCCGGGACGCACCCGCTGGGATCAGCAGCGCCTCGGCTGGTTGGCGGTCCTCGTGGGGGGCATCCCGTGGGTCGTGTGGGACCTCTGGGTCGCCGGTGACCACTGGGACTTCAACCCGTCGTTCGTGATGGGCCCGCGTCTGCTCGGTCTGCCGGTGGAGGAGTGGTCGTTCTTCCTGGTGGTGCCCTTCGCCTGCCTGTACTGCTGGGAGCGGGTGGCCTTCGGGCCGCTGGGGCAGGACGATCCGAGGCTGGCGTCAGCGGTCCGGGCGGGGGCCCTGCTACCCGTCCTGGCCGTCGCCGTCGCCCTGTGCGGGGCCCCTCCGTACACCTGCCTGGCGCTCGGCTCTGCCGGGATGCCCTTCGTGCTCGACTTGCTGTCGGGGGCCCGGCTGTTCCACAATCCGCGGGCCTGGGCCTGGCTGGCCCTCGTGGCGGTGCTCACCGTCCTGTTCAACAACGTGCTCACCGGCCTGCCCATCGTGGTCTACGACCCCACCGACCAGCTCGACATCCGCCTGTTCACCATGCCGGTGGAGGACCTGGGCTTCGGCCTCGGCCACCTGGGCGTCGTGCTCCTGGCCTACGAGATGCTTCGGTCGCGGGAGACCCGCGGGGAGCTCGCCGCCGCCTCGGCGTGAGGGCTGCCCTGCTGGTCGCCCTCGTGGCCCTGGGGGGCTGCGTTCGGGCCGCGAAGCTGGCCGGAGCGCCCGTGGTCCTCGCGCCGGATCCGGACCGCACGGAGCTCGTGGGGGTGGAGGTCGACGCGGGCTACCCAGGGGAGTCCCCCACGCCGTGGGCGCCCTCCACGGTGGCCATCGACGGCACCACCTGGGAGCGGCCGGTGTCGATCACCACCAACGCCCGCATCGTGGTGACGCCCCGGGTCGAAGGCCTTCGGATGCAGGTCCTGGCCCAGTCGTCGGGCCCACTGCAGCGCCAGGGCTTCCGTCCGGTGCCGGCGGTGCGAGGGAGCCTCCGGGGTCGGCTGGAGAACGAGCTCCGACTGATGCCGCAGCACCTCGACGAGCCCTTCGAGCTGGTGGTGTCGGACCTGTCCAACCCCTGGAATCCGGCCCGCTTCGACCACGCCGACCTGCTGCTCCTGCGGCTGGAGACGGACGACGGGCGCAGCACCGACCTGCTGTTCGAGAACCGGCGGGTCGGCCTGTACACGGGCGGCTCGGCCGGCGTGCTGGTCCGCATTCCCCTCGAGCCCGACACCGACGTGACCCCCATCCTCACCCTCGGCCCGACGCTGGGCTGGCGTGCCCCCTCCCGTCGCGCCGGCTTTCGGCTGCTGGACCACGTGGTGCTCGTGGCGTCGGTGGGGATCGGCTCCACCGAGGTGCCCAGCGCGACCGACGAGCTCTCGGGGGTCTTCGACGCAGCCCTGGTCGGAGGCGGGCTCTCGGTGCTCGACGTGGTCAACGTCCAGGCGCTGGCCAACGCCAGCGCCCTGTGGCGCGATGCAGAGGAGGCCGCGTGGACGCCCGCGGTGGGCATCGACGCCGTGGGGGTGGCCCACCTCCTCCAGGATGCCGTCGAGAAGGTGGGGCGGCCGAACCGGCTCTCGGAGCGCTGACTACTGGACGCCGAAGTCGCGGCGGACCCGCCGGGCGAAGCGCTCCTGGTCGGCCTTGGTCCAGCGCTTGTCCTTCAGGTCCTCCTCGGTGTCGATCTCCAGCTGGATCATCGTCCAGGCGGAGGCCTTGCCGAGGCGACACTTCTCGTGGAGCTTCTCGGTGAGGTCGCGGGCCTGCTCGATGGGGCGCGACTCGCCCTTGGCGCGGTCCAGCCCTCGCTCGATGTCCTCCACGGTGCTGCCGCAGATGTCGGTCATCATCGGGTCCCACACGGCCCAGCAGGACAGCCCGACCAGCAGGAAGCCGACGACGAAGAGGGTGGCAGCGCCGGCACCGAGGGCCCCCATCGACACCAGGGCCGCGGCGACCAGTCCCTTCACGACGCCCATGCAGCCGCTGCCCGCCGCGGGGGGCAGGGTGGTGGCGGTGGGGGGCGCCTGGGGGGCCACAGGAGGGGCCGGAGCTGCTGCCGAG
>Ga0213839_1000742_pt1 | contig 29711 bp, 26 predicted proteins | sample SWPATP21_FD_160075 | JGI IMG/M metagenome (GOLD analysis project Ga0213839, IMG submission 160075) | Coastal seawater microbial communities from Marineland, Florida, United States - SWPA TP2 #1 | ecosystem: Environmental > Aquatic > Marine > Coastal | place: USA: Florida | collected 2016-08-14
GTCGTGCCGGAGACCACGACCTGCTGGGGGTGGTTGACGTTGGCAACGACCGCACCGGGGACGAGCAGGGCCTCGGCGCCGGCGACGTCGGTGCGCAGGGCGACCATCGCGCCCGGATCGCCGTCGACGGAGGCCATGGCGGCCCCCCGATGGGCGGCGAAGCGGACGGCCGACTCGGCGGACATGGAGCCGGCCACGGCGGCCGCGCAGAACTCGCCCAGGCTGTGGCCGGTGGCGACGACGGGGGTGACGCCGACGCTCTCGAGGAGCCCCGACAGCGCCAGGCCCACGGCCACCAGGGCCGGCTGGGTGTTGGCGGTGTGGGTGAGGCGGGTCTCGGTGACCTCGTTGGCGCCGTCGGCGGGCCACAGCAGCTCGGTGATCGGCGTGTCGAGCAGATCGCCGGTGGCGGCGTCGAAGGTGGCGAGGCGCTCGGCCACGACCGGGAAGCGGTCGGCGACGTCCTTCAGCATGCCGACCCGCTGGGCACCCTGTCCGGGGAACAGGAAGGCGACCCGGGGGAGCGGGCCGTCGACGTCGCCGATGGCGGCGCCGTTGGGCAGATCGCCCTCGGCGAGCTCGTCGAGCTGTGCCAGCAGGTCGTCGCGGCCTTCGACCACCAGGGCGACCCGGTGGGGGAGGCCCGGCCGGTGGGCGAACCCGCGGATCACGGAGGCCACGTCGAGGTCGTCGCGGCGGACGACCTCGGCCAGACGGGCGGCCGTGCGCGCGAGGGATGCCTCGTTCGCCGCCGACAGGGGAAGCAGCTCCCGTCGCTCCGGCACGTCGATGGCAGCGGTCGCTGGTGCCTCCGAGAGGACCAGGTGGCCGTTGGTGCCGCCGAAGCCGAAGGAGCTGACGCCGGCGACCCGCTTGGTGGTCCAGGGGCGCGGCTCCGTGGGGACGTACCAGCCGGTGCCGGCGTCCGGGGCCTCGAGCTCCAGCTCGTCCTTCGCGCTCTCGAAGCCTGCCATCGGGGGCAGCTGGCCGTGGTGCAGGGCGAGGGCGGTGCGGATCAGGCCGGCGATGCCGGCGGCGGACATGGTGTGGCCCACGTTGGCCTTGGACGAGCCGAGGGCGACACCAGCGGCGCCGGGGAGGGCGTTGCGGAGCCCCTTGAGCTCGGTGCGATCGCCGACGTCGGTGCCGGTGCCGTGGGTCTCCACGTAGCCCAGGTCGTCGGGGGAGAGCCCGGCGTCCTTCCAGGCGAGCTCGATGGCCTCCACCTGGCCCGCCATGACCGGGGCCATGGGGCCGTCGCCGCGACCGTCGTTGTTGATGGCGATGCCGTTCAGCACCGCGTAGATCCGGTCGCCGTCCCGCTGGGCGTCGTCGAGGCGCTTCATCACGGCCATCCCGACCCCGTCGCCCTGGACGAAGCCGTCGGCCCGGGCGTCGAAGGGACGGCAGTAGCCGCTGGCGGACATGGCGCCGATGCGGCTGAAGGCGATGTAGTTCTCGGGGGAGAGCTGCAGGTAGACCCCGCCGGCCAGGGCCGCGTCGATCTGTCCGGTGCGGAGCATGGCCACGGCGTCGGACACGGCCATCAGGGCCGAGGCACAGGCGGCGTCGACGGTGTAGGCGGGGCCGTGGAGATCGAGCTCCTGGGCCACGGCGGCGGCCACCATGTTGACCAGGGCACCCGGCGCGTGGAACGGTCGGGGCGGCACCACGCGGCTGACGGCCTTCGCGACGGTCTCGGCGGTGGACTCGTCGACCTCGCCGAGCATGCCGGCCGCCATCATCGCGGCGGTCACCCGGCTGGAGAGGGTGGCCCGGAACTCGTTGGCAGTGACCCCCATGAACACGCCGGTGCGGCGGGGCATCTGGTCCGGCGTCGCGCCTGCGTCGTGGATGGCCCGGAGGCCGAACTCGATGGCCAGGCGCTGCTGGGGGTCCATGACCTCGACCCGCCGGGGCGGGATGCCCAGGTGCAGGGCCGGGAAGTCGTGCACGTCGTCGATGAACGCCCCGTGGGGAGCGTAGGACTTGTCGGTGGCACGGCGGCTCTCCGAGTAGAAGAGCTCGTGGGGCCAGCGATCCGCAGGGATCGGCCCGAAGCCGTCGCGGCCGGCCGCGGTGAGGTCCCAGTAGGCGTGGAGGTCGGGCGCGCCGGCGAAGCGGCAGGCCATACCGACGATGGCGATGGGGGTCATGGGAGCTCCCTTGGGCGGCGATCGAGCGCGATCGCGCTGGCCCTTGGACCGGAAAAGCCTGGCGCTCCGAAGAGGCCAGGCGTCAGGCAGGGGGTCAGGACCGGAATGTCTGCCAGGCCCGTCGAGGTCCTGCGCTTGTAGGGGTGCCGGAGGGGGCGGTTCTTCCGGACCGGACCCCTCATGGCTGGATCTCACCCTGCGGAGACGCGGCCGTCCCGGATGAGGCCGGCGAGGTCGCGCACGGTCTGCACCTTGGCGAGCTCCTCGTCGGGGAAGGTGGCGTCGACCTTCTCTTCGACGAAGTTGACCATCTCCATCGTGGCGATGGAGTCGAGCCCGAGGGCCTCGATCTTCTGGTCGAAGGAGAGGTTCGCGAAGTCGGCCTTGCGGTTGGGCGCCACCTCGGCGAGGGCGTCCTTGATGAGGGCGAGGATCTGATCGTTGTCCATGATGTCCTTCGTCCCCCTGCACCGTCGGAGACCGAGGAGAGCAGGGGCTGGTTGTGCGTTCAGACCTGCGCGGAGGCAGGCCGGTGGCGCCCTATAATCAGCGGAGGGTGGCCTTGGCGCGGCTCCAGAAGGAGCTCACGACGTGCTTGGCCAGGGTGCGCTTCGACCCGTTGGAACCGAAGGCACGGCTGCCGGAGGTTCCCAGGGTCCCACCGAGGTACTCGGTGCGCGTCTTGCGGCGCTGGAGCTTGCCGGAGCTCGTCTTCGGCAGGGAGCCGGGACGCAGGAACACGATCGCCGAGCTGGAGAGGGAGAGCTCGCGGTTGATGGCCCGGCGGACCTCCTCCGTGAGGCGAGCGTACTCCTCGGGGTCGAGCTTCGTCTCGCAGACCACCACCAGCTCCTCGCCCGTGGCACCGGGGACGCTGAAGGCCACGACGTTGCCTCGGCGGATGCCCTCGACCTCGGCGGCGGCCCACTCGACGGCCTGGGGATGCACGTTGCGGCCGTTGACGATGATCAGGTCCTTGATGCGACCGGTCACGTAGATCTGGCCGTCCTTGACGAAGCCGAGGTCGCCGGTGTGGAGCCAGCCGTCCTTGTAGGCGGCGGCGGTAGCCTCGGGGTTCTGGAAGTACCCGGGGGTCACCGAGGGGCCGCGGTGGCAGATCTCCCCCTCGCGGAGCTCGCCGAGGACGTGGCCGTCGGCATCCATGATGGCGACCTCGTGGCCCTCGAAGGGAACACCGCACGCGACGTGCTCGGCGGCCGCGCGGCCCTCGTTCGGGGCCACGACCTCACCGGTCTCGCTGAAGCGCTCGGCATCCAGGGTGAAGGTGGTCATGGTGTCGGGGGCCGGCTTCAGGGTGATGGCGAGGGTGGCCTCGGCCATGCCGTAGGCGGGCATGATGGCGTTCGCCGGCAGGTTGCAGTTCGTGTGGAACTTGTCCACGAAGGCCCGCATGGTCTCGGCCTGGATGGGCTCGGCCCCGCAGCCCAGGACCTTGAGGCAGGAAAGGTCCCACTTCTCGAGGTCGCTGTTCTTCACGCGACGAGTGGCCAGGGCGTAGGCGAAGTTCGGCGCGAAGCTGGCGCTGCCCCGATGGCGGTGGATGGTGTCGAGCCAGACCGAGGGACGCTTGATGAAGCGGAGGGTCGGGATGAAGACGATCGGCACGCCGTGGCAGATGGGGGCGATGACGAAGCCGATGAGGCCCATGTCGTGGTAGAGCGGCAGCCAGGAGACGCCCTTGTCGCCCTTGGTGGGGTCGAGCTGCAGCCCCTGCTCGATGATGCCCTTGCTGTTGGCCACCAGAGAGGCGTGGGTCACCATGACGCCCTTGGGGTCGGCGGTGGAGCCGCTGGTGTACTGGAGGAACGCGAGGTCCTCGGGCTCGATGGTGGGGTAGGTGGGGGTGCCGGTGGCCTCCCGCAGCTTCTCGACGGCGAGGAGCTTCTCGAGGCTGGGCACGCGGTCGACCAGGCCCCAGAGAACGTTCTGCAGCTTGCTGGAGGCGATCAGCAGCTTGGAGGAGCTGGAGTCGAGGACCTTGGCCGTCCGGTCTGCGTAGGCATCGAGGTTGCCGAAGGAGAGCGGCGGGTACAGGGGCACGGGCACCACGCCGACCCGGAGGCAGGCGAGGAAGGACAGGACGAAGTCCTCGGGCTCGATGACGATGAGGCCCACCCGGTCGCCCTTCTCGAGGCCGAAGCTCTGGAGGGCAGCGGCGCGACGGGCCGTGTGCTCCTCGACGTCCACGAAGGTGTAGGCCGTCTCCTCGCCCTTCAGGTCCTGGAACACGAAGTCGTGCTCGGGGTAGTGCTGACCGACTTCGGCGATGGCCTGGGCGACGGTGCGGAACATGTGGACCTCCAGAACGTGGATGTGGGCGCGGGCGCGCAGACGGATGGTGGTGAGGAAGCGGGCTCAGAGGAGCCGGGCGTGGGGCACCGTGGTGGATCGCCCCGACGCCGCCTGTGTAGGCCCTCCAGAACGGTTGCGCAACAAACAGGACCGCGGGATTCGCCAGGTTGTTGCTGCGAAAGATTCTGACTGGCGCGTCAGAATGAGTGGGCGTTCAGCGGGGTGCCGCCCAAGGATGCAGGTCCGAACGAGGTCGATGGGAACTGAATCGCTGGTCGGTTTCGACGGGAGCGGGCTCAGCGGGTCCATCGTCCGGCTTCCGGGTGACGGTTCGGGGTCGGATCCTTGCGTCCGCTGGCGGGACCGGACGCGGAACGTTTGCACGCGGAGCCCGCTCCGCTAGAATGCGGCGTCCCCCTCTCAGGAGCCCAACCACCGTGAGTTACCTGTACCTGTCCATCACTTCCGGCGTGGGTACGTGCATCGGCGCGTTGCTCCTGGCCTACAACGTGATCGCGCTGGTCATGTTCATGCGGGAGGACTCCGAGGGTTCCGCCAGCGGCATGGCCAAGGCAGCATGGGGGCTCGGCGTCGTCTCCCTGTTCACGGCGGGGATGCCCTGCATCGGCATGCTGATGCCCTTCCTCCCGATCATCCTCGCGCGGGTCGAGAAGGGGCGCATCTACCGCGACGAGTCGCCCCTCGCTGGAGCGACGCCCGTGCGCCTCGCAGGGATCAACGGGTGGATCGCCTTCATGCTCTCCGCCCTGGTCACCCTGGGTGTGGTCCTCACCGTGGCGATGAGCTTGACCGCCGGCGCCCCGGCCCCGGCCCCTGCACCGTAGGCCTTCCTGCCCCCGTGGGGGTTGGGCGGCTTCCACCTGGAGGCCCCATGGACCGTGAGCAGATCCTGTCCGGGCGCGAGCGCGTGATCGCGGCGCTCGCCCCCATCATCGACGTAGTGCGCGCCGTCGAGCCCTCCGACCCCTCGGCCGCCGAGCAGCTCGCTGAGCGTCTTCCGCTCGATTCCCCGGCCATGGAGGCGCTGGCTCGGCTGGTGCGCGAGGGGGTCGACGCGGGCTGGCTCTGTGAGAAGGAGGCCGGCGGCGTCCGCTTCTGTCGGGTCGCGAAGGCGTCCCACGAGGGCACCGCGCCTCACAGCCTCGACGCGGTGCACATGACCGGTCCGGGGCCCGGCCACGAGCATCCGAGGGGCGAGATCGACCTGTGCTTCGCGGTGTCGGGGGAGCCGACCTTCGACGGGCAGGGCCCGGGCTGGGTGGTCTACCCGCCGGGCTCGTGGCACGTACCCACGGTCGAGGGCGGCGCGATGGACATCCTGTACTTCCTCCCCGACGGCGCCATCCGCTTCGGACCCCGGGAGGGTTGAGGCCTCGGCTCGGGGCGGGACCACGTCCTCGTGGTCCTCGGTCACGGGCGCGGTCGGCGTGTCGGCGTGGAGCCCTACCCCAGACGCACGAAACCCCGGTCCTCATTCGAGAACCGGGGTTCGTAAGGTGGTTGCGGGGACAGGATTTGAACCTGCGACCTTCGGGTTATGAGCCCGACGAGCTACCTGACTGCTCCACCCCGCGTCAGTGGCCTGTAGGTAACGCTCTGCAGGAACCCGTCAAGCACCCCGCGGCTTCTTCTTGCCGGGACGCTGACGCTTGGGCTTGGCCTTCGCGAACCCCTTGCCCTTCTTCTTCCCGGCCGAGGACGGCTTCCGGCCAGAGGCCAGGTCCTTGAGGCGCGCGATCTCGATGCCGGTGAGGGGACGGATCTGGCCGCGGTCCATTCCGCGGATGCTGACGGTGGCGAAGGTCTCCCGCCGTAGCTTGGACACGGGGTGGCCCAGCTGCTGGAAGATGCGGCGGATCAGCCGGTTCCGGCCCTCCGTGACGGTGATCTCCACCCAGGCGTTCTCCTTGTCGGTGGCCTCGACGACCCGCACCTTGGCGGGGGCCGTTCGACCATCTTCGAGGAAGACCCCCTCCTCGATGGCCTTGAGGTCCCGGCGGTCGGGCGTGCGGTAGACCTTGGCCCGGTAGCGCTTGGGGATCTGGTGCTTGGGGTGGGTGAGGGCGTAGGCCAGCTCGCCGTCGTTGGTGAGCAGCAGCGCACCCTCGGTGTCCATGTCGAGGCGGCCGACGGGCTCCACCCGGTGGGGGAGGTCGATCTCGTCGAACAAGGAGCGACGGCCCTCGGGGTCGTTGCGGGTGACGACGATGCCCCGGGGCTTGTAGTAGAGGTAGTAGGCCGGGGGAGGCGCTGCGGGCAGGGGACGCCCGTCGACGACGATGGTGTCGACCTCGGGGTCGACGGGCACGACGGACGTGACGGTCTCGCCGTTCACGGTGACCTTGCCGGCCTGGATGAGGGACTCGGCCTCACGACGGGAAGCGACCCCTCGCGTGGCGAGGAGCTTGGACAAGCGCAGACTCATGATGTTCCTCCGGGCGTCTCTCGACGTGCCGTGGGGATGAACCGGGGGCGCCACCTGTTGGCGCCGCTCCGGACGCGCGCTCTATCGGACCGGCCGAGCCGGCGCTACGCGTCGGGCTTCTTGCGGCGACGGCGTCGGGGCGGTGCGTCGTCCTCGTCGTCGTCCGCCTTCCGACGGCGCCTCCGGCGAGGGGCGTCGTCGTCGTCGTCGTCGTCGGCAGCCCGCCGGCGGCGTCTGGGGGGTGAGGCGTCGTCGTCGTCGTCGTCGGTCGGTGCCTTGCGACGCCTGCGGGACGGGGCCTGGTCGGCCTCCTCGCTGTCGTCGCCGTCGGCGGGTGCCTTGCGACGACGGCGAGAGCTGGTCTTCTTCTCCTCGGTGCCCTCGCTGGCCGGAGCCTTGCGACGTCGCCGCTTCGGGGGCTCCTCCTCGGCGTCAGCGGGTGCGGCTTCCTCCTCGGCGGGTGCGGCTTCCTCCTCCTCCGGGGCCGCCACGGCCTCCGGCTCGGGGGCCTTGCGACGACGCTTCTTCGTCCTCGACGGGGACGCGGCCTCGGCCTGGACCTCGGCGTCGTCGCTGGCTGCCTTGCGTCGCCGCCTGCGCTTCGGCGTGTCGTCGGCCTCCTCGGCCGCCTCGGCCTCCTCGGCCTCCTCGGGCGGGTCCTCCTCGGCCGCCTTTCGACGGCGTCGACGGCCCTTCGGCTCGTCGCTGTCGGCGCCGCGCCGACGCTGGCGGCGGGGCTTGGAGGTGCTGTCGCCCCGGCGGGTCTTCCGCTTCGGCTTGTCGTCCTCCGCGTCCTCGTCGTCCTTCTTGCGGTCCACCTTCTTCCAGCGGGACTCCTGCTGCGGATCGCTGTCCTCGGAGTCGTCGTCCTCCTCGTCGGCCAGCTCGGCGAGCTGCTGGGGCGTGAACATCGACGTGTCGACGGCGGAGACGAGCTTGCGGCCCTTGGGGGCTCCGGCCTTCTGGTGCCCCTGCAGCGTCGCCACCACCTCGGTCAGGGAGGGGCCGTCCATCGGCTCGGTGGCCAGCAGGCGCCCCACGGCATCGACGAACGCCTGGCCGGTCAGCCGCGTGTCGGGGTCGTAGACCAGCCCGCGGGCCAGCGTCTTGGCCACCTTCGGCGGCAGGCCCTTGTTGTCGCGGGACAGCATGTTCGCGCCCTCCGACATCCCCACGATGCGCTCCAGCTCAGGGACGTCATGGGTGGTGTAGAGGGGCCTGCCGGTGGCCACCTCGAAGCACACGAGCACGAGGCTGTAGGTGTCGGAGGAGGCGTCCTCGGGAACCCCTTCGAGGCGCTCGGGAGGGCAGTACCGCAGGGACGAGGCCTCGAGGGGGGGGCCGTCCTCGGTGCGGTGCCGGATCAGCTCCACCTGGGGCAGACCGTAGCCGAGCACCTGGACCTCCCCGTCGGCGCGGAGGGCGATGCGCCAGGGGTTGAGGTTGCCGTGGGAGAAGCATCCTTGCATGGGGCCGGTGTCCCCGGCCTCGACGAGGATCTGCCCGACGAGCCACGCCAGCTCCATGGCGGCCCGCAGCCCGACGACCTGGCCGAAGTCCCCGTAGGCACGGAGGATGTCGGCCAGCAGCCACACGGAGCCCGTGGGGTAGGCGAAGTGTCCGGAGGAGATGTCGTGCTTGCCGAGCTCCACCAGCCCCGTGACCATCGGGTACTCCATGAACGAGAGCACCATCTCCACGTTCAGGGTCAGCGCCTCGTGCCCGTCGTGGACGGCGTCGAAGTCGATGACGGTGTAGGTGCGCCCGTCTTCGCCCTCGGCTTCGATGAGCCGGGCGGCGGGGTCGCGGAGCTCGCGGCCGGTGGGCGCGAGGCCGAGGATGCTCTCCAACGAGGTCTCCGGGGCGTGGGGTGGCGCCGCGCCAGCGCTCGGGGGCCGCGCGGCCTCGGAAGATAGCACCCCCTGCACGCGAGGGATCGGGCACGCCGTTCCCGCGCCGCTGCCCGTCTGGTACACCCGACACCGACCCCGGGCGCGGGGAGGGGAGGCATGGTGGCGAAGGTCCTGTTGCTGCACACGGGTGGAACCCTGGGGATGGTCGGCACCCCCCTCGTGCCCGACGCCTACGGGTCCCGCCTGCTGGACGCGGTCCCCGAGCTGCTGCAGATCGCCGACATCGACATCGACATCGTCTGCAACCTCGACAGCTCGGACCTCGGCCCAGCGGAGTGGGGGAGCCTGGCGTCGACCATCGCCGCCTGCCACGAGGCCTACGACGGCTTCGTGATCGTGCACGGAACCGACACGATGGCGTACACGGCCGCGGCCCTCTCCTACGCGCTGGAGGGGCTCGGCAAGCCCATCGTGTTCACCGGGGCCCAGCGGCCCCTGAGTGCCCTTCGGACCGATGCCCGCCGCAACCTCGTGGACGCCGTCGAGGTGGCGACCACGTCCGTGCCCGAGGTCACCATCTGCTTCGACGGTCTGCTGTTTCGCGGCTGTCGCGCGGTCAAGGAGGATGCCCGCAGCTACCGGGCCTTTGCCTCCCCCGGGATGCCCCCCCTCGCCAAGATGGGCATCGACCTCGACATCTCGGCCCTGGTGCGTGGACCGACCCGGGCCTTCGCCAGCCACCCGGTGTTCGACCCGTACGTCGACGTCGTCTACCTGACGCCGGGCATCCGGTCCGACACGGTGGTGCGTCGGCTCCTCGACCCCCAGCTCCGGGGCCTGGTGATCGCAGCGTTCGGGGTGGGCACCGTGCCCGCCCAGATCCGTGGCATCGCGGAGGACCTCAGGGTGGCCGTGGACGGGGGCCTCGAGGTCGTCGTGGTGACCCAACGGGGAGGCAAGGTCGACCTCCGGGCCTACAAGAGCTCCGAGGGCCTCGCCGAGGCCGGCTGCATCCCAGGGGGCACGATGCACCTGGAGGCGGCCGTGCCCAAGCTGATGCACGCGCTCGCCCGCTTCGACGACCGCGCGGCACGGCACGGCTACCTGCTCCGCAACGTGGCAGGCGAGCTCGGCTGACCGCGTGACGGTCCGGGCGTTCCTCGCCAGGTGTCCGCTGTGGCGCAGGGCCTCAGGCTGCGGACTTCGGGCTACCCGTGGCTGCGAGCTGTGGCCCGTAGCCTGAAGCCCCCGAGCTGCCTCGGCGCGACACGTTCGACCCGGGCGACCCGCCGGGCCCCCCTTAGAGCTTGAGGCCCTTGAGCAGGTCGCCCATGGTGCCGAAGCCCTTGTCGGACTTGGCCTGCTCCCGCGCAGCCTGGCGCCATGCGCGTCCGGCGCTGGCGTCGTCGGGCTTGGTGGTCAGGCGGACCCGGCCGCCCCGCTCGCCGGTGGTGCGCGCCTCGACCTTCTTGCCGCGGCGGTAGCGCTGGGCCAGCACCGTGCCGGGCTCCAGATCGGCGTCGCGGGCGTCGAGCCAGCCGACACGGCCGTCGTCGAGCTTCACCACCACGCCGTTCTGCAGGACGTCGGTCACCACGCCCGAGACGGTCTCGGAGGTGTCGGCGGGGGCCCCGGCTTCCGCGTCGGCGGAGGCCAGGCCCAGGTCCAGGCGACGACGGTCGTGGTCGATGCCCAGGATGCGGACCTTGAGGCGGGAGCCCGGCTGGGGCGGGTCGCCCCCGAGCTTGGACACGTGGACGAGTCCCGACAGCGCGGTGTCGATCTCCACGAACACCCCGTAGGCCTCCGTGCGAACGACACTGCCCTCGTAGACGCCACCGTCTACGTAGTCGACGCCGACCTTCTGCCACGGGTCGTCGTCGAGGTTGCGACAGGAGAAGGTGAGCTTCTGCTGCTCGCGGTCCACGTCGAGGACGCGCACCTCGACGGACTGGCCGACGCGGACGGCGGTGCGGGGGTCGTCGACGCCGCCCCAGGAGATCTCCCGCTTCGGCACGAGGCCATCGACGCCACCGATGTCGACGAAGAAGCCGAAGGTCTGCGCGTTGCGCACGGTTCCCCGGTACTGCATCCCCGGTGCGATCTCGGCCCAGATCTTCTGGGCCTGCTCGGCGACCTCCTCCTCCTGCAGCGCGCGGCGGGACAGCACGATCTTGTCGCCGGTCTCGATGACCTTGAACGAGAGGGTCTGACCCACGTAGGAGTCGGGGTCCATGTCGGGGAGACGGCTGATCAGGCTCATCGGGCAGAAGGCCCGCACGGAGCCGATCCGGACCTCGTAGCCGCCCTTGTTGCGGCTGGTGACCTTGCCCTCCACCGGGACGCCGGAGGCGTGAGCCTCCTCGACGAGCTCGGCGGCGGCGGCCCCCTGCAGCTGCTTGGAGAGGTGCACACCCCACTCGCCCTTGGCGATCACGAAGGCCGTGATGCTGTCGCCCACCTTGGCGTCCGGGAACTCGCCCCGCTCCAGCTGGCCTTCGGACTTGCCCCCGAGGTCGACGAAGACGGTGTCGTGGCCGACGCGGGAGACGACGGCCTCGACCTTGTCACCGACCTCGACGGTGCCCTGGTCGATGGCGCCCTCCATCAGAGCGGCCAGCTCCGAGGGGTCCATGTCGGCCAGCGCCATCAGGTCGTCGGTGGCCAGCTTGGGGGCCGGGGCCTCCATGGGCTCGTCGGGAAGCACGACGGGAGCGGGCTCGGGGGCCGCGACGGGCGACTCGGCAGGGGCCTCGGGGGCGGCCTCGGCGTCGGTGGGGCGACGACGGACCGGATTGCGGGGAGGACGGCTGGACATGAAGGCTCCTTCGGAGCCGCCGCTATCCGCTCCCTTCGACCCCAGCCACCGGCGCTATGGCTGCACGAGACCGTGGATGAGGTTGAACGCGTGGGTGACCTGGGGATGCGGACGGATGCCTCGCTTCTGGTGGAAGCCGAGAAGGCCGTTCCAGATCTCGGTGATGTTCTGCCGGAGCGCCGGGTAGTCCTTCTCGACGATCAGGTGCCGAAGCTCCTCGACCGCAGGAGGAAGGTCCGAGGCGTCGTAGGACGCGGTGATCCGGCTCAGTCCCTCGGTGAGTCGCTTGTGGAGGTCGTCGTCGCCACCCGCCATCGCCTCGTCCATCAGGGGCTCGAGATCGTCGAGGGAGAGGGAGAGGGGGTCGTCGATGTCTTCCTCGTCGTCGGCCTCTGGCGGGTTGCTGGTGAGGACGGTCTTCTCGTCCGAGACGTCTTCGTCTTCCGGCTCGGGCTCCGGTGCCGGGGCGCTCGTGCTCAGCGGCGCCGCGGAGCGGTCGAGGGGCTGGACGCCCCGGTCGGTCAGGAACTCCTCGGCGTTGCCGAACATGTCGTCGTAGTCAGCGACGCTGAAGCCTCCCTTGATCTTGGTGGCGCCGCGCTCGTTGAGGCTCTCCACCACGGTGACCCGCCCGGACGCCTTCGGGTCGAGGCGGATCTCCGGAGCGACGATGGCGTCGACCTTCAGCTCGGATGCGCCGATGGTGATGGTCTGGTCGGCGGTGATGGTGCGGCACTTGGTGCGCTGACGGCCCAGCACGACCGTCTTGCCGTGGAGGCGGATCGCGTCGATCTCCCCCTTGATGTGCACCTCGCCCTTGGCCTCGAGATCCCCGGTCACCTTGCTCAGCTTCACCGTGAGGTCGCCGCCGGCACGGACCTTGCCCAGAGGCCGTCCCAGGTCGTTCTCGATGTGGATGTCGCCATCGTAGGCGATGTCGAGCGTGTCTCCGGAAAGGTCGATCTCGAGCCCTTCGGGGAGGGTGAACGCAGCGGACTTGGGCATGGACAGGGACTCCGTATGGTCGGCGATGGTAGCGATGGGGTCGCGTGGGTGTCAACGCGCGGGGTCGGGGGGCCTAGGCCAGCACGTCGACCGCTCGCTTCCCACCACCGATGCTCTGCAGCTCGTCGTCGTAGTCGTCGGACACCTGCGCGACGTAGCGCAGGGTCTTGTCGAACTCGTCGTAGTCGAGGTTGTTGCCGAGGAGCGTGGCCGAGAAGGACAGGGTGCCGTCCTCGAAGAGCAAGAAGCTGCCGAAGAGCACCTCGGTGTTCAGGCGCAGCACGCGCTGGAGCAGCTCGAGGCTCGGCTCGAACTCCTTGAGCATGATGGAGGCGAACCGACAGTAGGTGTCGTCGCCCTGCTCGAAGAGGGAGACCATCACGACGGTGGAGCCGTACTTGAACAGGTGCAAGCCCTCTTCCGACTGTTCGGGCTGGAGATCCATCTCGCCGAGATAGGCGGTGACACGCTCGTCGAGCAGCTGGAGACGTTCGCTGGCCACGGTGGATCCTCCTCGCGGGACCGCTACGCTACCTCGCATCGGGCCCCGTTCCAACCACGGAGGACAGGTCGATGGACAAGGTGGCGCTGACCGGATTCATGGGAGCGGGCAAGAGTGCCGTCGGAGCCGCCCTCGCTCGGGCGCTCGGCGTGGACTTCCTGGACGTCGACGGGGTGCTCACCTCCGAGCACGGGCCGATCCCCGAGCAGTTCCAGCGCGACGGAGAGGCGGTGTTCCGGGCCCGTGAGATCGAGGCCGTTCGCGGCTGGCTGGACCGGCCAGGGCCGGGGATCGCTGCCCTGGGCGGTGGGGCCTTCCACGTGCCGCAGGTCCGTGAGGCCCTCTGGGGTCGGGCGACGACCGTGTTCCTGGAGGTCCCGCTGGAGGTCGCCAAGGGCCGCGTCGCCGGAGGGGACGGCCGTCCCCTGTGGGACGACGCGGTCGAGGGGCGCTTCGCAGAGCGGGCGCACGGCTATCGAGAGGCGGACCTCTGCGTCGATGGGGTCGGGGAGGTCCCGTCGGTGGTCGAGCGGGTCCGTGAGGCCCTGGGGCGTGCCCGTCGGCCGAAGGGGCGGGCCGTCCCCGTCGACGTGTCCCCCTCCTACGACGTGTGGGTCGGGCGTGGCTTCGCGGGTCTGGGGGAGCGGGTCTTCGCCGCGTGTCCGACCGCGGCGGAGGGCGTCGTGCTAATCAGCGACGACACCGTGGCCCCGCGGTGGGGCGAGGCGGTGGCCCGGGAGCTTCCCGTCGCCCGTCGCGTCGTCCTTCCGGCGGGTGAGGTCCACAAGGGGTGGGCGTCGCTGCAGGCCGTGGTCGACGGCATCCTGGAGGGGCGAGCCCACCGTGGAACCGTGGTCGTTGCCCTCGGGGGCGGGGTCGTCGGAGACGTCGCGGGGCTCGGTGCCGCGTTGGCGCTCCGGGGGCTGCCCGTGATCCAGCTGCCGACGACGCTCCTGGCCATGGTGGACGCCTCGGTGGGGGGAAAGACCGCCATCAACCACCCACGGGGGAAGAACCTCGTGGGGGCGTTCCATCAGCCATCGCTGGTGTGGGCGGCGTCGTCGACCCTGGGCACCCTCGACCCCTACGAGCGGCGCTCGGGCTGGGGGGAGGTCGCGAAGACGGCACTCATCGGAGACCCGACCCTCCTGGAGCTCCTGGGACGCGGGGAGCGAGCGGCGGCGCGGGGCTGCTTCGGCGTCCTGGAGGAGGCGGTGGCTCGCTGCGTGACCGTGAAGGCCGAGGTCGTCGCGGCGGATGCCGAGGAGCGGGGGGTTCGGGTGTGGCTCAACGCGGGGCACACCGTGGCCCATGGGCTCGAGACGGCGCTCGGACACGGCGCCATCGCTCACGGGCACGCCGTCGCCCTGGGGCTGGTGGCCGAGCTTCGGTGGGCGGTGGCCGAGGGGATCTGCGAGGAGCCGGAGCTGGAGGGACGCCTGACGGCTGCCCTCGGCGGTGCCGGCCTCGACCCACGGGTGCCCTCCTACGACCGTCGGGCCGCCCTCGACGCCATGGCCCTCGACAAGAAGGGCACGGGACGGGGGGTCAAGGTCCCGGTGCCGCGGCGGGCCGGCGAGATGACCGTCGTGGAGGTCCCCCGCGCCGAGCTGGGGGCGCTCCTGCCCTGATCACCCGGCGTTGCGACGATGGTTCACCGCGGAGAGGGTGAAGTAGTAGATGGGGTAGACCAGCGAGGCGACGGCCACGGTGTGGGCCCAGGGCGCCTCGGGGTTGATGGCCATCACGAACATGGCCAGGGCCCAGGCGTAGCCTCCCCACACCGTGACAGGCTTCAGCAGCTTGGTCTTCGTCGGGTAGACGTAGTGGACCGGCACGAAGACCAGCAGGCTGAAGAACCCGATGACGGTGACGTTCACCCACGGCGTGGTGTCGAGGAGCCACAGGTAGAGGACGCCGATGTTCCAGTAGGACGGGAAGCCCACGAAGGACTCGTCGGTCTTGGCGCGCTCCTGGCAGAAGCCGTAGCCGCTGGCCAGCAGGGGTAGGGCCGCGGCCCAGGTGAGCTGGGGCGGGAACATGTCCATCAGCACCAGGAACAGGACGGGCAGGAAGGTGAAGGTGATGAAGTCGACGATGTCGTCGAGCCGTCGCCCGTCGAACTCGGGCACCACCTTCCACACCTCGATGCGGCGGGCGAGGGTGCCGTCGGTGGCATCGACGAAGACGGCCAGGCAGTTCAACGCCCAGAAGCGCACGGGGTCACCGTGGATCAACGCCAGGGCAGAGAGCAGCGCCAGCGGCAGCCCCATGGCGGTGTAGGCGTGCACGCCCCATGCCGCTGCCTTCCGTCCGGTGCTGAAGCTCTCCACCGCACCTCCTCGGGGGGCGGGAGCGGCCGTCGGCGTCCCGTCCACGATGCGACCTGCGTATTACCCGAGCGGACGTGTCCTCGCACGGCAGCGGGGATACGCCGATCGGATGACACCGACCGTCGAGACCCTCCCCGAGCCCGATGGCGTCGTGGGCGCCGTTCGTTACCGTGCTGTCGACGAGCACGGGGCCCCCATCCCGGGACCGACCGTTGCCGTCATCGCGGTGATGCACGGCAACGAGCCCGTGGGGCTCGGCGTACACGACCGAATCGCCCAGGAGGTCACGAAGGAGCTGATCGCCGGCGAGGTGCTGTGCGTGAAGGCCAACCTGGAGGCTGCCCGGCTCGACCAGCGCCACACGGAAGACGGTCGCGACATGAACCGTCTGTGGGACCCCGAGAACCTCGTGCGCATCCGACGAACGGACCCTGCGCAGCTCTGCTACGAGGAGCGTCGGGTGAACGAGGTGGCGCCCCTTCTCCTCCAGGCCGACGCCGTCCTCGACCTCCACAGCACCAGCCGCCCGTCGGCTCCCTTCCTGGTGTTCCGGGACGACCAGCGCCACGCACAGCTGGCCCGACGCATGGGGGTCGCGCACCTGGTCACCGGCCTGCACGAGAACGCCATCCTCTCCGGTGGCGCAGGGGCCAACGTCGGACTCGGACCGGGGGAGCACGGGCCGCGGGTGGGCCTCACCTTCGAGGCGGGCCAGCACACCGACCCCGGCAACGCCGAGCGCGCCTTCCGGGTGGCCTGGCGCCTGTTCCACGAGCTGGGCGTGTGGGCGTCGGACCCCCCGCCGAGCCGCTGCGTCCCCGAGGTGTACGAGGTCACCGACCGCTTCGTGCAGACGGCCGGAACCCCCTGGCGCTTCGTCGGCTTCGCGGGGGGCGAGCCCGGTGGCGGCCGACGGGGCCCCCTCCGGCAGCTCCACTCCTTCGAGCGGGTCGAGGCCGACGAGGTCCTCCTGAAGAGGGGAGCCCACGACGTCGTTCGCGCCCAGTTCCCGTTCACGATGCTGATGCCCGCCCCCACCACTCCGGCCGGCACCGACCTCTACTACATCACCGAGCCGCGCCACGGCGGCCTCACCCAGGGGAGCGCCCGCTCCGACGAAGAGGCCCGTGCGGAGGCCCTCGCCATCGAGCGGATGCTCGACCTGCTGGCCGACGACGACTTCGTGACCGGAACGTCGTGGGTGGCCTTCGACTCCCGGAGGCTCTTCGACCTGTGTGCCTCCGTCGTGGGCCGCAACCTCCGCCTCCCCGAGGGCCATCCCCACCGCCGTCTCCTCGTGATGGGCCGCGGCGACGCCCCCACCGACGACGACAGCCACCGGCGCGACACCGTCCGCTACCGACGCGCCATGCAGCTGGCCATGCGGGAGGGCATCCCCGTCGAGCGGGTGCAGCTCCTCCGAGGGGCGAGCCTGTCCTGGCTGGACGCCCTCACGTCGCCGGCGATGGCCCAGCTGCTCGGCCAGCGACGGGAGCGCCTCGGGCACGACGACGGCGACGTCCGCATGCGGATCAGCCTGCGCCAGCCCCACACCGCCTCCATGCTGGTGGCCGGCGACATCGGGCTCGCCCTGACCACCGGCGACACGCGCCACGTGCGGGTGGCGCTCCTCGTGGAGGCCGCCACCGTGGAGCCCGACGGCCCGGGCGTGCGGGTCCGCGTGATGCGCACGGGCCTGGTGTCCGCGAGGCCCGAGGTGCTCCTCGCCGCCAAGCGCCTCATCGATGCCCTCCAGAACGAGCACGCCTACGACGTGACCCACGGCGCACTCCGTGACGCGCCCGCGGTCCAGGCCCTGGTCTGTCCCGACGGGTCGCTGCGTTCGGTGCCGGACCCGGAGGCCCTGGCGGGGCTGCGGAGCGCCCTGTACCGGGTCCAGCTCGGCCTGTGGTGCGACCAGCTCCGCTACGAGCTGAAGGAGCCGGTGCCGCTGCCCGACGAGGCGTCCCTGGGGCGCTGGCTCGCCGACACCATGGCCACCACCGGCATCCTGGATGCCGACGGCCTCCACGCCCTGGCCGTCCGCCGTCGGGGCTCGGGCTGGGTCGCCGATCCCGCCGCCGTGGCCTCCCTGGAGAACCGCCTGCGGCAGAACGAGGCCGACATGCCTCAGGTCCTGTTCGGGCCCACCGTGGCCAACACCCCGCGGCAGCCCTTCCGCGCCAGCGACGTGACCGCTGACGACCTCGAGCGCTGGGTGGGCTGGAAGCGCTTCGTGCGGGGGGTCCGCTCCGTGCCGGACACCCGAGGCATGGACTTCGACATCGCGTTCTCGGGGGCCGACATCCGGAGGAGGCTGTGCCACTGGTACGGCGATGCGCTTCGGCTCGCCCGGCAGGAGGGGCAGGAGGTCCTCGTGGTGCTGGCGGGCGACGGCCTGTCTCCGGATCGCGACGTGCGCCCCTCGGGGGACCCGACTCCGCTGGCGGCCCGGCGCCGGGGGGACATGTCCGAGCGCTGGCCCGGCGACGACGTCTACGCCGCCCACGACGCCCTCCTCAGGGAGCCCGGGCTCCACTACCTGCGCATCCAGCACGCCCAGGGAACGTACCTGTCGTGGATGAAGGACTTCGTGCGGGCCCTCGGCGAGCGTCCCGCCCACGGGCGTCCCGTGGCCCTCCAGTGGGAGGTGGAGCACGGCGACACGGTCAGCATCGTGTTGCTCGCGACCCGTGACGAGCCCGCGAGTCTCGAGGGCCACGGCACCCTGGAGGGCTGGAACGTGGTGCGCTGTGCGGTCGTGCTGTCGGACCTCAACGCGTCGGGAGAGGACTACGAGATCGGCCTGTTCACCCAGTCGGGCGCCTCCACGGGCTCCAACCAGGAGCTGCTCGCCTTCGGCCGGGCCCACTGCTCGGGGCTGCTCGCCCAGAAGGGGGCCCGGGTGGCCTGCGACGCGGGTATGCCCGACATCGACGCCGTCGAGACCGTGGTGGTCGAACAGATCGCACGCTGGATCCAGCGGGTGCGCCGCTGGTGGCGTCGCTCGAGTACCGTTCCCGACGATCCGCAGGAGCGCGCCCGCTGGGTGGCCCATCGCCTGGGCCTGGCGGACCGGGAGCTCGCCAGGGCCCTGGCGATGGAGATGGCCCACGATCGCGACCCCATGGAGTCCGCGTGGGCCGTGTGGGCTGGCGTCGGACCTTGGCCGGGGGCGCCTGCGGGCCGGTCTGCTGGGAGCGCTGAAACCTCCCGCAACCCGCCCCGCCCTGCCAACGACACCGGCACCCGTGGTATGGACCCTCGGCAGGTGTGAAGCCGGCGGTTAACCGCTTCTCCGCAGCAGAGGTCCAAGTGAAGTACAAGGTCGCGGACAAAGATGGGGCGTCCATCGACGTCGAAGGGGAGAACTGGGTCATCGCCTTCGGTACGGCCATGGCTCAGCTCGGCCTCCAGGACGTCGACCACCCCAAGCTGACCGCGGTTCGTCGGATGGACGGCACTGTCGTCATCGACTCCTCTGTGGCCGACGCCTTCACGATCACGCCGGCCAAGCCCGACATCAAGGTCCAGCCCTCCTCGCGCAGCAAGGTGGAGGAGTTCGAGCTGCCTCCGATGGAGATCCCGACCGGGGAGCTTGGCGGCGAGGACCCGCTGGCCAGCCTGCGCATGCCGGAGAGCACCCTCGCCATCGAGGCGCCCGAGACGCTGGCAGAGCGCGTGTTCGACCTCTCCATGGACCTGGCGAGCGCCTCCGAGACCGATGCCTACGGAATGGCCCTGGAGCTGCTCCTCGAGTTCGTCGACGCTGGCGCAGGCTCGGTGGCCCGCGGCACCCTCAACGACCCCAGTCTGAGGTTCGTGGCCGCGACCGGACCGGTGGCGGACCAGATCAAGGATCGTGAGGTCGCGTTCGGAGAGGGCCTCATCGGCATGTGCTTCGACGTTCGCTCGACGATCGTGGTGGACGAGGTCGACCAGGACACCCGCCACCTCGACCAGTTCGACGAGGAGACGGGCTTCGACACGGTGGCCGCCCTGTGTGTGCCCATCTTCGACGAGGGGGAGGGGCTCATCTACGGCGTCATCCAGCTGCTGAATCCTCCGGGGAGCGGGTTCACGATGCAGGACAAGGAGGCCGGAGAGCTGGTCGCCCAGACCCTCGCGACCGCCCTGACGCGCCGGGGCACCTGAAGATCCAGCCTCGAGGGGGCCCCCCGGCGCTCTTACGGGTCCAGCCTCGAGGGGGGCCTGGTCTCCAGGACCCGCCGATCGCCAAGGCGGCAGCCCGTCGAGAATCGCGGTACCCTCTCATCCCCTCACGGAGGCACAGATGAACTGGTTGGAAGGCGACGTGGACCTCGACGCGGCACAGGCTGCTGCCATCGCCCAGGGAATGCGCGCCGTGGCTCAGGCCGACGGCACCATCCACCAGCGGGAGCTGTCGCTGATCGCGAGCTTCGAGGCGGAGCTGCCCACCGATGGCGCCCCCGCGGACTCCTTCGGCTCCGATGCCGCGCGCCTCACGTACCTTCGCTCCATCATCATGGTGGCCCTCGCCGACGGCGTGATCACCGACAAGGAGGAGGAGGTCATCTCCGAGCTGTGCTCCGCACACGGCATCGGACGCGCCCAGATCCACGCAGAGACCCTCGAGGTGAAGCGGTGGTTCCTCCAGGCGTTCAGCGGCGTGCAGATCTTCCGCGACGCGGTGGTGCGTGTCGCCCAGGACCTCGGGCTCCCGGAGAACGAGGTCGAGGCGCTCCGCGGCGAAGCCTGAGCGTGCTTCCAGAGTTCCCCGAAGGTCCAGGGGGAGGGGAGTCCCTCGATCACCTGGTCGGCCCGTGGCACATCCTCCAGCTGGCTCGTGGGCACCGGTTCAGCACCGACGACCTCGTGACGGCCTGGCTCGCCTGGCGCCACCGGCCCCATGCCCGGACCCTCCTCGACATCGGAAGCGGCATCGGCACGGTCGGCCTGTGCACGCTCCGCAAGCTCGTGGAGGCCGAGGACCCTCTCGCGACCCGTCCACGCCACGAGTGGCCCCACTTGACCACCGTGGAGGCCCAGCCGGTCAGTCTGGGGCTCCAGCGCCGCACCGTGCGCCTCAACGGCCTGTGTGACGTCGTGCGACCCCTCCACGGCGACCTCCGCGCGCCGCCTCTCGACGCCGACGACCGCTTCGACCTCATCACCGGGTCGCCCCCCTACTTCCCGGCCGACAGCGCGCTGCTGTCGCCTCACACCCAGAAGGCCCACGCCCGCATTGAGCTACGGGGCGACGTGTTCGACTACGCTGCGACCGCCAAGCGGCACCTCGCGCCGGGGGGGCGCTTCGTGTTCGTGATGCTGGCCCAGGACGAGCGGACCGAGGCGGCGCCCGTCGCCCATGGTCTGCAGGCCATCCATCGCCTCGACGTGGTCTTCGCCGCTGGCCGGCCCCCTCATGTGTGTGTGCTGGTCTGTGGGCACCACGAAGAGCTGGCGGGCGTGGAGCGCACCGCGGAGTCGATCACGATCCGCGGCGAGGATGGGGAGTGGACGGAGGACTACCTGTCCTTCCGGCGCATGTTCCGCTGGACCCGCGAGTCCGCCCTCAGCGAGTGATACAGCCGCGCACGGAGGTTCCCGATGCGCGTTCGCGTGGCCTGTTCGCCCGATGCCGACGACCTGTTCATGATGCGGGCCCTGATGGACGGCCACCTCGACACCGGGCCCTACACCCTCGAGGTGGAGGCGCATCCCACCGATGTGCTCAACCGACTGGCCAGCGGCGACGATCCGCCCGAGGTCTGCGCCATCTCCTTCGGCCACTACGAGGCCATCGCGGATCGCTTCCAGCTGTTGCCCCACGGTGGCTCGATGGGGGAGGGCTACGGCCCCGTCGTGGTGGCGCGCCGTCCGATGGCGGCCGAGGATCTCCGCGGACTGCGGGTCGCCGTGCCGGGCACGACCACGACCGCCTGGGCCGTCCTGCGGATGATCGCCCCGGAGATCGAGCCCGTCGTGGTGCCGATCGTTCCCTACGCCCGCATCTTCGACGCCCTCCGCAACGAAGAGGTCGACGCCGGCCTCATCATCCACGAGGGGCGGCTGACCTACGAGGACCTCGGCTTCCACAAGGTGGTGGAGCTCGGCGACTGGTGGGCCGAGAACGTGGGCGACGTGCCGCTGCCCCTCGGTGCCAACGCCCTCCGTCGAGACCTCCCCGAGGCGGACCGGCGCGCCATCTCCGAGCTGCTGAGAGCGAGCATCGCCCATGCGCTGGACCATCAGGACGAGGTCGTGGACTGGCTGCTGGCCCGAGGAGGTGCGCTGGAGACCGCCGAGCGGGTGCAGACCTACCTGTCGATGTACGCCAACCAGCGGACCCTCGACTACGGCCTCGAGGGCCGCGCGGGCATCCGGCGCTTCTTCGAGGAGGCCGTGGCCCGCGGGGTCTACGCGGACGTCCCCGACCTCACGATGGTCGGCGACTGACGGGCCTCATGTCCAGCGGGCCCATCGGGTCACCCGGCCGCTCGCCTGGGTCCACACCGCGAGGGGCACGGCGATGAGCACGCCGAGGAGCAGTGCCCAGCGGACGTCGTCGGCGTTGTGCCAGCTCGGGATGATCCCCGCGAGGAACACCGGCAGCAACAGGCCCACCGCGGTGGCGCCGGCCAGCTCCCGCGCCAGGGCGTGGGGGCGCTCGAAGCGCTCGGCGGGAAGGCTCGCCACCTTCCGCGCCACGGCGAGGCTGGCGGCGACCACCACGGCTGCACCGACGGCGAGCACCACGAGGCCTGCGGCGACCGACGACTCCGACGCCAGCTCGGCCGCTGCGATGCCTGCGACGCCGTTGGTCCCGATCAGCCAGCCCGTCCACAGCCAGGCCGAAGGGACGATGTCGCCGACGGTTCCCTGGTCGTGGGGGAGGGCCTGGCGACGCCGGCGCAGGTAGCGGGCCCAGGCCATCGCCGCGGCCCCGAGGAGCAGGCCGCCCATGAAGGGAATGGCCAGCGTGCTGTGGCGGACCCAGCGCCCGTGGCCCTCGACCAGACCGGCGAGGGCGAGCAGCACCCCGTGGATCACCACCGGAAGGCAGAGGGCGACCAGCGCCACGCCAGCGCCCTCGGGGAAGGCCCAGAGGCGCGATCGGGAGGGCCCGACCAGCCGTCGGTCGAGCCTCGCGATGAGCCATGCGTGCAGCAGGGCGAGGACCGGCCCCACGTTCGAGAAGATCAAGAACCACCCGATGGCGATGTCGTCGATGTCGTCGAAGTCGTTCGCGGCGATGCCCCCGTAGGGCAGCAGCAGCGCGGCGACGAACCACAGGGCGAGCCAGCGGGCGGCGGGAAAGGTGGTGTGCATGGGGTCATCCTACCGGTGTTCGCAGGGTCCAACGGTCGACGTGGCGTCAGCTTACGCCAGACAACCTGCTAGGATGCCCTCCGATCCGGCGACCCCGGGTCGTGCTTGACAGCCCCTCACCCGCGCGTGAGTGGGCACGGTCGATCCCCTTGATCCATTTGTGAGGTCTTTCGTGGAAGCTCCGCAGGCATACAAGAACGCTGGCATCGCCAACCTCATCTCGGGGGGCCTCACCGTGTTGTTCGGAACGGGCGCTCTCCTGGCCTCGTTCTGCACCGCAATCTGGCTCGTGCTCTCCATCCCGATGGGCGCATTCACCGCCTACGTCGGGTGGCAGATGTACCAGGGCCAGGTCTCTCCCCAGGCCAAGATCGGGAGTATCCTTGGCATCGTGGCCGGCGTGATCGGCTGCAACATCTTCGCCGTCGGCGCGTCCGCCTTCGCCTTCATGCAGCTGGGCGACGATCAGGTGGCGGGCTGGCTGGAGCAGAACGGCGTCAGCTAGCTGGGTTGCCGTCGCGTCCTCGGAAGCGTACGAGACGGGCCCGGACTCCGGGCCCAACCCGTCGACGAGGACACGATGACCCACACCACCGATGCTGCGCACACCCAAGGGGTGGCCGTACGCCACGACTGGACGCTCGAAGAGGTCCGGGGGCTGTACGAGCTGCCCCTGCTCGATCTCGTCCACGAGGCGCAGACGGTCCACCGTCAGACGTGGCCTGAGGGCGGTGTGCAGCTCTGTCAGCTGCTGTCGGTGAAGACCGGGGGCTGCAGCGAGGACTGCGGCTACTGTCCCCAGGCCGCCCGCTACCACACCGGCGTGGATGCGACGCCGCTCCTGCCGGTCGAGGAGGTCCTCGCCGAGGCCAAGGCCGCCCGCGACGCCGGCGCCAGCCGCTTCTGTATGGGCGCTGCGTGGCGCCAGGTGAAGAACGGAAAGAGCTTCGACCAGGTGCTCGACATGGTCCGCGGCGTGAAGGACCTCGGGATGGAGGCCTGCTGCACCCTCGGCATGCTGAACGCCGAGCAGGCCCAGCGCCTCGCCGAGGCCGGGCTCACCGCGTACAACCACAACCTCGACACGTCCCCCGAGCACTACGGCGACGTCATCACCACCCGCACGTACCAGGACCGGCTCGACACCCTGCAGAACGTCCGGGATGCCGGCATCAACGTGTGCTGCGGTGGCATCGTCGGCCTGGGGGAGACCGTGGACGACCGCTGTCGTCTCCTCCAGGTGCTCGCCTGCCAGGAGAAGCACCCCGAGTCCGTGCCGATCAACGCACTCGTCGCGGTCGAGGGCACGCCCATGGGGGACCAGGAGCGGGTCGACCCCCTCACCATGGTTCGCATGGTCGCCACCGCCCGGCTGCTGATGCCCTACGCCAAGGTGCGCCTGTCCGCAGGCCGCATGCAGATGACCGACGAGGCCCAGGTGCTGTGCTTCATGGCGGGCGCCAACAGCATCTTCTTCGGCGAGAAGCTCCTCACCACCGGCAACCCGTCCTGGGAGCGCGACAAGAGCCTGCTGGAGCGCACCGGCCTGCCTACGTTCTAGTGCTGAGGTCCGGATGCGCTCCCCGGCTGCACCTGTGGTCCAGGGGGCCGCGCGACGGCTTCGGGCTCCAGACTTCAGGCTTCAGGGTTGCAACGGGCCGGGGTCGCAGCCAGGTTGTCTGACGGATCGCCGCGTTCGAGGACACGTCTGGCTTGGATGGCCGCCCGCTGGGTCCCGTGCATTCCTGCATGCCGAAGCCCGGAGTCTGAAGCCTGAAGCCTCGAGGCACGGACTGCGGACATCTCGCGAGGACGTCCCGAAGCATCGCGCCAGGACGTCCTGGGATAGGCTCGCGGCTGGGAGGGAGAAGACTGTGGGCTGCGTCGCCGTGTTCGCCAAACCCCCCGTGGCCGGGATGTCCAAGACGCGGCTCGGGAGGGTGGTGGGGCACGACGTGGCGGCCGAGATGGCCCGTGCTCTCCTCGCCGACTCGGTGGACCGCTGGCGGACCACGGAGCACCGCGTGGTCCTCGCCACGCCGGAGCCGGGGGCGGACCACGGCCTCCATGGCGCCATCCCGGCCGTCGACCAGGGGGGCGGCGACCTGGGCGCTCGCATCGAGCGGGTCCTCAGGCTGTGCCTGGCAGCCCACCCGTGGGCCATGGCGGTCGGCGCCGACGCCCCAGCGGTCCTGGACGATGCCGTCGATGCCACCCTGTCGGCCCTCGACGCAGGGCACACGGTGCTGGGCCCCAGCGACGACGGTGGCTTCTGGGTGATCGGCCTGTCTCGCTGCGAGGGCGGTCTCCTCGACGGCCTTCCCTGGTCGGCCCCCACGACCTTCGCCCGTACCTGGGAGCGCCTCGTGGCCCGAGGGCACGATCCCCTCGCCGTTCCCGGGGCGTGGGACGTCGACCGGGCCGACGACCTTCCCCGTCTGGCGGAGGCCGGCCGTCTCGCGCCCCGCTCGGCCGCGCTCGCCCGCGCGTGGCTGGAGCGTCGGTGATCCTCACGTGGCTGGGCTGCGCGTGGGGCCTCACCCGGGTGGGACGGCGTGCCGAGGCCCGTGGGGTCTACGACGCCATCATCGTGCCGGGCTGCGCGGTGCGGGCCACAGGGACGCCGTCGCCCGCCCTCGAGCGGCGCGTACGTGGGGCCGTCGATGCGTGGCAGCAGGGGCGGGCTCCGGTCGTGGTGCTCACCGGCGGGGTCGGGACCCATGGCCACCGCGAGGCCGAGGTGGCCGCCCGTCGCTGCCTGGAGCTCGGGCTGCCTCCAGAGGCCGTCGTGGTGGAGGGGCGCTCCAAGACGACCCGGGAGAACGCATCCTTCGCGGTGCACTGCGTGCCGAGGGGGCGCGACGCTCGGGTCCTGGTGGTGACCGACGCCTACCACGTGCTCCGCGCCCGTCGGCTGTTCCGGCGTGCCTTTCGGGAGGCGGACGCCGTGGCGTCTCAGGGAGCCGCGGCCCCCCATCGCTGGAAGCCAGCTGTGCGCGAGGTCGGCGCCATTCTCCGTGCCCGCGGCCGAGGGTGGGCATGAGCGACGAGAGCCAGCGCCTGCCGTTCCAGGTGACCCATGGCTATGGGGTGGGCGCGCTGTCGCTGTCGTTCTGCAACACCACGATCATGTTCTTCGTGGCCAAGTTCCTGCTCGACGAGGCCGGGCTCGCCGCCAACGAGGCGGCGGCCGTGGTGTTCATCGCGAAGGTCTGGGACGCCGTCAGCGACCCCCTCGTCGGCGGCCTGTCGGACCGGACCCGCAGCTCCATGGGGGTTCGACGCCCGTGGATTCTCTGGGGAACCGTGCCGATGATGGTGCTGTTCTCGGTGTTGTGGATGGACCTCCCGTTCGACGGCGTGATGCGGGCCGTGGCCTACGGCGCGGTCTTCGTGCTGTTCAGCACCGCCTACACCGCCGTGGTGGTTCCCTACGGCGCCATCACCCCAGCGCTCACGCCGGGCTACGACGAGCGCACGCGCCTCAATGGAGCTCGGATGGTGTGGTCGATGCTCGGCGGCGTCGTCGCCGGCATCACCGTCCCGATGCTTCGAGAGGTCACCGGCAGCTACGGTCCGGGCGCCTGGCTGTTGGCCCTCCTCGGGATCGGGCCGCTGATGGTCACGGTCTGGGCCACGGGGGGGCGCGATCGGGTGCTGGGCGACGACGAGAAGGTGGAAGGTAGCTTCCTGTCGATGTGGTCCGTGCTGTGGGTGAGGCCCTTCCGACGGGTCGCGCTGCTGTTCCTGGCGGCGTGGAGCACCATCTCCGTCCTGTCCGCGCTGGTTCCCTTCTATGCAGAGGTACGGCTCGGGCGTCCCGACCTGGTCGACCTGCTGTTCGCCGCGATCCAGCTCTCCGCCATGGTCTCCATCCCCTTCGTGATCTGGCTGGCCGGGAAGACCGAGAAGCACGTGGCCTACGCCGTGTCGGTGGTGGCCTGGGCCTTCGTGCTCATGGCCCTCGCCTTCATCCCGAAGGACGCGATCACCCTGGTGGTGGTCGCTGCCTCCCTGGTGGGCCCCGGGGTCGCTGCGGCCCACGTGCTTCCCTGGTCGATGCTCCCCGACGTTGTGGAGGCCGACAAGGCGGACAGGGGGGACGAGCGCGCCGGCGCCTTCTACGGGATGATGACCTTCCTGGAGAAGGTAGGGACCGCGCTGGCGCTGAACGCGATGCTCCTCGCGCTGGGGGCGGCCGGCTACGTCTCCTCGGTGGCGGGGGAGACGGTCTCACAGCCGGAGGCGGTCGAGACCACGGTGCAGCTCCTCCTCGGACCTCTCCCCGGCGTGGTCCTGTTGGCGGCCGCCGCCTTCGCCTGGCTCCGACCTCCCGTGACCCGCGCGGCCCACGAGGCCCGGGTGAAGCAGGTGTCGTGAGGGCCTGGCTCGCTCCTCCCTCACGGATTCGACCCGGTGCCGTCGCCGCGCGACAGGGCGTGCTGCTCGGGGTGGGCGTCGCGGTGATGCTGCTCCTTCCGGTCGGCCTGTCGGTCGGGCTCCTGGTGGTGGTCGCAGCCTGGGTCGTCGGCGCGTGGTGGTGGGCCGTGCAGCTGTCCGAGCCGGTCGAGCGCACGGTGGTGCGCCAGCTCTCCGTGTCGGTGGGGGCGGGGTGGGGGGCGCTGCTGGGGCTCGCCTACGTGGGGCTGGGGCTGCAGCCGGGCCAGCTGGATCTGCCGGTCCACGTCCTCGCGGCGGCGGCGGTCGGGATCGGCGGGATGGGGGGCCTCGCCGCCATGGGCCTGACCCTGTGCGGATGCGACGCGGGACGGGCCATCCGCTGAGGCGGCCACGCCTCCGCCGTCAGACGAGCTCGCCGCGGGCGGAGTGGGTGAAGCCGCGGGTGACCCGGGCGGGGAGCGTCTTACCGACCAGCGACAGGTCGCCGGGGACGTTGATCATGGCGTGGGTGGAGGTGCGGCCGCACACCACCCCCTCGTCGTGGCGGCTGGGGCCCTCCACGAGGATGTCGACCGTCTGCCCCTCCAGTCCGCGATGCCACGCCAGGGAGAGCTCCCGCTGGCGGTCCTGGTAGCGGGTGAGGCGCTCGCTCGCGACCTCGGGGGGAACGCTCCACTTCATCTTCAGGGCCGGGGTGCCGGGACGCGGGCTGTACTTGAAGCTGAAGCTGCCGACGAAGCCGACCTCGTCGAGGAGGGTCATCGTCTCCTCGAAGTCCTCGTCGGTCTCGTCGGCGAAGCCCACGATGATGTCGGTGGTGAGCTGGATGTCGGGGCGGGCGTCGCGGAGCTTGTCGACCACCTCGAGGAAGCGCTCGCGGGTGTAGTAGCGCTTCATGCGACGCAGGATCTTGTTGGACCCCGACTGGACCGGCAGGTGGAGGTGGGACGTGAGCTGGGGAAGGTCGCGGTAGGCCTGCATCACGTCGTCCCCCATGTCGCGGGGGTGGCTGGTGGTGTAGCGGATGCGCTCGACGCCGGGGACCTCGGCCACCTGGTAGAGCAGCTGGGCGAAGGTGGGACAGTCCGCTCGCTTGAGGCCGTAGGAGTTGACGTTCTGTCCGATGAGCACGATCTCCTGGACGCCACGGGCCACGAGATCCCGCGTCTCCTGCACGATCTCGGCGGCGGGTCGGCTCACCTCGATGCCCCGCGTGGAGGGGACGATGCAGAAGGTGCACTTGTTGTCGCAGCCCTTCTGGATGGTGACGAAGGCGGAGACGCCATGGTCGCTGGGATCCACGTCGGCCACGAAGGGGTAGTTGTCGAGGTCGAGGAAGTCCGTGTCGAGGACGCGCTTGCCCTCCATGGCCGCGGACACCAGGTCGCGGACCGCCGGCACCCCGTCGGGCCCGAAGACCAGGTCGACGTCGGGGAAGCGCTCCATCAGCTCTTTGCCCCGCTCCTGAGCGACGCAGCCGGCGATGCCGATGGTGAGCTTCTGGCCCTCCCGCTTGCGACGCCGGTGCTCGCCGAGGTTGGAGAGCATCTTGTCGACGGCCTTCTCCCGGATGGAGCAGGTGTTCAGCAGCACCAGGTCGGCCTCTTCGGGGACATCGGTCTCCTCGAAGCCGTCCGCCGTGAGCTGGGCCCGCATCTTTCCGGTGTCGTACACGTTCATCTGGCAGCCGAACGTGTGGAAGTAGACCTTCTTGGCTTCGGTGTTCATGCCGCGCTCCTAACCCAAACCCCTGCCCCTGCCCGACGTCGCGTCGGCACGTCGCCGGGGGAGGGGACCGGCCGTTGTACAGTCCTCCCATGTCCGCCACCGACGACGCCCCCATCCCGCGCTCCCCCATCCACGTGAACCTCGACCGCCCCGAGGAGGTCGCCTACTGGGTGGAGCGCCTCCAGTGCGACGACGAGGAGGAGCTGCGCGAGGCCGTGCTGGTGGCCGGCGCCAAGCTGATGAAGGTGCATCGGTACCTGGCGGTGATGCGCGGAGCGAGCTGACCCGGCGCCTACCGCGCCTGGATCGGGGGCTCCGGCCACTGGTGGTACTCGCCGAGGTCGAGGTACGACGCCTCCTGCAGCCACCGCTCGTCGGCGACGTGCCCGGGTACCCCTTGCCCAGCAGGGAGCCCGTCGCCCACGAGCTCCTTGAGGTGTTTGCCCAGCCGCGCCCCGGCCCGGTTGATGAAGCTCTCCTGACGCTCGTCGACCTGGGGCTGGCTGTACTTGCTCCCGAAGGACTCCCACCAGGCCACGTAGCGGCCCTTCGCGCCGCCGTGCTCGAAGGTGTACAGGACCATCCCGAAGAGGTGGTACCAGGGGCCGAATCGGTCGCCCCGGTGGTTCCAGGTGTTGGTGATGGGGCGGAGCTTGGCCACGTGCTTCAGCCGACCTCGCTCCTGGTGGAGGAAGTGTCGTGAGAGCAGGTTCTCGATGGTCAGCAGGGCCTTGCGGACGTCGCCGTCACACAAGCGCAGGCTCTGCATCAGCAGGTCCGGCACGGTGATGCTGTCGTCGGGCTGCTCCAGGATCCAGTCCCAGAGGGCCTCCTCCCGACCG
>Ga0213839_1000743_pt1 | contig 29708 bp, 30 predicted proteins | sample SWPATP21_FD_160075 | JGI IMG/M metagenome (GOLD analysis project Ga0213839, IMG submission 160075) | Coastal seawater microbial communities from Marineland, Florida, United States - SWPA TP2 #1 | ecosystem: Environmental > Aquatic > Marine > Coastal | place: USA: Florida | collected 2016-08-14
GCCGGGATGCACGGCTCCAGGGTCCAGGGTCCAGGGTCCAGGGTCCAGGGTCCAGGGTCCAGGGTCAGGCCGCAGGCCGGGGTCCAGGGTCCAGGGTCCAGGGTCCAGGGTCCAGGGTCCAGGGTCCAGGGTCCAGGGGTCCAGGGTCCATGGTGGGTCAGGCCACGCCCCAGGGTCCACCCCTACATCCACGACGCCAACAACGCATCCGTCAGCCGGTCCAGCTCACGCCGCCTCGCCGCCCGCTCCTCCCACTCCGGATGCTCGTCGAACGCCTCCACGACCGCCAGCTGCAGCTCTGCCAACCACCTCGCCGCATCCGCCCGCACCAGCCTCTCCGCCCCCTCCAGCCCCGACAACGATCCCAGCGCCCGTGCCCGCGCCCCATGGGGCACGGGACCCGGCACGGGCAGGGACACACCCTCGGGCAGCACGCCCTCCACCACCGCCGGCCCCCGCCCCTGCAGCGCGAGCCGCGCATCCACCTTCTGCCCGAGCCGTCCGGCCCGCAGCTCCCCCACGAGCTGCTCCACGAGGGCACGCACCTTCTCCCGAACCCGGAGCGCAGCCCCAGCGGCATCCAAGGGCGCCGGACCCAACCCTTCCCACGACGCGCGCACCCGCTCGCTCGCCGCCGCCCGCGCTCGCGGCGACGGGGCGACGAGGAGCTCCGGCAACACCCCCGAGCGCACGTCCAGCGCCCGCGCCGGCTCGTGTCCGTCCAGGTGGGCATCCACCCGCTCCAACACCTCCCCCTGCTGGTCGTCGAGGAGGTCCGCCCGGGCCACCAGCGCAGTCACCGGCACCCCCTCGGGACACGCCCGGGCCAGCACCCGCCGCTCGGACTCCGTCAACGGCTGCAGCCCGTCGACCACCCAGAGCACCCGATCCGCATCGGCCAGCAGCGGCTGCAGCACGACCACCGCCGACTCCGGCCGGTCGATGCCCGGGGTGTCGACGACGACGTAGCCATCGCCCTCCACCACCACCGGCTCCCGCGTGACGCCGCCGAGCCCCGTAGGGTGCTCCGTGCCGCACAGCCGGTTCACCAGCGTGCTCTTGCCGACCCCCACCAGCCCCACGACCACCGTCCGCGCCGGCGCCGCAACGGTCGCCGCCACCTCGTCGACCACCGGGCCCAGGAAGGGCCGGGCCGCGTCCATCCACCGGGTAAGGATCGAGTCCACGTCGGGACGCTACCTCACCAGGGGCGCAACGTGGCAGAGGACGCCACGGTCGGCCCGACCGAACGGGTGCTCACCAGACTCGACGGCATGTCGACTGGCGGCGTCCTCATCCGTCGTGTCGCGCCGGCACCGGAGGCTCAGCCGTGATGCGGCCGCCGATGGCGTAGGGAATCTGCCCGTCCTCCAGGGCCCCCCCGAGGTGCATGGCGACCTCGAAGGCGTCGTCCGACGGAAAGCTCACGAGGTACGCAGTCGACGGAGAGCCCGTCGTGTGGACTCGGGCACTTCGTCCCGAGCGGCGAGCACGACCTCCCACTTGGGATTCAACGCCAGCACCCGCAGCGCGGAACGGCACACGCTGGCGACGACGTGCAGCCGCTCTTCCGGTGTGAGGCCCCGCACACGGCTCACCTCATCGTCGACGGGATGACGACGGCGGTCGAGCGATGGAGGCAAACGCAGGAGGGTCATGTCAGAAGCCAACCGACCCCACGCCCTGACCATCGCACGGGCCACGCCACGACCGACGGGTCACGGGGTGTACGTCGTGGAGGTCGCCCCGATGGGCTTCACCCCGGGCCACCCCTCCACCTCGAGGCTCGCCGGCGCCACGTCGACCTCGAGGGAGACGTGCCACAGGTCCCCGTCCCACCGCAGCATCATCGGGTAGTCGTCGCTGCGGAGCACAGTGCCGTCGGTGAGCGTCACGACGGCGACGGGACCGTGGACCGCCACCCGCGGCCACGACACCTCGTCGACCGCACTGCGCTCCTTGGCCGCCTTCCGCGGGCGCCAGTAGCCCCGCACCCGCAGCGCCTTCCCCGACGGCAGCGGCGTCTGCACAGGGATCTGGCCATCGTTGACGAAGCCCATCACCCGACCGCTGAGCTTGTCGCCGGGGCCCTTGTCCACCGCGACGTCCGCCCGGTCCCGGGAGAGGCTGAACCACGCACTCCCGCCCACGGCCGCCGCCCCCAGCAGGGGGCCACCGAGGAACCACTCGTCGTCGTCGGGCACGCCGCTCGCGCGCTGGAAGCTGGTCGCCGAGGCCAGCGCCTCCACCTGCTGCACCAGGTAGATGCCGAAGTCGCGCCCCCAGTAGGAGCTGGCGCCCTCGTACTCCTCCATCAACGCAGCGCCGATGGTGTCGGCGTAGCCGGTGAACGCCCCGACGTTGCCAGCCATGTGCACCTGGTCGCCGCTGCCCAGCACACCCTTCACGGCGTCGAGGATGCGGATCGACGGCTCCGCCGGCATGCCCACGAACACCAGGCTCCCCAGCCGCACCAGCCGGATCGGTAGGAAGGGACAGTACACGGTCGAGCGAGGGCGACCGACAAAGGCCAGCGTCGTCGCGACGGTCGACCACCCCACCGGGTCCACATGACCGCTGAGCCAGTTGATCCCGCTCCGTGAGCCCAGGTCGTAGAGGGTCGACCTGTCGACGTCGTCCTTGGAGAACTCGGACCCGCCCGTCGTGGCCGCGCCGAAGTTCCACTCTGCCGGAAGGTGCCGCGGGTTCAGGGGCGACGGCACCACCCCCCCCGGAAGGTCGACGGCGCGGGAGGCGACCGCGGCGCCAGGGGCGAAGGCCTCGGCAAAGCGGACGTCGAGACCGGTGGCGCCGAGGGCCGAGACCCCCTGGAAGGCCGGGGTGAGGTCCTGGGCGATGCGCTCGGCGGCGTGCTGGATGTAGCGGAGAGCCACCCGTCCGAGGGTCTCCTCGCTCCTCGACTTCTTTGCCCGACCGTTCAGCACCCGGAAGGGCGTCTCGCCGGCGATGCTCACGTTCTGGTCCCCATGAGCCCCCGCCATCAGCGCCACGACGGGCCGTCGCGTGCTGGTCAGGGAGCGCTCCAGGGCCATGGCCGCCTCCCCCACCACATCGCTGGCCATCAGCTTGGCGCCGACCATCAGCAGGGACCCGGTGCCGTGCACGACCCCCGAGGCGTAGAGGAGCTGCCCCGACGCGTCCTTCAGCGCGAACACGGGGACCCGGGGCTCCACCGCTCGCTGGCTGGCCTTGGCCGCTGCCTTCCCCTTCAGCCCAGCAGGCTCCCAGCCCGGCGGATGGGCCCGCTGGCTGGCGGCGTCGATCTCGGCAGCGCTCATCTGGTCCGGGGAGCCGTCCTGAGCCAGGTAGGAGCCGACGGCCCGCTGCCAGAGCTGTCCATGTGCGAGCAGCCCCTCGCCGCTGTGGAGGCTCACGTCCTCCAGCACGGGGATCAGGCCCTCCACCCCGTCGACCAGTCGGTTCTCGAGCCATGTGCACCCCAGCTGGTCGAAGTGGCTGTGGAGGCCACCGCCGAGGGTGTCGTAGAAGAGGTCACCGAAGAAGGCGCCCGCCGAGCCGTGGGTGTGGGTGCACCCCAGGAACACCCGCGCGACGTCCAGACCGTGGGGGGCGAGGCGACGCCCGAGGGCCTCCGCCAGCCACCGGGAGCCCGCCAGGGCGTCCATCGTGACGAAGAGGACCCGGTGCCCGTCCGGGTCCTCCAGCACGCAGAGCCGAGCGAAGCGGTGCCCGATCCAACCCTGCCCCTTGCCGGCGCGAAGGGACCAGCCCGCCGGGGGCCGGAACAGCTCCCGGGACAGGTCGACCCGCACCGCCGCCGCCCGCCAGCTCCCACTCCCCGACACCGCTCCCAAGGTCGACGGGCGCACCAACCGGTGGGTGTCGGCGTTGCTGCTCAGGTCGGTGGATGCCCCCTGGATCCAGTCGTCGTACACACTCGCCCGCGTCGTCGGCATCGCACCCTCCCCTGGACCGCAGCACCAGGTACCGCCGCACCACCGTACGCCGGGGACGGTCTCATCAGCGCATCTCGTCCAGGAAGGCCCTTGCGGCCCGCGACAACCGCCTGTCCGCACGATGGACCACGGCCAGCTCGCGGCGCAGCGCCGCCGCCCCGGTCCGCGGCGTCAGGCCCATGGAGACGTCCTCGAGGGCGAAGCGGCTGACGAAGGCGGCCCCGATGCCCTGGGCCACCATCTGCTGGATCGACTCGATGCTGCGGAGCTCCATGACGATGTGGGGCTCCACACCGGCGTCGGCAAGGGCTCTGTCGATCCGGTCCCGAACCGCCGATCCCGCCTCGAAGAGCACCAGCTGCTCACCGTTGAGGTCCTCCCAGGCAAAGGAGGCCCGACCCTCCAGACGGTGGCCGGGGGGAACGATGAGCACGAGCTCGTCCTTCACCCAGGGGCGCACCGATAGCCTGGACGGCGCCTCCTCCGACAGCGTGACCACGCCCAGGTCCAGCTGACCCGCGTGGACCGCCGCGAGCACCGCGCGGCTCCCTGCCTCCCGCACGAACAGGCGGATGCCTGGATAGCGGGCATGGAAACGGGAGAGCACCGGGGGCATCAGGTAGGTGGTCGCGGTCGCCCCACCGCCGACGGCGAGGCGCCCCCGAGCGAGGCCTCGGAGCTCCGAGAGCGCATCGACGCCGTCCGAGAGGTCCACCAGCGCCCGCTCCACGTGGTCCAGGAAGACCTGCCCCGCATCGGTCAGCTCCATCCCCTTGGCCGTACGATGGAACAGCGACGTGCCGAGCTCAGCCTCGAGCCGCGCCAGCTGTCCCGACACAGCAGGCTGGGTGAGCCCGAGGGTGCCCGCCGCCCGCGTCATCTGTCCTTCGCGAGCCACGGCCACGAAGCTCTCGAGCGCCTTCAGATCCAACCCCAACCTCCGTCCTGGGTGAACATACGTGCGATGGGTAGCACCGGATCCGGTACGCTGGTGGAGAGGTGCACGTGATCGTCTGGATGATGGCAGCGCTGGCGCAGACTCCGGCCCCAGAGGCTGCGGAGGAGATCATCGTGTGGGGCGATCCCTTCCTCCGGTGGGACCAGCGCTGGCACGTGGAGTCCGAGGTCCGCTTCGGCACCCCGTTCCGCCTCATGGCGGACAACAACCTCGAGTCGCGCCTGTCCAACATCCAGATCCGCGCCGTCCTCGACTGCGACCGCGACGTGAAGCTGAGTCCCCGTCGCCAGGAGGTCCGCTGCGTCCTCGAGGACGTCGCCCTGATCGCGATGACCACCCGCCCCGGCGCCGACGACCTGCGGGTGCTCCAGGAGGCCGACGCCGCCATGACCGGCGCCATCCTGGAGCTGCAAGTCACCGCCGACGGCGGCGTGCCCAACGTGGGCATGGAGGGCTTCGAACCCCGCAGCCAGCGGGATCGGCTCCGAGTGGAGCAATACCGTCAGCTGCTCTCCCGCATCATCCTCCCCTTCCACCTCGGCCTGCCGCCCACCGTGGCCGACGGGGTGAAGTGGTACGAGTACAACTCCCGGTTGATGAGCATGCCGTCCGACAACGTGTCCGGGGGAAGCACGAAGATCGCCCACTTCATGGACGTGTTCGACGGCCACCTGCTGGTCCAGAGCACCGGGGAGGGCATCGTGAGCCCGGAGGTGGGCTGGGAGGGCCTCGGCGAGGACGGCGACGGCCTCGCGGTGGGGGTCAGCCGCGCCGTCGACATGTACCAGACCCAGCTCCACGGCGTGTCCATCTTCGACATCGACACCGGCATCATGAGCGAGCGCATCTGGGCCTTCGGCGGCGAGCTGACGGCCAGCTCCCCCAACCTCCTCCGGGCCCTGAAGTACGGCCACCGAGGCCACCTGCGGCTCCTCTACGAGCACGACGTCCCCGACATCGGCACCACCCACATGGCGCGCCTCCCGGGCACCAAGGGCGACGAGCCAGTCTGGGTCCCGGTCACGGGCATCTGACACCACCCAAGACACGCCCGTCGCCCCCTGGTCCCAGCGAATCCCTGGCTTCGCCCGTCGTTGGTCCGCCAGCGCTACCTCGCACGGAGCCCGCCGTGGGCGCGGTCGCCACCGGGCCGCATCCACCATCACAGAACGTGATTGAGTGGATATCTGAAATCGATTCCCGTTATCGAAACGAGAACCATAGGGGACCTTCCTGACTGGAGGTTCCCCATGGCCAATCCCTACGCTGCAACCACCACCCTCGACGTCGGCGGCACGAGCTACACCGTGCACCGCCTCGGCGCGCTCACCGAGGCCGGCATCGGCCACGTCGACAAGCTCCCCTACTCGATCCGCGTGCTGCTGGAGTCCTGTCTCCGCAACTGCGACGACTTCGTCGTCACCAAGGAGCACGTGGAGGCCCTCGCCAGCTACGACGCCAAGAACGTCGGCGAGCAGGAGATCGCCTTCAACGTCGGACGCGTCGTCCTCCAGGACTTCACCGGTGTGCCCGCCGTCGTCGACTTCGCCGCGCTCCGCTCTGCCATGCAGCGCTGGGGCGGCGACATCTCCAAGGTCAACCCGCTCATCCGCGCCGACCTGGTCATCGACCACTCCGTGCAGATCGACCGCTACGGCTTCGCCGGCGCCATGGACGCCAACGTGGCCCGGGAGTTCGAGCGCAACGAAGAGCGCTACAAGTTCCTGAAGTGGGGCAAGCAGGCCTTCGCCAACTTCGGCGTCGTACCCCCCAGCACGGGCATCGTGCACCAGGTCAACCTCGAGTACCTCGCCGGCGTCGTGCTCACCCAGGAGGCCGACGGCACGAAGACCCTGCTCCCCGACAGCCTCGTCGGCACCGACTCCCACACCACCATGATCAACGGCCTCGGCGTCGTCGGCTGGGGCGTGGGCGGCATCGAGGCCGAGGCGTGCATGCTCGGGCAGCCGATCTACATGCTCATCCCCGAGGTCGTGGGCTTCGAGCTCACCGGCGAGCTGCTGGAGGGCCTCACCGCGACGGACCTGGTGCTCACCGTCACCGACATGCTCCGCAAGCACGGCGTCGTGGGCAAGTTCGTCGAGTTCTACGGCGACGGACTGGACCACCTCACCCTGGCCGACCGCGCCACCATCGCCAACATGGCCCCCGAGTACGGCGCCACGATGGGCTTCTTCCCGGTCGACCAGGCCACCCTCGACTACCTGAAGCTCTCCGGCCGCTCCGACGAGCAGATCGCCATCGTGGAGCAGTACTGCAAGCTCCAGGGCCTGTGGCGCGACCCGAGCGCCGAGATCACCTACAGCTCCAACCTCTCCCTCGACATGCGGACCGTGCAGCCGAGCCTGGCGGGCCCGAAGCGTCCCCAGGACCGCATCCTGCTCTCCGACATGCAGGGCGGGTGGCACCTGACCATGAAGGACTTCGGCAAGGAGGCCAAGAGCCCCGGCGTGAAGACCGAGTACAAGGGAGAGACCTTCGACCTCGACGACGGCGACGTCGTCATCGCCGCCATCACCAGCTGCACCAACACGTCGAACCCCGCTGTGATGGTGGCCGCCGGGCTGGTGGCCAAGAAGGCCGCCGCCCTGGGCGTGAAGGCCAAGCCCTGGGTGAAGACCAGCCTCGCCCCCGGCTCCCGGGTCGTCACCGACTACCTCGACGGCGCGGGCCTCTCCGATCCCCTGGAGGAGGTCGGCTTCTACACCGTCGGCTACGGCTGCACGACCTGCATCGGCAACAGCGGTCCCCTCTCGGAGCCCATCGTCGACAGCATCAACGAGGGCAAGCTCCTCGTGACCAGCGTGCTCTCCGGCAACCGGAACTTCGAGGGACGCGTGTCCCCCCACACCCGCGGCAACTACCTGGCCAGCCCGCCGCTGGTCGTGGCCTACGCCATCGCCGGTACCGTCGACGTCGACCTCCAGAACGACGTCCTGACCACCGACAAGGACGGCAACCCGGTCTACCTGAAGGACCTGTGGCCGACCAACGCCGAGGTGTACGCCGCCATGACCGCTGTGAAGCGGGAGCAGTTCATCGAGCGCTACAGCAACATGGACGGCCCCGAGGAGTGGCAGGCCCTGGATGCCCCCACGGGCGCCGCCTACGCCTGGGACGCCGACAGCACCTACATCCAGGAGCCCCCCTTCTTCTTCATGGACAAGGAGGTCTCGCCGATCCAGCCCATCACCGGTGCGAAGTGCATCGCCAAGCTGGGCGTGTCCGTCACCACCGACCACATCAGCCCCGCCGGTGCCATCCCCAAGGGAAGCCCGGCCGCTCGCTACCTCGAGGCCCACGGTGTCGAGCGTCGGGACTGGAACAGCTTCGGTAGCCGCCGCGGCAACGACCAGGTCATGTGCCGCGGCACCTTCGGCAACATCCGCATTCGCAACGAGCTCGCCCCCGGCACCGAGGGTGGCGTCACCACCTACATGGGCCCCGACGACGTGCCTGCCGACGCCCCCGAGCTCCACTACGTCAGCGACGTCGACCCCAAGAACGGCGACGTCGTCAGCATCTACGACGCCTCCGTGAAGTACCAGCTCAACCGCATCCCCCTCGTGGTCCTCGCCGGCAACGACTACGGCATGGGCTCCAGCCGCGACTGGGCGGCGAAGGGCACCTACCTGCTGGGCATCAAGGCCGTCATCGCCAAGAGCTACGAGCGCATCCACCGCTCCAACCTGATCGGCATGGGCGTGCTGCCCCTGCAGTTCAAGGCCGGAGAGGGCGCCGACGAGCTCGGCCTCGACGGCAGCGAGCGCTTCGACATCGCCGTGGACGACGACGTGAAGCCGATGCAGGACATCGCGGTCACCGCCACCAAGGCCGACGGCACCCAGGTGAGCTTCACCGCCACGGCGCGGATCGATACCCCCGTGGAGGTCGACTACTACCGCAACGGCGGCATCCTCCACACGGTGCTCCGCAAGCTCGCCAAGTAGCGTGCTGTCCTCCTACGCCAGCCTCCTCGTCACGGCCGCTCTGGGTGCTCCGCCCGCGGCCGAGTCGTGTCCCTCCGCCCAGGTCCGCACCGAGGCGAGCGAGGGGCACTGCTGCTGGGAGGGGCAGGCGTGGACGGACGGGCAATGCACCGGCATCCCCACCTGCCCTCACGGCCTCGTCGCCGAGGGGCAGGCCTGCACGGGCCCCGAGACCCTCGATCCCCACATCGTCACCACGACGCTGAGCCACGAGGAGGGGGTCAAGGCGTGCATGGCGAAGGCCTTCGTGGGGCTGGCCGAGGCGCCATCGAAGGTGGAGATGCACTTCCGCATCCTGCCCGACGGCCACACCACGGGCTTCTCGGTGACCCAGACGGGACGTACCGTTCCCGGCTTGGAGGCCTGCCTCGGCGAGGTCGTCGCGGGCCTGCGCTTCCCCGCCACGCTGGGCGACGGGGCCGAGATCCACTACCCGATGCTGATCAACAGCCCTTAGGGCGACGCTCCGGACGTCCCTCTGCGCCAGACAGGCCGTGGCGTCATCGCCCCTACGCCGAGAGCCGGTCCCCTCGTCGAGCTACCGGCCGGCGGCGTCGGTCACCTGGGCCCGGATGGTCACCACCACCTGCGTTCCCTCCCCCGGACGGGACGACAGCTCGAGTCGACCCCCCATCCGCTCCGCGAGGCGGTCGACCAGATGCAGGCCCAGTCCGGTGCCCCCATGGGTCCGGGTCGTGGAGCTGTCCGCCTGCTGGAACGGCTCACGTACCCGCTGCAGCTCCGCTGGCGTCATGCCGATGCCGGTGTCGCAGACCTCGATCCGAAGCCGCTCCTCGCCATGGCGCATGCTCAGCCGCACCCGACCCTGATCGGTGAACTTGTTGGCGTTCGACAGCACGTTGAGCAGCACCTGCTGGATGCGCAGCGGGTCGCCGAGGATCCGGTCGGGGAGGTCCCCCACGTCGACCTCGAAGTGGTTCCCTCGCTGGGCGAACAGGGGGGCGAAGGTGCGATGGACCTCCGCCACCAGCTCCCCGAGGTCGATCGGGACCAACTCCAGGTCCAGCTTACCGGCCTCCACCTTGGCCACGTCGAGGACATCGTTGACCAGCGCCAGCAGGTGACGACCCGCGACCCGGATCTGCGTGGCATCCCGGGTGACCGCCTCGTCGCCGTCCTCCTCGAGCAGCTCGGCGTAGCCGATGATCGCGTTGAGCGGCGTGCGGAGCTCGTGGCTCATGTTGGCCAGGAAGGCGGACTTGGCGAGGCTCGCCGCCTGGGCCGCCGCCTCGGCCCGCTCGGCGCGGGTCACCTCCGTTCGCAGCGCGTCGTTCAGGGCCAGGATGCGGCCGTTCGCCACCTGGAGCTCGTTCCCGTGGCCTCGGCGAAGGTGATCCAGGAAGGCCGTCAGCACGCCGACCATGGCCCCGACGGCCACCACGTTGAGCACCAGGTAGGAGCGGCTCGAGGGATCGAGGGCCGTGGCAGACCCCGCCCAGCGGGCGGCGGAGGCGTCCAGGAAGCCCATCACGCAGGCCAGGACGACGAAGCCGCCGATGGTGATCGCCGAGCCTCTCGGCGACTGGAAGGCCAGGGAGGCGACGAGCGCGAGCAGTGCCCACAGCATCACGGCCCCGCTCGCCGCCACGCCGCCAAGGGCCAGCTGAAAGAGGAAGGGAAGCACCAGGCTGATGCTGACCTGCACCCTGCGGGCCCACTCGAACTGGTGGGTACGCGCCAGGAACGTCAGGTTGATCGCCGTGATGACGACGTAGGACGAGGGCACGAGCGCCGCCAGGTGATGACCCGCGGCGAGGGCCAGTGCCGTCCACAGCACCCCGCCGAGGCTCATCAGCACGCCCATCCACACGACGAGACGGATCGGCATACGCTCGGCCGGCTCCATGCTCGGCGTCTGTCCGATGCCGTCGATCCGTACGAGCACACTCATGAGGGTCCTCTCGGCCCATCACCGCCTGAGCCACCGTCGCCTGCTACGGGCAGAGGGGTGCCTCGATCTGCCCCGCGAGGCGGGTCTGGGGGTCGACGTCGAAGAGCAGGCCTCCCGCCACCTTCGTCTCGGTGACATCGAGGTCGAGGTCGAAGCCCCCACCGGTGGTGGTGAGCAGCCCGTCGGTGGTGCCAAGGGTGACCTCGGCGCCGTCGCCCCAAGCCGCCTCGCCGAGGGACGGGATGGACGCGTACAGGACGTTCTCGGTGTAGCGCTCGTCTTCGTCGCAGGCGTTCAGCGGGAAGGGGGCCGCAAAGATCCGGTACGCGCCTCCTCCGTCGTCGATCGCGAAGGAGTCCGAGGCTGGGCCCCAGGGCACGTCGTAGATCTGCCCCTGCAGCACGTAGCTGGGCACCTCGAGCTCGAAGGGCCCGGTGTCGGGGCCCGTGTCGCCGGGCCGGGTGTCGATCTCGCGCCCGGTGCAGGCCGCGAGCAGGGCCACGGCGACGAACGACGTACGCATCTCAGACCTCCGCGAGCAGGGCCTCGCCCCGCGTCAACCACTCTCTACCCTCTTCCGCCCAGGCGAGGATGGCATCGAGGGCGGTCACATCCTGTTCGAGGGCCAGGGCGAGACGCTCCAGGGAGACCCGTTCCGAACGATGAACCACGCCATCCGCCACGGAGAGGATGGCGGCCTGCATCAGCGTGAGGCGGGCGATGGGGGCCAGCAGATCCCCCCAGGCCTTCTTCCAGGCCGGCTGCTGGGGAAGGAGCTGCTTGAGCTCTTCGAGGCCGAGGCGACTGCACAGATCGTCGATGACCTCGGCCTCCCGCTCGTCGAGGATGCCATCCACGTGCATCTGGTAGTGGAGGACCTCGAGCAGGGCCAGCCGCACGGGCGGCGGCTGTTCGAGGATCTGGGCATCGAGGACGCGCATGAGGACTCCGGCCGCCGAGGATAGCCGAGGCTCCGTGAGTTCGCACAGGAGCAACGCCGTGTCCACCATCGTCATCACCGGAGCGACGGGCCTCGTGGGGTCGAACGTGGCCGTCGCCGCCCTCGCAGAGGGGCACGACGTGGTCTGCACCCGGCGCCCCACCTCCCGCACCCGACACCTGTCGGGACTGCCCATCACCTGGCGGTCCGCTGATCTGGGGGATCCCGACGCCCTCCGCGCAGCGTTCACCGGCGCGGAGGCCGTGATCCACTGCGCCGCACTCGCAGCGGTCATCCCGAGGGTGACCCCGCAGCTGGTCGCCGCCAACGTCACCGGCACCCAGCACGTGATCGAGGCCTGCCAGGCGGCCGGGGTCGACCGCTTGGTCCACTGCAGCTCCACGGTGGCGGTCGGCATCTCCGACCACGACGGTCCCTGCGACGAAGACAGTCCGTGGAACCTCGCCGCCCACGGCCTCGACGACGGCTACGCCATCACCAAGCACCAGGCGGAGCAGCTCGTCCTCGAGGCGGCCCGGTCCGGCACCATCGACGCCGTGGTGGTGAACCCCACGTACATGTTCGGGCCCTACGACCAGCGCCCCAGCTCGGGGCAGATGATCCTGGAGGTCTCACGCGGGAAGGCCATTGCCGCCACCAAGGGCGTCAACGACTTCGTGGACGTGCGGGACGTCGCCGACGGCATGCTCGCCGCCCTCGACCGGGGACGCACCGGTGAGCGCTACATCCTGTCCGGCCAGGGGATGCGGTACCGCGAGATCTTCGGGGTGATCGCCGGCATCGTCGGCCGCAAGCCTCCCCGCATCGAGCTGGGACGGAGGCTGCTGGCCCCCATCGGTTGGGTGGGCGATGCGATGGAGCGGGCCACGGGACGGGAGCAGCCCATCACCACGATGACCCTCCGCTGGGGTGCCTGCGACCGCTACCGCTTCACCAGCGCCAAGGCCGAGCGAGAGCTGGGCTACCGGGCCCGCCCCGTGGTCGAGGGCATCCGGTCGGCGTGGGCCTGGTTCCAGTCCGAGGGGATGACCTGACCGGAGGACGGGTCCCACCCCCGGAGCCGTGGCACCACCCCGACAGGCATGTCGCGGATCCCGTGGAGCCCGGGCGGCCAGTCCACCGACGACATCGACCCACACGACGCGCGCTCCTCTGGCACAGGCCTTGCTTCGTCCTCCGCAACGCCCGGAGGTCCCATGCGCCCGTCCCTCTCCCTACTCCTTCCCGCCCTCGCCCTCGGAGGGTGCGTCGAGCTGCCCATCGGTCGGCCCTGGACGAGCTGCAGCAACTTCGAGGGCGGCACCTACGAGACCGAGCGCACCTACGGCGTCCGCGCCGACGAGCTGGACGCGCTGCTCGACGAGGACGGGGAGCTGTCGGAAGAAGCCTGCCACGACCTGTGCCGCGCCAACCACTGGATGGAGGAGCAGATCGTCGAGATCCACAGCTGCGAGGTCGACGACAACGTCGACGGAGCACCAGCACCCTACGGCGACACCGCCGACACCGGCCTGCCCCCGTACGCGGTGACCTGCCGCTGGACCGAGAACCAGGTGTGCGAGGGACGGGCCCACGCCGCCCTGTCCACCCACGCCGAGGGCGCGGGCCCGACCCCGCTGGCCGCCTGGCTCGCCCGCGCGGCCCACGCGGAGGCCGCCAGCGTGAAGGCCTTCGTGTCCCTCGGGCGGGAGCTTCAGGCCCACGGCGCACCGAGCGCGCTGGTCGCCGCCTGCCACGCCGCCGCGACCGACGAGATCGACCACGCCCGCCGGATGGGGGACCTCGCTGCGTCCTTCGGCGGCCGACCCACCAAGCCCCGCATGGGCCCCACCCCCGTCCGCACGCTCCTGGAGCTGGCCGTCGAGAACGCCGTCGAAGGCTGTGTTCGCGAGACCTGGTCGGCCATGGTCGCCCACTGGCAGGCCCTGCACGCCTCCGAGCCCGCTGTCCGCCGGCTGATGGCCCACATCGCGGCCGACGAGGCACGGCACGGCGAGCTGGCCCACGCCATCCACGACTGGGCCATGACCCAGCTGGACGACGAGGGACGGGCCACGGTCCACGCCGCCCGGCAGCGGGCCATCGCGGGCCTCCTCGAGGGTCTCGCCGAGCCGGTCGACGAGGAGCTCGCCCGGTGTGCCGGGGTGCCCGCCCCGCAGCAGGCGCTGTACCTGGCCCGTCAGCTCGCCCAGCAGCTGTGGGCCGCCTGAGCAAAGAGGGGCCCTCCCAGGCTCGGGAGGACCCCTCGGGTCCTTCAGCGGATCTCGGTCACCACGCCGGCCCCGATGGTCCGGGACCCTTCCCGCACAGCGAACCGCGACCCCACCTCGAAGCCCGCCGGCTTGAGAAGCTGCACCGACAGCTCGGCACGGTCGCCGGGGCTCACCACGCCATCCGACACGGTGATCACGCCGGTGACGTCGGTCGTACCGAAGTAGAACTGCGGGCTGTAGCCGGAGCCGAAGGGCTTCTGGCGCCCCCCCTCCTTGGGGGTGAGGGTGTAGAAGGAGCAGCCGAAGCCCTGGTGGGACTCGATGGAGCCGGGCGCAGCGAGGACCTGACCCCTGCGGATCTCGTCCCGCTTCACGCCCCGGAGGAGGATGCCCACGTTCATGCCCGCCAGGCCGGCCGGCACGTCCCGTCGGAACATCTGGACCCCGGTGACCACCACCTGGCGAGGCTTGGCCTCCCCATCGGTGAGTCCGACGATCTCCACCGTGTCCCCGACCTTCACGGAGCCACGGTCGATACGACCCGTCGCCACGGTGCCCCGACCGGAGATGGTGACCACGTCCTCCACGTTCATCCGGAACGGGGCGTCGGTGTCACGCTCCGGGTCCGGAATGACCGTGCCGAGGGCCTCCATCAGCTGATCGATGGCCTCGATCCACGGGCTGTCGTAGTCCCCGGCCTCCGCCGCCTCGAGCGCCTTCAGCGCGGAACCCCGCACGAACACCACGTCGTCGTAGCCGTACTCCGAGAGGATCTCGGCAGCCTCCATCTCGACCAGATCGAGAAGCTCCTCGTCGTCGGTGCGGTCCACCTTGTTCACGAAGACCACGATGTGCTCGACCCCCACCTGGGAGGCGAGGAGCACGTGCTCCTTCGTCTGGGGCTCGGGCCCCTGGGAACCGTCGACCATGAGGATGGCGCCGTCCATCTGGGCAGCACCGGTGATCATGTTCTTGATGTAGTCGGCATGACCGGGGCAGTCGATGTGGGCATAGTGCCGCTGCTCCGTCTCGTACTCCACATGGGCCGTGTTGATGGTGATGCCACGGGCCTTCTCCTCCGGCGCCTTGTCGATGGCGCCGTAGCCCAGGGCGTCGCCGCCGAAGCGGTGGGCCTGGACCGTGGTGATGGCCGCGGTGAGCGTGGTCTTCCCGTGATCGACGTGACCGATGGTCCCGACGTTGACGTGGATCTTCATGACCTCCTCCGAGCGTGCGAACGCACGCATCCATGGCAACGTATGGGCGTCGCCTCATTGCACACACAAATACACACCACACCGACCACCGGCATCGTGTGGGATGTCGGGCACAGCACCGCTGAACCCAGCCAACAAAAAAGCCCCCTCGGACGAACCGGAGGGGGCTTCTCTCGCTGAAAGACCTTGGGAAAGGCTACTTCAGGAGACACCCCCGCACGGGTGCATCACCGCTGCGTGCTCCCAGGAGCGCGCAGCGGGTCGACAGACCGACGTTGGTGAAGTGGTTCGACATCATCCGCAAGCTACACACCAACCCTGCACAGTGCAAGAAAAAAGGCCTCAGGGCAGGACGTCGATGCCTCTGGACGCCCAGCCATCCACCAGCTGCTGGACCTGGACCGGACCCAGCTCCAGCTCCGAGTAGGACGTCGCGATGGCCGGCGTCCAGACCCTCTCGACGTGGGACCAGCCCCGCTCGTGGAGGAGCTCCCCCATCCCCCCGAGGTGGTCGGCCCCGAACCACACGGCCGTGCGTCCCGTCGACGAGACGCCGTCGACGACGTGGGCATCCCGCATCCCCAGCATGTAGGCCTTCCAGACCGGGCCGGTCTCCTCCGCCGACACGTCCCACATGTAGCGAAGGCGGGCCAGGGCCGTGCCTCGAGCATCGTCGGGAAGGTCGGCGCGGGAGGTGCCCGGGTCGTCGACCAGGAGCTGGCGGATGGTGAGCTCGGGGATGCCGTCGGCCCGCATCCGCGCCTGGAGGTCCGACTCCGCCAGGTCACGGACCGACCAGCCCGGACGGTCCACGTCGATCGCCCCCTGGTGTTGCAGGCCGAGCACGTTGGCCGTGCTGCTCTCGACCGGGGGCAGCGGCTCGACGTCGTCGACCAGCCCCTCCACCAGCACGGCGTCGAGCTCCTCCAGGCGCGCCACGCTCACGGTGTAGAACGCGGGGTCTGCGACATGGACGGTCCCCAGGAGCAGCACCTCCCCGCCGTCCCGGTGGACGTATCGGTCGGCTGCGACCTCCAGCACCGGACCGGCCGGGCCCTCCACGAAGCGCACCGCACGCTCCACGGGTCCCGGCACGATGGGGGGCTCGGCAGGCGTCTCGGTAGGGGTCCCGCACGCCATGAGCCACCACAGGCCGATCATCTGCCCTCCCTGCCCCGTGCAGGGTACCGGAAACGGATTCGGGCTGCTCCCGAGACGCCCATCGCATAAGGGGTACCCGCGACCCAACGACGGAGTCCCCCATGCGTCACAGCCTCCCTGTTCTGCTGCTGCTCTGCGCCTGCTCGGGCAAAGACGACGACACCGACACGCCCCCCCCCTCCACGGGTGACACGGGCGCTGCGGACGCCGACACGGACGCCGATGCCGACGCAGACGCGGACGCAGATGTCGATGCAGACTCCGACGTCGACACCGACACCGACACCGACCCGGGCCCCGTCCAGGGCTTCGTGCGGGTCGTGCACATGGGCGTGACCCTCGACCCCCTCGCCGTGTACGTGCCCCCCAACCCCGGTCCCCTGCTCAGCGGCCTGCCGCCCCTGTTCGCCTCGGGCTGGAGCAACGTGCCCCCCGGCTCCCACACCATGAACCTGGGCCCGTCCACCGGCACGATCGCCGACTCCTGGGGCACCGTCGACATCACCGTCGTGCCAGGCGACCGCTTCAGCCTGGTGGTGGCGGGCAGCGACGGAGCCGTCAGCGTTCGGGCCTACCAGGAGGACCTCGGCGGCATCCCCACCGGCCAGGTCCGGCTGTACGTGTCGAACGTGGGGGAGGGCATGGCGCCCTTCGACATCCTCGACGTCGCGGCGAGCACCACCCTGGTGACGGGCGCCGCCTACGGTGCCGGCCCGGTGTCGATCCTCGCGCCGGCGGGCGACCTCGACATCGCCGTCGATCTCGACCAGAACGGCACGGGCGATGCGTTCTTCACGGTGCCGAACGTGGGGGACCAGGTCACCGTGCCCCTCTACTTCGCGATGGACGGCGCCGAGCTCGCGATGCTGGGTCACTCGCCGGGCGGCGCCTTCGCCGTGCAGCGCACCACGCCCACGACGGGCACCACCACGACGACGACCACCACGGGCGACACCAGCGACACCGGGCTCTAGAGCGAAGTACGTCCCTCCCCAGTCGTGCTCGTAGCGCCGAGTCTGCTCGGGGGCTTCGGGCATCAGGCTCCGGGCTTCAGCTCGCAGCGATGGTGCCGCGCGGCCCGAAAGGCGCGGCGCCACAGAGGTCTCGACGCCGGTCCGTGCGTCCGTGCATGCCGAAGCCTGCAGCCTGAAGCCTCGCTCCACGGCCAGCGGACATCTGGCGGCGGACGCCCGAAGCGTCGCTCCAGTCAGGTGCCGTTCAGCACCAGGTGGAAGCAGGCGCCCTCGAGGGGACCGGATGGCTCGAGGCGCAGATCTCCCTCCATCCCGTGGGCCGAGCGCAAGCTGATGGCCAAGCCCAGCCCCGTGCCACGGGTCTTCGTGGTGACGAAGGGCTCGAAGATGCGGCCGACGTCCTGCGGCGGGACACCGGGTCCGTCGTCGGCAACCCACACGCTGCCAGGGGCCAGCTCCACCCGCACGGTGCCCCCCTCCCCCACCGCGTCGACGGCGTTCCGCACGAGGTTGTGGAGGATCTGACGGACGAGGTTCGGGTCCGCCTGAGCGCCGCCATGGCCCTCCACCTCGAAGCGCACGCCGCTGTGCTCGGGCGACACCATCTCGACGACCTCGTCCACCAGCGGCCGGAGCGCGACGGCCTGGAGCTTGGCCGTGCCCGGACGAGCGAAGGCCAGCAGGTCGGTCACCAGGGTGTTCAGCCGACGGACCTCCCCGTCGACCTTGCCGAGGACCTGGTGGTGCAGCGACCCCTCCTCCATGGAGCGAGTGATGACCTGGAGTGCCCCGGAGATGCCCGCGAGGGGGTTCCGCAGCTCGTGGGCCACCGCTGCCGACAAGGCGCCGAGCTGCGCCAGGGACTCGGAGCGCCGCAGGCGCGCCTCCATCGCCACCGCGTCCGTCAGCTCCTCGACCTGCAGCATGAAGCGCGCCAGCTCGTGCTCGAGGGGGACGACGTGTACCCGGAAGCTCCGCTCGGCCACGTCGACCCTGGGGAGCGTGACCTCCCGCCGCCGAGCCACGGCCCGCTCCACGTGTCCGACGAGGCCCGCCACGGAGCACAGCCCTTCTGGCAGCGCATCGGTCCACGGCATCCCCAACACCTGGCGCCCCATCATCAGCTGGGTGGTGGCCTTGGTGGCCGACCGCACCGCGCCGTCTGCCCCCACCAGCAGCACCACCGTCGCCAGGTGCTCGACGAGCAGGGCGTGGAGCGTGTCGAGCTGCTTGAGCTCCCGGGCCTCGACGTAGGTGCCGGTCATCAGGGCCAGGTCCATGGTGAGGACCCGGTGGACGGCGTCCGATGCCACGTACGGGTCGTCGAGCTCCCTGCGGAACACGTCGCACAGCTCCTGACGGATGGTGTGCATCGCCGTGAACATGTAGCGGTCCTGCAGCCCCACCTGCACGTGACGCCACCCGATGGCCCGACGACGCTCGGCGTAGGCCGCGTCGTGGGGGCCCAGGAAGACCTCCCGTAGCCACTGCCGGAGGGTGACCTGCAGGCGCTCCACCTGCTCGGGCCCCGTGAGCACCGAGGAGGCCCCCGGGTTCCGCTGGATCTCCTCGTAGTAGCGCCCAACGATCCGCACGAGGTGCGGCTCCACCACCGGGAAGACGTCACGGAGCACCGCTGCGTCGGCCTCGGTGAAATCCATCCAGTCCTTCATCTCGTCGAGGGTGCTCTGCATGCGTGCCTTGGTGCGTGTGGGGACGGCTTGCTCGGTCATCCTGCTGCATGGGGCAGACGGACAGCAAGGGCTGTGCCAGGACCAGCGGAGCCGCCAGCGATGGCTGGCCTAGCGAGCGATGGGCCATGGGGCCCAGGACGGCTGTGCACAATGGCCCAACCCACTCCGAGCCGCCAGAGGACCCAGGTCCTCCGCCGGTCCGGACGCCGGCTACCAGGGCGTGATACGCCGGGCCTCTGCAGGAGTCCCCATGAAGGGCACGATCGTCGTCTGCGACGACGAGGAGCTGATCCGCTGGTCCCTCTGCACCCATCTCGAGCAGGAGGGCTACAACGCCGTGCCCGCCGAGAACGGGAAGCAAGCCCTCGAAGCGGTCGCGGAGCAAGGCGCCAACCTCCTCCTCACCGACCTCAAGATGCCGGTGATGGACGGCCTGACCGCCATCCGCGAGCTCCGCCGCACGGGGAGCACGGTGCCGGTCGTGGTGCTCACGGCCCACGGCGCCGTCGACTCCGCCATCGAGGCGACACAGCTGGGCGCGGCCGACTACCTCCAGAAGCCCTTCGACGTGCGGGAGGTCACGCTGGCGGTCGAGCGGGCCATGGAGCACGCCAAGCTCCAGTCGGAGATCCACTACCTCCGGCGACGGGAGCGGGAGGGGTACGGCGAGTTCATCGGCTCGGCCCCGGTGCTACGTCCCCTCTTCGACATCCTGCAGCGACTCGAGAACGTCGAGGCCCCCACCGTCCTCATCACCGGCGAGTCCGGCACGGGAAAGGACGTCCTCGCCCGCTCCCTGCACGCCAGGGGACCCCGCAGCGAGCGCCCTTTCGTGGCCATCGACTGCGCCTCCCTCCCAGAGCAGCTCATCGAGTCCGAGCTCTTCGGCCACGAGCGGGGTGCGTTCACCGACGCCAAGGCCCTCAAGCAGGGACTCTTCGAGGTCGCGGACGGTGGCATCGTCTTCCTCGACGAGATCGGCGAGCTGCCCCTGGGCACCCAGAGCAAGCTCCTCCGCGCCCTGGAAGACCGTACCTTCAAGCGCGTGGGCGGCGTCCGTCGGCACCCGCTGAACGTCGGCATCTACGCCGCCACCAACCGCGACCTGAAGGCCGAGGTGGAAGCCGGCCGGTTCCGGGAGGACCTGTACTTCCGGCTCAACGTCATCCACATCCAGGTCCCTCCCCTCCGCGACCGTCGCAGCGACCTGCCCGCCCTGGTCGACACCTTCCTGGAGCAGCTGGGCCGACGCCTCGGTCGAACCCTCGACGGCATCGACGGCGAAGCCATGGAGCGTCTCCAGACCTACAGCTGGCCCGGCAACGTCCGAGAGCTCCGCAACACGCTGGAGCGCCTGATCCTGCTGGCCCCCGAGCCCATCGTACGGGCGGCGCACCTTCCCGCCGAGATCCGCTTCGCGCGGCGTGCGGGGCCAGCGGCCGAGGGCTGCCCCTTCACCCTCCCCGAAGACGGGATCGACCTCGACGCCGTCGAGCGGGGTCTGCTGCTCCAGGCCCTCGAGCGCACCGCCTGGAACCAGTCCGCCAGTGCGAGGCTCCTCGGCATCAGTCGCTATGCCCTCCGCTACCGCATGGAGAAGCACGAGCTGAAGAAGGGGTAGCCGTCGACCGCGACCTCTGGGCGGGGCCCGTCAGCGAGCCTGCGGACGCCCCCCGAGGGCCACCGCCGCCCCCAGGACCGGACCCAGGGTGAGGACCGCCAGGCCGAGGTTCCCGTCGGCGAAGGCCCCCAGCAGGCTCCACCCGACCCCGAGGAGCCCCAATGCCACGCAGACCCAGGCGACTCGGGACGGGCCCGTCGACCCGGGATGCCGCAGATGCCACAGGCCCGCCACGCTCAGGGCGAGGTGAAGGGGCGACGCGAAGAGCAGGTTGTGATGGCCCCAGAAGGGGGCGAAGGTGCCGAGGGCGCCCACCAGCAGGGCGGCGCTCCCCCAGAGGCCCAGCAGCAGCCCGCTGGCCGACGACGCCAGACCCGCTGCCGTAGCCCCGAGGCGCCGGCTCCCCCCGAGGGCGCCCCCCCACAGCATGCCCAGCACCGCCAGCACACCGAATCGGCCCGGCGCGTCGTCGCGGACCCCCGGGTAGGGCTCGGCGCCGAGGGTGCACGTGGCGGCGACCAGGGGCTTGCCCTCCCGGGTGGCCGAGGCGAGCTCGTCGTGGAGCTGCTCCGGCAGGAAGGCCGCGTCGTAGCGAGACACCGACGACCGGGCGAAGCGGCCGCTCCCCCACTGAAGACCGAGCCACAGGGGCACGTGGGAGGCCGAGTGCCGCAGCACCTCGGCCGCGGGGCTGGCTCCCGGCTCCCGTAGCTGGCTCCGGAGCCCGCCATCGACCACCTCGTCGATGTGGTCGCGCACCATGGTGGTGCAGTTGGGGGCGTACCAGTTGTACTGAAAGACGCCGCCGTCGTTGAGGTCGTCGGAGACCCGCCGCGCCAGGTCCTCCACCTCGTCGGCCGACAGGTCCAGGCGCTGGGCCACCATCCCGCGGGACTCCCCGTCGTAGCGGGCCACCACCTCCTCGAGAGGCTTGGACGCGACGTAGTAGTCCTTGGTCATGTTGAGGACCTTCCACGCCAGCGCGGGCATGGGCTCGAGATCGAAGCGCCCCCAGTCGTAGACCGGCGAGTAGCCCCCCTGTCGCTCGTCGTAGAGGAGCAGCGCCGTGTGGCCGAAGATGGTCTGGACGCCGTCCCCCGGCTCCACGGTGAGCAGGTAGGCGCCGTCGCGAAGATCACAGTCGCCCCCGAGGGCAACGGACAGCAGGAGTCCCAGCATCGGCCCCCTGTACCGCGGAGGCGGCTACTCGACCTTCCGCAGCCGGACCGCGGTTCCGTAGACGAGGAGCTCTGCGGCTCCCTGCACCACCATCGACGTGGTCATGTGGACGCCGAGCACCGCGTCGGCCCCCCGAGCGACCGCCTCCGCCCGCATCCGGTCCAGCGCCTGCTCCCGGCTCTCGGCCATCAGCTTCGTGTACTCCGCCAGCTCGCCACCAAAGAGGTTCTTGATGCCCGCGATGATGTCGTGGCCGACGTGGCGGGCGCGGATCGTGTTGCCCCGCACCAGGCCCAGGACCTCCACCACCTCGAAGCCCGTGGGAGGCCCCACCATCGTCGACAGCAACAAGCCGTCGGGACGATGGGCCAGATCGGCGCTCCGTCGCACCAGGTCGGTCGTGTCGCTCATCGGATCACCTCGTCGTAGGGGTCGCGCCCCTGTTGCCACTTCCACCGCACCACGCTCGTCGTGAGGACCGCGAAGCCAGCGAAGAGCAGGGCCGTACCGGCCTTCACCCACCACGGCGCCTCCGGGTCGAGGAGGAGCTCCCACAGGCCGAAGCCCGTCAGCAGCCCCGTCCCCGCCACGATCAACCCCAGACCGAGCCAGCGCTCGGAGCGGGTGAAGACCGAGTCCATCCAACCATCCTCCCGGGCGTCCGCCACCAGGCGCTCGGCCCAGGTGTCGGTGACGCGTCCGAGAGCCTTGTGAGCCTCCAGCTCGGCCCGGAGCTCCGGCGCGCCGTCCAGCAGCCCCTCGAGCTCCATGAGCTCGGCCTCGGTGGCCAGGCCATCGGTGGCCTTCACCATCAGCTCGGCGAGACGTTCTTCGCTCATTCCTCCTCCTCGGCCAGGGCGCGCACCAGCGCCTTGCGGGCCCGGTACAGCCTCGACATCACCGTTCCCTGGGGAAGCCCCAGGACCTCGCCGATCTCCTCGTAGGACAGCTCCTCGAAGTGTCGGAGCGCCAGGATCTCCCGGTGGGACGTGCTCAACCGCCCCAGACCCCTGCGGACCCGGGCGATGGACTCGTCCTGCTCCAGGTGGTCCAGCACGGTGGGCTTGGCGTCGGCCACCAGGCTGTCGTCGAGGCCCGGGTGCTCCCGGTGCTTGCGTCGGGCCATGCGGTCGAAGCACGTGTTCCGTACGATGCGGCGCAGCCAGGGGACCAGCGGGAGCGAGGGGTCGTAGCGATCCCGGGCCCGGTGGGCCTTCAGCAACGCCTCCTGAGCCACCTCGCGCGCCTCCTGCTCGTCCCGCATCCACCCGAGGGCGGCACGGAGCGCCATGGGCGCGGCGTCGGAGAGTCGTTGTTCGAAGGTCGACATGCCCCCCCTACGGTCGACGTCTCGCCGCATTCCCATCTATGCTGAGACATGCCGGAAGTACGCGTCCTCAAGATCATCTGGTTCTCGTTCATGGTGTCGATCGCCATCTTCCAGGTCGTGCTGGTGATGGCGGATGCGGAGGCCAGCATGGACGCGACTCAGGCCGCCGTGATCGCCGCCACGGGCCTCGGTCCAGCCCTCGTTGGCGTCATCGGCGTGCCTCGCTTCCTGTCCCACCAGGTGGCCCAGACGGCCTGGATCCTCCGCTTCGCCTGCTTCGAGTCCATGGCCATCTTCGGCTTCGTGGCGGGCTTCGTCTCCGGGGTCCACGCACTCTCCTTCGGGGCCGCGGCCCTGGCGTGGCTGCTGATGATCAGCATCTTCCCCACGGAGGAGCGCTACACGGCGTGGGAGGTCCGTCGCCTCGAGTAGCGGTCGGGCAGGTCACGAGCGGGGAATCACCAGGACCGGCTTGTCGATCTGCCGGGTGACCCGCTCGGCCACCATCCCATGGGCGAGACGAGCGAGGCCCGCCGTGGCGCGGTTCCCGACGACCAGGGCGTCGTAGCGGTCCATCGCGTCGAGGAGGGTCGGTGTGGCCCGGCCGCGGACCACGTGGGCATCCCCGCGCAGGCCCTCGGGGACGGCGTCGAGCAGGAGGGCCAGGCGCTCCTTCAGGCCCTCGTGCCAGGCGTCGTAGTGGGTGCTCATCAACGTGCGAAGCGTGTCGTCGCCGATCCACGGGTTCTGATCGGCCGCCTCGTCGACGAACATCAGATCGGCCGTCGCCCCCAGACCACGGCCCCATCGAGCGGCCTCTCGGACGAAGTCCTCCGCGTCGGCATCGGTCAGGTCGACAGCGATCAGGATCCGCATGGCTCACCCTCCAGCCGCAGTGTGACCCGTCCGAGCAAGGGATGCACGGCCTGGAGGTGACGGCTCGATGGCAGCCTTCGCCGCGCCTCTCGGACAATCGACGGAGCTCGGGGAATGGGCGGGGGCCCCACCCGTAGGGGGAGCACAGGAGGTTGTTCATGCGTCGTCACATCCCCACTCTCGCGGACGCCTTTCGCTTCTACGGTGCCTTCGTGTGGTTCGTGACCGGCCTCTCGGCGGCCCTCATGACCACCATGAGCCTGGGTGTGGGCGCCCTCGAGGGCATCCAGCCAGCCCTGGTCCTGTGCATCCCCCTCCTCTTCACCCTCCTGGGCGGCGGGGCGCTGGGTGCCCTGTACCGCCGCGTCGGCGATGGCCTCCACGCCCACCGCCCGTGGGCCCGCTACGCGGCGTTGGTGCTGTCTGTGCTCGTCCTCGGCGACCTTCCCTTCGGCCTGCCCCTGGGCCTCCTCGGCCTGGGCGTCCTGCTGGACGGAGAGGCGGCGGCCGCCTTCGAGCCGACGGCGTCGACCCCGGTCGCCAGGGAGACCCGCGCGGCTCGGCGCGTCCAGGCAGCCCGCGCCCGTCAGGTGGCCTGACGCACCGTGGCGCGACCCGAGGTCCGATCGACGAGCCTCTGCACGAGCTCGTCGGCGTCGGGCTCCGGGACGTCCAGCGTCACCGTGACGGTCGCGTCGTAGGCGGTGTCGACCGGGGCGAGCCCTGCAGCCCCCATCACCGCCTGGATGGCCCCGGTGTCGTCGTAGCTGTGCTCCAGCACGAGCCGCACGGTCGGCACCACCTCGACGATGGGGGCGCGGTCGAGGGCGCGCCCGGCACAGCCCCCGTAGGCGCGGATGAGGCCCCCCACCCCGAGCTTGGTGCCTCCGAACCAGCGGGCCACGACCACCCCAACGTCGATGACGTCATGACCGTCGATCTGCGCCAGGATGGGACGGCCCGCCGATCCGCCCGGCTCGCCGTCGTCGCTGCTCCGGTGGGTGCCGCCCCGGAGGTGGAAGGCCCAGCAGTGGTGGCTGGCGTCCGACCAGCGGCCCCGTGCGTCCTCCAGCAGCGCATCGAAGTCCTCCGGGCTGGTGACGGGCCCGACGAGGGCCACGAAGCGGCTGCCCTTCACCGGCTCGTCGGTGAAGACGTACCGCTCGGTGACCGTGCGGAAGCTCACGGGTCGAGTTCCTTGCCGGGAGCGAGGACCGGGGAGGCGTCGAGGTCCTCGGCACCGAGCACGTCGACCAGCTCGTCGAGGGCCTCCAGGATGCGCTGCCGCTTCTCGGGGGCGAGCGCGGCGAAGCGGGCCGCACTGCGGGCCTCGAGGGTCGGCGCCAGGCCCGCCAGTCGGGACGTGCCGTCCGGGGTCAGGGTCAGGTGGATGCGTCGTCGATCCCGCACGCTGCGCTCCCGCAAGACCAGCCCTTCCCGCACGAGCCGGTCCACGAGGGTGGAGGCCGTCGAGCTGGAGATCTGCACCTTGCCGGCCACGTAGGCCAGGGTGACGTCGCGCTCGGAGGGGGCATCTCGGATGGCGCGCAGGCAGAGCATCTGCGGAACCCCGAGCCCCGTCTGCTGGGCGACGCGCCGGGAGTAGCGGGAGACGTGCCGCACGATGCGACGCACTTCGCGCAGCATCCGCAGGCCGTCCTCCGCAGACGGGTCCGGTTTCGTGCCGGTCTCCACGTGGGCCCTCCATGGCCGCTTTGGAGCGGCTTCGTCGCTGTATCGGCACGGCCACGGGCTGGCGAGTCTCGCGCTCACCCATTAGCGACCACTCCAATTGTTCGTTGCCGAATCTTTTGTTGGAGGATCTCTTGGTCTCTGCCCTTCCTCAGCCCGTTCTTCGCCCCACCCAAACCCACGAGCTCCCTTCGATCGTCTCCATCCTCCGCTCGACCGCGGACTGGTACGAGCCCTTCGTGGCCGAGGAAGACCTCAAGACGCAGCACCTCGTGAACCTCGACTGGGCCCGCGAGAACTTCAAGAAGCGCGAGTTCTACTCGGCCGTCGTGGAAGGTGAGGTCGTCGGACTGCTGACGGTGCAGGACTGCGGGGACCACCTCTACCTCGGCTACGTCTACGTCCACCGTGACCACGTCGGCAAGCGCATCGGTGGTCGTCTCCTCGACTTCGCCGCCGAGCAGGCACGCATCCGTCGCAAGCAGGGCATGGTGCTCATCGCCCACCCCGAGGCCAAGTGGGCCATCCGCGCCTACGAGAAGTACGGCTTCGACTGCATCGCTGGCTGCGACGACGAGGTCCTCGCGTGGAACGATGGCTGGCTGGAGCCCTACCACGAGGCCGGCTTCACCCTTTGGCGCTACGAGCTGAGCTAGCCTGAGGCCACCGATGCCCCAACGAGACGACCGCGTCCCCGCGTACTTCCACCCCGACCAGCTGGCGTTCAAGCCACGCTACGAGTGGGCCTTCGGGGAGCGCATCGACCACCCCGAGACCACGGCACGGGCCGAGAGCATCGTCGCGGCGCTGACCGAGGCCGAGGACCGCTTCGCCCTGTCGCAGCCGTCCCCCGTGCCCGCCGGGACCGTGTCGAAGCTCCACAGCGGGAACCTGTTGACGCTGTACCGCACGGCCAGCACCCTGCCAGCCGGCGAGACCTTCTACCCGACCGTGTTCCCCAAGCGGGATCAGGTGTCCGCCGATCCCACCCGGATCCACCACGCCGGCGCCTTCTGCTTCGACGCCGGCACCCCCTTGTCCGCCGAGACCTGGGCGGCGGCGTCCGGTTCCGCCAGCTGCGCCCATGCGGCCGCCCGCGCACTGACCAAGCACCAGCGTACGCTCTCGTACGCTCTGTCCCGACCGCCAGGCCACCACGCCACCCGCACGGCCTTCGGTGGCTACTGCTACCTGAACAACGCCGCCATCGCCGCCCGAGCGCTCCGGCCCCGCCGTCGGATCAGCGTGCTCGACATCGACGTGCACCACGGCAACGGCACCCAGTCGATCTTCTACCGGGACCCACGGGTCCAGGTGGTGTCGATCCACGAGACGCCAGAGACGTGCTTCCCCTACTTCGCCGGCTACCCCACGGAGACCGGCGCAGGGCGGGGCAAGGGCGCGACCCTGAACGTCACCGAGGAGGAGGGCTGCGACGGGAAGCGCTACCTCGAGCTCCTCGAGCTGTACGCGCTGCCCGCCATCCGAGACTTCGGCTCCGACGCCCTGGTGCTCTCCGCGGGCCTCGACACCTACGAGCTCGACCCCGTCGGACGGTTCAAGCTGACCACCGACGACCTGCGTGAGGTCGGCGTGCGCATCGGTCGGCTCGGGATGCCGACAGCGGTGATCCAGGAGGGCGGCTACCACGCCCCGCACCTGGGCCGGAACGCCGTGGCCCTGCTGGACGGGCTGGTGCAGGGGCAGGCAGAGGCCCTCGTGGAGCGGGTGGCGACCTGAGGCTACGGGGGTCCATGGCGACCCCCTGCTTCTTCGACGAGGCCCAGCTGGCCCACCCAGGTGCCACCGTCGGCCCCCTGGTCGCTGCGCTCCGTGCCGCCGAGGCCTACGACGTGCGGCGCCCCGACCCGCTTCCCGCCGGGGCCCTGCACGCCCACGAGGCCGGCCTCGTGGCCCTGTACCGAGCATCGGCGCGCCTGCGGGCGGGGGTCGAGGTGCGCCCTCGGGTGTACCAGCCCCCCTCGGCAGCCCGTCGGAGCACCGTCGAGCACATCGGCGACTGGGCCTTCGACGACCGCTCACCCCTGAGTGCTCCCCTGTGGAAGGCCCTTCGGGGCGGAGCGGCCTGTGCCCTGTCCGCGGCGGCAGCCCTGATGGAGCACGGGCTGACCTACGCCGTGTGCGACCCGGGGGGTCACCACGCAGGCCCCGCCCGCTTCGGTGGAGGCTCGTACGTGAACCACGCGGCCCTCGCGGCGCGGGCGCTCTCCCACCGTGGTCCCGGCGTCGTCCTCGACATCGCTGCACACCACGGCAACGGCACCCAGGCGTTCTTCTACGACCACCCCCACGTCCTGGTGATCTCGGTCCACGAGGACCCGCGCAGCGCCTACCCCTACGTCAGCGGCTTCCCCGACGAGTTCGGCGTCGGACCGGGACGCGGGCGCAACGTCAACCTCCCTCAGGCCCCGGGCTGCGACGGCGACGGCTACCAGATGGCCCTGAACGGCCACGTCGCCCCGATGGTTCGTAGCTTCGAGGCCCGCTGGATGGTGCTGTCGATGGGGGTCGACACCCACCGGGACGCCCCCGGCACCCGCTTCGCCCTCACCACCGAGGACCTGAGGAACGTGGGCCGACGGATCGGTCAGATGGGCCTGCCCATCGTGGCCGTGCACGAGCCTTCCCACGGGCCACCCGACGGGGTCCAGGCCTCGCTCGCGCTGCTGGAGGGCCTCCGGGCCGGACGGGACGACGTCGCCAGCTGAGGGCCCGCCGCGCTATGGCGCCCCCATGCGCATCGGACGTTTCCATACCCTCCCCGTCTGGACCATCGGCTCGGCCGGGGTCCTGCTGGGCAACCGCCACGACCACGTCATCCTCCCGGCCCACGAGGCCCCGCCAGGGCTCTCCAAGGGGGACCAACTCCGCGTCTTCGTGACGACGGACTCGGAGGACGAGCTCACGGCCACCCTTCACCAGCCGGCCGGAGAGGTGGGCGACCTCGTCATGCTGCCCATCGTCGACGGCAACGATCACGGGGTCTTCGCCCACTGGGGGCTACCGAAGGACCTGTTCATCCCGTGGAAGCACCAGCACCAGCGACTGGTGCCCGGCGACAAGGTCCTGGTCTACATCGCCCTCGACAACGCCGACCGGCCTGTGGGCTGGACCAAGCTGGTCGACATCCTCGCGGCCCCCACCGACGACCTGCAGGTGGGCCAGGAGGTGTCCCTGGTGGTCTACGGGTACAACGACGTGGGCGTGCTCTGCGCCGTCGACAACCGCTGGTCCGGCATCCTCTACACCGACCAGCTCCACGGGCGGTACCGCGTCGGGGAGGCGCTCACCGGCTACGTCGAGCGCATCCGCGACAACGACAAGCTCGACCTCTCCCTCGTGCCCGTGGGTCGGGCCGGCACAGAGCACGCCACGGACGTCCTCCTCGAGGCCCTCGATGCCTCGGGCGGCTTCCTGCCCCTGACCGACAAGTCGCCGCCGGACCAGATCCGACGGCGACTGGGCTTGTCGAAGAAGCAGTTCAAGAAGGCCGTGGGCGGGCTGTACAAGGCCCGCCGCATCCGCCTCGAGGACGACGGAATCCGCCGCCTCGACCGGTAGCCTCAGGCGCTGCGGCGCCGCGCGACCATCCCGAGGGCACCCAGCACCAGCCACAGACCGCCGAGGCCACCCGCGCTGCTGGTGGTGCAGTTGCAGCCACCCTCCTTGGGGTCGCCGGCGTCCGGGGTCGCCAGGCCGTCGGTGCTCGTGGCGTCCGTGTCCGCATCCGCGTCGGCGTCGGCGTCCGCATCCGCGTCCGCGTCCGCGTCCACGTCCGCGTCGGTGTCGCTGTCCGCGTCCGCGTCGGTGTCCGCGTCGGCGTCCGGGTCGGTCGGCGTGCCGGTGTCGCCCGTGGTGATCGGGTCGCCCGTGTGGACGGTGGAGGTGTCGATGGGGTCGCCGGTGTGACGCCCCGTCTCGCCGGTGTCCGGACGGCCGGTCTCGCTGGTG
>Ga0213839_1000745_pt1 | contig 29566 bp, 23 predicted proteins | sample SWPATP21_FD_160075 | JGI IMG/M metagenome (GOLD analysis project Ga0213839, IMG submission 160075) | Coastal seawater microbial communities from Marineland, Florida, United States - SWPA TP2 #1 | ecosystem: Environmental > Aquatic > Marine > Coastal | place: USA: Florida | collected 2016-08-14
CGGCTCTGGGCTCCGGGAGCGCGCCGGGCTCGCTGGGGCCCGCCCCCCCGGTGCCCCGCCCCAGCAGGAAGGCCAGGGACCCTGTGGTGAGCAGCATCATGACCAGGACGACCACCGCCATCGACGCCCCCAGGAGCCCCACGAGCCACCAGCGCCGACCCCTCGTGGGCTGGGCTGGGACGATGGGGATCTGGGTGTCGTGAAAGGTCTCGGGCGCGGGCGCCGGCCCGAACCTGGGCCCCGGCTGTGTGACCGCCGGAAGGCCAGAGCCCTCCCCCCGATCGACGGCCCGCTCCACCAGCGAGGAGGAGAAGGGCACCACGTCGGCCGGCCGCCAGTCCTCCCCCCGCCACTCCATGAGCAGATCCGCCACGTCGGGCCGCTCCGCCGGGTCCGTCGCGAGGGCCCGCTCGATGGCACGGAGCTTGTGCTGCGGCAGGTGCGGAGCCACCTCCACCACCGGCGGGCGGTCGTTGTCGAGCACCTTCTTCAGCACGTCGGCCACGGTCGGCGCCTCGAAGGGGCGCTCTCCGGACGTCATCTCGTAGAGCATGACCCCGAGGGAGAACACGTCGGCCTTGGGCCCCACGGTGGAGGCGTCTTCGATCTGCTCCGGCGCCATGTACTGGGGCGAGCCCATCATCGCGCCCGCCGCCGTCTCGCTGAAGCCGTCGAGGGCCTTCGCCAGCCCGAAGTCGGTGATCTTCGGGACCAGCACGCCGTCCACCACCTCCAGCAGGATGTTGGCGGGCTTGAGGTCTCGGTGGATGGTGCCGGCGTCGTGGGCCGCCGCCACGCCCCGGAACACGCCCTCCACCAGGTGGTCGACCTGGCTCATGCTGAGAGGCTCCTCCTTCAGGAGCTCCTCGAGGCTCGCCCCTCGGACGTACTCCATCACCAGCCCGGGAATGCCGTCGACGTCGACCTGGTCCACCACCGCCGCGATGTTCGGGTGCCGCAGCCTGGACTGCAGCTCCCCCTCTCGGAGGAGTCGACGGCGGATCTTGGGCGAGTCCCGCTTGAGCAGCTTCAGCGCGTAGGTGGTACCCAGCTTGCCGTGGCGAACCCGGTACACCGCCGCCAGCCCGCCCTCGCCGAGCTTGGCCTCCACCACGTAGCGACCCTCGATGCGGGCACCCTTCTTCAGCATGCCGCTCCCACGTCAGGCCGACTTCTCGGCCTCGAGCTCCACGATGCGCTTGCCGTGGTGCCGCTGAACGACGATGCCCGCCGCCTGGAGGAACTTGGTGGGGAGGACGCCACCTGCGAAGACGAACACGAAGTCGTTGGGCAGCACGATCTCCTCGCCCTGCTGCTCGAGCACGACGCGATCGGCCTCGATGCCCCTGACGTTGGACTCCAGGAGCAGCTCGACCCGGCCCTCTTTCACAGCCTTCCGCAGCCGCTCGATGTTCTTCTTCTTGGGGCGGGTCAGGGAGGCCTTTCGGTACGACAGCCACACCCGGGTGCCCTCCTGCTCACCGAGGGTGATCGCCGCTTCCACGGCGGAGTCCCCGCCCCCGACCACCAGGAGGTGCTGGTAGGCGTACAGCTCGGGCTCCAGCAGCGCGTAGGCCACCTTCTGCTGCTCCTCCCCCGGTACGCCGAGCTTGCGGGGCGTGCCACGACGCCCAAGGCAGAGGAGCACCCGCTGGGCGATGTAGGAGTTGTTCGGGGTGACGGTGAGCAGGGTGCCGTCGTCCTGCCGGGTCACCTGGTCCACCCGCTCCCCCTCCTGCACCTCGAGACCGCAGCTCTCCGCCACGTGCTGGAAGAGGGCCACGAGCTCCTCCTTCTCCAGCTGGCTCACCTTGACCCGCCCGTAGCCCGGGATGTCGACGGGACGGGTGAACACCAGCTTCTTGCGAGGGAAGTGGAGGATGGCGCCACCGAGGGAGTCCTGGTCGAGGAGCGCGTAGTTGAGGCCCTTCTCCTTGGCGACCAGGGCTGCGCCCATCCCGGCCGGTCCGGCGCCGACGATCACCACGTCCCAGATGTCGCTGCGGCTCTGCACGCCCTCCGCCGCGTTCTTCATCGCCTGGGCTCCCTGCTCGATGGCGTTGGCGATGAGCCCCATACCGCCGAGCTCGCCGGCCACGAACAGCCCCGGCACGTTCGTCTCGAACTTGGGGTTGCGCTGGGGGATGTCGATGCCGCGGTTCTCGGAGCCGAACACCAGGTCGATGGCGTCGACCGGGCAGACGGCCACACAGGTTCCGTGACCCACGCAGGAGGAGGCCGTGACCGCGACCGCCTGCCCGTCGATCACCTTGAGGACGTCCTCGGGGCAGGCCGTGACGCAGGCGCCGGAGCCCATGCAGGTCTTCAGGTTGATCCACGGAAGGATCGACGCCGGCTCGTGGCGGCCGGCCGCCAGGGCCTCCTCGTGCTCCTTCCGCGCCCGGGACTCGTGGAACAGCATCCACGCCCAGCTCGGAAACACGAAGAACACGATGATGATCATCATGCAGATGAGGTCGGGCAGGTTGTCGAGCATCGGCGACCGGTCGTCCTCGGGGCTTCGTGGTGGGGAGGGAGGCCCTCAGCCGGGGATCAGGGACAACAGCGTGGGGATGACCCCCCCGAACAGCAGCGCCTGGAGGATGTGGATGGCGATGATGGCATACATCGCGAAGGCCAGCGGCTGGTGGAAGAGCTGCCAGTATTTCGAGTAGCGCTGGGCGATGGTCAGCCCGGCGATGGAGCGCTGCGTCTTGAGCTGGTCCGTGAGGGTGTAGATGGCGCGACGGCGCGTGTTCGTGGGAAGCCCGGCCCGCCACAGGAGCGCCTTGACCACCTCGACCCGACGCCGCGTCTCCACGTCGAGCAGCGCCAGCTCACCGAGGTTGCGGGGCTCCGGGAAGGTGGCGCGCGCCAGGCGGACGGCCGACTGCACGGACTCCATGTCGGAGGCATCCCGGGTCTCCGAGACCAGCTTGGCGGTGAGGTCCTTCATCGCCATGGCCTGCTCGGCGAGGGTCTGTCGATGGCCGGCCGCGGTCGTGGGGATGTAGCCGAACAGGTAGCGGCCGAACATCCCCGAGATGGCCACCAGCAGCATCAGCCAGAAGCCCATCGCCACGATGCCCGTGGGGAGCCGGAAGCCGTCGTGCACGATGATGAAGTACGGCCCGAGGAGTCCACACACCATGTGGAAGCGCATCCACCAGGGTGGAGCGCCCATGAAGCCGGTGAAGGGCAGCCACTTCCGGACGCTGTACACGAGCAGCACGATCATCAGGCCGGTGCCCAGGAAGCCCGTGGCCAGGCCCACGAGACCCGCGGGGCGGTACAGCTCGTGGAGGAAGTGCGCCTCGCGGACCTCCCCCTCGCTGATGAAGTACGGGATGCCCACCAGGGAGACCACCAGGGCGACGAAGGACAGAGCGGCCGTCAGACTCCCGATGGAGAGCCAGCCCAGCACGCTCCAGAAGGAACGGGACGATGACGCTGCCTGGCCGGCGCTCACGGCGTTTCCCTCCCTTCTGTCGACCCGCTCCTCTATCACATCGCGGGGCCCCTCGTCTATGGGGCGTAGGTGGGCACGGGCTCGCGGCATTTTGATCGCGCTTTCGATCGCGATCCGCCCCACCAGTGCCTCAGCACTTGGCCCGCCCCTTGCATCTCCCCCGAGCGGAGCGTCAGCTCCGGCCAACATCCTCGCTCGGATACTCCGGGCCGTGGTATGGTGGGGGCGAAGTGGGCTTCGGCCTACTCGACCTGACAGGCACTGCGGCGGATGTACCCTTTTCAACCAGCTGAATCAGAAACTTAAGCCAGGCCATCTCGCCGGCCGGAGCAATCCGAAAGGCGATGGAGAACCCCATGCGAGCAAACATGATCTCAATGATCGGGCTCCTCACGCTCGTCGCCTGTAGTGGCGGCGGCGACAAGGACGATCCCGGTGATGGGACCAAGTCGGATACTGGCCAACCGGACACCGATACGAGTACCGGCGAGACCGATACCGCGATCGGTGACGACGACGACGACGACGATGTCCCGCCGTTGGCCGAAGAATGCGATCCGACGCAGGCCCCTTTCAACGACCAGGCTGGCAATCCGATTGCCACCTACGACTGCACCCAGCTCGACCAGTGTGAAGAGACCGACATCGCGTACTTCACCGCGTGCTGCAACTGCGACCCCTACTACTGCAACGAGCCGAGCCCGCCGTGTGAGGACGTCGTCCTCCCGACGCAGACGGCCACGTCGTGCATGCAGTGCCACAACGGCTCTGACTACGACGACTACCAGGGCCCTGGCCTGTCCAACCCCCACCCCTTCGGCGGCGCGAACTACATCAGCTGCACCGTCTGCCATGGCGGCAACGGCGAAGGTGCGGGCAAGTTCGACAGCCACGTCCCCGTTCCCCCGTGGATCGGCGACGACCAGCAGCTGGTGAACGACGCGCAGTCGTACTTCAACTTCCTGACCCTCACGGGCATCGACAAGCAGCAGCCCCAGACGTACACCGTCGACGGCGTCTCCTACACGGCGCTCGAGTGGCTGCAGTTCCGGAACCCCGGCGACCTCCGGGTCATCTCCGAGGGTCAGTCCTGCGGTACCTCCGGCTGCCACGCCGGTGAGCACGCCGACTGGGTGCCGAAGTCCATCCTCGCCACCGAGGCAGGCTTCTACTCCGCGTCGATGTACACGTCGGGTATCGACAACTACTACGCGGATCGTCGCAGCGCGACGTGGTACCAGTACACCGCTTCGGACTACGCTTTCCGCTCGGTCGAGGACCCGAACTTCGTGTTCGACCCGGCCAACGTCGGTGCGGTCCCCAGCCTGACGGAGTTCCCCGAGCACGCCCTCTACGGCGACCAGGGCTCCATCTACGGCTCCGCGGTCTACGACGCCAACATCCTCGCGGGCATGGTCTACCAGGACTTCGAGGAGAACGGTCAGCGCACCAACAGCGTCAAGGCCGGCACCCCGCTGTCCGACCTCATCCGCGAGACCATCACGTTCCAGTGTGGCGACTGCCACCTCGGTTCCGCGGGCGCCAACAACCGCTACGCCGACTTCCGTTCCTCGGGCTGCACCAGCTGCCACATGCAGTACGCCCGTGATGGCCGGTCCAACTCGACCGACCCGAACGTCGACAAGTACGAGCCGTTCAACCCCGATGCCATCGCGGCTCCGGAGCGTCCCCACATCGACGCCCACCAGATCCGCAACGTCGCGAAGATCCTGCCCGGCGGGTCCTTAGTGCGCGGCATCGACGACTACGCCTGCGTTGGCTGCCACCAGGGCTCCAACCGCACCGTGCTGCAGTACTGGGGCATCCGTCTGGACCAGAACCAGGATGTCACCAACAACTTCCAGTACCCCGCGAACCCGCAGGACTTCGAGAACACGGCTGCGGATACCCGCCTCTACGATCCGGCTGTCCAGAACAACACGTTCAACGGCCGCATCGCCGAGCAGTACCTGCTCTTCGAGGACTACGACGGCGACGGTCGCGACGACACGCCCGAGGACATCCACTACGAGCGTGGTCTGGCCTGCATCGACTGCCACGGCTCCCGCGACCTCCACAACGGCCAGGAGGGCGACGCCACCTCCGGTCGGATCCAGTCCCGTGAGGACCAGTCCGTCAAGGTGGAGTGCGAGAGCTGCCACGGCGACGAGACCGGCTACGCCTACACGGCACCGTGTGAGGACTACCTCGGCAACACCGTCACCTGTGCCACGGACCGCGTGGGCAACCCGCTCCGCAACGTGACCTACGACGCTGCCACCGGCGAGTTCTGGCTCATCAGCCGCCTCGACGGCTCCCGCCACTACGTCCCGCAGACCCTCGACGTCATCGTGGACAACAACGTGGTCAACCAGACGACGGGCCAGGAGGTCTACACGGCCATCGGGTCCTACGCCATGGGTCGTGCGGACGGCACCTTCGGCACCGGTACGGGCCCGCTCCAGGCGGATCCGAACCTGTACACGCAGGGCTTCAGCCACATGGACAGCCTGGACTGCACGAGCTGCCACAGCTCCTGGCAGAACAACTGCGTGGGCTGCCACCTCGACGGGTTCCACGACGACAACCCGCAGAACTTCTTCTTCAACAACACCACCGGCAACCGGCAGGGCTTCTTCGCGAACGCGAACTTCACCTACCAGAACCCGGTGCTGTTCACCCTCATGGTCGGCTCGCGGAACCTCGTGACCGAAGGCCAGTCGGGGATGAAGATGTTCTTCCGGTACACGGACTACAACAACAACACGTCCGACACCCAGGCGTTCACCGACGTCAACGGCAACGGCAACAACCCGACGGCCCCCCGCGGCGCCTTCGGAGCCCTCGCCCACAACCGCATCCGTGCCCACAGCACCCGCGGCAAGATCGACACGTTCAACGAGGGTCCGCGCTACTGCAACGCGTGCCACCTGACCCAGAACGCCATCGACAACTTCGGTGACGACTACGCGGTGTTCTTCAACGCCTACATCGACCGTGACTACGCCACGATCGACAACGAGATCGGCCTGGCGAACCTGGCCAACTTCATCGGCCAGAACACCAACAACCAGGATGACAACCCCTACTACGTCCACATGGCGGCGGGCCTCGGAACGGCTCTCTTCCTGTTCGACGCGAACGGTTGTCCGGTCAACCCGGTCGACAACAACGCCGACCGGTTCTACTGCGAGGGTGAAGCTCCGGCGAACATCTTCGACATCAACAACGTCGCCTACGACCTCGACCGCATCGTCGAGAACACCGGCGTGCAGAACTCGTCCACGACGCACCCGATGCTCGAGGCGACCTTCACGCAGCTCCGTAGCGGCGCGCTCCAGCCGAACATCTCTGGTCCGCTGGGTGCAACGATGCTGTCGAAGCTGGCCGACCCGAACTTCGCGGTCATCCTGGACTCCTGGATCGACTCCGACGGCGCCCCGCAGGGCGACGCGGCGAACTTCCTGGTCTACTGAAGGATTCCGCCGTGGGGGGGCCCGCCCCCCTCCGGCACCCCAACGCACGGGCCTTCGGGCCCAGGCATGGGCCTGACGGGCCCCGAGGGAGACCTCGGGGCCCTTCTTCTTTCCTTGGACGGTCCCGTGCCGCATGCGCCGGTAGCGGATGCCCACCTGGAGAAGTAGGCTGGCCTCTTGGACGAGAGGTCGCGATGGTGTGGTGGTTGTTGGTGTTGGCGTGCTCGGGGGATGGCCAGGGCACCAAGGTCGACGAGACACCAGCGGACACGGATGTCGACGCCGATGCCGATGCGGATGCGGACGCCGATGCGGACGCCGATGCCGATGCCGACGCCGACACCGATACCGACACGACCGGTTCGACGGCGAGCACCGGCGACACGGGCGCACCAGGGCACACCAGCAGCACCGCCACCGACACCGGCGGCACCGCAAGCACCGGCGACACCGGCAGCGTCCTGTCGGCCAGCTGCACGCTGACCACCAACGCCCTGAGGGCCTGGTGCGACGTCACCAGCGACACGCCCATGGCCGTGCAGCTGCGCTTCTGGAAGGCGGCCGGCGGCCCGGAGCGGGTCCACGCCTCAGACGACGTGACCGACGTCCACCGCATCCCCATGTACCTGATGGAGGCGTCGACGGACTACGCATGGACCCTCGAGCCCCTCGGAGGCGGCGCGGAGCTGGCCAGCGGCATCCTCACCACCGACGCCGTCCCCGCCAGCATGCTGGTCGACTACATCGTGACCGGCACCGGCACCGCCCAGTACATCCTCCACAACCAGCCGTGCCTCACCTCCAGCGGCATCGTCGTCACCGATCCCACCGGCGCGATCATGTGGTACCAGGAGATCTCCAACTACGGCTTCCTCGACGCGAGCTCGTACACCGAGGACGACACCTTCCTCGCCATGTTCGCCACCGACATCTACGAGTTCGACTGGATGGGCGACGAGCTGCTCCACCTCGAGATGGGCACTCACTACACCGAGGCCGTGCACCACGACGTCGTCAAGGGCAACGGCTACATCTACGCCCTGCACCACGACACCGTCATCCACGACGGCAACCCCTACCAGCTCGACGGCGTCTACGTGTTCGACGAGACGGGGGCCCTGGTCGCCGACTGGCTCCTCTACGACCACTTCCAGCCCCCTGGGCCCGACCCGACCGTGGGCATCGACCACAGCCACGGCAACGGCCTCTTCGTGGAGGACGGCGAGATGCTCGTCTCCTTCCGCCACATGTCCACGGTGCTGTCCGCGAACGCCGACCCGACCTCCCTCACCTTCGGCGACCTGAACTGGGTGATGGAGGGGGACCTCGCCGACGCGGAATGGACGAGCGACTACACCGTGATCAGCAGCATCGGCGCCGCCGCGGGCTTCCAGAAGCAGCACAACCCACACCTCCTCGACGACGGCCGGCTGATGATGCTCGACAACCGCAAGTCCTTCTCGGAGAACACGCGGGTGATCACCATGGAGCTCGACGACCTCGCCGGCACCGCCGACGTCGTCGAGTCCTTCGAGCTGCCGCTCCACTGTGACTTCCAGGGTGGATCCTGGACCACCGGTGCGGGCAACCCCATCGGCACCTGCGCCCAGACCCGCACCGGCTACGAGTTCGACGCGGCCACGGGCCTGAACACCTGGACCATGCAGGTCGAGTGCCCTGGGGCCCCCGCCTTCTACGTCGCCCGCCTCACCCCCATCGAGCACTAGGAGCCGTCGTGCCCAGCGACGACGTCGCCGCGCCCTGGATCCGCAGGGTCGACCCGCGCGCCCACAAGCGGCTGTTCTGCCTCCCTTACGCCGGCGGTGGCGCAGCCGCGTTCAAGGGCTGGACCGACTGCCTTCCCGCCACCGTCGACGTGTGTCCCGTGGTGCTGCCGGGGCGGGAGCACCGGATGCGGGAGCCCGCAGTCGCCGACCTCCGTGCCCTGGCGGAGGGCCTCGCCACCGCGATCAAGCCCCTGGTGCGTCGCGCGCCGTACGCGGTCTACGGACACAGCATGGGGTCGTGGCTCGGCTTCGAGCTGGTCCGCGCCCTGCGCCGACGTCGACTGCCGCTGCCGGAGCACCTCTACGTGGGGGCGCGCCGGGCCCCCCACCTGCCCGCGACCCATCCACCGCTGTCGCACCTCGAGCGCGACGCCTTCGTGGCCGGCGTGCAGGAGCGCTACAACGCCATCCCGGCTGCCCTGCTCGCCCAGCCCGCCATCCTCGACATGTTCCTGCCGACGCTCAAGGCGGACTTCGGCGCCCTCGACGCCTACCGCTACCAGGAGGAGGAGCCCCTCGACGTGCCCATCACCGCCTTCCGCGGCGCCCGGGACGCCGTCGTGGCGTCGTCGGCCCTGCGGGCCTGGTCCGAGCACACCACCGCCGGCTTCCAGCAGCACACCCTACCCGGTGGCCACTTCTTCCTCGACGAAGACCGGGACCTGCTGACCAGCCTGGTGGGCACCTACTGACAGGCGGGCGCCGCCAGGGCCCAGGCCAGGTCGAAGCCCCGCCAGTCGAAGCGCGCCACGACGGCGTCGCTCGCGAAGGGCGTGTAGCTCATCTGGACCGTCTCCAGGCTGCCCGCCTCCCGTAGCCACGACGACGCGCGTCGGCCCAGGGAGAGGGGTCGACCCTCCTCGGTCTTGAACTTCAGGTCCTTCGTGCCCAGGGCCTCCAGGTCGGCGCGGACCAGCACCTGTTGGCTGTCGAAGCCGTCGACCAGGATGCGCTCGACGGACTGGACCCCTGGGTGGAGGGTCATCCACGCCTTGCCGCCGGAGCAGTGCACCTGGATGACGGGGCGACCGGAGCGCCCCAGGCGGTCGGTCACCGGCGCCTCCCCGATCAGGGTCAGCACCTGGCCGCCGCTTCCGTCCCCCTCGAGGGTCCACTTCCCGGTGGCTGGGAGCGACGCAGGCATCGGCTGCGGCTCCGGCACCGGCGCGGGCACGACGGGCTCGGGCTCCGGCACAGGAGCGGGAACCTGGACCACGACAGGCTCGGGCGCTGGCTCGGGGGCAGGAACAGGCACGATGACCACCTCCGGCTCCGGCTCCGGCTCCGGCTCCGGCAGGACCGGCGCTGGACGGGGCGGGACCGGAGTCGGTGCACGGGGCTCCGGGACGGCAGCGGCGACGGGCTGCGGCTCTGGGACCGGGACCGGCGCGACGGGCGTCGGCTCGACCACCACGGGCTCCGGCTCCGGCACGGGCTCTGGCTCGGTCGTCGGGCGTCCGACGCACACCACCACCGCCACGATAGCGGCCAGGAGCAGGCTCCCGCCCAGCAGCCAGCGCCCCCAAGGAACCCCGTCCGGCTGGGACGCAAGGGCCCGCCGCAGTGCCTCCTGCTGGTCCCTCGCCGTGGGGTACGCCCCCGCGTGGGTCGACGCCACCACCGACGCGAGCTCGTCGGGGAGCCCGGGCACCAGCGCCTCCAGACAGTCGGCGATGCAGCGCAGGTCGTCGGCGGCCGAGCCGTGGGCGTGCAGGCCCAGGTCGGCGAGGATCACCTCCCCCGAGGCGCCGCGGATCAGGCAGGAGGGCTCGATGCCGCCGTGGTGGAGGTCGTGCCAGTGGGCGTGGGCGAGGGCGTCGAGGACCTGGATGAGGGCGCGTCCGGCCTCGTGTGCGTCCATCGGCGCCGCCAGGGCGGGTCCAGGGAGCCACTCCCTGGCGAGGAGCACAGACCCGTCCTCCTCCCCCACGGTGACCCAGCGGGCCAGGCCAGGGTGGGAGAGCTGGGCCGCGGCCCGGATCCGGGCCCGGAGCGCCGCCGAGCGGGCCGGCGTCGAGTCCACCACCCGCAGCGCCCGGTCGACGCCGCCGTGTTGTCCGTCCTTGGCCCGAAAGAGGTCCGAGGAGCCCGCGACGGGGCGTCGGTCGTCGAAGCGGCCCAATCAGAGCTCGTCGAGCTCGGCGAGGAGGGCGGCGGCCGCCTCCTCCTCACTCATCGCCGCCACGTCGGAGGCCGCGCCAGAGGAGGCCGTGGGCGCCGCAGCGACGGCGTCGAGCTTGTCGCCCAGCAGCTCGTCGATCACGAAGCCACTGATGGCTTCCAGGGTGGGGTAGTCGAAGAGCAGGGTGCCGGGGATCTCGCGGCCCAGCGCCTTGCCCACCCGCTCGACCAGCTCCACGGCCGTCACCGAGTCGATGCCGAGCTCGGAGAGGGGGCGGTCCTCATCGACGTCGTCGGCATCGAGGCCCAGGAGCTCGGCCGCCTCCTCCTGCATGTGGCGCACGAGGACATCGGCGCGGCGTCGAACCGGGGCGTCCCGCAGGGCGCCGAGGAGAGAGCCCGTCGCCGGTGCGGCGCTCTCGGTCGGCTTGGCGGGGGCGTGGCTCTCCCAGGTGGCGACGGTGGGCAGCGACCCGTCGAGGTACTGCGCCTTCGCCTTGGTCCGCTGGATCTTCCCCGAGGTGGTCTTCGGCAGCCCTCGGGGCGGCAGCAGCGAGAGCGCCCGCGCCGCCAGCCCGTGCTCCCCGATGGCAGAGCGGATGGCGGCAAACACCTCGTCGGGGTCGTTGACGCGGTCCGGGTAGACCTCGGTCACCAGCACCAGCTCTTCCCCTTCGTCGCCGGGGATGCCGAAGGCCGCAGCGCAGTTCGGCCGTAGGGCCGGGTGGGCCGTGGCCATCGTCCACTCGATGTCCTGGGGGTGGTGGTTCTGACCGCGGATGATCACCACGTCCTTCAGTCGGCCGGAGAGGTAGATCTCCCCCTCCACCTCGAAGGCCAGGTCCCCCGTCCGCATGAAGGGCCCCTCCCCGTCGGTGGTGCGAGCCCGGAACGTGGACTCGGTGGCCTCGGGGTTGTGGAAGTAGCCCTGGGCGACCGTGGTGCCCTTCACCCACAGCTCCCCGACGTGGCCCTCCGGCAGCGCCTCGTGGGTCTCGGGGTCCACGATGCGAGCCACCGTGTCGAGGACCGTGCGCCCGCAGGAGGCCACGGTCCGGGCGTTCGGCGTGCCCTTGGGCACCTGCACGACGCGGTGCGCCTCGTAGGCCGCGGAGTCCACGTGGACGAAGCGGGGCGGGTAGCGGTCGACGGGCTCGGTCACGATCTTGGCGGTCGACTCGCTCATCCCCATGGCGTGGGTGACCGCCGTGCGGGGCAGCCCGTAGGGGACCAGCGCGTCGATGAACGCGAGCTCGGACTCCTCCCGGATGGGCTCCGCGCCGTTGAGCAGCACCTGGACGGACGACAGGTCGAGGGTGGCGAGGTCCTCGGGGAGGGAGCGCCGAACGGCCAGCTCGTAGCCGAAGTTGGGGGCGGGGCTGTGGGTGCCTCCGTGGACCGACAGCGCCCGCAGCCAGCGGAAGGGCCGCTGCATGAAGGCCATCGGGGAGAGGTAGACGCAGCGGAAGCCGATGAACAGCGGCATGAAGCGCCCGTAGACCAGTCCCAGGTCGTGGGTGGCGGGCAGCCAGGTGACCAGCACCGAGTCGGGGGTGTGGTCGTAGCCCACGTCGAAGTCGGTGAGCTGGTGGGTGAGGTTGCGGTGGGAGATCATCACGCCCTTGGGGAGCGCCGTGCTCCCCGACGTGTACTGGAGGTAGGCGAGGTCGTCGGCGCCGACCCCCGGGTCCGTCCAGCGGTCCGCATCGTCGCTCCCCAGCGCCTCGATGTGGAGCCACTGGGCATCGGCGAGGCTGGGCAGCTCCCCGAAGGCGTCCTGGACTGCAGCGGCGACGTCGGCGTGGGTGATGACGAAGCCCACACCGGCATCGGACGCGATGTTGCGGAGCCGGGGCAGCGTGCGGCCGGGGCGGCGAGGGTCCGGCGGGTGCACCGGCACCGCCAGGGCAGCGGCGTACATGCAGCCGAAGAGGGCCGCCAGGTAGGCGTGGCCCTCCTCCACCATCATCAGCACCCGGTCCCCCTGCTTCACACCGCGGGCCTGGAGCCACGCAGCCACCGCGCGCGCTCGCTCGTCGAGGCCGGCGTAGGTGAGGGAGTCGGCGTCGTCCTCGCCGTCGCGCAGGTGCACGAAGGCCACGCGGTCGGGCTGGTGCTGGGCACGCCAGCGGAGCAGCTCGACCATCGTGTCGACGTTGGGGACGTGGGGGTGTTCGACGGGCATGGGGGCTCCGGAAGGCCTGGTCGCGGCCATCCTATCCCCCCTCTGGGCTACCTCGCCGCCAACACGGGCCCAAAGGTGGGCCGCAGGCTCGCCACCATGGACGTCCAGCCTCCCGTGAAGGCGCTGGCCACGAGGTGGTCGACGTGGTCGGCGGAGTACATCGCGAGGGGCTCGCCCACCGCGTCCACGACGGTCACGGACCCGTCGGGGCCGTGCTCCAGCAGCGCGACCCGGTTCCCGTCGGCGTCGATCACCTCCCAGGTGCCCTTGTGGCGACGGAAGGTGTGGCGCACGAGGGTGCCGTCGGCCTCCTCCACCACCACATCGATGCCCCTGGCGTGGCGCTCGAACGCGACCGAGCGCCCGTCTGCCTCGATGAGGCGGGCGTCGGCGAGGGGGTTCGACCCGGTGAGGAACTCGATGAGGTTGAAGATCACCGCGTCGCCGAGGGCCGCCAGCTCGTAGACCGGCAGGATGATCAACGCGAGGAACACCACCTCCTTGACCACGATGGAGTCGGAGACGCCGTCGTTGAACTGGTAGATCTTCTTCGTCAGGCCGAAGCTTCCGAAGCAGCCGCTCTGAGTCGTGATGGCCACGAGGGCGAGGCTCGTGGCCAGAGTGCGCAGTCGCATGAGTACCTCCTGGGCGGGACCGTACCGGACGCCGCCGCGGAGGTGGTTGCACCGGTGGTGCGTCAGCCGAAGGTGCGGCGGGGGGCTGGCATCAGCGCGTCCCGCAAGTCTGCGCCGTCGAGGGACGCACCGTCGAGGATGGCGCCGCGGAGGTCGGCATCGGCCAGCTCGGCGCCGGAGAGGTCCGCACCGGTCAGGTCGGCCCCCGACAGGTCACAGCCCCGCAGGTCGGCGTCGCGGAGCAGGGCCCCCTTCAGGTTGGCCGCCCACAGCGTGGCTCCGCGGAGCTGTGCGCCCTCCAGGTTGGCGCCCCGCAGATCGACCCCATCGAGCTGCGCTCCCTGCAGGTCGGCCTCCTCCAGGTCGGCGTGGGGCCCCACCCAGAGAGACCAGGGGAGCTCGGCGTCGACCCGGGTGCGGGCGTCGACCACCACATGGCGGGTGGTGGCGCCGACGAGACGTGCCCCTCGCAGGTCGCACCCCCTCAGGTCGGCACGGGTCAGGTCGGCCTCCCACAGGTCCGCGCCGGACAGGTCGGCCCCTGTCAGGCGACAACGACGCAGCCGCGCCCAGGCGAGGCGAGCGCCCGACAGGTCGGCTCCCCGCAGATCGACCCGCTCGAGCCGTGCCCGCTGCATGAACGCGCCTGGAGCCGCGGCCCCCCGGAGCGAAGCCAGGGGCCCCCTCGGGGTCTGGCGGCAGGTCGCGATGGCGACCAGGCGGGCGCCTCGTTGCAGAGATGCGGGCTCCATGGGACCTCCTCCTCCTCGCCAGGCGAGGTGACGAGAGCCTCCCCGAAGGCGAACCTCCGGCCACGCAAGAGCCCCCGAACGCACCGCGTCGGCGCGCCGAAGTCCCCGGCGTTGGGTGCCCCACACGCGGCAGGACACCGTCTTCCCTCGTACTCCTGCGAGCGTACCACAAGCGGGATAGCATCCCGCCATGCGCTTGCTCCCGTTGATCACCTCGCTCCTCCTCTCCGCGTGCGCCGGCGATGGGGACGGCACCGACTCGGGGGCGGCGGTCGACCCCTGCGAGGCCAGCAGCTCCCCCACCCTCGACATCGGCCTCGGGTACATCGGCTACGAGGCCATCGACGAGGGCGACGCGTTCCCCCTGATCCACGGCCCGCAGGGGGGCTTCCACCTGGAGATCGGCCTGTTCGCCACCGGCATCGCGGCCGACGATCTCGTGAGCGGCGAGATGCACGGCTACGTCGACGGAGTCGAGCTCGCCAGCGCCTTCCCCCGGCTCGACCTGCGCTGCGTCACCTCCGGCCGCGAGAGCTACGGCACCCTCCTGGTCTACGATGCCCAGCCGGAGGAGCTCGACCAGAAGGAGACGCGCATCACGGTCTCCGTCACCGGCAGCGACGGCACCGTGGTGGAGACCGAAGGCACCTACCTCATCGACGACACCCAAGGCATCGCCCCATTCTGATCCAGCCACGAGGGGTCCGGTCTGGAAGACCAGCCCCCTCCGGCACCCCTACGAATCCGGCCACGAGGGGCCCGGTCTGCAAGACCCCTCCCCTCGGCACAACGAACCCGCTGGAGATCCCATGTCCCGCACCTCTGCCCTCTGGGCCCTTCCTGCCCTGCTCATCGGCTGCTCCGGCGGAGACGACGAGGAGACCCCCGACGAGGTGGTCGACTGCAGCACCCGCCCCACGGCCATCCCCACCGCCCGGGGCGAGATCGAGGGCGCCTACTCCCCCAACACCCAGCAGTTCCTGTTCTTCGGCGGCGACGAAGGTGTGCCTGTCGACTGCTACCCGAACTCCACCATGAAGGCCGACACCTGGGTCTTCGAGGAGGACTGCCAGAACTGGCGCCTGACCGACGCGGAGGGCCCCACCCCCACGGCCCGGTACGCCGCCGGCTACGACCCGCTTCGCGACCGCTTCATCATCTACGGAGGTCGGTTCCGCGCGGGCCCCCAGGGCTCGTACACGCTCCGCAAGAAGACGTGGGCCTACAGCTTCGCCAGCGAGGAGTGGAAGGCCCTCCCCGTCGGCCCCGACGCCCGCGCCATCGCAGCCGGTGTCGTCGCCGGCGACCGCTTCGTCGTCCACGGCGGCACGGCCAGCACCGATGGCGGCAGCTTCTCTCCCCTCCTGAACGAGACCTGGATCCTCGACCTCGAGAACAACACCTGGGAGCAGCTCTCCACCCAGGGCGGCCCCGGAGGCCGCATCTTCCACAGCATGGCGAGCGACGGCGGCGACATCGTGTGGCTGTTCGGCGGGGGCGACGAGAACGCGTTCCTCGGCCCCTTCTTCAACGACATGTGGCAGCTGGATCTGTCCACCGGCGAGTGGACCGAGCTCCACAACGGCCGTGGCCCGGCGGCCCCGGCGGGTCGGATCGGCCACGACATCCTCTTCGACGAGGCCAACAACCGGCTCATCGTCTGGAGCGGCCACGACATCACCGACCTCGGCAACTCCAACCAGCTGTACACCTTCGACCTCGACAACAACAGCTACCGCACCATCCGGGAGGGCGACGTGGTCGACGCGGGCGCCAACGGCTTCTGCGACTTCCCCGCCGACTTCGTGACCCCCGAGGAGGGAAGCCCGGAGCGCCGCTACCTCTCCGCCGCCGCCCTCACCCCCGATGGCCGGATGTACACCTTCGGCGGCAAGACCGACTGCGGCATCATCAACGACCTGTGGACCTTCGACTTCGCGGCCGACGAGTGGACGAACCTCGTCCGCGCCACCGACGGCGAGACCTGCCTGCGGGCCTACGACAACTGCGAGAGCCTCTGCTTCTGAGGGACGTCTCCCCGATGGCGCGGGTGCCACCGAGATGGCTCGAGGGCTGCAGGCTTCAGCTGCTGCAGGGGGCCGGACCCCCGAGAAGGCTGGCGTCCCAGAGGCTCCGACGCCGGACAACGCACCCGCGCCGCTGTCGCCCGAAGTCTGCAGCCTGAAGCCTCGCCCCACCGCCTGCGGACATCTGGCGAGGAACGTCCAAACCGTCGCTCTAGCGGGCCCAGTCGATGCGGACACCGATGGCGGGGTGGTCCGAGAGGTCCTCCCCGTCGGCATCGACGAACTCCTCGTGGCGCTCCCAGGCGGTGGCCACCAGCTGCAGCTCGGGGCCGTCACGTAGCCAGACGCGGTCGATGTGGAAGGTCTCGGGGCAGCCCACCTCCGTGCAGGCGTCCCGCAGACCGATGGACCCGTAGCGGTCCAGCAGGGGCACGTCCTCGGCATCGTCGGCGTGGAGGTTCATGTCCCCCATGAACAGGATGGCAGCATCACCGCTCCACGCCTCCATGGCGGCCACCACCTCCTCCACCTGGCTCGCCCGCACCGCCACGTCGTCGGGCCCCCCACCGGCCTCGTGGTGGGTGTTGTAGACGTCGAGGTAGGACGACGTGCCCGCGACGCGGACCCGCACCCGCTGAAGGCCCTTGCTGGCCAGGCAGTCCGAGGCCCCGTCCAGCACCCCGTGGCAGCCGTCGTAGAAGAAGGACGTGCGCTCCACCTCCTCGAAGCCGCGGATCAACAGCCCCAGGCCGTTGCCGTAGGCCCGGTCCTCGTCCACCGTCTCCCCCGACCAGTCCCGAATCGGGTGGTCCGTCTCGGCGATCAGCGCCTCGTGGAAGGCCGCGTCGAAGGACTCCTGCACGCCGATGACGTCGAAGGGCGGGAGGTCCGGAGCGATCTGCTCCATCCGGGAGAGGCCATCGGTGCCGGTGAGGAGATCCGGGAGGCCCTTCACGTTGTAGGTGAGCACCTCGAGGCTGCCGCTGGTCGCAGCGTCGAGCCCGGTCTCCGCGGTCTCCGCGGCGCCGGTGGTGGGATCAGTGCAAGCGAGAAGGCACGCGAGGATCAGCGTCATCCGGCCATGGTACGCGCTGAGACGCAGTGTCGGCCACTCCGACGCCATGACCGGTGCTACCCTCGCTCCATGGACGTCACCGAGACCGGCCCCATCGCCTTCGGCAACGGGCGCTTTGCCCTGCGCAAGGCCCTCGGCACCAGCCCCACGGGCGGGGTCTTCCTCGCCGACGACCGCAAGACCCACCAGCAGTGCGCCGTGAAGCTGCTCGACATCTCGTCCACCAGCGAGGAGACGTCGGCCCGCTTCCTCGCGGAGGCCCGCGTCCTGCAGGAGGTCGACCATCCTCACGTCGTCCATGCATGGGCCCACGGCCAGGAAGACGGCTTCGTGTGGTACGCGATGGAGCAGCTCCCGGCGAGCCTTCGGGACCATGCCAAGCGAAAGGGCCCCATGCCGGCGGCCCTCGCCACCGCCGCGGCCATGCAGGTGCTGTCGGGCCTGGATGCCGTCCACCGCAAAGGCCTCATCCATCGCGACGTGAAGCTCACCAACGTGCTGGTGAGCCGCGAGGGGGTCGTCCGCATCGCCGACTTCGGCGTGGCCCACCACCCTCGCGGTACCGTCAGCTTCGAGACCCACCCCGGCCAGGGCTTCGGCACGCCCGGCTACGGCGCCCCGGAGCAGTGGGACGGCAGTCGTCCCGTCGGTCCCGCCGCCGACGTCTTCGCGACCGGCGTGCTCCTCTACCGCCTGATGACGGGTCGCCGCCCGGACCGCCTCCACATGGCCCACTACCGCCGAGAGCTCCTCGACGGCCTCCCCGAGCCAATCAAGGGCGTGCTGATCACCGCCACGCAGGTCGAGCTGGAGTCCCGCTACCCCACGGCCCGTACCATGGCCGAGAGCCTGGCCGACGCCCGGAATGCGATCACCCGCACCGACGAAGCCACCGCCTGGGTCCAGCGCCTGGAGGACCCGACGAGCGTGGAGGGAGCGGGGTGGGACGCCCTCACGGCATGGTTCCAGCGCTAAGACCCCGCAGGTTGCCCATCGGGGCGCTATCGTAGATGAGACGGAGGACGCGGACGTGCTCATCGCCTGGTTGTCGACCCTGGCCCATGCCGGCTGCCCACCTCTGTCCTTCCAGGGCACCTCCCCCGTGGTGGGCGCGGTGGACGTACCCATCGATCATCCGGCGATGGTGGTGGTCGACGACGGCCCCTGCGCCGCCAACCTCAGCATGGCCATCCTGAACGTGAACACCGGCCAGCCTCAGCAGGTGCCGACCCAGCGCACCCGGGTGGGCACCTCGTGGGTGTACCGCGCCGTCGACCTGCCCCTGCAGCCCGGCACCGACCACACCCTCGCCGTGTCCGACGGTCGGGCACCCGCCGTGATTCCATTCCAGACGGGCCAGCGGGCCTACGAGCCGCCTCAGCTCTCCCTCAGCATCACCGACGCCGAGCTGTACGACGCGGGCGACGGCCTCTCCGCCACGATCCGGGTCTTCGCCGAGACCTCCGCTGGCAACCTCCTCCACTTCACCGGAGCGATGCTGGCCGACGAGCCCACCCACGCCCGGCTCAGCGAGGGCGGGACCACAATCGAGCTCGTCCAGGCCCAGGTCATCGACGGTCTTGCCTGCGTGTCCGTGCGCGCCGAGACCTTCGAGGGCAACCGCACCCCCTGGGTGCAGACCTGCGAGCTGGTCGAGGAGCCCGACATCATCGACACCGCGACCTTCTACCCGAGGGTCGAGACCGGCTACCCCGTCGATACCGGCTACTACGACTGGTACGGCTATGGCTACGGCTACGACTACTACGAGAGCGGCCCCGACTTCGTGATCTTCTCCTGCGGCGGATGCCAGTCGAGCCCGGGCTCCGCCCCCCTGGCGCTGCTGCCGCTCACGCTCTTCGCCCTGCGCCGCCGACGTCGCTGAGGCTGGTTACCCCAGCCCCCTGGAGGCTGGGATGATCCTGCTCGTGGCGCTGCTGGGCTGCAGCGAGCCCAAGCCGGTGGAGCCGGTGCTCGCCCTGGAGGGCTCTGCCCAGCGGGGGGAGGCTCGGTTCCAGATGGAGTGTGCCCGCTGCCACGGCGCGAGCGGCGGTGGGGCCGGCGGCACCCCGGCCCTCGCCGGACGGGTCCACGAGCTTCCCGATGCGGAGGTCGTCGACGCCATGCTCAACGGGCGGGGCGCGATGATGCGGCTGCGCCTCACCGACCAGCAGGCCGCAGACGTCCTCGCCTACCTCAGGGCGACCTTCCCGAAGTGAGGCGCCAAGCGGCCTCTCACCAGGGCGTGGGGCGACCCGCGGTGGTCGGGGCCGAGCGGAAGTCCTCGGCCGTGGTGCCCCAGGGGACGATGCCCGCAGCGCGCAGGTCGTCGTGGAGCTCACAGACCACGCCGGTGCCATGGCAGCGAGGGCAGGAGCGGGAGTGGGCGCGACCGGAGATTCCCGACCAACGAACGATCACACCGTCGTGGCAGTCGGGATGAGGACAGGAACGCTTCATGGCCGGCGTCGTATGTCTCGATCCCCCATCGCGCAAACCGTGCGCCAGGAAAGTCGAGGAGGAGACCACGATGGCTGCGTGGCCCGCGACGCCCCGCAGGGTTAGGGCGCGATGTCGAGATCGCCGGCCGCAACCCACGTGTCACCGTGGATTGTCGCCTTTCCCCTTGACGGTCGGGCGCGCGATGCGCACCCTTGAAGGGCGACCCAGGCGGGTCGTCACCCACATCCGAGTGCCCATAGGAGGCGACCCTGCGTCGTAGAAGACCGCGTTTTCAGCGCGAGCCAGAAAGCAACGAACCCCGCTACAACGAGCGCATCCGCGTCCGTCGGATCCTCTTGATCGACGACGACGGCGCGAAGCTCGGCGAGTTCATGACCGAAGATGCCCTGGCCCGTGCCCGCGAGAAGGGGCTCGACCTGGTCGAGGTCGCACCGAACGCCAACCCGCCGGTGTGCAAGATCCTCGACTACGGGAAGATGAAGTACGACAAGAAGAAGCGCGATGCGGCGGCTCGGAAGCGTCAGTCGCAGGTGCAGCTCAAGGAAGTCAAGGTCCGCCCCAAGACCGATGACCACGACATGAACGTCAAGGTCCGTGCGGCAGCCCGCTTCCTCCGTGACGGCAACAAGGTCAAGGTCACGGTGCGGTTCCGCGGTCGTGAGCACGCCCACCACGACATCGGTGCCGACCAGTGCATGCGGGTGTTCGATGCGGTGAAGGACTTCGCCACCGTCGAGATGCCGCCGCGCATGGAGGGTCGCCAGATGACGATGATCATCGCGCCCACCGCCGCGGCAGCCCAGCAGCAGATCGACGACGACACCGAAGAAGCGCCGATCGAGTCCTGAGTCCCTCCGGCACACGTGCAGAAGCCTCGTCCTCAGGACGGGGCTTCGTCGCTCAGGCAACGCCCTTCCAGCGCCGCACCCGGTCCACCCGCCGCCGGATGGTGCGTCGGACCTCCGGGTCGTCGAACACGTAGTGGCGCACCTCGACCTCCACGGCGGTCTCGGGGAAGGCGCGCAGCAGGCCCTCTCGGCGCCCGTTCCCCTCGAAGGTGACGAAGCCCAGGTCGTTCCCCATGTCCACGACCTGGAAGCCCGTGACCGACTGGTAGGCCTCCAGCGCCGGCTCCGCGGCGATGAGGTCCTCCGACATCCGCATGCCGTGCTCCTCGAGGAGCGGAAGCGCATCGCGGGCGGCCTGTGCCCGGTCCTCGCACTTCTGCTCGGCGGGGGCACGGGTGATGGGGTGGATCGGATGCAGCGACCGATGGTCCACGTAGATCTTCTCGATGCGGTCGCTCTTGCTTCGGATGTCGGCGATCACCTTGCCCATGAGCAGGTCCGACACGTCGAGCTCCGACAGCTCCGGGAGCTTCTGGGCCCCCCACTCCAGGAGGTTGGCCGCCTGGGTGAGGACGTCGTCGTCGTCGCGGGCCTCGGCGGCGGACTCGGCCGCCAGGCGCCGGGCCTCTTGGAGGAGCCAGGTGCGTGCGCCCTCCGGGTCGTCGTCGACCAGCTCCCAGGCGCGCTGGAGCCCCTCGATGGTGCGGCGGCGCGGGGCGTCTTCCACGCGGTCCAGTGTCTCCTCCCAGGGCTTGACGGCCTCGGGAGGCTCGGGACGTGCTTCGGGGGTCGACGGCACCGGCGCGGGGGCCACCTCCTTGTCGCCGGCACCGCGGGCGCGGGTCCAGGCGAAGAAGGCAGCGGCGAGGCCCAGCACCCCGGCCAGGAAGGTGCCGCCACGGGCGAACAGGGCACCGACGAAGCCGAGCTCGCCGATGCGGTCCCCCGCGACCACCAGCGCTGCTGCGGCCACGTGGAGGATCGCCCCGAGGGCCAGGTTGGCGCTCACCAGCGACCCGGTGAGATCCTTGCGGAAGCGCTGGTAGAACGCAGCCATCCCCAGGAAGAACGCCAGGGAGAGGAGGCCGAGACTCCCTCGCACCTGGGGGCCGGACACGGCGTACATCCACGCCCAGGCCGTCGTGGTCACGGTGATGATGCCCACGAACAGGGCCATGCGAGTCCCGACCTTCACGCAACCTCCCTGTGGTGGCGCCCCGAATGCTAGGCACCTCCGTCGCGTTCACCGTACGCCGTGCCTTCCGCCGCCACCACTGGCGTCCATGGTTCGTCGACGTAGACGCGGCGCGCGGCGGCGTCGTAGACTCGAGCGGTGGCACACCTGGGCTCTCGGACGACACGACGTGGTGGCCTGGTCGGCCTGCTCCTGGCGTGCAGCCTCGCCTGTGGCTCCGGGCTGCCCGAGGTGCGCCCGGGTCTGTTCGACCGTCCGACGAGCACGAGCCGCCACGGGCCCATCGTCGAGAGGTCCTACAAGCGGTCGAACGGGCCCAGGACGCTGCGCTACAAGGTCCTGGAGGTCGACGGAGAGCCCGTCGACATCGAGGGTGGGTACATCGAGCACACGAGCTGGTGCACGGTCGAGGGCATCGTTGCGGTCGGGTTCACCGTTCGCGGCCCCCCTGGTGTTGCAGGGATCTACATCCTCCAGGTGGACGGCACGGACCAGATCCTGGCGCGGATCTGCGACTTCAAGCCCAGACCGGGCAACTGGAACGGGTCGCTGCTGACGGCATGCGAGGTCCAGTGGGACGCAGCGACGAAGACGAAGCGCCCCTTCGGCCGCTGACCGGAATCACGCCACCGCCCAGCGGTCCTCGACCTGGACCCGCGCAGGGTCGATCTCGATGGCCACGTGGTGGTGGCGTCCCTCTCGGATGCGGGGCACCTCTGCCGCGTTCACGTAGGACGTGCCTTCGTCCTCCACGAGCCAGGTGCGGGCCTTCCCGCCGCGCACCCGCCGGTGCATGTGGCCCGCGACCACGGCTCGCACCCGGTGCCCCTTCCTGCGGGCAAACGCGATGCCTTCCGCCAGGTCCGGGTCGCCCCAGTCCCCCATCTCCGCCCGGAAGTCGCAGCCCCAGATCGACGTGGCGTGGTCGCCGAGCCCCGTCGGGCCGTTGTGGGCCAGGAACACGATGTCTTCGGTGTCGACCCCGTCCACCAGCTCCCGGAGTCGGGCCGCGGAGGCGTCGAAGCTGTCGACCCCCCAGTACGTGGAGAGCATCGCCCGGAAGGCCAGGTCCGGGCCTCCCATCGAGTGAGGACGTGCCGCCACCACGGTCAGATCGCCGACCCGATGGCGGGAGTACGCGGCGACCACGCAGTCCCCGAGGGCCTCGTGGAGGGCCTCGAGCCGCCGCGACTGCACGGGACGGAGCGGGGCACCGAGGGTCGGTCGCCCGGCCACGTGGGCGAGGAGCTGCAGGGGGTGGGTGGCGTCGTGGTTGCCGGGCATCACCAGCGTGGGGGTGCGGAGCGCGCCGAGGCCCCGCGCGACCTTCAAGGTGCCGGAGAAGCGAAGGCCAGCGAGGTCCCCCACCACGAGGACGGCGTCGTACCCGAGCCCGTCGAGGTGAGGAGCGTCGGCTGCGGTCCAGTGACCGTGGATGTCTCCGAGAACGGCGAGGCGCGTCATGGGACCGAGCATGCCACGTCAGCGCCGCCAGCGGACCAGCCGCTGGGACGCGACGCAGCGAGGCACGGCGCCTCCCCCTTCGAGGATCCCGTCGGCGATGGCGTGGGCCGCCGCGACCGACCAGGCCACGTGGGAGGGGCCGAAGCCGGCAGCAACGATGGTGCGACGGTCGCCCGGGATCGGCCCGACGATCGGCAGCCCGTCGGGGCTGTTTGCGAACACACGAGCCCCGACGGCCTCGATCCGAGCGTCGACCTGGAGGCGGTCTCGAAGGAAGGCCTCGATGCGCTCTCGGACCCGACGAACCGCTGGGCCGTCGGCGGTGACGTCGGTCTCGCCGACCTCGAGGTGGGGCGAGGCCCACCGACAGCCACTCACGAGCAGGCGTCCGGCGTCGTCCTGCTGCCACGCGGTCCAGCCGTGACCCGCCCGCCCGAGAGGAAGGGACCGGTCCACCGGTGCCGTGCGCAGCCACTGGTCCCGCACCGGCATCAGGCGCTCCTCCAGGGCCGGATCCAGCTCGGCCGAGCGGTGGCCGGCCGCGATCACCAACACCTCGGCGACGATGCGGCGGTCGCCCACCGACACGACGATCCCGTCGACCTCCGGGTCCCGGACCGGAGCGCCCTCCCCACGCACCCAGCGCACCGAGGGCTCGGCCTCCATCCAGGCGCGCCGTGCCGCCACCGGGTCGACGCGACCGTCCCGAGGAAGCCACAGCGCTGGCCCCATGCGCCCTCCGGCGAGGTGGCGCTCCACCTCGCCGGCATCCCGGGCCTCCGCCGGCTCCCCGCGAGCGCGAAGCGCCTCCACCGAGCGAGGAATCTCCTGGCCCTCGCCCTCCTCCATCGCCACCCACAGGCTGCCGCAGCGGTCCAGCAGCCCGTCCGCCTCGAGCAGATCGGCCCCCCGTCGGGCAAAGGCGAAGAGCGGCTCGGCCTGGGCGCCCAGCGCCGCCACGGTCCGGTGGGGCTGCTCGACGGCCCCCAGCTCCACGTGGCCCAGCGGGTCGACAGCGCCAGGGTCCGGGTCGACGACGACCACCTCGACGCCCCCCTCGGCGAGGTAGCGAGCGGTGGCCGCCCCCGCGATGCCGGCGCCCAGCACGACAACGTCGGTCGACGTGGGAAGGGGTTGGGTCTCGATGTCCATGGGGGGCGAACGTATCCTCGGGTCGGCGAGCGATCGGTGACCGGGCAGCTGTCAGCCAGCAGCGGTCGGCTCTTCAGCTCTCGAGCCCCCCTATGGCGCCGCCCGACAGGGTGGCCCGTCGGTCCCGCGCTGGCTGCCCGCTGGAGGGCTGGAAGCTGACGTGCTGAGGCGGACAGCTCCACGCCTCGCCGCCTTCGGCTACGCCGCCCGAGCGTCCTTTCCATCCTGGTGCGGCAGCTGCTCCTCCGGGACCAGCGCCGCCTCCAGCACCTCGGACATCTGCTCGACGAACAGGATCTCCAGCTCGTCGCGGACCTCCGCGGGGATCTCGTCCACGTCTCGCTCGTTGGCCTTCGGCAGGATGACCCGCTTCATGCCGCGGCGGTGGGCGCCGAGGACCTTGGACTTGATGCCGCCCACGGGCAGCACTCGGCCCCGCAGGGTGGCCTCACCGGTCATGGCGACGTCGTCCCGGACCGGTCGCCCCGAGAGCAGCGACGCCAGGGTGGTGAACATGGTGACCCCGGCGCTCGGTCCGTCCTTGGGCACCGCCCCCGCCGGCACGTGGATGTGTACGTCCTGCTCGGACAACACGTCCAGCGGGATGCCCAGCGACTCGGCGTGGGCCAGGACGTACGTGAGGGCCGCACGGGCCGACTCCTTCATCACGTCCCCCAGCTGACCGGTGAGCACCAGGTTGCCGCGACCCGGGAGGGTGCTGGCCTCCACGTACAGGACGTTGCCGCCCACAGGCGTCCAGGCGAGGCCCCGGGCGATGCCGGGCTGCTTGGTGACCTCGGGCTCCTCCTCGGTGAAGCGGCGCTTCTCCAGGTACGACTCGAGGTCGTCCACGTCGACGTGCAGGGGGCCCTCGAGCTCGCCCTTGGCCGTCAGCACCGCCGCACGGCGGTAGACCTTGCCCAGCACCCGCTGCAGCTCGCGGACGCCGGCCTCACGGGTCCAGCCGTCGATGGCAGCCTGGAGGGCCTCGTCGGTGAACCGCACCGCGTCGGCCTCCATGCCTGCGTTCTTGGCGACGACGGGGAGCAGGTGCTCCCGGGCGATCACCAACTTCTCCCGCCGCGAGTAGCCGGCGATCGACAGGATCTGCATCCGATCCCGCAGCGGCCCCGGGACCCGGGAGAGGTCGTTGCTCGTCGCCACGAAGAGCACCTTGGACAGGTCGAAGGGCACCTCGAGGTAGCGGTCGACGAAGGCGTGGTTCTGCTCGGGGTCGAGGATCTCCAGCAGGGCCGCCGAGGGGTCTCCCCACGTGCCGGTGCCCAGCTTGTCGATCTCGTCCAGGAGGACGACGGCGTCCATGGTTCCGGCGCGACGCAGCCCCTCCACCAGGCGGCCCGGGCGGGCCCCGATGTAGGTGCGGCGGTGGCCGCGGAGCTCCGCCTCGTCCCGCACGCCGCCCAGGGCGACCCGAACCAGCTTGCGGCCCGTGGCATCGGCGATGGCCTGCCCGATGGACGTCTTGCCGACGCCGGGCGGACCGTCGAGGAGCAGGATGTCGGCGCGGCCCGAGCCCGCGAGCTTGCGGACGGCGAGGTGCTCCACGACCTGCTTCTTCACCTCGTCGAGGCCGTAGTGGCTCTTGTCGAGGGCGGCCTCCAGGGCGGACAGGTCGACGTCGACGGCCGACTCCCGGCCCCAGGGCATGTCGGCGATCCACTCGAGCCAGTCGATGGCGACCGAGCGCTCCGGCGACTGGTTGCCCAGGCGCTCGAGGCGTCGGATCTCCCGCTGCACGACCTCGTCGACCTCCTCGGGGAGGTCCGTCTCGGCCAGACGCTCCTTGAGACGGCCCAGCTCGTCGTCGTCGCCGCCCTGGCCCAGCTCCTCCTGGATGGCCTTGAGCTGCTGACGGAGCAGGAACTCCCGCTGCTGGTCCCGGGTGGCCTCCTGCACACGCTCCTTGATGGAGTCACGCGCAGCGACGGCCTCGCGGGCCTTGACCAGCTGCACGAGGACCCGCTCGGCTCGGGCCAGGGGGTCGTGGGTGACCAGGACCTCCCGCTGGAAGTCGGCGTCGCCATCGAGGGCGGCGGCGACGGCGTCGATGAGCAGGGTGCGGGGCAGGGCCAGCAGGGCCGGAAGGGCCGCAGAGGCGCCGAACACCTCGGCAGAGGCGGTCACCTCGTCCCGGAAGGCGGACAGCACGCCCTTGCCCTCGGGGTCGGTGGGCCAGGCCTCCTGCACCACCTGGAAGGTCGCCTCGAGATGAGGCTGGGTGCTGGGGAAGCCGGTCAGATGGACCCGCGCCACCCCCTGGAGCACGGCGCGAACACCCTGGCCACCAGCCTGCTTGCGGTCGACGATGCGCGCGAGCACCGCGGTGGGCAGCAGGTCGGACGGAGCGGGGTCCGCGACGGGGTCCCGCTGGGCCGCCACGAGGATGTAGCCATCGTGCTCGGCGTGGAGGGCGGACAGGGAGCGGGCACGGCCCACGAGGAAGGGCGCCGCGGCACCCGGCAACAGCACGCCGCGGCGCAGGGCCAGCAGCGGGAGGGTGGAAGGAAGGGTGTCGGGGACAGAGAAGTCCAGTCGCACGTCGGCCATGAGAGCGCTCCGGTACGCAGGTCGGGTCGATGGAGGGCACCTGCCTCGGGGCATCCTCCGCTTTCCCCCAGAGCGTAGACGCAGGTCGGGACCGGGCAAGTCTGTCCCGGGTCATCGATTGTCATGGCCCAAGGGGGACTTGACGCGGTTCCCCCGGATCCGACCTGCCTTTCGGGTCGACGGCCGCTCGACCTGCCCGGGTGGGGAGCTGTCGGAACGGACGGGGCTGCCCTCCCCTTCCCGCAACGGCGGTTGGTATGCTGCGTGCATGCGTGCTGGGGAGCGCGGGGCCCATGCCACCCCCCCAGCGCGAGGAGGCGACCCTGTTGTCCGGCCATACGTCCATCCTCATCGACCCCAACGCCAACCGCCGCATCACCCTTCGGCGTATGCGCGTACGCGTCGTGTCCGGCTCAGATGCACCGGCAGACCACGTCTTCGACGTTCCGGTCGTCCGGATCGGTGCCGCTGAAGGCAACGAGCTGCAGCTGTCGGACTCCGCCGTGAGCAGTCGTCACTGCGAGATCCGCCGCACGCCAGCGGGTCCGCTGCTCCGCGACCTCGGCTCCACCAACGGCATCCGCTACGGCGGCAACAAGGTCCGGGAGCTCTACGTCCACCAGCCCACCCGGGTGCGTGTGGGCCGCACGGAGCTCGAGATCAGCCCCATCGACGAGGTGCACGACATCGAGCCCTCCGAGGCCGACCACTTCGAGGGGATCATCGGTGGCAGCCACGCCATGAGGGAGCTGTACGCGGTGCTGAGCCGCGTCGCCCCCACTGAGCTGTCCGTGCTCGTCCATGGCGAGACCGGCACCGGCAAGGAGCTCGCCAGCCGCGCCATCCACGCCCGCTCCAACCGTCGCGGTGGGCCCATGGTGGTCTTCGACGCCGCCGCGGTGCCCCACGATCTCATCGCCCGGGAGCTCTTCGGCCACCTCAAGGGAGCCTTCACCGGCGCCGAGGCCGACGCGCCGGGCCTGTTCGAGAAGGCCGACGGCGGCACCCTCTTCCTCGACGAGATCGGAGAGCTCCCCCTCGACCTGCAACCCCACCTCCTCCGCGCCCTCGAGCAGCGGGCGGTGCGCCGCGTGGGGGACACCCGCTACCGACCCGTCGACGTCCGCATCGTCGCGGCCACGAACCGCGACCTCAACCAGGAGGTCCAGGAGGGCCGCTTCCGGGCGGACCTGTACTACCGGCTCGCCACGGTCGAGGTGGTGGTGCCTGCCCTTCGGGACCGCCTCGACGACCTCGACCGACTCGTCGCCCACTTCCTGCGCCAGGCCGGCATCTCCCACGGTGTGAAGGGCCTGTCGAAGGACGTCGACACGCTGTTCCGCGCGTGGCGCTGGCCTGGAAACGTCCGGGAGCTCCGCAACGTCGTGCAGCGGGCCATCCCGTTCAGCGACGGCGACGTGATCGAGATGGCCGCCCTCCCCGATGCCATCGCTGGGCGTGAGCGACCCCAGGGCCCCGTGGAGCTCGATCCCGCCTTGGTCTCGGGCACCTACCACGAGGCCCGCGAGGCGCTGATGGACGCCTTCGAGCTCCAGTACCTGGACGACCTCGTCAAGCGCGCCGGGGGCAACCTCGCCAAGGCGGCTCGGATGGGGGGCGTGGACCGCAAGACGCTCTACAGGCTGCTCAACCGGCATGGGCTGCGCTGAACGCGGAGCAGTCAGCACGCCAGCTTCCAGCTCGCCTGTCGCCCACCGAGCGAGTCGGCCGAGAACGCTCCAACGGACCACCAGCGACTCATAGCGCCGTTTTCACGATGATAGCTGACAGCTCGACCCGTCGCCGACGGCCGCTCGGAGCTCTCCGCTGCTTCCTACCGGCAGCGGTCGATCTTGAACGTCCGGCCCTTCAGGTCGAAGCACCACGCGTCGGGGTCGTTCTGCGGCTGCAGCTCGAAGCGCTGGCTGACGTCGTCCAGGGTGAGCTTCACGCCGTGGTAGCCCCTGCTGACGTCGACGAGCAGCGGCGTGACCCCGACGTAGTTGCCGTCGATCTCCACGGACACGCCCGGCTCGTCGGTGCGGATCTCCACGACCACGGAGTCCAGGGCATCGAGGTCGTCTTCCTCCCCGAACCCACCGCCGGAGCCCGCGAACTGTGCCGCCACGTCCGCGTCGCGAACCTCGACGGTCCAGTCCTCGGAGTGGTCGGCGAGGAGGTCCATGCCATCGCCGTCGTCGAGGTAGCCGATGGCGTCGTCGTCGCCGCAGAGCTCACCGACGCAGCGGGGCGGCGGCGGCGGGGGCGGCGCGTAGGCTTCCGCCGGCGCAGGCGTGAAGCCCATGGGCGCCACCTCGGCTGCAGCGGGAGCCGCCGCAGGGGCCGATG